>Ga0153933_1000154_pt1 | contig 35035 bp, 39 predicted proteins | sample TSNJ017MetaG_FD_102275 | JGI IMG/M metagenome (GOLD analysis project Ga0153933, IMG submission 102275) | Attine ant fungus gardens microbial communities from New Jersey, USA - TSNJ017 MetaG | ecosystem: Host-associated > Fungi > Mycelium > Unclassified | place: USA: New Jersey, Wharton State...
AGCAGCCCGTTCAAAAAGTGCAAGTCGGCGTGCTTGAGTGCAAGGGTGGCCCGAGCATCGGCTTTATCGTCGGCGCGGTCACCAATCTGGCGTGTGTCTTGCGCATCAACGGACTGCCCGAAGATTATTATATCGCGACGATTCAGAAGGTCGGTCTCGACATCGGCATTACCGAGAGCACTGCGCTGGCCTGGACGGTGTTTGCGCCCATTGCCCAGCCCGGCCGCGGCGATATCGCGGGGACTTATGTCGGCGTCGATGCGATGGCGGCAGCAGTCGTCGGTGTGGGCGGCAACGTGCTGCTGGGTGGTTCGAACAACAGCATCGCGCTGCAACCCCTCAGCGTGCAAGCGGAAACCGGCCTGATCGTCGCAGCAGGATTGGAGAGCATGACACTGCAGCCGGGTCGCTAGCGGCGTCCCGAATCTGACACCGTTCGCCAGTGCGAACGGTGTCGTGCATCACGTGAATGACAACGCTTTCTCGCCAAGGTTCTCATATGTTGAAGCGACTGTTGACGACGACATCTCCTGTAGTTTTCGCTGTCTTGCTGCTTGGAAGCGAATGCGTCATGCCGACGGCGGCGTTGTCCCAGGAGGCAGCCTGCTCCCAAGTCACGGCCGTGGAAACGCCACCGCCGCCCTTGCCTCGTTACGAACAGCCTTCCGTGCCCGCGCCGGGGTATCTCTGGTCTCCGGGATACTGGTCGTGGGACGAGGATGCCGGCGACTACTATTGGGTGCCGGGAACCTGGGTTCAGCCACCGCGACCGGGCCTGTTGTGGACCCCGGGCTACTGGGGCTGGCTGGCGGGAGCCTACATTTTCCACCCGGGCTACTGGGGCGAGCGCGTCGGCTTTTATGGCGGTGTCAACTATGGCTTCGGCTATTCGGGCATCGGCTACGAAGGCGGCCGCTGGGATCGTGGCCAATTCTTTTACAACAGCACGCTCAACAACATACGCAATGTGACGATTAGAAACGTCTATCAGAAAACCGTTATCGTCAATGAGACCGTGAATAACGTCAGCTACAATGGCGGACGAGGGGGCATCGAGGCTCGTCCGACAGCTGTGGACAGAGCCGTCGCCAAGGAGCAACATTTCGCACCCACGCCGTTACAACGTAAACACGTCGAAGTGGCGAGCCGCGACACCCGTCTGTTCAACAGGGCAAACGGTGGGGCTCCGCCCGTGGCAGCTACGCCGCGTCCAGCAGTCCTGAACGGGCGGAATATCGTTCGGCCGCACGCGCCCGCCGAGGCCGCGCCGTCGAATACGGACAAGCCTCGATTTGAGGATCTGAAGGGCGCGCGTCCCGAGGACCCCTCGCGGCAGCGGCTCGAAGAGTCTCGACGTCCATCGGAGGCGCCGGCGCGCCAGTCGCCAGCGGGTGAAGGCGGAAAAGTTGCGCCTCGCGAACCTGAGCGTGAACGGACGCCGTCGTCCGAGGCAGCCCCGAGACCTCTCGTCCCGGAAGAGCGATCAGCTATCGAACAGAAACGACGTGATCAGGCTCCGCCGGAACAGCGAAGGCGTGAGGAAATCCGCGTGCCGGAGGCAAGGCCGGAGTCCGCGCCGAGGCCGGAGCCTCGCCCCGAACCCATGGCTCGTCCGGCGGCGAGGCCGGAAATCGAGGCCAGACCTGCTGCGCCCGCCGTGAGGCCGGAACCGCAGCGGGAGGAAATGGGCGCTCCTCCGCGCCGTGGGCCCTCTGGAGAGGAGCATTCCGGTGAAAGACCCGAGGAGCGGCGGCCTGAGCAACGCTGAGCCTGACGCGGGCGGTTCTTGTCAGGCAAGCGGCGCCTGAAGCATCGTTGAAGAAGAGCGTGCAGAGGTTGGAAAGTCATGACAGCGAATCTCGGAGGCAACGGACAACTCGACGACGGCAAGCCGCGGCTCACGGAAGACGACATCGCGCGGGCGCAGCTGGGTCCGCGCGGTGTTCCCGGAGCCCCGGATCCTGCGCGAATGACGCCTCAGCAACTGAAGAACTACCCCAAATACGTGGATCCCGGTCATGTTGAATAATAGGGACACGGCGCTCGGCCGTTCCTCGCTACGGGCAAATCCAGTCTCCGCCATCTTCAAGTCGGGAGTGGTCATTGGATAAGAACCCGTACGACGTGTTGGGAGTGTCCTCCTCAGCGTCGGCCGCCGAGATACAAAAGGCGTATCGTAAGCTTGCGAAGAAGCTGCATCCTGACCTCAATCCCGGCGACAAGGCCGCGGAGGAAAAGTTCAAGGAAGCGGCCGGCGCCTATGACCTGCTCGGCGATGCTGACAAGCGCAAGCGCTTCGATAATGGTGAGATCGACGCGACGGGAGCCGAACGGCCGCAGCATCACTTCTATCGCGACTACGCCGATGCCGGAGACTCGCATGCTTACACCAGCGGGGCCGGCTTTGCCGACTTCATGGATTCGGATGATGCGTTCGCCGACCTGCTAAGGCGCGGGCAGCGCGCACGCGCAAACCGGCGTGGTGAAGATCTGCACTATCGCCTCCCGATCGCGTTCGTCGAATCGATCAGCGGCGCAACCAAGCGAATCACACTGCCGGATGGCGGAGCGCTGGAAGTGAAAATTCCCCCGGGTCTGGTCGACGGGCAGATATTGCGCCTAAAGGGCCAGGGAGCTCCCGGTGCCGGCAAAGGCGGACCAGGCGATGCCCTCATCGAAGTCGAGGTCATGCCGGATCGGCGCTTTACCCGCGATGGCGACAACATTCTGCTCGAAGTCCCGATCTCGTTGACCGAGGCGGTCCTGGGCGGTCAAATCCGGGTGCCGACGCCGACTGGCGACGTTACAATGGCGGTGCCGAAGGGATCGAATACCGGCACGACACTCCGCCTCAGAGGAAAGGGCGCCCCGCGTCGAGGCGGGAGTGCCGGCGACGAACTGGTGAAGCTGACAATCGTTCTGCCGAAGTCTCCGGATCCGGAATTGGAAGCGTTCGTCGAGAACTGGGCCAAGGGGAAAGAGTTCGATCCGCGCGAAGGCACCCTGTAATGACTCTGACCAAACAGGAATTTCTGATCTCCTCGGGACTGCGGGTGCAGACACTCGAATTCTGGCTGGAGCAACGATGGCTGCTTCCAACCGAGGCGGCTTCAGGGGCGCAGTTCTCTGACGCGGATATGGCCCGCGCGCGCCTGATCCGCGATCTCAAGAGCGACCTGGGCGTCAACGATGAAGGGATCGACGTCATCCTCCATCTCATCGATCAGCTGCATGGTGTCCGACAGGCTTTTGCGCTGATGCGTAACGCACTTGACGACGATTGACCACGGTCGATTGGGGACAGGCGTTAGGGAGCAGCTATTCAATGGAACGCACGCTCGGCAACGGACCGATTGTTGGCTTGGTGCTTGAGGCCCTGGTCCGCACGCTCCTCGCGAAGAACGTCTTGTCGTCCAATGATATGAGGGCCTTGCTCTTTGAGGCGGCGACGCGCCTGGACGTTGAAGGGAGCCCGCAAACCCCCCAGGCAGCAAAGATCATGGTCGATGAGGATCTGGCGCCTATCTTCCTTGGTGACGATCGGAAGGTATCGATCGATCTGTCTCCCGGCAAGTCCTCGTTCGTCTCGACACCGACCGAAGAAAAGTAACCCGCGCGAGCGATAACGCGAGCGCGTCGTCGCCTTGGAGAACAACCCAGAGATGGGCGGGAACAGGATGCCAACGTCAGGACGTTTTCGCTATCGCGAACCGACGATCGCGGACGATGGCTTCAATCGAGAGCTTGTGCCTCCGGCGATGTCAGCGATCCGGCGGAGGGGCGGAATGACTTATGGCTTGGCGCGGCTTGTGGTAGGCATATCGTTTTGTCTTCGCTTTTTATTGCGCTGGAGAAGTCCATCGCCTTGCGTTGAGATGTGGTCGTCGAGAGCGGAGTCGGGAGAGATATAGATGTCTGAGGAAGCCCCGCGTGACGTTGCCGAATCGGTGGTCGACCCGGAATTCGGACCTTGGCTTGCGCAAGCCTCGATTCTGATCGTTGACGACGAACCGGGCATGCGCAATTTCCTCGTCAAACTCCTGCGACCACGCTGCAAGCTGATCGAGGAGTCCGCGGACGCCAAGGATGCATCCCGGAAACTCGACGGGCAGCATTTCGACGTCGTCATCCTCGACAACGTCATGCCCGGAAAGATTGGCCTGGACTGGCTTGCGGAGCAGCGGGCGATCGGGTTCTTCACCGATGTCATCCTTATGACCGCCTATGCCGATCTGGATACGGCAATCGGCGCGCTGCGCATCGGCGTCATCGATTTTGTCATCAAGCCATTTCGATCAAATCAATTGCTGAATGCCGTTGCGCGTTGCCTCGACCGAGCGCGACTGCAGCGAGAGAACTTTGTGCTGCGCCATGAGATGAAGTCATCCTCGCAGCAACTTTATCTGCGCAACAAACTCCTTGGCGTATCCGCAGCAATTCAAAAGGCGCGGGAGACCATCGCTCGGGTGGCGCCTTTGCCGACGCCGGTTCTGCTTACCGGCGAGTCCGGAACAGGCAAGGAGGTCGCCGCTCGATCGCTCCATTCGCTGTCCAACCGAGCGGACAAGCTGTTCGTGCCGGTCAACTGCGGGGCAATCCCTTCAGAAATGATCGAAAGCGAACTGTTCGGCCATGTGAGGGGGGCGTTCACAGGCGCAGGGAAGGCCCGAGAGGGTCTGTTCATGTTCGCGCAAGGAGGCACCCTCTTCCTGGACGAGATCGGCGAGCTGCCACATCATTTGCAGAGCAAGCTGTTGCGCGTGCTCGAGGATCGTCGGGTACGTCCCGTCGGCTCGGAGCGAGAGGTGCCGATCGACGCCCGGTATGTCTTCGCGACCAACGCCGATCTGCAAAAGCGGGTGTCAGCCGGGACGTTTCGCGCGGATCTTTATTTTCGTATCAACATCATGCAGATCGAGCTTCCGCCGCTTCGGGACCGCGATCAGGATGTCCTCGAGCTTGCCGAGCTTTTCATGCGCGAGATTTCCGAGCAGCTTGGCATGCCGCGCGTTCCGATCGATGCTGGAATGCGGGCGTTCCTCTTGCAGTACGATTGGCCAGGCAACATCCGCGAGCTGCGCAATCTGATCGAGCGGACGGTGATCCTCGGTGAGTTTCGGGAGGATTATCTCAAGTCGCGCGGCGAAAGATCGACAAGTGATGTCACACTCGCCGATGTGGAGCGGCGGCATATCCTTTTTGTACTTCGCGAGTCGGATGGCGACCGTGAGGAAGCGGCGCGCCGTCTCGGAATCTCGCGCAAAACGATCGACCGCAAATGCGCAAGCTGGCAGCTCTGATCGCGAGTTTTTCGCCGAGGGCCTCTGTGCGGTATCGCCTGCTGGCGATGGCGCTCTTGCCGATGCTCGTCATCCTTCCACTGCTTCTAGGCATAAGCATCTATCGCTGGAACGTGAGGTTCGATGCGGTATTGACGTCCAAAGTCCATGACGACCTGACGATCGCCAGACAGTATCTCGGACGAATTTTCGAGAACACGGAGGACTATCTGGTGTCGTCGGTGAACTCCGCGCGCTTCCAGTCGATCGTGCAAGCCCGAGGGTATGAGCGCGGGGCGATGAACGATTATCTCAAGGACATCGCACAGGCGCGCGGGTTCGATTTTCTCTACGTCATCGCTGATGATGGTACGGTGATCGCGAGTGAATATCAGATGGCGGCCGCGCCAAGATGGAATTGGCCTGTCATCAGCTCGGCGCTTGAGGGGCGCGCACGAACAGCGATTGACGTTTTTCAATCCATGGAGCTCGCGGCGATCTCCCCCGATCTTCCGAGGCGTGCCCAGATCGATATCGTGACGACGCCCGGAAGCGCGCCGAGCACGCGGACGCAGGAGACCCGAGGCCTGGTGCTGCAGTCGGCGACGCCGGTTTCGCTGCCGAATGAGCGAAAGGCCGCCTTGGTTGGTGGGATGCTGCTCAATCAGAACCTTGCCTTCGTCGACACGATCAATGATCTGATCTACTCCGGGGCGGGTTTGCCCGAAGGTAGCCGCGGGACCGTTACGCTCTTCCTCGATGATGTGCGTATCAGTACCAATGTGAGGATGTTCGAGGGGCAGCGGGCGATTGGCACGCGTGTCTCTGCGGAGGTTCGAGATGCGGTTCTCGATCGCGGCCGGACCTGGCTCGATGGCGCATTCGTGGTCAACGACTGGTACATCTCTGCGTATGAGCCGATCCGCGACAGCTACAACAGTCGCGTCGGAATGCTCTATGCCGGTTATCTCCGGCAACCATTCACCGCAGCAAAGCGCGGTACCGTTCTCGAGATCGCGCTGGCATTTGTTGTTGCAGTTGCACTGACTGTCCCGCTGTTTCTGACATGGGCGGCAAGTATCTTCCGGCCGCTTGAGCGGATGACGACGACGATTTCGAAGGTGGAAAGCGGTGAATTGGGTGCACGAACCGGACCCGTCGATGGGCGCGACGAGATCGAGCAGGTTGCGGTTCATCTGGATCGGCTGCTCGATCAGATCCACGAGCGCGACGCCGAGTTGCGGCAATGGAACCAGGAGCTCAACCAGCGCGTCGAGGAGCGCACAAACAAGCTCGTGCATGCGAACCAGCAGCTCGAAGCAACCACCAAGCAGCTCATCATGTCGGAAAAGCTCGCGGCAATCGGCGAGATCACCGCCGGGGTCGCCCATGAGATCAACAATCCCATCGCGGTGATGCAGGGCAACCTCGAGATCATCAGGGATATGATGGGCGCCGGGGCCGACGAAGCAAAAACCGAGTTTCGCCTTATCGACGAGCAGATGCATCGCGTCAGTGAAATCGTGACGAGACTCCTGCAGTTCGCCAAGCCGCAGGAATATGCCGGCTTCACCGATCAATACGATGCTGCCGTCGTCGTTACCGATACGCTGCCGCTCGTTCAACATCTGCTGAACAAGACAACGATCAGCGTCGAGACGGAGTATCACGCCTCACGTCTGATCTCGATGAACCGCACCGAATTGCAGCAGGTGCTCGTCAATCTCCTCGTCAACGCAATTCACGCGACGTCCGGAGGCGGGCGTCTGACAATTCGAACCTTCGATCGGAGTGAGGGTAGGCGCCGTGGTGTCGTGATCGGTGTAACGGACACCGGCGGCGGTATGACGCCGGATGTGATGCAGCGGATTTTCGATCCATTCTTCACCACCAAGAGGAGGGAGGGAACCGGCCTGGGGCTGTCGATCAGCCAGATGCTTGTAACGCGCCAGGGCGGTAAGATTTCCGTGGAGAGCGAACCCGGCAAGGGTACCACTTTCACGGTCTGGCTGCCTGCGGAGGACTGATGGTGACCGGAGAGCCGATGACATTTCGTCCGCTGGAAAGACAGAATGTCCGTCGGCTCCTGATTGCAGTCATCAAGCGATTGAAATCGCAAGAAGCCTCGCCTGGCATGGCGGTTGCTGGAATCGTCAAGGGCGGTCGGAGCCTCAACCGAGTGCAACAATGAGTCTGAGGTCAAGGAGAAGGAGACGCAGCAATGCCACGTCATCATGGAAAAATGCCCCCTGTTCCGCCGGCCAACCGCAGCCCGAAGGGCACCGGCGGTGATCCCGAAGTCGAGAAGGATACGTCGTCGAAGAAGCGTGAAGACAACTACGCGGAACAGGGAGATACGGCAAACATCCGCGAGAACACCACCAACGAGGGTTACTTCCAGGGACGCCGCATCAAATGATGCCAGGCCGGCCGATGTTTCCCTGCCGGCAGTGACGGCGCTCGACCGGCGTGTGAAGAGCGAGGAGCTTCAGAAATGACCGTTGTGTCCAACCAGCAGCTATCGAAGGATATGCAGGCCAAAGCACATCTGCTCATCGATCAGGTCGGTCTCATGCCGCAGGCGCAGGATCGGCCATTGGAGGCGGGCGACCTGCTCTTCTACATCAGTGAGACGACGATGCCGATGGCGGCCTTCTTGCAGAGCCATGGGCTGTTCATGGACGGCGAGGGGCTCCACTTCGACTTTTCGCAGTTTGACGCCATCCGCGAAGTCGCCGTCAAGGTCGTTGCTGAGCATGATGCCGGAAAGCTGGACGGAGTGTGGAAGCAATTCGATCTCTCTACCGACGAGGACGCCGTCTACAATGGCGAGTACATCCTGCTCGCCCTTGCTGCCCTTGCGGTCATGTATGATCAGGCGGACTAGGCGAGCCGGGCTCCCGCTGCGTTAGCGGCAGGGCGAGGTCGCGATCGAGGAGATGCGTGATGACGCTGATTGAACTGGCTGACGCGCTGGAAAAGGTTGACGAGGAGGCGTTTGCCTCAATGCTGTTGGAGTACGAGCTCAATCACGATGAAGAGCCCAAGGTCGTGAAGACGATGATTGTCGAGGCACTTCGTTTTGCGGACGCGCACGGGTTCCGCGTGGCTCGCCCGCCGCTCGATGAGGCCGACTAGTTGCGCCGTCGTCTCGATGCTGGGTTTCGAAACGCCCTATAGAGCTCGCTCGAGGAGCTGATGCTGCGCTTTCGCGCCGTTGACCGATCTGGCGAAATGGACGGCCATGGCCGGCATTGGTGCATTATCGACGCAGCCCGTCTGGGCGCACCCGCTCCATGTGCGTCGGGGGCATAGGCGTGCCCGCGAGTGCTCGCCACTTGCCGTCGTTCGAGTTCGATCCATATCGAACGCTACTTTTGACAAGCGATCTTTTATCCTCGGTTTGGTGAGCCGAGCTCCAACGCGACACGCAGGACATTTTGTCCGGTTTGCTTTCGACAAGTTGTCCGAAAGCACCTCCCCCGCGACGCAACTGATTGATATCGTGGAACTTCGAATGTGGCACATGAGTTGCTCAGGATTTCGGAGCAGCAGCGCGGTCGCGTGGCAATCACCATCCGTCGTCGATGTTCTCTCCAGAGGAGATGTTCATGTCCTTCACGCTTCCCGATCTGCCGCACGCGCATGATGCGCTCGCTCCCTACATGTCGAGGGAAACGCTGGAATATCATCACGACAAGCACCACGCAGCGTATGTAAATGCCCTCAATACCCTTATCAAAGGCACCGAGTGGGAGGGAATGAACCTGGAGGATATCGTAATCGGCTCCTTTGGGGACAATGTTGCTGTATTCAACAATGCGAGCCAGGACCTGAACCACACCTACTTCTGGAAATGGATGAAGCCGCACGCTCGAGCTGCTCTGCCGGGGATACTCGAAAAGCAAGTCAGGGCGGATTTCGGCTCGATCGAGAAGATGAAAGAAGAGTTCGTGTCCGCCGGTGTCGCACAGTTTGGATCTGGCTGGTGTTGGCTGGCAGTCCAGAACGGGAAGATGGTCGTCATGAGAACACCCAATGGCGAGAACCCGCTCGTCTATGGGGCAAAGCCCATTCTGGGCTGTGACGTTTGGGAACACTCATACTACATCGACTATCGCAATCGCAGGCCGGATTACATCAGGGCGTTTCTCGACCACCTTGTGAACTGGGAATATGTCGAGGATCTCTTCAAGCAGGCGGCGTGATCAATGAAGGTCGTACCGATTGGCGCAACTGGACGCTTCGCGCTTGTCGTGAAGCCCGAACACCTGGCCAATCGCGTCAAGGATAGCATCCTGCCGCCGGTGTTGGCGACGCCGGTCATGATCATGGCGATGGAGAATGCTGCGTTGAACGCCGTTCGTGGCTATCTCGAGCCGGGTGAGAGTGTGGTCGGCACGTTGGTCCACGTGCAGCATCTTGCAGCGACCGCAGTTGGACAGACGGTTACCGCTACGGCCGAGGTCACAGCGGCCGAAGGCCGCCGGATCGCGTTTGTCGTCAGCGCCTCCGATGAAATCGAGCAAATCGGCAAGGGGATCCATGAGCGGATGATCATCGAGGTCGCCAGACTACAACAGCGCCTCGACGCAAAGATTGCCCGGTCAGCAGTCCCCCGCGCGACGCCGCGCTGAGGTGGCGGGCGATTCACATCGCGTCCTTTGGAGCCGGAACTAAGCATCAAGCAGGGAGTAACCGCCATGTCCCATCGCGCCGTGATCGTCCATCCCGCCGAGGCCAAATGCCGAAGAGATGAGGCAGAAGCTCCCGGGCATGCGGCTTGCCGTACCGATCCAAGCCGGAGCGCAACTCCATTCCTGACCATTTGACGACCGACCGCGGGCCGAGGGATAGTTCTATGAACGCTGAAAAGTACACCGACCGCGCAAGGGGCTTTATCCAATCGGCGCAGTCTCTGGCAACGAGAGAGGGCAACCAACAGTTCACGCCTCTCCATGTGCTCAAGGTGTTGCTCGACGACAATGAAGGCCTGGCCGCCGGTCTGATCGACCGGGCAGGTGGAAACTCGCGCGCGATTCTGCGCACGACGGAAGCCGCTTTGGCAGGATTGCCGAAGGTGTCCGGCTCAGGTGCGGGGCAGGTCTACATGGCACCCGATACCGCGCGCCTGTTTACCGCCGCCGAGGAGCTGGCGGGAAAGGCCGGCGACAGCTTCGTCACCGTCGAACGCCTGCTGCAGGCCTTGTCCATGGACAAGAACAGCGAAGCGGCGAAGATCCTGGCGCAGGGCGGCGTCAACGCCCAGGCGCTTGGTGCCGCGATCGATCTGCTCCGCAAGGGCCGCACCGCGGACAGCGCATCAGCCGAAAATGCATATGATGCACTGAAGAAGTACGCCCGCGATCTGACGCAGGCCGCACGTGAAGGCAAACTCGACCCGGTGATTGGCCGCGACGAGGAGATCCGCCGCACAATCCAGGTCCTGTCACGCCGGACCAAGAACAATCCCGTCCTGATCGGCGAACCGGGTGTCGGCAAGACCGCCATTGTGGAAGGGCTCGCTTTGCGGATCGTCAACGGCGACGTTCCTGAAAGCTTGCACGACAAGAAACTGCTTGCGCTCGATATGGGGGCTCTGATCGCGGGCGCCAAGTACCGCGGCGAGTTCGAGGAACGACTGAAGGCGGTGCTTTCCGAAGTGACGTCGGCGGACGGCGGAATCATCCTCTTCATCGACGAGATGCATACGCTCATCGGTGCGGGCAAGACCGATGGCGCGATGGATGCTTCCAATCTCCTCAAGCCGGCGCTGGCTCGCGGCGAGTTGCACTGTGTAGGCGCGACCACGCTCGACGAATACCGCAAGCACGTCGAGAAGGATGCCGCGCTTGCCCGCCGTTTCCAGCCGGTATTCGTGTCGCAGCCCACGGTGGAGGACACGATATCGATCCTGCGCGGCCTCAAGGACAAGTATGAGCAGCATCACGGCGTTCGGATCTCGGACGCCGCGCTGGTCGCCGCCGCAACGCTGTCCAACCGCTACATCACCGATCGGTTTCTTCCGGACAAGGCCATTGATCTCGTCGACGAGGCGGCAGCGCGGCTCAAGATGCAGGTCGACTCCAAGCCGGAGGAGCTGGATTCGCTCGACCGTGAAATCGTGCGTCGCAAGATCGAGCAGGAGGCGCTCAAGAAGGAAAGCGATGCCGGCTCGAAGAGCCGCCTAAAGACGCTCGACGGGGAACTGGTTGATCTCGAGAAGCGTTCCGCCGACATGACGACGAAATGGCAGGCCGAGAAGAGCAAGCTCTCGGACGCCCAGAAGATGAAGGCGCAACTCGAACAGCTGCGCACGGAGCTGGCGAATGCGCAACGCAAAGGTGAATATCAGCGCGCGGGCGAGCTGTCTTACAGCACGATTCCCGAACTCGAAAAGAAGCTGGCCGCCGTTGAGGCCAGTGAGAGCAGCTCAATCAGCGAGACGGTTACGGCCGACAACATAGCTCAGGTGGTTTCGCGCTGGACCGGTGTTCCGGTCGACAAGATGTTGGAGGGCGAGCGGGAAAAGCTTCTCCAGATGGAGGAGATGATCGCCAAGCGTGTTGTCGGGCAGACGCAGGCCGTTCGCGCCGTGTCGACGGCCGTGCGACGGGCGCGCGCGGGATTGCAGGATCCGAACCGGCCGATGGGCTCGTTCATGTTCCTCGGCCCCACCGGCGTCGGCAAGACGGAACTGGCCAAGGCGCTTGCGGAATTCCTGTTCGACGATGAGCACGCAATCCTTCGCATCGACATGTCGGAGTTCATGGAGAAGCACTCGGTCGCACGGCTCATCGGCGCGCCCCCAGGCTATGTCGGCTACGACGAGGGCGGCGTCCTCACGGAAGCCGTGCGGCGACGGCCGTATCAGGTTGTGCTGTTCGACGAGATCGAGAAGGCGCATCCGGACGTATTCAACGTGTTGTTGCAGGTTCTGGACGACGGACGCCTGACCGACGGCCAAGGGCGTACGGTCGATTTTCGCAACACCCTCATCATCATGACCTCGAATCTGGGCGCGGAATATCTCGTCAACCAGGGGGAAGGCGAAAAGACGAGCGCCGTTCGCGACAAGGTCATGGAGATGGTCCGCGCGCATTTTCGACCGGAATTCCTCAACCGTGTCGACGCGATCATCCTGTTCCAGCGGTTGCAGAAGAACGACATGGGTCGGATCGTCGATATTCAGTTTGCGCGACTGCGGAAGCTCCTCGACGAACGCAAGATCGCGTTGTCGCTCGATGCCAAGGCCCAGAACTGGCTGGCTGAGAAAGGCTGGGATCCGGCCTATGGCGCCAGGCCGCTGAAGAGAGTGATCCAGCGCTATGTGCAGGATCCGCTGGCTGAGATGTTGCTTGCCGGTGACGTCCGCGACGGCTCCACAGTGCAGATTTTCTCCGGGAAGGACGGTTTGACCTTCAACGGGAAGGCAGTGAAGCCGCCGGACGATGACGAAGCGATCTGAGCGTCAACTTGGGAATGACATGGAAACGAGCAGGTGCAGCTTATGAAGAAGCATCAGATCAAAGAAGGCATGGAGGTCGTCGGGTTTGACGGCGTGCAGATCGGTGTCGTCGACGGCATCGAGGGCGATCGTATCAAGCTGAAGAAGATCGAGGGCGGCCACCACAAGCGACATCACCATTATATCGGTATGGATTTTGTGGATAGCATCACGGAGCACAGGGTGCGGCTCTGCTCCGATGCCAACATCGTCGAACTCTTTGAGGAAGAAAAGTCCGGACGCCCCGTCAAATAGAAATCGGTACGAACCGTCTGCGGCCACGCAATCAGTGCGTAAAGGATAGCTCACACAACCATCGTAATGGATTCCAAGGGAGAGGTTCGGCCATGAGCAAGATCAACGGCGGAATGGAAGTCATCGGCGCTGACGGTGTGCATGTCGGCACAGTCGATCAGGTCGAGGGAAATCGCATCAAGCTGAAGAAAAGTGACAGCTCTGGGCATCACAAAGGTCATCAGCATTATATCGAATTGGGATTCGTCGCCGGTGTCGAGGGCGACAAGGTGCGCCTATCCGCTAATGCCGACATTGCGCTGACACTGGAAGAAGAACCGTCGGGGCGGCCGGTCAATCTCGGATAGCCGGTAGATTGCGGCGGGATCGCCGCGATAGTTGTTACCTCGCAGGACCTTTCGACTGCACGCCGACGGCATCTGACTCGAGGCCAGCGCGAGCCGTTGCGCGCCTGGCTTGGACATTTTGTCCTTGCTGGCGCGGACAGTTTGTCAGATTCGGTTGGTCCGAAAGGCATAAGCTAATGATATCGCGATGCACTCAGACTGGCATGGCGGTTGCTCCGTAGCGGATGGAACACCCGACAGAGCAATAGGGAAGCATCGACGCAATGGAAGAATACGATCTCTACATCAATGTGAAGAAGCCGGCGATCGGGATCTACGTCCGCAAGGGCGCGCAGCTCCCGGACCTCGCGGACAAGGGCGATTGGGTTTTTGACGGGACCTCCGCGCAGGATCTTTTGCCACCGAGCGTAATCGAGGGCGTCAAGGCCGATGGCCATGCCTTTCGGGATATGGATTGACCAGGTCTCGGCCTGACCCATCGGATTGAATGCACCTCAAGGGATACCGCGGCCTTGTGTCTCCGTTATCCCGATCGCGTTGCCGGTTATTTCCGCTCCGCGCCTCGTTCCGAAGGCCCGCGGCTGCACCGGCGCCGCGGCGCGATGTTCGGGCGGGCGGGCGGGCGCGGCGCATTGAGGGTTCCGGACCGGCCGCCAAGGAGTGATCGTGCCACCCGTCGTGCCACAACCAGTCATCGCAAGCTGACGTGCGCCGCGATATTTCTCGTCGTCAGGATCAATCCTGGAAGGGACAGCGAAGTTTCAGCGCGCGGTCTATGTGCCGATCTGTCGGCTCTGCTGCGAGCTGTCGGCTTTCGCGATCTCGAAGCGCGGCTATCATGCGTGATGGGTTTGGGCTCCGATGCTTGGGATCGACTATTTAGTCGTCCGCGGCCAAGGGATCTCCACCCCTTCAAGAAATCCACGGGGTACATCACGCCGTGTCCACGCGAGGCGACGTCCTCTTTCATATTCGGTCCGCCCGCATGGACCTGTGTTTCGAGCTCGCCTCGCAGATCATGTTCCGACTAGGCGCGGCTGTCACGATGATCGATGAAGTTCATGGGCTCAAATATTTTGACGATCGCGACTTGCTCGGATTTGTCGACGGAACCGAGAACCCGACCGATCAGGATGCGGTTAACGCGACGACCGTCGGACAGGAGGATCCTGCATTCGCTGGCGGAAGCTACGTCATCACCCAGAAGTATCTGCACGACCTGAAGCGATGGAATGCCATATCCATTCCGGAGCAGGAGAATATCATCGGTCGCTACAAGCTGTCCGATATCGAGCAGCAGGATTCGGCCAAGGACCCTGCGCACATAATGTCCTGACGACGATCAACGAAGATGGCAGCAGCTCGAGATCGTGCGCGATAACATGCCTTTTGGCAAAACAGGCAAGGGTGAATTTGGCACCTATCTCATAGGCTACGCTCGTTTGCTGTCGTCGACGGAGCCGTCGTCTGATCGCGAATTCACAAGCCTGCCTCATAAGTGCAAGCGAATTCTGCTATCTAATCGCATGACGGTCGGCCGCCTATAAGAAGTTTGGTGAGGCGGCCGCTCAGATCGCGCGGGCGCCGCAACGAACTCCGGCATTCCAGGGAGATTCCTCATGAAACTGCGAACAGCGGCAATCGCATTGCTCTCGCTGGTTACCATCCCTTCCGCCCACACAGAGGAGATTGCCAGCATGAACCGATCAAATCCCGTCCTCTCAAATGAGGATGTGCGGCAGGTCGCTCCGCAACTGGCGGCCTACACCCAGGACCGCCTGCTCGGCGACGTTTGGAAACGGCCTGGCCTCGCGCCTCGCGACCGCAGCATCGTAACCTTGGCGGCCTTGATCGCGCGCAATCAGACCATCGAGATGCCGTATCACTTCGCCCTCGCGCTCGACAACGGCGTGAAGCCGCGCGAGATCTCGGAGATCATAACCCATTTGGCATTCTACGCCGGGTGGGCCAATGCCATGTCGGCCACCGCGATAGCCAAGGACGTCTTCGCTGCACGCCACATCGGTAGCGATCAGCTTCCGGCCGTTTCAGTAGCGCCATTGCCGATCGACGAAGGCACCGAGACGAAACGCGCGACGAGTGTCGAAGCGCAGTTCGGCAAGTTTTTCCCGGGAATGGTGCAGTACACCACCGACGTGCTGTTCCGCGACCTGTGGCTGCGTCCGGACCTCGCGCCACGGGACCGCAGTCTCGTCACGGTCAGCGCGCTCATCGCAAACGGCCAGACAGCGCAACTCACGCCTCACCTGAATAGGGCGATGGACAACGGCCTGACGCAGACAGAGGCTTCGGAGGCGATCACGCAACTCGCCTTTTATGTCGGCTGGCCCAACGTCTTTTCGGCAATGCCCGTCGCGAAGGAAGTATTCGAGAAGCGGTCGCGCCAGCCGTAACCCACCTCGCAGATCTGGGAGTCGACATGAATATATCATTCAGAGACAAAGTCGCTCTTGTCACGGGCGCTGGGTCCGGGTTGGGCCTTGCGACGGCGAGGGCCTTTGCCGAGTCGGGCGCTTCAGTGGCGTTGGCCGACGCGAACGAGACGGCCGCAAGGGCCGCTGCCGAGGAGCTGTCCGCCCGCGGGCACAAGGCGCTCGCGATCCGATGCGACGTGGCCGACGACGCCCAGGTCGAAGCGATGATCGAGCAGACCGTCGCGACGTTCGGACGTCTCGACGCGGCATACAACAACGCTGGCGTTCAGAACGTTGTTGCGGAGGCCGCCGAGGCGACAAGGGAGGACTTCGACCGGGTGATCTCGATCAATCTGCGCGGGGTGTGGAGCTGCATGAAGTTCGAACTCCGGCAGATGCTCAAGCAGGGAGATGGCGCCATCGTCAACTGCTCTTCGATCGGAGGACTGGTTGCCGGTCCTAAGCGTGGATCATACCAAGCCTCGAAGCACGGCGTGCTCGGGCTCACCAAAAGCGCAGCGCTCGACTATGCCGCAAGGGGCATTCGTATCAATGCGGTATGTCCGGGCATTATCCATACTTCGATGCTCGACCAAATGATGGCCACGCAGGCTGACGCCCTTAACGCGATGCTGCAGAACGTACCCATCGGCCGACTCGGCCGTCCCGAGGAGATCGCAAGCGCCGTGCTCTGGCTTTGCAGTTCGGCAGCGAGCTTCATGGTCGGTCACGCACTCACGGTAGACGGCGGATACACCATACGCTGAAGAATCAAATCGCAGACGTTTGGCCGCGATGCCGTCTCGGTTTCCGGACGTGTCTTCATGGCGGGTACTCGGGATCACTACATTCGTGCCCTCGACCTTCGAACCGGGCGCGAGCTTTGGATCGGTCGCTCGCCACTTGGCGCGGAAACGACGCCGCTAACCTATGTCTCGCCAATCAGCGGACGGCAGTTCGTAGTGGTCAGCGCCGGCGGCAACTTGGTCGGCAAAGAGCGTGGTGACGACATCGTGGCATTCGCGCCACCGAAACAGGTTGAAGACTTTGCAGCTTTCTTTGCTTTGATGACCCTGAGCGAGCTTCATGAGTTGTCCCGCGCTGGTAGCGGTGGGCACTATGTGAAGCCGCGCCGGACGAGGAACTCTTTGGAACTTAGTGTTGCCGCAGCGCGTCCACCAGCAGCGAGAACGCCGCGGAAGGCTGGCGCCGGCTTGGGTAGTAGAGATGGTAACCGGGATACGGCGGACACCAATCCTCAAGCACTCGCTTGAGGCGACCTTTGTTGATGTGAGGCTGCACAAGGCCCTCCGGCAAGTAGGCTAATCCGAAACCCGCGAGCGCCGCATGGAGCATTTGGGTCGTGGTATTGAAAAAAAGCTGGCCTTCCACCCGCACTCTGAGTTCGCGAGATCCCTTCTCAAACTCCCAAGCGTACAACCCGCCATGAGTGGGAAGGCGAAGGTTGACGCAGTTGTGTTCGACGAGCTCCTGCGGCTTCTTCGGTTCCGCACGGTTGCGAAAATAGGAAGGAGCCCCGACGACCGCCATTCGCGTGTCTGGTCCGATTCGCACCGCAATCATGTCTTTTGCAATTTGTTCGCCGTCCCGCACTCCGGCATCGAACCGTTCGGCTACGATGTCGGTGAAGCCGTAGTCGCTGATGATCTCGACTTTGATGTCGGGGTGTTCGCGCAGTAACCTCGCAAGCTTCGGTAGAAGGATAGCAGTCGTCGCATATTCGGTCGCCGTAATGCGGAAGGTACCGGAGGGCTTTTCCCGAAGCTCACCCAGGGCTGCAAGTTCCGCCTCGATCTCGTCGATCCGCGGGCCCGCATTGCGCAATAGACGCTCGCCCGCCGCCGTCGGCGACACGCTTCGCGTAGTACGTGTTAGGAGCCGCAGCTTAAGACGCGCCTCCAACTCTTTAATGGTGTAGCTCAGCGCCGACTGTGAGACGCCCAGCTTGGCGGCCGCCTTCGTGAAGCTTCCCTCGCGGGCCACGATCAGGAAGGCCGAGAGATCGTCGAGGTTCCCGCGCTGCATTCATCGAATCCGCTTATAGGTCCATGCGGATTATAGCGGCTAGTCTGCATAACTGCGCGCGCTAAATATAGCCCAGCGACAAAGCGCCCGAGAAACGCCCCGAGATGAACGGAGTGGAATGGATGGATCGATCGGCCGTGTCTCTTCGTGTTCGTACAGGCCACGCGGCCGAGGCGCGGCGCGAGGTTACCCGAAGGAGCATCCTCTCGAGCACGGCCGGATTGGCCCTGCTGGCATCGACCCCCTCGGGTTTCGCGCAGACCCCGGCGTTGAACCTCTCATCGAATAGAAGGAATGGAACAGTGGATATCAAACGCAACGGATCCCGACCCTCGGGCAAAGGCCCGGAGGCTTGGTTCACCGGCGCGGTCCGCGTCGACCCGGTGTTTCAGGCGGGCGAGCCGCTTCGCGTCAGCGGCGGCCAAGTCACGTTCGAGCCCGGTGCCCGCACGATGTGGCACACCCATCCGCTCGGCCAAACTCTGATCGTGACGTCGGGCCTCGGCTGGGTGCAATCCGAGGGCGGACCGGTCGAGGAGATCCGACCCGGTGACGTCGTCTGGTTTCCGCCCGGCGAGAAGCACTGGCATGGCGCCACCGCGACGACCGCGATGACCCATATCGCCATCACTGAATCGCTCAACGGCAAGAATGTAGACTGGATGGAGAAGGTCAGCGACGAGCAGTACCGCAAGTGATTGGCAGGGCATGCTCTGATCGTTGCCTCCCGCCGCCACGATAGAAACCCGGCACAGTCAATTCATCGCGCATGGGCGCCGCAGGTCGCCTCGGGGTACTCCGGAAGCCGGCGCGACCAACCCATCAGGAAACGCAAATGCAAACGCGCACGCTCGGCAGAAACGGACTGAAGGTCTCGGCCGTCGGTCTGGGTTGCATGGGCCTGAATTACCACCGCGGCCCGGCTCCGAACCGCGATAAGATGATCGCACTCGTTCGGGGAGCGGTGGAGCGCGGCGTCACTTTCTTCGACACCGCCGAGGTCTACGGTCCGTTTACCAACGAGGAGCTTGTGGGTGAAGCGCTGGAGCCGTTCCAGAAGGACGTCGTCATCGCTACGAAGTTCGGACACGATCTCGGTCCCGGCGACCCTCGCGGTTCTGACGGACTCGACAGCCGTCCGCAACGCATCCGCGCCGCGGCGGAAGCCTCGCTAAAGCGGTTGCGCGTCGAAGCCCTCGACCTGTTCTATCAGCACCGGGTCGATCCCAAAATCCCGATCGAGGACGTTGCCGGAACGGTCAAGGATCTGATCGCCCAAGGCAAAGTCAAGCACTTCGGCCTCAGCGAAGCTGGTGCCTCGACTATCCGCCGCGCACATGCGATGCAGCCGATTGCGGCGATCCAGAGCGAGTATTCCCTCTGGTGGCGCGAACCCGAGGCGGAGGTCTTGCCGCTCTGCGAGGAACTGGGGATCGGCTTCGTCCCGTTCAGCCCGCTGGGAAGGGGCTTCCTCACCGGCAAGATCGATGAGACGACCACGTTCGGCGGCAATGACAATCGCTCCAGCCTGCCGCGCTTCACGCCCGAAGCGCGCAAGGCGAACAGACCTGTCGTCGACCTTCTAGAGCAGATCGGCGCGCGGAAGCAAGCGACGCCCGCGCAGATCGCCTTGGCCTGGCTGCTGGCACGGAGGCCGTGGATAGTTCCCATCCCCGGCACGACAAAGCTCGGCCGCCTCGACGAGAACATCGCCGCGGTCGCAATCGAGCTTGCACCCGACGAAATCGAGCACATCGAAGCCGTCGCCGCGCAGATCACCGTGACGGGCGATCGCTACCCCCAGGCCGAGGCCGAGCGTACGCAGCGCTGAAGACACGCAACTAGACGAGCAGTGCTACAGGAGAGGCATCCATGAACATTTCATTTGAAGGAAAGGTCGCGCTGGTGACGGGCGCGGCGTCCGGCCTGGGACTCGCCACGGCGAAGGCCTTCGCCGAGTCGGGGGCGTCCGTCGCGCTCGCTGATTGGAACGAGAAGGCAGCGCGGGCTGCGTCAGATGAACTGACCGACCAGGGCCACAAGGTCATCGCCATCCGCTGCGACGTCGCCGACGACGCGCAGGTCGAAGCCATGGTTGCGCAGACGGTCTCGGAGCTCGGCAGGCTCGATGCGGCTTATAACAACGCGGGCGTCCAGAATGTCCTCGCGGAGACGGCTGACACCACCCGTGAGGATTACGACCGCGTCATGGGGATCAATCTTCGCGGCGAATGGAGCTGCATGAAGTTCGAACTGCAGCAGATGCGCAAACAGGGAAGCGGCGCCATCGTCAATTGCTCCTCTCTCGGAGGACTGGTGGGCGGGGCCGAGCGGGGGATCTACCATGCGGCCAAGCATGGCGTGCTTGGGTTCACCAAGAGTGCAGCTCTCGAATATGCGGCACGCGGAATTCGTATCAATGCAATATGTCCGGGGCTTATCTGGACGCCGATGGCCGATCAGATGGTTGCCGGCGGTCAAGGCGATGCGCTCAAGGCAATGGAAAAGAGCATTCCGATGGGACGGGTCGGACGTCCCGAAGAGATTGCGGCTGCGGTGTTGTGGCTGTGCAGCGATGCAGCCAGCTACGTGACCGGCCAGTCCATCTCAGTGGATGGCGGTTTCGTCATGCGCTGAAGAGGACGAGGTCAATTCCTCCGCGGCACGTCGGTGTCGAGAAAATTGGTGCGCCTCTTGGGCCAGTTCGCTGACACGGGATCGCATAGCGATCCCTGTTTTTCTCCGTATTGTTTACTCTCTCGAACGAGACGAAGCTGGAGTCCGATCAGAGCGTGCATATCGAGCTGAAAATAAAGAAGAACTGGCGCACCCGACGCGATTCGAACGTGTGACCTTTGCCTTCGGAGCAAGATAACGTGCCTATCCGAAAAATGCGATGGGGCACGCTATGCTACGCTATCCAGCTGAAGCGACTGGATATTCTTAAGAACCCAAGCGACGTTCCTATCCGAAACTACGCACCAATTTTCTCCCGCCTGCTTACGTCCTGCTTACGCGAGAGATGTTGTCCGGAACGAAGGAACGTCATGGTCAAGATTACAAAGAGGATTGTTGAAGCGGCGGAAGCCCGAGAAAAGGACCACGTGATCTGGGACGATGAACTGCCCGGCTTCGGAGTTCGAGTCTTTAGTTCAGGCAAGCGAAGCTATGTCATCCAATACCGAACGGGAGGTCGCTCGCGTCGCTACACGATTGGGTTCACGGGGCTTGGGCGCCGGAGACCGCACGCCGGGAGGCAAAGGTGCAATTGGGTCGAGTCGCTAGGGGTGATGATCCCGCCGAAGACCGCCAGCTCGATCACAAGGCAATCACTGTTAAGGAGTTGTGCACCCGCTATCTCGCTGATCTCCAGGCCGGGCTTATCCTCGGAAAGGGTGGTCGGCCGAAGAAGGCTTCGACAATCACCACCGATACTGGCCGTATTGAGCGCCATATCATTCCGCTCATAGGGACTCGCCGGGTCAAGGACCTAGCCAAAACCGACATCAACAAGGTCCTCAAGGACATCATGGCTGGAAAGACGCGGGTTTCGATCAAGACGAAGAAGTTGCGGGGAAAGGCAATTGTCAGAGGTGGTGCCGGGACGGCCACGCGGACTGTTGGTCTTCTCGGCGGCATCCTGACCTACGCAGTCGACGCGGGCATTATCGAAAGCAACCCGGCCTATGGTGTCCGCAAGCCAAAAGACAACGTTCGGAAGCGTCGGCTATCGGAGACGGAATATCGAATACTCGGTCGGATGCTTCGCGACGCTGCTAGGCAAGAGAAATACGCCACGATCGTGGACATCGTGCGTCAGTTAGCGCTGACCGGCTGCCGACGCGGCGAGATGATCGCGTTGAAATGGACGGAGGCGGATACCGAGTCGAGCTGCTTGCGACTGGAGACAGTAAGGAGGGAGAATCCATCCGTCCTATCGGGTTGGCCGTTGTCGAATATCTCGAGCGACGGCGGACCGACAATGCCGGCACATACGTCTTTCCGGGGCAGGCTGAGGACAACGCGTTCGGCAGTTTCCCGAGCCACTGGAAGCATCTCTTCGCGGGCTCTGCGCTATCCGATATTACTCCCCACGTCCTGCGTCACAGCTTCGCGAGTATCGCCAACGATCTTGGGTTTACCGAGGTCACCATCGCGGCGCTGGTAGGTCATGCCAAGGGCTCGGTCACGAGCAAATATTGTCGTCCTTGTGCCGCAAGAAGAGCAGTTGCGCGAAAACGCCATGAGACCAAGCGTCGCCGTCGTCGATGTCGAGCGCGGTCTCTATCTCGCGAAGCGCCTCCTCCAAGGTGGCGGTGGCAGGCGATTCGAGAAACACGTCGCAGACGATGGTCCAGGCGATGTTGACGCGAGCGCGGGCATATTGCGGGTCGAGTACGACGGCGCTCCGGAAATACTCCCTGGCCTCTGCCATCCCCTTTACGGTCAACTGGCGCCACTGCTCGTTCCCCAGTAGAACCAGATCATAGGCGGTAATGCTCGAAGTCGGCTTGCGTCGGGCGATGTCGCGGCCGGCGTCCTCGAGCCGGCCGGGCAGGGCGGCGACGATCGCCCGGACGATCTCGTCCTGCAGGGCGAAGATGTCGTCGAGTTCACGCTCGTAGCGCTCGGTCCAGAGATGATAGCCGCTCGCGGCATCGAGAAGCTGGACGGTCACCCGCACCTGGTTGCCGATCTTGCGCACGCTGCCTTCGGCCACGTACCGGACGCCGAGCTCGCGGCCGACCCGTTTGATCTCGGTCGTCTTTCCACTGTAGGCGAAGCTGGAGTGGCGCGCGACGACGAACAGCGACCGGAACCGCGACAATTCGGCGATGATGTCTCCCGTGATCCCGTCGGAAAAATAGTCCTGCGCGGGATCACCGCTCAGATTCGACAACGGAAGCACCGCGAGCGACGGCTTGTCGGACACTACTGGCACCGGTGACACGGGCAGGCCGGCTTCGGATCCGGTCGCGACCGGCGGTCCGATATAGCGGTAGCCGCGGCGCGGCAATGTCTCGATCCAGCTCGTGCTCCCGTCGATCTCGGCGAATGTCCGTTGCAAGGCAGCGATCTGCACCGTCAGGTTGCTCTCCTCGATCGCGATCCCCGGCCAGGCGGCCTCCATCAATGCGTCCTTGGACACCGGCGTTCCGGCCCGCTCGACAAGCAGTCGGAGCAGCGTCACCGCGCGCCGTCCGAGCGCGACCGGTTCGGAACCCCGAAACAGCATCTCGGAGTCCACGTCGAGGCGGTAGGGGCCGAATTCGTGGATCATCGCCATGGCCTAGAGACTACATGTTCGGCGGAATTTGCAACTTTTTCGGAACAGATTCAGGACCTCCGGGGAACGGGCGATCATGCTGCAACCGTGGTGAAAAGACTTCGAGGGCTGCCCAATGCGCGATTTCTGCAGTGCGGTGGAGGCCGATGGTCATGGCGCAGTCTGATCTTATGGCCGGTGCCGTCCCGGCCATGATTGCCGATGCGCCGGGCCGCGTTTGCCGGATGCTGGAGGCCGTCCGGGCGCTGGCCCCGCTGATCGCCGCGCAGCGCGATGACTTCGACAGCGGCCGCCGATTGTCGGAGGCGGTTTTCGCGGCGCTCGCCGACGCAGGCCTATTCCGCCTGTGGTTGCCCGAAGCCCTCGGTGGCCCCGAGCTTTCTCCCTTCGATTTCATGAGAATAGTCGAGGCCGCCTCGGCCCTCGACGGCTCGGTTGGCTGGCTTGTCGGCAATGGAGGCGGCATGAGCCGGCTTGGTGGCTATCTCGGTGAGGCCGTCGCACACGGCTGGTTCGCCGACCGGCATGCCTTCGTCGCCAGCGCAACCGGTGCGGTCGGCACGGCGACCCCCGTCGATGGCGGTTACCGTGTGAACGGGCGATGGCCATTTGGCAGCGGCGCGCATCATGCGACGCGGTTCATGGTGCTGGCCAGCGTCCAGCCCGAAGATCCGGGTTCGCCGCTGCTGTGCTGCTATCTCGACCGGGCAGACGTGACCATCCTCGACAATTGGCATGTGTCCGGACTACGCGGCACCGGCAGTTGCGATTTCGAGGCACGGGATGTTTTCGTGCCGGCCGCTCATGCCCATCGCTTTCTCGGCCTGCAACCGACCCAGCCCGGACTGCTCTATCGCATGCCGCCATCATCGGTGTTCGCGTGGAGCATCTGCGGGGTGCCGCTCGGCATCGCGTCCGGCGCCATCGGCTCGTTCGTGGAACTGGCAAGCCGGAAAGGCCGCGCCGGGACCCAAGCCATGCTTCGCGATCGCGAGACGGTGCAGGCGACGGTCGGGCGGACGAGAGCGATGCTGCGTGCTGCCCGCGCCTTCCTGATCGATGCGATGACGGAATTGATGGCCGCCACCGACGCGGGCGGCCAACGGCTGTTGGAGGCACGCGCCGATATTCGATTAGCCAACGCCCATGCGGCGGAGACGGCGATGTCCGTCACCGACATGCTCGCCGCCGGCGCGGGCGCCGCCGCCATCTTCGAGACCTGCGCCCTGGAACGTGCCGTTCGGGATGTGCGTGCCGCAGCCAAGCATGTCGCGATGAGTCCGAACAACTACGTCATCGCCGGCCGGCTGGCCCTCGGGCTCGATCCCGGGGCCAGGTTTTGAAGTAACGAGAAAGCAACCAGCGGAGTTGGCAATGTCAGTGATCTACCGTCCAGCTCTTGCACGTGATCTGGAATTTGCAGACAGCCTTGTCGTCTCCAGCATCAACAATCTCACCGAGCGGCATGGCTTCGGACCAATGGCCACCCGTTCGCCTATCTTATTTCAACAGTTTTGCCTGAAGGACGATGCAGACGGTCTGTGGGTGGCGGAGGAAGACGAGCGAATCCTCGGCTTCGCCTGGAGTTGGGTTTGTGACGACATGTGGTTTCTGGCTCAGCTGTTCGTGTCGCCCGATCACCAGGGGCGGGGCATCGGCAACGAACTGATCGCACGAACACTCGATCACGCCGAGAAATCGGGTGCTTCCAACAGGGTACTCATCACATTCAGCTTCAACACGGTCTCGCAAGGGCTCTACATCCGGCAAGGAATGTTTCCGCGATTTCCGATCTACAACGTCAGTGCATTGCGGGAGCAGTTGATCGGGAGTTTGAACGGTTCGCGATACGACGTCACGCCGCTCGAGGAAGAAGCCGCGACCCTGCGACGCCTCGCGCAAGCGGATAGGCGAGTGCTCGGCGTCTCGCGCGAAAAGCATCACCGCCACCTGATCAACAATGGTGGGGTGCGCGGATTCAATCTCTACGACGGAAACGAGTGGGCCGGTTACGCCTACATTGACGCCGGCGGACATGTCGGACCGCTCGCCGTCATGGAGCTCCCCGCTGTGGCTGTCGCCTTGACAACAGCACTGCACCTCGCGGCCGAGAGCGGCGCGTCTCGGATATCGGCGTTCTTGCCCGGCGCAGGCGAGGCGGCCCTCAAGACCGTGATGAAGTACGGGATGCGGATCAAGTTTCCGATGTTGCTGATGTCGTCGCGAGAGTTCGGCAATTGGGCCCAGTATCTGCCGCGCAACCCGGGATTCATGTAGCCACGGCCGGCGCGGTCTGCACTACGCGAAACCCCAGCAGCCTTAGCCGCCCGGCAGACTAATGAATTGATCGGCGGATCAAGTCCGTCCTGATCGAAGCACGCCTGGCATCGACCGGACTGCTGGCTAAGATCAGCGCTCAGGGAAACTCGCCACGCATCTGGAGGTGCCCAAGGCATGCAAGTCTTTTTGTGCCGCCGCGTAGCCCAGATCGACTCGCGGCGGCACGTGAGCGCCAATCCTACCACTTTGGAAGCAGCGATTGTTGTTCGAGCTTCTGACCGACATCGTCGGTTGCTAAGGAGTCTGGGCGCCCGAGACGGCACGCCGAGAGGCAAAGGTGCAACTCGGTCGGGTCGCTGGGGGTGACGATCCCGTGGAAGATCGCCAACTCGATCACAAGGCGATCACCGTGAAAGAGCTGTGCCCCGCTATTTCGCTGATCTCCAGGCCGGGCTCATCCTGGGGAAGGGCGGACGACCGAAAAAGGCCTCAACGATCGTCACCTACACTGGCCGTATCGAGCGTCACATCGTTCCGCTCATTGGGACCCGGCGGGTCAAGGACCTCACCAAAACCGACATCAACAAGGTCCTCAACGACATCATGGCCGGAAAGACGCCGGTTTCGATGAAGACCAAAAAGCTGCGCGGAAAAGCCATCGTTCGCGGCGGCGCTGGAACGGCTACCCGCACCGTCGGCCTTCTCGGCGGTATCCTCACCTATGCGGTCGAAGCGGCGCTATCGAAAGCAACCCGGTCCACGGCGTTCGCAAGCCAAAGGACAGGGTGCGAAAGCGGCCGTTTGGGACTGCCGATCGGATCTTGGGGCTCTCAACGAGGCCCGCCGAGTAGGCTATCCGACCATGCGGCCTCGTCCTGCCCAGAAGTCTGCTCGTAGAATCTTCTTGTCGACCTTGCCAACTCCGGTCATCGGCAACTGTTTGACGAACCGCACCTGTTTTGGTGCATGGGCCGGTCCCTTTCGCGATTTGACCAAGTCGATCAATACGTCCGGATCTGGGTTGGAGCCTTCTCGCGGAACGACGATCGCAGTGACGGCCTCTCCCCATTTGTCGTCTGGAATGCCGATCACAGCGACCGTCGCGACATCTGAATGCTCCGCCAGAACGTCTTCGATCTCGCGCGGGTAGATGTTGAAGCCGCCGGAAACGATCATATCCTTCTTGCGATCAAGGATGAACAAGTAACCCCGCTCGTCCTGGCGAGCGATGTCGCCAGTGTGCAGCCAGCCATTCTTCACCGTCTCGGCTGTGATGTCGGGCTGATTCCAATACTCTGCCATCATATGCGGTGCCCGTACGCAGATCTCACCGGCCTCGCCCGTCTGCACCTCTCGATCGTCGTCATCGAGAATCTTGACGTCACACGCCGATATCGGGAAGCCGCACGATAAGAACAACTCAGGCGTCTTCGGATCGTGGTCGGCTTTCCGCAGCACTGAAACCGGATAACACTCCGTCTGGCCATAGAGCTGAGAGAACACCGGTCCGATTCGCTCTATCCCCTCGACCAAGCGGCTAGGCGACATCGCCGATGCACCATACAGCACCAGCTCGAGCGACGAAAGGTCCGTCTTGGACAGCGCAGGATGATCGAGCAGCACGTAAATCATCGTGGGGACGAACAGTGATAGATTGATCCGTTCACGCTCAATTGTCTGCAGCACGGCCTCTGGATCGAAGCCTTTCAGCATGTGAACAGTGCCGCCGGTCATCAAGGTCGGAAGAACTTTGCTTCCCGCGACATGGCTGATCGGAGCGGCGGCAAGATACCGGGCTGCCTCAGGGATCTCGAAGTCGGCCAGGATTGCGGCTGCGAAGCCGCCAAATTGGCGGTGATATCGCAGCGCTCCCTTCGATCTTCCCGTGGTACCGCCGGTGTAGTGAAGAATAGCGATATCGTCGGGGCCGGCGAAGCAGTGCGGGGTGGCATGTCCTGCCATTTCGGCGGCCTTCAGCAGGTCGGTGCCGTATTGGGCGCGACCCAAGGTAAACACCGCCTTCAGCCCGGTGGCTCTCGCTGCGAGCTCGCCGCCTCGGTCATAGAATGCTGCGGCGTCGACCACCAGCATCGCGGACCCGGAGTCCTCAAGCTGAAATAGTTGATCTTGAAGGGAGCCGAGCGGGTGTAGCCAAGTAATGGCCAACCGGGCGAGCTGAGCCGAGACGCCCGCACACCAAGTGTCAGCCCGGTTTGCAGTCAGGAATGCTACACGCGATCCTGGAGGAAGACTAAGCTGCATGAAGACACTCTGCATGCGCCCGATCAGGTCAAGAGCGCCTCGGTAGCTCAGCGTCCCGTCCGGGCAGCTAAAGGCCGTTCGTGAAGGATGGCGTGCGAGCGCCCGCAGGGTTTGCTCGCCGACGGTCGGGAAAGTGTGAAGGGACATATTTCCACCTCGTCTTTCTTACGAAGTCTGTTGATCAAAGAAGCTGGAAGCCATCGAAGTCTTCGTATGCGGCCGTGAATCATCTTGCCTAGCTAGCGCCGCGGAACTCCGCGTGGGTCTGCGCGACCAAATCGTCGACGGACAGGATTTCTTTGATCCCCGACGTCGAGTGTCCGCCGCTCCAGATGTCCCGCCACTTCCTGGGTCGAGCTTCCCGCGCAGCGATGTCGATATCCTTGCCTATTTCGATAGAACCGCGCGGCGGCAGGTCGTTCGGAGTCAGGCCCGCGGCCTCGATGGACGGCTTCAGCATGTTGGTTTGCAATCCCGTGAACGCGGTGGTCAACAGGATGTCGTCGGCGCTGCTCTCCGCAAGCATCTGCTTGTATCTCGGATCAGCCATGCTCTCGCGCGTCGCGATGAATTTCGTTCCCATATAGGCGAGATCACAGCCCAGTACCTGAGCTGCCCGCAAAGCAACACCGTCGCTAATGCCACCAGCGAGCACGATCGCACCGTCGAAAAATGCACGGACCGCGCGGACAAACGCAAATGGATTGAGCCAGCCCGTCTGGCCGCCTGCCCCCGCCGTCAACAGCACAAGACCGTCGACGCCTGCTTCTGCTGCTCGTTCTGCGTGTCGGATAGTTGCGACATCGGCGAAGACCAATGCGCCTGCGTCCCGAAGAGGCCGAAGCACCGGCAAAGGGGACCCGACCGATGTAATGACCATTTCCGGCTTGTGCCTGAGGACGACACTCAGATCCTCTGTCAGGCGAGCATTGGATTTGTGCACGATCAGGTTCGGGCAGACAGGGGCATGGCGTCTCCCGGTTTCGGAATCGTGGCGGTGCAGGCGTTCGCTGATGCTGGTTAGCCAATGATCAAGTTCATCGACGCTGCGGCAATTCACAGTGGGGAACGAGCCGACTACGCCGTTGCGGCTGGCGGCGACGACAAGTTCGACACCCGAAACGAGAAACATGGGTGCTGCGATCAAAGGTAGCGCCAGACGATCCCGAAAAGGTGCCACTCTGTCCATGGCTCGCTCCTTGATTGTGTGGTCGCTCAATCGGGTGCATAAAGATTGCCGAGACGCATGCCGCCATCGCAGTCGATCGTGGTTCCGGTGACGAAGCTCGCCGTCTCGCTGCAGAGCCACGCCACCGCGTTAGCGATATCGATGCGCTGCCCGAAGCGCGGCAGCGCCAGGGCGCCGCGGATGCGTTCCGCGAGTTCGGGATCGGTCGCAAGACGCGCCAGGCCTTCGGTGTCCGCGATGGGACCGGGTGAGACGGCGTTGACCCTGATGCCTTCCACACCCCATTCGAGCGCCAGGCAGCGAGTCAGCATCTCGATGCCGGCCTTTGCCGAGCAGGCATGGGCTTGCATTGGCATGGCGCGGCCCGCCTGGGGCGCTGTGATGTTGACCAGCACCGCCCCTGGTCGTTTGAGGTGCGGATAAGCCGCGGAGAGCACATTGAAAGTTCCGATGAGGTCGATGTCGATGACCGTCTTGAAGGCGTTGGGCGACATCTTGGCCGCCGGCACGAAGAAATTTCCCGCGGCCCCAGATACAATGATATCGATCATCCCCTTGGCAGCCGCAACCTCGGTCATGATTGCTTGCATGGCGCCTGCGTCGCGCACGTCACCCGCGTGAGCAGTGACGTCAAGACGATCGCTACGCAGCGCATCAGCCGCGGCTTCGATTCGCTCCCGCGAACGGCTGACGATTGCGATCCGGGCACCGAGCGAGCCCAGCCGCTGGGCGATACCGAGGTTGATCCCGCTGGAGGCGCCGACTACGACGGCGTTGCGACCGGACAGACATTGGGCAACAACGGACATGAGGTTCCGCCTTTTCGATTGTTACGGCCTCGCTCTATCGCTCGACGCGTTGTTCGTCCGTCAGCGCCAAGCGTGCGAGCTCATGGCGCTGAAGCTTGCCGGTGGTGCTGCGGGGTAATTCCTCCGAGCGCATGAATTGCAGGTAGCGCGGGCGCTTATAGCCGGCGAGCTGCTCGCGACACCATTGGTGGATTTCGGCGCTGTCGGCCGACTGGCCTTGGCGGAGGACCACCACGGCCTTTATCGTTTCGCCCCAATGCTCGTCCGGCACGCCGAAGACGCACGCTTCTTGAATGGCTGGATGTCGGCTGAGGATAGACTCGACCTCGGCAGGGTAGACATTCTCGCCGCCGGTCTTGATCAGGTATTTCTTGCGATCGACGAAAGTCAGCGTACCGTCCTCCTCGCGCCGCAACAGGTCGCCGGTATGAAGCCAGCCGCCCTTGAACACCTCCGTGTTAGCCGCGTCGTCATCAAGATAGCCGGACATAATGGTCGGGCCCCGCACCACGCATTCACCCGGCTGGCCAACCGGCATCTCGTTCATGTCTTCGTCGACGATGCGGATTTCCATCAGCGGCGACGGTCGTTTGCGCAGCGACGGAACTTCACCCGGGCCGGAACAGCCATGCGCGAGCAGATAGCTCGATTCACTCTGGCCGAAGGCGTCGTAAAAATCGATGCTGAAGGTCTCCGTCAGCTTCGCGACGACGTTAGGCATCATGTTGGCGTAGCCAATGGCGAAGCGCAGACTCGACAGATCGTGGGCCTGCCGCTGCGGGTTGTTCATGAAATCGGTAATCACGCCCGGCAGGAGCAGAGTCCAGCTCAACCGCTCGCGCTTGATGCGCTCGTACATGGCGGGTATGTCGACGCGCTTGAACGTGGCATAGATGCCACCAGTGACGAAGGTCGCATAAAGCGACTCGTCTCCGCCGCAGTGAAAAAGCGGGAGCCAGCCGACGAACCCGTCTTTCTCGGTCAGTCCGAACCATTGAGCAAGACGCAAACCGCGGGTAGCTGCTGCTCGTTGACTCACCAGCGCCCCTTTGGGCTGCCCGGTCGTGCCGCTGGTGAAAAGGATGTTGTGGATGTCCGCGCCTTCGGCGATCCGGGGTGGCTCTTCCGCGCTGCTTTCGGCAAGGATGGCCTCGTAGTCCTCGAAGCCGTGCACCGGCTCGAATGCGATCCAGTGGCGGACGTCGGGAAATTCCAACCTAATGCCTTCGAGTAACCCCGTCAGCATGCCGGAGGTCAGAACGGCACGTGGACGAGCCTTTCGAAGGCACACGGCGATCTCGTCGGGACGAAGCCGGATATTCAGCGTCGCGACGGTGATGCCGAGTGCAGCCATGGCCGCATAGCATTCAACATATTCCGGACGTGTCTCCGAGAGGATGGCGATCGTGTCGCCGCGGTCATATCCCATGGCACGCACCGCGTTGGCGAACCGCCAGGCTCGCTCGCAGACCTCTTGGTAGCGGCGCTGTCCGCCTTCCCAGGTGACTGCGGTGCGACCGGCGAAGACTCGAAACGCACGCCGGAAGAGCGCGTCGAGCGTGATGTCCGTCGCCATGGCGGCGTCGAGCTGCCAGCCGTTTGCCTCGGAAGATGACTTACCGATAGTAGGTCGCATAGGTTTGCCTCAGCTTGGCCTTTTCGACCTTGCCCGTCGCCGTCTTGGGTAGCTCCGGAATATGGATGACGGCTTTCGGACATTTGAACGGGCTTAGCCGCTCGCGAACTGCGGCAAGCAGTGTGTCCGCGTCAATGGATCGACCATCCCGGGTGACGACGACGGCGGTGATCGCTTCGCCCCAGTGCTGGTGAGGCAGTCCGATGGCTGCGACTTCGAGCACGTCGGGATGTGCGGCACGGATCGCGAGCTCGACCTCGATTGACGAGACGTTTTCGCCGCCCGTCTTGATGACGTCCTTGAAGCGGTCCTCGAACCAGAGAATCCCGTCATTGTCGAAATGGCCGGCATCGCCCGAGTGGAACCAGCCATGACGAAAGGCCTCGGCTGTTGCGTCGGGATTGTGCAGATAACCCGCCATGGTCTGAGGGCTGCGATAGACGATCTCTCCGGCTTTACCCACCGGGAGCAGCTCGCCGTCCGGCGCCATGATGGCGACCTGCACATTGACGGCCGGCGTGCCGACCGCACCGGGATGGCTCAACTGGTGCTCGGGCTTGAAGAATGTCGAGACCGGGCTCATCTCGGTTTGCCCGAACATCAGGCTGAAGTCGCAGCCGAAGATCTCGATCGCACGGCGAAGCTCGGCCTCCGGCATCGGCGCCATGGCGTACACCGTCAAGCGCAGGCTGCTGACGTCGAGAGGACGCGCCAGCTGCCGTTCGACGAGTTGCTGGATCATCATCGGTAGCGCGAAAAGGACGCTGATGCGCTCCTTTTCGATGACCTCGTGAAGAGCGATAGCGTCGAAACCGCGCTGGATAACCATCGAGGCACCAACAGCGATTGCCGGCGTGCAGAGCGCGTTGAGTTGTGCCGTGTGGAAAAGCGGAAGCACCACACTCAACCGATCCTTCTCGGTCATGCGTGTATCGATCGCGGTGCCGAGCGATTCCAGGTAGATCGCCAGATGGGTGCCGATCACACCTTTCGGCGCCGAAGTCGTTCCGCTGGTATAGAGATAGGAGAGGGGAGCGCGGTCCTCGATTGGGGCATCTGGAATGTCGGAAGGTTGGTCGGCCGCGAGCGCGTCAAAGTCGAACAACGGTATGTCGCCGATGCCCTCGGGAATGGTAGCGCCCGATGCTCGGCGGTCCATCACGACGATCCCGAGCATCGGCCCTGCGGCTTCTACGACAGCACCGAGCTGCTTCAATAGGGTCGCTTCGACGACGGCGGCGCGGGTGCCTGAATCCCTCAGGACGTGGCTCAATTCACTTTGTCGCCAGAGCAGGTTGATGGGGACGCAGACGAGGCCAAGCCGCGCGCAGGCGAAATAGACGGCGAGGAATTCGGCGCGGTTGCCCGACATCAGGGCGAGGGCATCGCCCTTCTTCAGGCCAAGCGCGGAAAGACCATGGGCGACCCGGTTGGTCCAGGCGTCGAACTCGCGATAGGACCAGCGCCGGTCGCCGTCGCAGATCATCTCTCGCTCTGAAAATCGCGCCGCGCTTCGGGCGACGAGGTCGCCAACATTGACACGATGGATCAGGGGGCTGCTCACGGCTGTTTATCCTTGCTGCGGACTGAGTGTCGGGAACAACATCGCGATGCTGGTCTTGCAACGTCCATTCGTCAGCTCCCTAGATTCGTGCTGCGGCGACAACCAACGGCTCTACGATTTTTCACCTGTAAAATAGCCGGGCTTTCCGGTCGTCCAGGTCTCCCCCCAAAGCTGGCCGCCTCCGTCCACGGTCAAGGTCTCGCCGGTCACGAATCCGCCGGAAGGGCCTACGAGATAGGCGCAGGCTTCGGCGACGTCCCATGGCGAACCTGCCCGCATCATCGGATTTGATCTCGGGTAAGTCGCGCGCGCCTCAGGCGCATAGACGTTCCAGCCTTCGGTCTCGATGGCACCGGGGGCGACACAATTCACCCGGATGTTGAAGGGGGCCCATTCGACGGCAACGCTGCGCGAAACGCCGATGACTCCGGATCTGGCGGCGATCGAATGCGCGATGCCGTAAAGGCCGTGCGTCGTGACAACGACAATGTTGACGATGCGGCCCGGGTGTTTGTTGTCGCGCCAGTGTTGCGCGGCAGCCTGCATCATGTACCAGGTGCCGTTTAGATTTGTATCGATGACGGCATTCCAGCCCTTTACGGAAAAATCGATAGCCGGTTGCGGGAATTGCCCGCCCGCACTGTTGATCAGCCCATCGACGCGGCCATGCTTCTGCCAGGCCACATCGAACAGTGTCTTGACGGCATCGGGATCCCTGATGTCGACGACGGATGCGGATGCTTTCAGTCCCTTCGCCGTCAAATGAGATGTCAAGGCGGACAATTTGTCCTGATCGCGTCCTACCACGACGAGATGCGCACCGAGACGCGCAAACAACCACGCGATCGCCCGTCCGATACCACCCGCGCCGCCGGATAGCACCATGACCATGTCCTTGAGGGCATCGGAAGCGAACACGGTCCGATGTGCCGCAAGCTCCTCGTCCGTCAGTCCGAGTCGACCCGATTGCCGGAGCGTCTGATCGTCAGCCATGGGAGACCACGTCCTTGAGCAGCTCGCCGGCGATAATCATCTTCCGGACTTCCGTTGTTCCGGCGCCGATCTCCAACAGCTTGATCGAACGAAATAGTCGGTTGATCTCCGACTCCCAGATGTAGCCGCTGCCGCCATGGATCTGCACCGCCTTATCGAGGACGGCGTGGCAGGCCTCGGCCGCGTACATCACCGAAGCCGCGGTCAGCATGTGGATATCGCCACGCCCACCACCGCCGACTTCGAGCGGCGCGGCTTCTGCCAGCGTGCGATAGGTGAAAGTCCGCATGGTTTCGACCTGAACGTACATCTCGGCCAGCATCGACTGAACCATCTGGAAGGATCCGATCGGCTTGCCGAACTGCTGGCGGGTCTGCGCGTAGTCGATGGAGAGCTGCAGCGCGCGCTCCGAAATGCCAAGACAGAGCGGCGCGATCATCGCGCGCTCGAGGTCGAGGCCGCTCATCACGATCGACACGCCGCGATCTTCGCCGCCGACCAGGTTCTCCGCGGGCACTCGGCAGTCTACGAACACGAGCTCGGCAGTCTGGCTGCCGCGATAACCCATCTTGGTCAGCTTCTGTGCGACCTTGAATCCGGGAGACTCCTTTTCAACGATAAAGGCGGAAATGCCGTGCGCGCCCTTTGCGCGATCGGTCTTGGCATAGACCAGGATGACGTCGGCAACAGGTCCATTGGTAATGTAGATCTTGCCACCGTTGAGGACGTAATGATCTCCATCGCGCCGAGCCATGGTGCGCATCGACCCCAGGGCGTCTGAGCCGGCGCCCGGTTCAGTGAGGCCTAATGCTCCAATCTTTCGGCCCGTGCAGAGGTCCGGCAGATATTTGCGGCGCTGTTGTTCGTTGCCGTTGCGGTAAATGTTGTTGGCGCAAAGGTTGTCGTGCGCGACCCAGGACAGAGCCATCGCATGGTTCCAGCGCGCGAAGCCCTGCAGCACCAGGCCAGCCGCCAGAAGATCCAGACCAGCGCCGCCATATTCCTCGGGGATTGTCGCGCCGAAAAAACCGTTGTCGCCGATCACGTGGAACGCTTGGTCCGGCCACCATTCCTCACGGTCCATCCGTTCGGAAAGCGGATAGAGCTCCTTGTGCGCAAATCGATCGGCTTGATCGAGGATGGCCT
>Ga0153933_1000155_pt1 | contig 34810 bp, 27 predicted proteins | sample TSNJ017MetaG_FD_102275 | JGI IMG/M metagenome (GOLD analysis project Ga0153933, IMG submission 102275) | Attine ant fungus gardens microbial communities from New Jersey, USA - TSNJ017 MetaG | ecosystem: Host-associated > Fungi > Mycelium > Unclassified | place: USA: New Jersey, Wharton State...
AGCACCAGAACTTCTTGAAGCTGCACGATCGTGCCGACATCGCCGGCGATCTTGCCAATCTCGAGTACATCATTCGGAACGACGCGGAACTGCCGGCCGCCGGTTTTGATGACTGCGAACATCGTTTTATTCCTTCGTGTTCGGTTCCGGCCTCGGACGAGTAGTCCGGGTCGGCTTTTTGTTCAGTCGCTATGGGTTTGATTTTCGCGCGAAGGGAACGAATTCCTGAAAGCTCGCGCAAAAACAGGCGGCGCGAGAAATCCTCGCGCCGGATGGAGCGGACTTATAGCCGCAAACCGCCGGGAGTCAAGGCAGCGAGGGGCAAAAACCGGCCAAAAATGAAGGGTTTGGCGTGGTTTTGGCCCTCCAGGCCTGTCCGGAGGCTTGCCCCCGGGGTGAAACCAACGGGTTCCCAGCCCGTTGTCTCCGGAACTCCCAACCGGGCAGAGGGTACATGGCTGACGACATCGTAACCACCACGGGCATCGCGCGCCACGGTGCCGCGCGGCTGCCATCCGTCGACATCGATTGCTTCAACATCGAGCTGAAGGACGACGAGGGTTTTCTCGGCGACCGTGCCTCCAAGGGTGCGTTCCGCAAGATCCTCGATCGCTGGCGCAAGCCGCTGCGCGATTCGGGCGAGGATCCGTTCGGCGACGAGCCCTCCGACAAGATCAGCAAGAAGAAGCTCGACGAGATGCTGGTCGGCGACGACACCGAAGCCTCCGCCGTCGTGCACAGCGCGATCGAGGAATTTGCCCAGGAGCTCGCCTATGTGACGCGGCGCTTCCTCAAGACCAAGGCCTGGGCCAAGACCGAGCGCATCGTGGTCGGCGGCGGCTTCCGCGACAGCCGGCTCGGCGAGCTCGCGATCGCGCGCACCGACATCATCCTCAAAGCGGAGGATCTTGAGGTCGATCTGGTGCCGATCCGCTTTCACCCCGATGAGGCCGGCCTGATCGGCACGCTGCATTTGGCGCCGTCATGGATCTTCGAGGCGCATGACAGCATCCTGGCGGTCGACATCGGCGGCTCCAACATCCGCTGCGGCGTGGTCGAGACGCGCTGGAAGAAAGCACCCGACCTCTCGAAGGCCGCGGTCTGGAAGTCCGACTTGTGGCGCCACGCCGACGACGAGCCGACCCGCGAAGGCGCGGTGAAGCGGCTGGTGAAAATGCTCAAGGACCTGATCGAGGCCAGCGAAGCCGAGGGGCTGAGGCTCGCGCCCTTTATCGGCATCGCCTGTCCCGGCGTCATCAACGAGGACGGCTCGATCGCCAAGGGCGCGCAGAACCTGCCGGGCAATTGGGAGAGCAGCAAGTTCAACCTGCCGGCGAGCCTGGTCGAGGCGATCCCCGAGATCGGCGGCCATGACACCGCGATCGTGATGCACAATGACGGCGTGGCGCAGGGGCTCGCCGAGGTCCCGTTCATGCAGGACGTTGCGCGCTGGGGCGTGCTGACCATCGGAACCGGGCTCGGCAATGCCCGCTACACCAACCGCAAGAACGGGAATGACAAGAACGAGAGCAAGGAGGCCAAAGACGACGATGAGGCCGACAAGAACGAGAAAAAGGCCAGGAAGGTCAAGGCCTGACCTGCGATTCCGGTCCTGCTGCAGCGCGGTAAGGTTGATCGGTTAGGTTAAGATCGGGTTCAGATTGCCGTTCCTGGCCCGCTTGCTAGACCTGATCCCGTCGCTCCCGCTGGCCAGGAAGCCGCACTTCGGTGGCCAGAAATATTAAGCAGCGGCACGGGACCGCCAGTATTTTTGTCGCGTCTGGCGGTCCCACCCTGCCTCTACCTCCAATTGATCCGCTCGAAGAAGGCGGCGATCTCGGATGCCGCGCGATCGGGGTCTTCGCGATGCGCGAAGTGCCCGACATCGGGAAACATTTTGAGGTCGAGATTGGCAAAGCTGTCCCCGAGCCGGTCGGTCCAGGCATAGGGAAACAGCGGGTCGTGCTCGGCCCAGCGGATGCAGGTCGGCAATGTGATCGGCGGCAGCTGGGGCGCCTCGCCCTGCATCATCTTCACCCGCCCGGCATGCGAGGCGGTGTAATGCGCAAAGCCGCCGGCGAGGTTGCCCGGCTTCATGTAATTGTCGGTGAAGGCCTCGAGCGCGTCGTCGAACGCCGCTTTGCGATGCGCCCAATTGCGCAGGAAGTGCCCGATATAGCTCCGGCAGGTCTCGCGCGTCGCGCCGACCAGCGCAGGCGCCATCTCCATCTGGTTGAACGACTGGTACCAGATCTGGTTGAGACGGTCGGGCGCCGCCATCCTCGGCCCGATGCCGGGATAGACGAAGTCGAAGAAGAACAGGCCGGCGATCTTGTCCGGCGCTCGTCGCGCGAGGGGCTGCATCACCGCGCCGCCGACATCGTGGCCGACCACGCCGACTTTCTCGATCGCAAGCGCATTCAGCAGCGCCACCATGTCGTCGGTGTGCTGATCGGGACCATAAGCGCCCTCCGGCTTGTCGCTGTCGCCGAAGCCGTGCAAATCGGGCGCGATCAGGGTGAAGCGGGAGGCCAGGCGTGTCATCACCGGCTCCCAGGTCAGCCAGAACTCCGGCCAGCCATGCAGCAGGAGCAGCGGCGGGCCGCTCCCGGTTCGCGCGACGTGGAACGCCGCGCCATTGGCCCGAATTGTCAGATGCTCCATGGCCTGCTCCTGCTCGGTCTGCGCCGACGCCGTACCGCCCCAATCGGAACGGCGCCGCTAGCGCTTTGTTTCCACGCGCTTTCTTCTGATGTCCCGGCGCTACCGATGCGTCGTCACGCCGTGGCGGAAATATTATTGCAGCGCCTTGTCTGGCCCGCCATCCTCGCCTAGAACTCGCTCCGTCCACGGGTGATGCAAATCACCTGGGCCACTGGAGAGGTGGCAGAGTGGTTGATTGTACCGCACTCGAAATGCGGCATAGGTGCAAGCCTATCGGGGGTTCGAATCCCCCCCTCTCCGCCACCCTTCGCCCTGCCGGGCTTCGGGTGGCAGGCCATCCGGCCGGCCACACGTAGTCGCTGACTTCCTGATTCACAGTCCAAGCAGCCGCATCTTCAGTGTCGTCGCCCGGCCTCGACCGGGCGATCCAGTATCCGGAGGCGTCAGGGCTTGAATCGAGAGATCACGGCGTACTGGATCGCCCGCTTTCGCCGGCGATGACAGTTGAGAGACGCGCTCGCATTCTCGCGACGGGAATGATCGCTTACGCCGCCTCCGCCACCGTCCAGCGATCCGGATCAGCCGTATGCCCGATCAGCGCAAGCCCATACGCGATCGATTCGAACTGATCCGCTGACGTCAGTCGCGCCTGGCCAAAACGCTCGGTGAACAGGCGCTGCACGGCGGGGACGAACGAGGTGCCGCCGGTCAAAAACACCTTCTCGACATCGCCTGCGGTGATGCCGGCCTTGGCCAGCGCCTCGTCGACGGTCGCGCCGAGGCGCGAGACGTCGTCGGCGATCCAGCTCTCGAAATTTTTGCGAGTGACGGTGGCGCCGATGTCGATGCCTTCGCGCGCGAAGCGGAACTCGACGCGGTCGCTGTTCGACAGCGCGACCTTGGTGTCGGAGACGGCGCGGTACAGCGCAAAGCCGAGATCGTGGTCGACGATGGTGATGAAGTCGTGCAGCGGCGCCGGGTCGAGCGCGCTGCGCGCGAGCTGCTGCAATTCGCGCAAATCGCCATTGCCCCTCATCATGGCGAGCTGATGCCAGCGGGCGAGGCTCGAATAGAAGTGGTTGGGGATCGGCAGCACCTTGTCGAAAGAGCGGTAGTTCGTGCCCTTGCCGAGCCGCGGTGAGACGATGTGGTCGACGATGCGATAGTCGAAGGTGTCGCCGGCAATGCCGATACCGGAATGTCCGAGCGGCTCGGCGCGCAGTGTGCCGCCCTTGCGCGAGAACCGCATCACCGAGAAGTCGCTGGTGCCGCCGCCGAAATCGGCGACCAGCACGGTGGCGTCATGATCGAGGCTGCGCGCGAAGGAGAACGCGGCGCCGACCGGCTCGTAGACATAGCGGGCGTGACCGGCGCCCAACCGCTCGAACGCGGCGCGGTAGCGCTGCATGGCGAGCTCGTCGTTCGGATTGCCGCCGGCAAATTTCACCGGCCGGCCGACCATGATGGACGGCGAGCCGAGATCAAAACCGTCGCCGGCATGGCGCGCCAGCGTGCGCAGGAACGCCGCCAGCAGATCCTCGAACTTGTAGCGCTGGCGGAAAATCTGCGTGGTGTTGAAGGCTGCGCTCGCCGCAAACGTCTTGAATGACTGGATGAAGCGGTGAATTGTGCGCCCCTCCAGGAACTGCTCGATCGCCCACGGCCCGCCCTCGGCGCGCGGATGCAGGCCCGCGCCCGGCCGGTCCTCCCAGAAGCACAGCGCCGACACATAGGTGCTATGGCTACGTCCGCCATGGTCGAAGCGGATCGCCTCGACGCGGCCCTCGCCATCAGCCAGCGCAACCACGGTGTTGCTGGTGCCGAAATCGACGCCGATCGAGACGGCGCGCGGGGCGCTCGACATGTCCATGCTCTGATTGTGATGTGAAATGGGGACGGACGTTTAGCGGCTTTGGCCGCGTTTGCCAACCCGTCGCGACGTCGCGGTGGTCACGATCTATTGCATCTCGCCGCGACGTCAGAAATTCGCGACCGTCTTCAGGCCGAGCACCAAGGCGTTCGGATTCGCGCTGGTGCCGCCGGGATCGATCACATACTGGATGTTCGGTCGGATCTGCAGCCCGGCGAGCGGCCGGTAGGTGTAGTAGAACTCGATGGCGTATTCATTGCCCTGGACGGCGACCGGACCGAGGCCGGCGAGATTCTGCAGCTCCTCCGACCAGGCGACGCGGCTGTTGACGTGGGTGGTGCCGACCGCAAATCCGATATCGTCCTGGGGCCGCGACGGCAGCGGGCCGGTGTAAGTCAATCCGCCGGCGACCTGATAATCCGTGGTCGCGGTGCGGCGGTCGGCCATGGTCGCGTTCAGGAACAGGCTCAGTGCGCCTGCTGAACTGGCGTGCGACGGACCGATCACCTGCTGAACGAAACTGATGTAGCCGCCGTAGCGCCCGCGGCTCTGCTGCGGCGGCAGTCCGGAGAGGGCGGCAGGATTGCCGTTGATATCGGTGACGACATTGGCGGCCATCGATGTGTCATACCAGCCGCCGAATTTGTAGCTGCCTTGAAGGTCGCCGAACTTCGGCAACCATGCGAGCTCCACCGGAATCAGCAGCCCCGTGGATCCCGAATAAAACACCGGAAGCGCGGATTGCGAGACATCAAGGTAACCGGGATTGGAATCATACACACCGAACTGAAAATAGCCGAAGCCTTGCAGGTTGAACTTCAGCCTGGTGGCCCAATAGCTGACCGGCCAGTTGTAGATGTAATTGCCGACGAGGTTGCCGGGCTGCGCGCCGCAGAAGGTCAGGTTCTGGAAATCGCAGGCGAAGGTTGCGAAATCCTCGCCAAACGGAATCCGCCCGATCTTCCAGTCGACCAGGCCGCCAGCGAATTTCTGGTCGTACCAGAAATCCGTGAGCCGCAGCGTCTGGCCGCGTCCGAACACCTCCTGCACCTGTTGCAGCGTGCCGAGGCGCGCATCGTCGCTCAGATTGCTGCCGTTGCGATCGGTCCATGTCACCTGGACCGTGCCGCCGGGCACGACGCCGAGCTTGGCCAGGTCGAACGTGGTGCCGAACACCCACTGATCGGTGTAGGCGACCTGCTGCCGCTGGCCGCCGGTCGCATTGCCCGCGATCTCGCTGGTGTAGCCGAACTGGAAATCGATGCCGGCATTTTGCAGCCGGGTTCTCGCGCCGTCCCAGTCGCCGAGCAACCACGGCACTGGTGCCGGCGCTGCGCCAGTCGCACCGCTGGGAAACGTCAGGTCCGCGGCATGTGCGACGTCGCCGCCTGCACAGGCTGACATCGCCGCCAGACCGAGAAGGAAGAACGCCGTCTTGTGGTTGGCTCGGTCACCGCAAGATGCGATCATGGCGACGCTCCCGCCTTCATTCCTTCAACGCGTAGGCGATGACGTAATCGCCACGCTTGGTGCCGAACGAGCCGTGGCCGCCGGCCGCGGTGACGACATATTGCTTGCCGTCGATCTCGTAACTCATCGGCGTCGATTGCGCGCCGGCGGGCAGGCGGTCTTCCCAGATCACCTTGCCGTTGCGCACGTCGTAGGCGCGGATCACATACTCATAGGTGCCGGTGTAGAACGCGACGCCGCCGGCGGTGGTCATCGGTCCACCCAGCATCGGCACGCCCAGCCTGAACGGGAGCGGCAGCGGCGTGGTGTCGCGGATCGTGCCGTTGGGATGCTGCCAGATGATCTTCATCGTCTTCAGATCGATCGCGGCCATCGAGCCCCAGGGCGGCCGGTAGCACGGCACGGAGAGTGGTGAGAGGAAGCTCGAAATGTCGACGCCGAACGGCGTGCCGTACATCGGTTGCGACCCGACCTCGCTGCCGACCGGCTTGTCGGCGGTCGGCGCCGGAGGATTTTGCGGGCCGCGCGGAAGCAGCTTCGAGACGAACGGCAACGACATCGGGTTGGCGATGGCGATCTGTCTGACAGGATCGATCGCGATGCCGCCCCATTCGAACATTCCGAGATTGCCGGGGAAGACCAGCGTGCCCTGCAACGACGGCGGCGTGAACGTGCCCTCGTAACGCAGTCTATGGAACATGACCCGGCACAGCAGCTGGTCGAAGATCGTAGCGCCCCACATGTCGGCGCCGGTCAGCTTCGCTTCCGGGCGGAATGTCAGCTCGGAGAACGGCTGGGTCGGTGCGCTGTGGTCGCCGGGCGCAGGCCCTTGCGGGACGGTGCGTTCCGGCGCCGGCACGATCAGCTCGCCGGTCCGGCGATCGAGCACGAAGATATTGCCGACTTTAGTGGGCTGGATGATCGCGGGAACGACGCCCTTGGCCGTCGTGATGTCGACCAGACTCGGCTGCGAGGGAACGTCCATGTCCCAGAGGTCATGATGCACGGTCTGGTACGACCAGGCGCGCTTGCCGGTGTTGACGTCGAGCGCGACGATCGAAGACGAATAGCGCTCGACCAGCGCGTTGCGGTTGCCGCCCCAGATGTCCGGTCCGTTGTTGCCGGTCGGGATGTAGACGAGGTTCAGTTTCGGATCGAACGAGGCCGTGATCCAGGAATTCGGCGAGCCGTTGGTGTAGTGACGCGTCGGCGACGGCAGCGCATTCTCGTCGGCCGCGGCGGAATCCCAGGCCCAGACCAGCTTGCCGGTATAGACATCGAAGCCGCGGACCACGCCCGACGGCACGTCGACGCCATAATTGTCGATCACGGCGGCGGCGACGACCAAGATTTTGTCGCTGACGACAGGCGGTGAGGTCGGCTCGAAGAAGCCGGCCGTCTTGTCCCCCATCCCCTGTTGCAAATCGAGGACGCCGTGATCGGCAAAACTCTCACAGAGCTTGCCATTGTCGGCATCGAGCGCGATCATGCGGCCATCATTGACCGGCAGGAAGATCCGCCTTTGGCATTCGGCGGGCGCCGGGGCGCCGCCAGAGTCGACGGCGCCTGCCGCGGTCTCGTGATAGGAGACGCCGCGGCAGGTCATGTGCTGGAACGTCTTGTTGAAGACCAGCTTGGGATCGTATCTCCACCGCTCGGTGCCGGTCTTGGCGTCGAGCGCGAACAGGATCTGGTGCTGCGAGCAGAGATAGAGCGTGTCGCGCACCTTGATCGGGGTGACCTCGAAGGTGGTCTCGCCGGAATCGTTCGGTGTCGGCATGTCGCCGGTGCGGAAGGTCCAGGCCACCTTGAGATTGCCGACATTGTCCGGCGTGATCTGCTTCAGCGGCGAATAGCGCTGGCCGAATTGCGTGCGTCCATAGGCGCGCCAGTCACCATCCGGCTGCGGGTCGGCCTCGCTTTGCGGCACTGCGGAGGCCGACTCGACGATGGTGCCGTTGATGTCGTGCGTGCTGGACAGCAGAGCGATGACGAGCACGGCCGCAGCCGCCACGACCCCGGCCCAGAGCGGCGCCGTCGCGCTTCCATACGACACCGGCTCATTTCGCGTGAGCCCGCGAACGATCAGCGGCGTCAGTAGCCACAGCGCCATCGGGAAGATGATGTCGCCGCGCGCCGCGAGCGGCCACCAGTCGAACTGCACCTCGTAGACCGCCCAGACAAGCGTGCCGATCAGCACGATCGCAAACAGCCACAATGCCTGACGGCGCTGCGCCAGCAGCAATGCGGCGGTGGCGAGAATGCCTGTTCCGAGGATGATGTAGAAGATCGATCCACCCAACGCGGCGAGCCAGACGCCGCCGCCGGCGAGGACCAGGCCGATCAGGGCGTAGATGATCCCCGTGATGAAGACTGCGCTCGATCGCTGCATGGGGCTCCAATCCGGAAGAGGGACTGGGCATGTTCCGCGCAAGCACGACAGGCCGCGTCCGCTTGCGAGAAGCTTCGTCCAATATCCAGCAACCCGCAACCGGGAACTGCGCTGTTGATGCAACACTCGCACGCAAAGTTGTGGCGCAAAACCCTGATGAAAATGATTCAATATGAGCGCGCAGGAGAAGCAAAATGACAATGAATCCCACGGCCCTGAATTATCGCGTCGCCGCTGATGCCTATGAGGCCGGCCGCCCCAGCTATCCCACCGACATCGTCGCCGCGCTGCCGCTTCAGACCGCGCATTGCGTCGTCGATCTCGGGGCCGGAACCGGCAAGTTCACCCGTCTGCTGCTGCCGCGTCTGCCCGCGACCGCGCGCCTGGTCGCGGTCGAGCCGGTCGCGGAGATGTCGGCGCGGCTGGCGAACGAGGCGCGGGTCGAGGTCATGACCACGCGCGCCGATGCGATCGATCTGGCAACCGGCAGCGTCGATCTCGTGACCTGCGCCCAGGCGTTCCACTGGTTCGACAACGAGCCGTCGGTCACCGAGGTCGCGCGGCTGCTGCAATCAGGCGGAACGCTTGCGCTGGTCTGGAACAACAGAGACGACCGCACCCCGTGGGTCGAGGCCTTGTCCGTCATGATCGAACGCTATGCGGGCGATACGCCCCGGCAACGGTCGGGACGCTGGCGCTGGATCTTGCAGGATCCTCGGTTCACGCTTGAGCGAGAACTCGAACAGGACCATCCGCACCGGATGCGCCGGCAGGATGTCTTCGAGCGCATCGTATCGACGAGCTATGTCGCCAACCTTCCAGACGCGGAGAAGGCGGCGCTTCGCGAACAGTGCGACGACATCCTGCGCGAGGCCGGTCTCGGTGATGCCGATGAAGTCGTGTTTCCTTACGTCACCCAGCTGTTTGTGCTGAGGCGGATCTAGGCCGGTCGAGGCTTCAACGTTCCCCGACGATCTTCCACTTGCCGTCTGTGCCGCGCCGCAACGCCGGATCGCTGATTCGGATATGTGTTGCCAGGAAATCGATGAAGGCGCGCACCCGCGCCGGCAGCGGGCCGGCATGGCCGACATAGACGGCGTGGATGTCCTCGCGGTCGCCGGGATTGAGGTTTTGCAGCACCGGCACGAGGCGGCCGGCCTCGATATCGGGGCCGATATGGAACAGCGCGAGCCGCGCCAGTCCGACACCGCCGAGCGCGAGCTGGCGCGCCACCTCGCCATCGCTGGCACGCGCGACCGGCGGCGGCAGCGCCTCCTCGATCTTTTCGGCGCGACTAAACGGCCAGCCGCGGATGCTGCGCGGAAAGGTCCAGCCGATACCGCGATGGCTGACGAGGTCGGCCGGCGTCTTCGGCGCACCGAAGCGGGCGAGATAGGCGGGCGCGGCAACGACAGCCATCCGGCTGGTGGAGAGCTTGCGCGCGATCAGGCTGGAGGCGCCGAGCGGCCCGACACGAATCGCGACGTCGGCGCGCTCCTGCATCAGGTCGACCAGCGTATCGGTCAGCACGATGTCGAGCGTGACGTCGGGATGTTCCTTGAGAAAGCGGGGCAGCAGCGGCATCACGTGCAGCATGCCGAACGGGATGTTGCTGTTGACGGTGAGATGGCCGCGCGGTGTGCACGAGGCGGCCTCGCGTTCGGCCTCGTCGATACCGGCGAGGATCGCCAGCGCGCGCTGGTAGAACACTTGCCCTTCCTCGGTAAGCTGCAGCTTGCGCGTGGTGCGGTTGACGAGCCTGGTGCCGAGCCGGGCCTCCAGCCGGGAAATCAGCTTGCTGACGCCCGATGGCGTCAGGCGAAGCTTGTTCGCCGCGGCGGTGAAGCCGCCGAGATCGACGACGCGGACGAACACGTCCATCTCGCCGGAGCGGTTGATGTCTGATCGGGCCATGTTGAATTCAAGTCACAAATGATTGGATTGCTGCCATCCTAATCCACGGACGGGCGTGTCGCTATGTCTCCGGCGAAATTCCCGCCCGGAGCGACATCATGCCTCTCGCAGTTCTTGCCCTCACCGCCGGTGCCTTCGGCATCGGCACCACCGAATTCCTGATCATGGGACTGTTGTTGCAGGTCGCTGCGGACATGCACGTCTCGGTCTCCGCGGCGGGCCTGTTGATCTCGGGCTACGCGCTCGGCGTGTTCGTCGGCGCGCCGATCCTCACGCTGGCGACGCGGCGGATGCCGCGCAAGGCGGTGCTGCTGGCGCTGATGGCGATCTTCACGCTCGGCAATGCGGCGTGCGCGCTGGCGCCGAACTACGAGCTGTTGATGGCCGCGCGCATCCTCACCTCGCTGGCGCACGGCACGTTCTTCGGTGTCGGCTCGGTGGTGGCGACCAGCCTCGTCGCCGAGGACAAGCGGGCGTCTGCGATCGCCACGATGTTCATCGGGCTCACGGTCGCAACTTTGCTCGGCGTTCCCTTCGGCGCCTGGTTCGGCCTGATGCTCGGATGGCGTGCCGCGTTCTGGGCAGTCGCTGGTATCGGCGTCGTCGCCTTCGTCGTGCTGGCCGTGCTCGTCCCGGGCCACGTCGGCGCGAAGGACAAGCCCGCGCCGCTGCGCGAGGAGCTTGCCGTGCTCGGCCGTCCGCAGGTGCTGCTCGGGCTCGCGATGACGGTGTTCGGTTTCGGCGGCCTGTTTGCGGTCTTCACCTATGTGCAGCCGATCCTGACGCGCCTCAGCGGCTTCTCGGATGCCGCGGTGTCGCCGATCCTGCTGGTGTTCGGTGCGGGCCTTGCGATCGGCAATGTCGCGGGCGGCCGGCTCGCCGACAAGGGCGTTGCGCGTGCGTTGCTCATCACGCTTGGCGGTTTGGCGACCGTGCTGGTGGTGCTCGCGGCCGTGGTCCCGGTCAAGGCGCCGGCGGTTGCGCTGCTGTTCGTGCTCGGCATCGCGGCGTTTGCTACCGTCGCGCCGCTGCAACTGCGCGTGCTCGAAGCGGCCGGCGTGGAGGGGCGTACGCTCGCCTCCAGCCTGAACATCGCGGCCTTCAATCTCGGCAATGCGCTCGGCGCCTGGGCCGGCGGCGTCTCCATCGATCGCGGCCTCGGCCTCAACTCACTGCCGCTGGTCGCCGCGGCGATCACCGCTGTCGGGTTGCTGCTCGCGCTGTGGAGCCTGCGCCTCGACCGCCCCGCTGCGCTTGCCGCGCAGTGCCCGGCGGAATGAACGGCATCAGAAGGAGTTGGATGATGGACTATCGCAATCTCGGAGCGTCGGGTTTGAAAGTGCCGGTGCTCAGCTTCGGCACCGGCACCTTCGGCGGGCGGGGGCCGCTGTTCTCGGCGTGGGGCCGGAGCGGTATCGATGAGGCGCGACGCCTGATCGACATCTGCCTGGAGGCCGGCGTCAATCTGTTCGACAGCGCCGACGTGTATTCGAACGGCGCGTCGGAGGAAATCCTCGGCGCCGCGATCAAGGGTCGTCGGGACAAGGTCTTGATCTCGACCAAGACCGGGCTGCCGATGGGCGATGGCCCGCTCGATGCCGGCACGTCGCGGTATCGGCTCGTTGCCGCGGTCGATGCTGCCCTGCGCCGGCTCAACACCGATTATATCGACCTGCTGCAACTCCACGCCTTCGACGCCTTCACGCCGGTCGAGGAGGTGCTGTCGACGCTGGATATGCTCGTGCGCGCCGGCAAGCTGCGCTATGTCGGCGTCTCGAACTTCTCCGGCTGGCAGCTGATGAAATCGCTTGCCATTGCGGAGCGGCACGGCTGGCCGCGCTATGTGGCGCATCAGGTGTATTATTCGCTGGTCGGCCGCGACTATGAATCCGAGCTGATGCCGCTCGCGCTCGACCAGGGCGTCGGCGCGCTGGTCTGGAGCCCGCTCGGCTGGGGCCGGCTCACCGGCAAGATCCGGCGCGGGCAGGAACTGCCCGCGAACAGTCGCTTGCACGAGACTGCGCAGTTCGGTCCGCCGGTCGACGACGCCAGGCTCTATGCGGTCGTCGACGCGCTCGATGCGGTCGCGGCGGAAGCCGGCCGCAGCGTGCCGCAGGTCGCGATCGCCTGGCTGTTGACGCGCCCCAGCGTCTCGTCAGTGATCATTGGCGCGCGCGATGAAGCACAGCTGCGCGACAATCTCGGCGCGGTCGGATGGGCGCTCACATCGGATCAGATCGCGCGTCTCGACAAGGCCAGCGCGGTGATGCCGGCCTATCCCTATTATCCCTACCGCATCCAGGAGGGCTTTGCCCGGCTGAACCCGCCGCCGGTGTGAGCCGTCACGTCTGCCCGCGCTTCATGTCTTCCGGCCGCATCGCAATCACGGAGATCAGGCCGAGGCCGACGCCGATCATCACATAGAAGATCGGCGCCAGCGGCGAGGCCGTCAGCACGATCAGCCAGGTCACGAAGAACTGGGCGAAGCCGCCCGAGATCAGCACCGCGACATTGTTGACGATCGACAGCGAGGTCGAGCGGATCCGCACCGGGAACAGCTCGACCAGCGTCGTGCAATAGACGCCGAGGAAGAAGGCGCCGAAGCATGCGATCACGACTTGGCAGACCAATAGCCGCGTGATCGAGGGGGCGGCGATCACCCAGCTGTACAGCGGGTAGAGCGAGACGAAATAGCCGATCAGCGACACCAGCAGCAGCGGCTTGCGCGGGTAGCGATCGGAGATCGCGCCGGCGATCGGAACGACGACGATCATGACCAGTGCCGCGATCATCTGCACCAGGAAGCTCTGCATCAGCGGCAGCTTCAGCACCTCCTTGGCGTAGGTCACAGTATAACCGAACGTGACGTAGAACGAGACCGCGCTCGCCACCACCATGCCCATGCCGATCAGGTAGTTGCGGCCCGGACGCCTCAGCTCGCCGGTGAACTTTGCGGTTGGCGCTGCCGCCTTGTCCTTGCGCAGCGCATCCGGCTCGACCAGCCGGGCACGCATGATCAGCAGGATCGGAATGATCGCAAGGCCGACCAGGAACGGAATCCGCCATGCCCCCGCCGTGAGCTGCTCCTGCGTGAACATCAGGGTCAGGCAGGCGCCGAGCGTCGCGCCGAGCGCGTTGGCCATCAATTGCCCCGTGATCTGCCACGAGCCGTAATAGCCGGTGCGGCCGGGCGGGGCGGCCTCGATCAGGTACGCGGTCGAGGTGCCGAATTCGCCGCCGACCGAGAATCCCTGCAGCAGCCGCGCCACCAGCACGATGAGCGGCGCGGCCGCACCGACGGTGGCGTAGGTCGGCGTCAGCGACAGGAGCGCGACCGCCAGCGCCATCAGGCCCATGCCGAGCGTCATCGCGGCCTTCCGTCCCTTGCGATCGCCGTAATAGCCGAGCACGAGGCCGCCGATCGGCCGCATCACGAAGCCGGCGCCGAACAGCGCGGTGGTCAGCAGCAGCGCGTTGATCTCGCTGCCGGGAATCTTGAGATCGACCGGGAAGAACAGGCTCTTGATGACCGGGGTCATCAGCGCGAAGATCGTGAAGTCGTACCATTCCATCGCATTGCCGGCGATCGCCGCCACGATGGCACTCCGGTTGGTCGTCTGCATCTGCGCTGTCCCCGCTCGTTGTTGCTGCCGGCCTCTATGGGGCCGGTCGGTCCGCGTCGGCGTCGGTCCATTCGTCGCCGAGGATTTCTGGTGTCGCGAACGCCTTGAGGTTTTCGAAATGCCGTGCACGGTCCTCGACGAACAGTTCTCGCACGAGCCCGCGGGCGAGTCGGTCGGCGCCCTCGCTGATCGCCGGGATATCGCCCGAGAGCTTGCCGTGGCTCAGCGTCGCCGGATAGTTGAAGCAGTGCAGCCGCGCCAGCGCCGGACATGCGCCCGGCACCTTCTCCAGGAATTCGAAGCTGTCGCCGAGGTCGGGCGAGGATTCCAGCTCGGGATTGGCCATCCCTTCAGGCGTTGCGAAGCGATCGGACCACAGGCGGATGTGGGGCGCGAATTCGGCGAGCTCCGGGCGCAGCGTGAGGTCGACCTTGAAGCCGGTGCCGAAGATGATGAAGTCGGTGGCGTAGCGACCCTTCGGCGTCGTCACGACGAGATGGTCGTTGTCGACGGCGAGATCGGTCACCGGGCTCGCCAGATGGAAATGCGACTCTTTGTGCGAGGAGATGCGCAGCACGCTCGGCCGCGGCGGCGGGGTCTGCGCCTTCAGCGTGTGATCGAGGAAGCGCCATTTCCACTCGTCCGGCAACCCTGCAAAGCCGTGCACGACGCCCTGGCTGCCGATCCCGGTGAACTTGTTGATGCGGGGAATGTCCGCCCGCCGGATGAAGAGGTCGAGCCTGCCGCAACCGGCTTCCAGCGCGGTCGCCGCATTGTCCATCGCCGAGGCGCCGGCGCCGACCACGGCGACGCGCTTGCCGCGCAGGCGTGCGAAGTCGATGTCCTCGGCCGAATGCGCCCAGAACCGCTTGTCGATGCGATCTGCGAACGGCGGGACATAGGGGCCGCCGAGGCCGTCGCGTCCCGTCGCCAGCACGACATGGCGCGCGAGCAGTTTTCGCGCGCGGCCGCCCTCATTGACGTCGAGGGTCAGCAGATCATCGGGTCGGGCGTGAATGCGCTCGACCGTGACCTCGTTGCGCACGGGCAGGTCGAGCACCCGGCGGTACCAGGTCAGGTATTCCATCCACATCGGGCGCGGCGCGCGGTCGAGCGCCTTCCACGCCGCCTCGCCATATTGCGCCTCGTAGAAGGCGCGGAATGTCAGCGCCGGCAGGCCCATCGCAGGTCCCGTCAGCTCCTTCGGCGAGCGCAGCGTCCGCATCCGCGCGAAGGTGACCCACGGTCCTTCGCGCCCCATCGGTGCGCGATCAAGCACGAGATGATTGTCGACGCCGAGGCGCTTCAAGATGCCCGAGGCGACGAGGCCCGCCATTCCGGCGCCGATGATCACGACGTCGATGACATCATCGCCGTCGACGCCGCGGCGCGGCACCCAGGATTTCGCGGGCTGTTCGAGCCAGGCGAGGTCCTGCTTCAGCCGCGCTTCGAGCGCGGCCAGTCCGGTTGCGCTCGCTGGTGTGACGCTCATGACGCTTCTTTCTCTGACGTCGCGGGCTCGCCGGCGAGGTCGGACAATGCGGCCTCGCCGCTGTGCAGCTTCGCGCCGGGCATCAGCGTCGCTGCCACGCGCAGCGCGTCATTGATCGCTGCGATCGTCGGCGTCAGCTCGCGCCCGGCCGGCGACACCGCGGCGAACAGGAAGGGGATCGCGACGTCGAGCGGGCGGGTCACCACACCCTCCATTGCAAGGCTCGAGGTCAGCACCGGCTCGACGAGCGCGATTCCGAGCGACTGCTTCGCCATCGCGATCGCCGTCAGCGACGAATTGGTGTCGATCACCTCTGCCGGCGCAGCACCAGCGCGCGCGATCGCCTCGTCGACGCGGCGGCGCAGCCGGTAGGGATTGGCCATGGTCAGCAGCCTGCGGCCGTCGAGGTCCTTCAGGCGGATCACCTTGCGCTTCGCGAGCGGATGATCCGCGGCAAGACAGGCCACGCAGGGCACCTCGCAGACCCATTGCACGTCGAGGCCCGGATGCTGCACCGGCAGGCTGGCGAGCCCGAAATCGACCGATTGCGACAGCACCGATTGCACGACGTTCTCGGCCGAAAGCGACTGCACATGGACCTGCCGCGGCAACAGCGCCTGATCCACCGTCGCCAGCGCGATCGGCACGATGCCGCCCGCAAGCGCCGGGATCGCGGCGAGGCTGAGCACCGGCAGCGCGCCGGCGCCGATCGCGGCCGCGCGATCGCGGATGTGCTTCAGCCCGAGCAGCAGGCGCTCGACCTCGGCGTGGAACAGGATGCCCTTCGGCGTCGGGCTGATGCGCGGCCCGTTCCGGGAAAACAGCAGATAGCCGACGTCGGTCTCGAGATCCTGGATCTGCCGCGTCACCACCGGCTGCGACCGGCCGAGCAGCCGCGCCGCACCGGTGATGCTCCCGGCCGACATCACGGCGGCGAAGGCTTCCAGCAGGCGGATATCGATTACGTCCTCTTGCATGGCTTGATGCTTATCATTCATTTTTAGAATGATAAAGATATCTTGATGCAAAATATGGATCATGGTTAGATGGCGCCATGTCGAACGGGTTCACGTCCTCACACCAATTTCCATCGCCCGGGCCGAGCTATCGCCGCGGCTGGGTCGATGACGCCGTGTCCGCGATCGAGGCGGACCAGTGCCGGACCGCCGATACGCATCTGATGCGGCTGATCGTGCCGGCGCTCTCGGGCATCGACATCTATCTGAAGGACGAATCGACCCACCCGACCGGCAGCCTCAAGCATCGCCTGGCCCGCTCGCTGTTTCTCTACGCGCTCTGCAACGGCCATATCCGCGAAGGCACCGCCGTGGTCGAGGCGTCGTCGGGCTCGACCGCGGTGTCGGAGGCCTATTTCGCGCAGATGATCGGCGTTCCCTTCTATGCGGTGATGCCGCGCACGACCTCGGCCGAGAAGATCGCCGCGATCGAGCATTACGGCGGCAACTGCCATCTGATCGATGACGGCCGCGCGCTCTATGCGGAAGCCGCCGCGCTCGCCGCGCGTCTCGGCGGCCATTACATGGACCAGTTCACCTTTGCCGAGCGCGCCACCGACTGGCGCGGCAACAACAACATCGCCGAGTCGATCTTCACCCAGCTCAAGGGCGAGCAACGCCCGCTACCCGAATGGATCGTGATGGGCGCCGGCACGGGCGGCACGTCGGCGACCATCGGGCGTTACTTGCGTTATCGCCAGTTTCCCACCCGGCTCTGCGTCGCCGATGTCGAGCACTCCGCCTTCTTCGACTGCTTCCGTAGCGGCGACCGCACCCGCGTCTGCGAGCGGCCCACGCTGATCGAAGGCGTGGGCCGACCGCGTTGCGAGCCGTCCTTCGTGCCCGGCGTCGTCGATCGCATGATGAAGATCCCGGATGCCGCATCGATCGCCGCGATGAATGTGCTGTCGCGGCTGTTGCGCCGCGCGGTCGGCGGCTCGACCGGCACCAATTTCCTGGCGCTGTGCCGCCTCGCCTCGGAGATGCGCGACGCCGGCGCGACCGGTTCGCTGGTGACGCTGATCTGCGATTCCGGCGAGCGCTATCGCCACAGCTACTACGAACCGGCGTGGCTTGCGGCCCAAGGGCTCGATCCGGCGCCCTATGAGGCCGCGCTGAATGCGTTCCTCGGCGGCGCGCAACCGCTTGGCATCGCGGTCGAGGATGTGCCGAATCCCCGCGATCTCAGAGAGCCCGCATGACCAATCTGATCGAAACCTTCGCCGGCGTTGCGCCGGGCTCGAAGCTTGGCGAGGCCATCAAGGCGCGGGCCGAGATCCTTCGCCTCAGCGAAGCCGCCCACGACGCGGTGCTGCTGCCGCGCGATCCCGGCGGACTGAGCCATGCCCTGCGGGCGGCGCTGGCGGCGCGGATGTGCCGCCATGTCGGCAATGACGATCTGGCCGGTCACTACGACAACTACCTGGCGCATACCGGCGATCTCGACGTCGCGCCGCTGGCGCATCCCGCGGGCAAGTCGGACGAGAAGCGGCTCGATGCCATCGCGCGCCATGCCGATCTCTTGACGGTGGCGCCACGCGAGGCGACGCGGCAGGACATCGAGCGGCTCAGGGCCGCAGGCGTCGACGAGCCCGATATCGTGCGTCTCGCCGAGCTCGCCGCGTTCGTGAATTACCAGCTCCGGGTCATTGCCGGCCTGAAGGTTTTGAAAGGCGTGCAATGAGCGAGCCCATCCATCACTTCACCGCCAAGGTTCCGACCTGGTCGCCCTATGTCACCCCGGTCGATCTTGCGACCGCGACCGAAGCGCAGCTCAAGGCGATGAAGGTGACGCCGTCGAACACCGGCTTCTCGCCTTACGTGCTCACGCTCGCGCATGATCCGGAATCGCTCGAGGTGCGCTCGCCGCTGTTCAACCTGATCATGTACGGCAAGGACGGCCTGTCGTCGGCGGAACGCGAGCTCGGCGCGGTCGGCGCGTCGGTCGTCAATCGCTGCGTCTATTGTGCGGCCGTGCACGCCTCGCGCTTCCTCGGCATCACCAAGCGCACCGAAGTGATCGACGCCATCTTCACCGACGAGCTTGACGCCAGGCTGCCGCCGCGCGACCAGGCGCTGTTCGACTTCGCGGCCAAACTCTCGACCACGCCGGTCGAGGTCGGCGCCGACGATGCGAAGGCGCTTGCGGAGGCCGGCCTGAGCGAGCTCGAGCAGCTCGACCTCGTGCTGTCGGCCGCGCTGTTCGGCTGGGCCAACCGCCTGATGCATACGCTCGGCGAGCCGCGGGCTTGAACTTCCCATTGTAAAGGGGGAAGGAGAAGGCAGGTTCGTAGCCCGGCGCAGCGTAACCCGGGACGGTGCATCCACCGCCGAGCAAGCCCCGGATTGCGCTGGGACGAGACGTCCATAAACAGACTGACGAAGCCGAACACCTATTTCCCGCCGGGCAGGCTGGCGAGCGCTGATCGCGCTTCAGGAGATACGGTTGTGCAGAAGATTCCAAGCCCGGGCGCCTACTGCTCGCACGACGCCGCCCCGCTGCGGGCACTCATGCCCCGATCGCATATTCATAGATGTCCTCCTCTTGGGCGTTATGGATGCGCACGAGTGCCTCGATCGATTCGATGACCCGCTGCGCGTCCCTGATCAGATAGGGATCGATATCCTCGGGCCTCAGCCCATCGGCGAGCCGTTTCAGAAGACGCGACAGATGAATGATCTCGCGATGTGCGCGGCTCATCGCCCCAAGTCCATGCCGGTCCGCCAAGTATCCTGCGACGCGCGGATAAACCTGGCTTTCGTCGTCCCGCTCGTGGGTCACGATCTTGTTCGTAACGATCCGATCCGCTTCCGAAATCATGGCGACTGCGCTGGCAGCTTCAGCTTGATCCAGCGCGTCTGCGACTTCCCTTAAGCGATTGAGCGTCGGCTCCAACTGCTCGTGATCCGCTTGAAGCGAGCTGGCCGCCGCGATCGGCATCGTTGGGCGACCGATCGCGTGGCCGGGGCTCAATGCACGCAAGGCGTTGAGGATGACGGCCACGTCAATCACCTCCTGTGTCAGGGCTCCGGCGACGGGAGGCAGCCATCCGATTGCGGCGAAGGCCATTGCGACGGCGGACAACGTCATTCCCGAGACGATGCTCTGCAACGCTATCGAGCGGGTCCGTTTCGCAATGCCGATCGCATCAGAGACGCGATCGAGACGATCGACGAGGATGACGACATCAGCCGCTTCCGAGGACGCGCTCGCACCTCGTGCGCCGAGCGCAATGCCGACGTTCGCGGCCGCCAATGCAGGCGCGTCGTTGATGCCGTCCCCGACCATGACCGTAACATCCTGGCGCTGTTCGGTAGCGACGGCATCGACCTTATCGGCCGGCTCCCGGTCCGAAAGGACTGCGTCAAGATCAAGTGCGGCACCGATCGTCTCGGCGGCCTCTGCCCGGTCGCCGGTCACCATCACGATCCGTGACACTCCGGCCGTTCGCAGTGCCTGAACCGCGCGAGGCGTTTCGCGACGAAGTTCATCGCCAAGCAACAAGGCGCCAATCGTGCGCCCATCCACGGCGACGAACGCGCTCAATGCCGAACGCCACGCCGCGCGCCTGAGCGCGCGAGCCACCCACGGCTCGGGCTCTTGTGACCCATTGACCAGCTGATGCGAGCCGACCCGGATCACTCTCCCGTCGATCACGCCCTCAAGACCTGCTCCCATGGTTTCGCGCACTTGTGATGCGGCAGTCAGTCTGAGGCCCTTCGCCGCCGCTGCCTGAACGATCGCTACCGCAACGACGTGATGTGAGGCCTGCTCCAGCGACGCCGCCAGCCGAAGCACTTCGTCGGCTCGATGATTTGGAGCGACTTCGATTGCAACGAGACGGGCACCACCAACCGTCAGCGTGCCGGTCTTGTCGAACATCACGGTATGTGTTTGTGCCAGCGCTTCGAGGGGGCCGCTGCCTTTGACGAGAATTCCGCGCTTTGCTGCCCGCGCGACTCCCGATATGAACGCGACGGGGGCCGCTAGAATAAGCGGGCACGGTGTCGCAGCGACCAACACCGCAAGCCCACGGATGGGATTGCCCGAAAAAAGCCAAGCGCCGCCGGCGAGCAGCAGTGTGATCGGCAACAGCAGAAGTGCATAGCGATCAGCCAGACGGATGAAGGGCGACTTTGCCGTCTGCGCCGCACTCACCATCCTCAATATGCCGGCGTAGGTGCTCTCACCGGCGGTCGCTGAGGCCCGCATTTCGAATGGTCCGCCCGCGTTCAGCGAGCCGCTGCGCGCGGGCTCTCCTGCCTGCCGAGACACGGGTATCGGCTCGCCACTCAGCGCCGACTCATCGATGGTTGCCGCCGGGCTGGCGATGATCCCGTCGACTGGAATCACCTCGCCGGAGCGCACCAGGATGATGTCGCCGATGGCGACCTGTTCGACGGACGTATCCGTGATGGTCGATCCGGATTGACGATGGGCAATTCCCGGCGCGCGGTCGATCAGCGACCGGAGGTCGCGTTGGGCCCGCGCGACGGCAATGTCTTCGAGTGCATTGCCGCCCGCATACATGATCGCAATGACGATCCCGGCGAGGGCCTCGCCGAGCAAAAGCGCGCCGGACATCGAGACCAATGCGATTGAATCAACGCCCATGCGACCGGCCGAGAGGTCACGCACCATCGTAGCGAGCAATCCCGCAACGACGGGAATCGTGCCGCCTACCCAACACCACTCTGCCAGACCGGGTCTGTCGGCTTCCCACGCCACGAGGCCGGAAACGAGCCCCGCGAGCGCAATCGCCATGAGCATTCGGCGGAAAAAAATTTCAGACCACAGCAACTTCATCCGAGCGCTCAAGAACCGACAACACGCCCCATCGTCCCCGGAATCCCGACGCCCAAGTTGACCGAAATCAACGTGGATGAAGCCAATTTCGCGAAATAGCAAAAGTGTTTACGGCAGCGCAGGCCGCTGTCGGCGCCGACCGGCATGACGACATGTCGGACGCGGCAAAACCCTGATCTTCCCAGATATCGCAGGCAAACGACTTGGTGCCTTCGAGGAAGAACGGCTGCGCGCGCGATTTCGGAATAGTGGAATAATGCCGCTGATTTGCCCGGCCTGTCAAGCCGCCATGTCCAGCCGCCATGTCCGGCGCCGACAGCCGTCGGCTACTTTGCATGGGGTTGTTTTTTGCTATTTTCGGCTACGCGCTCCTGCGACGGCAGGCCATCGCAGGGTAGGGTAAGGTGAAACGAGCCCGCTGATCGCTACGCCAATAGCTCCGTGATCAGCGCCGCGGCCTTGATGCCGGTGCCGCTGATGATGACCACGGTGCGCTCTTTCGGCCGGATCGCGCCGCGCTCCCTGAGTACGTCGAGCGCGGCAGCAGCCGAGGCCGAGGTCGGCTCGACGAACAGGCCGGTTCGTGCCATCCGCTTCAGCGCGGTGATGATGCCGTCCTCGGGAATCGCGACCGTGCCGCCGCCGCTCTCGTTCAGCGCCGTGATCATCTGCTTCAGGCGCAGTGGATGCTTGATCGCGGTGCCTTCGGCGATGGTCTTGTGGACCGCGCGATCGACCGGCGTGTCGACGCCAGCAGTGAAGCTGGCATCGACCGGCGAGCAGTTCAGCGGTTGCGCGGCGAACAGGCGCGGTAGCCGCGCGATCTGTCCTGCCGCGAGCAGTTCCTTGAAGCCGATGTAGCAACCGAGCAGGCTGCTGCCGGCGCCGACCGGCATGATGATGTTGTCGGGCGCGGCAAAACCCAGATCTTCCCAGATCTCGTAGGCGAACGATTTGGTGCCCTCGAGGAAGAACGGCTGCCAGTTGTGGCTCGAGTAGAAAATCTGCTTCGACTGGCGGATCGCTTCCGCCTCTGATTCCTCGCGCGGGCCTTCGACGAGCTGGACCTCGGCACCGAAGGCATGCATCTGCGCGACCTTCATCGGCGACGTGGTTGATGGAGCCAGAATCTTGACCCGCATCCCGCCGGCAGCGCCGTAGGCCGAGACCGACGCGCCGCCATTGCCGGAACTGTCCTCGAGCACCGCGTCGACGCCGAGCTGGCGCATGAACGACAGCATCACCGTGGTGCCGCGGTCCTTGAAGCTCGATGTCGGATTGAACCATTCGAGCTTGAAGTGCGGCCGCAGCTCGCCCCATTCCTTCTCGACCAGCGGCGTGCAGCCTTCACCCATCGTGATCGGCCTTGCGATCTCGACCGGCAGCGCGGCACGATAGCGCCACAGCGAGCGCACCGAGCGATCGATGTCGTCGCGCGAGATGCCCGGCTGCGGCGTCACCAGCAGCGGCTTGCCTTCGTCGGAGCACCAGCGCGGAATGTCCAGCGGATAGTGCTTGCCGTTGAGCGGGTCGATGTAGCTGGGCGATTGCATGTCGTTGCGTCCTGGATATTGCTGGATCGATCGGGCGCCGATGTCACGCCGCGCCGGCCTGCTTGCTCCGGTAATCCCTGGCGAAGTCGAGATACCACTCCAGAGAGTTCGGATTGGCCATCGCGTCCTTGTTGATCACCTTCTCGACGGCGTGGCCGAGCAGCAGCTTCTTGATCGGCAGCTCCTGCTTCTTTCCCGAAAGCGTGCGCGGGATTTCAGCGACCGCGAAGATATCGTTGGGCAGGAAGCGGCGCGACAATCCGGCTTCGACCGCCTTGTTGATCTTCGCCCGCATCGCATCGTCGAGTGCTGTGCCCTCGCGCAGCACCACGAACAGCGGCATGTAGCTGTCGCGGCCGAGATATTCGAGGTCGACGACCAGCGAGTCGAGCACCTCGGGCAGCGCCTCGATCGCCGAATAGAGCTCGCTGGTGCCCATGCGCAGGCCGTGGCGGTTGATGGTGGCGTCGCTGCGGCCGTAGATCACGCAGGAGCCGTCGGGGTTGATCTTGAGCCAGTCGCCGTGCCGCCACACCGGGCCGCGGCCCGAGCCGTCAAAATTGTCGGGATAGGTCTCGAAATAGCTCGAGCGGTAGCGCGCGTCATCAGGATCGTTCCAGAACCGCAGCGGCATCGAGGGCAGCGGCTCGGTGCAGACCAGTTCGCCGACCTCGTCGATCACGGCGCGGCCCTGCTCGTCGAAGGCCTCCACGGCGCAGCCGAGCAGGCGGCACTGCATGATGCCCGGCGTCTGCGGCAGCTCGCGGTTGCCGCCGATGAAGGCGCCGGCAAAATCAGTTCCGCCGGAAATGTTCGCCCACCACATGTCCGCCTGCGCGGCGCTACCGTTACGCTTGGCGAGCGCGGCGAAGCGGTCGTTGAACCAGGCCTGGGTGTCGGCGCTGAGCGGCGATCCGGTCGAGCCCAGCGTGCGCAGCAGAGAGAGATCGCCGACTGCGGCGAGATCAATTTCCGCCTTGGTGCAATTGGCGAAGAACGCCGCGCCCGCGCCGAAGAAGGTCGACTTGCTGTCGGCGACGAAGCGCCACAGCGTGGTCCAGTCCGGCTTGTCTTTTGAGCCGCCGGGGCTGCCGTCGAAGATGCAGCAGGTGGTGCCGCCGAGCAGGCCGTTGACCTGGCAGTTCCACATGATCCAGCCGGTCGAAGAGTACCAGTGGAAGCGTTCGCCGAACGAATTCGGGTGATAGCTGCAGCCGATGTCGTTGTGCAGCGTCGCGAGCGGCAGCGCGACGACGATGATGCCGCCATGGCTGTGCACGATCGGCTTCGGCAATCCGGTGGTGCCCGAGGAATAGACGATCCACAGCGGATGATCGAATGGCAGCCATTCCGGCTCGAAGGCATCGATCGCAGCGCTATGGCTGGCGAGGATGGACGACAGCCGCGTCTCTGATGCAGCGGTGTCGCCGTGCAGGATGACATGCTCGACCGTCGGCAGCGCCTGGCGCAATTCGGAGATCACCGGCTGCCGGTCATGGCGCCGGCCGGCATAGGTGACGGCGTCGCAGGCGATCAGGACCTTCGGCTCGATCTGCTTGAAGCGGTCGACCACCGCGGGCGCCGCCATGTCGGGCGCGCACAGGCTCCAGATCGCGCCGAGGCTCGCGGTCGCCAGAAAGGCGATGACAGTTTCAGGGATATTCGGCATGTAGGCGGCGACGCGATCGCCCGGCTTGATGCCCTTGGCCCTCAGATCGAGTGCCAGTGCGGCGGCCTTGCGCTTGAGCTCGGGCCAGCTGGTCTCCACGAGCTTGCCGTCTTCGCCGCTCGAGATCAGCGCCGGCTGGCCGGCGGCATGCGCCGGCTCGACATGGCGGAAGACCTGGCGCGCATAGTTCACCGAGGCGCCGGGAAACCACACCGCGCCCGGCATCTTGCGCGCGGCAAGCACCGTCGTGTGCTGCGTCGGCGAAGTGAGATCGAAATAGTCCCAGATGCTTCGCCAGAAACTGTCGATGTCGGTGACCGACCAGCGCCGCATCTCCTCGAAATTCGCAAAGCCGAGGCCGCATGTCTCCTTCAGCCATTGGCGGTAAAGGGCCATTTGCGGGACGTAAGGTGCTGTCATGGGCGGTTTCCGGATTGTCTGTCTTGGCGTTCGCGACGGCGTGCGGTGCTGTCTTAACATAGTGACGTGTGCGCGGGGAACGCAGCCGCGGCCTTGAGCTCGCGTCATATTCTTACCGCCGCCGCGCCGTGCTATGCCGATGTGCGGGGCACCTGATTCCACGCGGATTGCGAGCGCCCATGTCCGTCGGCGAACTCTTCATCCTCGGATTCCACGGCAAGGTCATTCCGCCCTGGCTGAAGGATTTTGCCGAGCGCTTCGGGCTCGGCGGGGTGATCCTGTTCGACTATTCCTGCCGTAACAGGGAATATGACAACAACATCGCCTCTCCGGCGCAGGTCCAATCGCTGTGCGCCGAGATCGCGATGCTGCCCTCGAGCCCGCTCGTCTTCATCGACCAGGAGGGCGGGCTGGTGCGCCGGCTCAAGGACGGCCTCGGCTTCCAGCCGCTGCCGAGCGCAAAGGATTTCAACCACCTCGCGACCAGCGAGAAGCAGGCGATCCTGGCCGCGAGCTATGGCGAGCTGCGCCGGCTCGGCATCCGCTACAATTTCGCGCCGGTCATCGATATCGACGACAATCCCGACAATCCCAATATCGGCAGGATCACGCGCTCCTACTCGGCCGATATCCGTGAGGTCGAGGCCAATGCGCGCCTGGTCGATGCGGCCGCGCGGCAGGCGAGGGTCGGGCTCTGCCTGAAGCATTTCCCGGGGATCGGTGGCGCCAACGTCGATTCGCATCTGGATTTCATGGACCTCACCGATGCGCTGCGGCCGGAGCAGGAGGAGCTGTTCTACACGTTGGCGCCGCAGATCTTTGGCGATGCGGTGCTGGTCAGCCATGCCATCGTCCCGGCATGGGACGCGCATCGTCCGACGACATTGTCACCGGCGGGAATCGGCCGGCTGCGCCGCCGCCTGCCGGAAACACTCCTGATATCTGACGACATGCAGATGCAGGGGCTGCAAAAGGCGCTCGGCACGGCTGCTGCCAGCCTGCAGGCGATCGGCGCCGGCATCGACATGGTCTGCATCGGCAACAACCTGATCGACCAGGAGCCGGAGATGGCCGGCCTCGCCGAGGCCGTTGCACGACGGCGCGATGACGGGAGCCTCGATCATGCCGCGGTGCGCCAGTCCGTCGAACGGGTGCGACAACGCAAGGCGCTGCTGGCCTGAGTACCCACAAAAATCAGTGCGATCACCAACAAGGGGCTGGAACCATCATCCTTGCCGCGATTTAATGTTGACGTCCATCGGGGCTCAACAACCATGAAGATGCTCAAGCGTCTCTTCGGATTGAGTTGGTTACGCCGCGTCGCACGCAAGCCGGCCGATACTTCCCTTGCTTCCATCGATCCTGACGAATTCACGCGCCTGCTGTGCAGCGGGCGCAAGGAGGATTTGCGGATCCTGGCGAGGAGGCTCAGCCAGCGCACGCGGGCGCACGCCTAAGCGTCGGGCACATCCGTCCCGCAAGCCGGCTCTGATCGGGCAGGGCCGGCGCCGAATCGCGCGGCCGTTACTTCGTAGCCTCGTGCTTGCCGACCCCGACCGCCTTGTAGTCGTAGGTCGGGTAGAATTCCGTGTGATAGGCGCCCCAGGCGCTGTTCTCGATGACGCGGTTGACCTCGCGCAGCTTCGACGCCGGCAGCCGCAACGTCACGACCTGCCCGATGCCCATCATCACATACCAGCTCACCACCTCGACGCCTTCGGGCGGGAACGCCTTGTAGAAGCCCTGCCGCTCCAACTGCGCGTTCAACTCGCCGAGCGGTCGCGACTGGTCGTGTTTGAGGAAGATCGTGACCATGATGGTGCTGTCGGACGTCGTCGCATTGTCGGCCGGCGCGCTCTGGGCCTGCGCGGCGGGGCTGAGCGCCAAGGCCGTGGCAAGGGCCGCGATCGCCGTCCAGGATCGGTTTCGTCCTCGCGTCATCGCGGCCTCCTTGCCGGGGTCTTGCTTCTCACGTGGGATCATCACGACGCCAGCACAGGCTGTAAATTGGCATTCGCGGGCGTCGCGATGTCCTCGCTCCGATGTGAACGGTCTCACAGCCCTTCGCCGACGGGCGCGGTATGGAGGACGGTGCCGGACCAATCAGGTGCGAGGGCATCAGCCATGTCGACGCGACGGATGGCGTTTTGGTGGTTCAGGTTCGTCGTATCAGGACGATTCCTGCAAAAGTTCCTTCGGCTTCGCCGCCCCTGACGTTTGGGGGCGTTGCCCGCAAGGCTGCGAATCACGGCGATAACCGGCCAACTCCCGGTGCCGGGCGCAGCGATTTGGACGAGCGAAGGTAAATCCGCCCCCGTGGAATTACGGAGATTGAGGCAGCGCCGCCCCGCAAGATTACGGTAATTCGATCCGGCAACGCGAGATTCGTTGCCAAATCGGCGGGCATCTGACTCTGTTTGGTGATCCGGCGGCCTGTATCACAGTTGCGTTATCCGTATTTCTACTCGGTCCCGCGTTAACGCTGACGCAGTTCACCTTCGGTAAACCATACTTATGACGCAACACGACAGTCGAGCCGAGGTCCGCTTTCCCCGATGGATGGAGGAGGGCGCTCCGCTCGAAACCCCCGGAGCGCTCCCGCCGCAGCAGGTTCCAGCGACCGAGGAGGCCGGGGCCGCGATCGTCCGCCAGTTCAACGGGCCCGTGACCGCGCTGCTGCTCTATATGAATGAGCTCAAGCAGCACAGCCATCAGGTCGCGCAGACCCCCGGCAACGGCATCTACCTGCGCCAGGTCATCGACAATGCGCTCGAGCAGACCGAGCGGGTGTCCGCGATGCTGAAGCAGATTTCCGATCTTTATCCGAATGTCGTCCCTGTGGCCGATCTCAAATCGGTTCGTGACGACAGGCCGGCGCTCGCCCGATCGTCGGACCTCGGGCTCGCACCGGAAGCCGGACGGAAGCCACTGACCAAGCGGGAGCGCGAAGTGCTCGGCCTGATCAGCGACGGCTATTCCAACAAGCAGGGCGCGCTGCGCATGAACATCAGCCCGCGAACCTTCGAAAGCCATCGCGCCGAGGCCATGCGCAAGCTCGGCGCGCGCAACACCGCGGATCTGGTCCGCAAGGCGCTGTTGCATCCCGCCTGAGCGGGGCAGGCCCTAAAGCAAGCAGGCGTATCTCAGAGATAGTCTTCCGCCGGAATGTGCAAGCGCAGCGGCGACCGCATCGCGGGGGCGGCGGGGACGCGCTCTTCCGGGACGATCGTGATCACCCAGGTCGCTCGCGCGCTGGTCTTGCTCTCGACGATCGAGCGGACCCGGCCGGTGACGGTTGCGCCGGCCGAGCGGATGGTGGCGGGCCGGCCATTGAACTGAGCGATGCGGAAGCGCCTGGCTTCCTTCTGGTCGGTCGTTTCGTAAGTGAACATCAGCTCCCCCAAGCGTCCATGCAAGTGTGGGGATGCAACGTTATCCGTCGGTGAAAATCGCACGCCGTAGAAGTACGGCTCGCGCGGCGTCAGGCGCCCAACGCTTCCTGACCGCGGGTCTCCTGACCATGCAGCAGCCCCGCATACTGGGCCTTCACCGTGGCGTAACATTCGCACGACGTCCTGATCAGGCCGTCGAGATTGGTGATCTCGATATGGCCGCGGCTGTAGTGGATGAAGTTCGCTTGCTGCAGCGTATGTGCGACCAGCGACACGCTGTTGCGGCGCGCGCCGATCATCTGCGCCATAGCCTCCTGGGTCAGCACGATCTTGTTGCTGCCGGAGAGATCGCGGGTTTGCAGCAGGCATCGCGCCAGCCGCGACTCCACGGTGTGGGCGGCGTTGCAGCCGGCGGTCTGCTGGATCTGGGCGTAGACCGCGAGCCCGTGCCGGATCAGCATCGCGCGCAGCGTCGGGCTCTGGGCGGCGGCTGTCCGCAACGGCTCGACGTCGATTGCCGTGGCGATGCCCGGCACCAGCACCACCGCGCTGTTGAGCGAAGGTGCCTCGCCGAGGCCGGCGAACGCGCCAAAGATGCTGTCGCGACCGACCATCGCGACCTGCACGTGCTCGCCCCTTGCGAGCTTGACCACCAGCGAGATCACGCCCCTGTGCGGCAGATATGCACGCTTGAGCATCTCGTCGGCTTCGACCAGCACCGAGTCGGCGGCGAGGTCGACGCTACGCAGATGTTGTCGGATCAACTCGAAATCGTTCGCGGACAGCGACGACAGAAATCCGTTAGGTGATCGCGAAACCGTATCCAAAGCAACCTCCTGCCTTATGGGCAAAGCTTGTCTCTGGGCACCAACGTGCTTGCAATCTAACTTGTCATGTCTCGAACACAAGAAAAATAGGCCTTGTCGCCGCACGATGTGATCATCGCGATACGATACGTTTCGTCAGGCGAACCGTACGGACTCGCGGCGTCGTCAATCCGACGAGCCGACCAATTGCTCGACATGCGCCCTGACGGTCGCGTAGCACTCGCAGGTGGATTTGCGCAGGCCGTCGATGTCGGTGATTTCGATATTTCCGCGGCTGTAGCGCAGGATCCCGGATTGCTGAAAGCCGTGCGCGACGATCGAGACCGCATTGCGCCGGACGCCGATCATCTGCGCCAGCATCTCCTGGGTGAGCGGCAGTCCCTCGCTGCCGCAGAGGTCCCGCGCGCGCAGCAGCCAGCGCGACAACCGCGCCTCGACCGGATGCGAGACGTTGCAGGCGACGGATTGCTGGGTCTGGGCCGTCAATGCCTGATCATAGAGGCTGACGAGGGTGCGGAAGGCGGCGCTGCGATCGGCCATCTCGCGGAAATCTTCCGCCGCCAGCACCGACGCCGTGCCGGGCACCACGACGATCGCATCGGCCAGCAGCGATCCGCCGTAGAGCGCCGCGGCCGCGCCGACGACGTTGTCGCGGCCGATGGTTGCGATCTCGACCGACTGGCCGTCCGACAGATTGACCATCAGCGAGACGACGCCGCTATGCGGCAGGTAGACCCGCGTCGGCGGCACGCCGGCATGGGCCAGCACCGCGTCCTTGGTCAGGTCGATGGTTTCGAGGCGGGGATGAAGTTGCTCGTACTCCGCCGCAGGCAGCGCTTGCAACAGACGATTGGGCGGACGCGATACCGCAGACATTGACTCTCCTGCCGAGGGCGGGAGCACACGGTCTCGCATCACCTACTCTTGGCGCGTGGAATGGCAGCGAAACATAGCTCGCTTATCCAATTGCACAAGGGTTGCGGCATTAGACTCTGTACACTCTAGAGTGCAGACGGTCGCGCGCCTGCAACCAGCGCGGCGCATCGCACGGCTGAAAGTTTCGGCGTTCCGTGGCTTTTGTTGATTTCCGTTAACCGTTCGAGCACGCCGAACGCGGTGCCGGAATATCTGTGATTCAGTCGCGCAAGCCTGTCCGACGGCGCGGCAAGTTCCGCGAACAAAGCACAAATCCCGCTGCACACGCCGCCTGAGCGCGTCCGAATCAGTGTCGCGATCTCGGGCGGCGCGATGACCTGGAGAATGACCGGACCACCGCTCGTCTGGGTATTAGTACGGAGCTGCCCTTTAACGAACGGGTAGCGCGGACGGCACAGTGTGGCTCGGACCGCCGCGTGAAATTTGCGGCGTCGCGTCAGTTGTGTTCATCCAGAAGGGTACCAGTATGTCCGGAATCGTCCTCTCGTCATCGGTCCGTCAAAACCTGCTTTCGTTGCAGTCGACCGCCGATCTGCTCGCCACCACGCAGAACCGCCTTGCCACCGGCAAGAAGGTCAACACCGCCCTCGATAACCCGACCAACTTCTTCACCGCGCAGTCGCTCGACAACCGCGCCAGCGACATCAACAATTTGCTCGATGGCATCGGCAACGGCGTGCAGGTGCTGCAGGCCGCCAACACCGGCATCACCTCGCTGCAGAAGCTGGTCGACAGCGCCAAGTCGGTCGCCAACCAGGCCTTGCAGACCCAGGTCGGCTACTCCTCGAAGTCGAGCTTCTCGGTCTCGCTCGGTTCCGGTGCAACCGCATCCAACCTGTTCGGCGGCAGCTCCTACACCGCCGCGACCCTGACCGGCCAGGCCATCACCAACGACAAGGCCGCGACCACTACGACGACCGCGACCTCACTGACTGCGAACGCGGCGAATGACTCGATCACCGCGACGATTGCCGATGGCGACACGCTGACGGTCGATGGTCACACCATCACCTTCAAGACCGGCGCGCCTCCGGCCGCGGGCTCCGTCACCGCCGGTTCCGGCGTTTCCGGCAACATCGTCACCGATGGTGCAGGCAACTCGCAGGTTTACCTCAACGCGGGTGGCGCCACGCTCACCGATCTGGGGGCCGCGATTGACCTCGCCACCGGCGTCAAGACCGCCTCGATCTCGGCGGGTGCGGCGACCATCACCACCGCGACCGGCGCGACCGCCACCACGGTGACCGGCGCTGCGCTGGTGATCTCGACCGGCACCAACGCCGACCTCTCGATCAGCTCGAGCAACGCCAACCTGCTGTCCTCGCTCGGCATCGGCAATAGCGGTGCGACCACGGCCTTGGCACGCACGCCGTCGACCAGCTCGAACCTTGCCATCGGCACGACCCTGAAGGTCGCTGCGGTCGGCACCGGCTCCGCGACCAACATCACGTTCGGCACCGGCGCAGGTCAGGTCCACGACCTCAACGGACTGAACGCGGCGCTGGCCGGCAACAACCTGCAGGCCACGGTCGACTCCACGGGCACCCTGACGATCACGACCAACAACGACAACGCTTCGCAGCAGATCGGCGCGCTCACCGGCTCGACCAATCTGTTCGCCGGCAAGTCGGCGTCGGCCCCGGTCCAGGATCCGACCGCGCAGGGCACCCGCGCCGGTCTGGTCGCGCAGTTCAACAACATCCTGTCGCAGATCACCACGACCGCGCAGGACTCGTCGTTCAACGGCGTCAACCTCCTGAACGGCGACTCGCTGAAACTGGTGTTCAACGAGACCGGCAAGTCGACCCTGAATATCACCGGCACCACCTTCAGCGCGGCGGGCCTCGGCCTCTCCAATTTGCAGGTTGGTACGGACTTCATCGACAACGTCGCGACCAACAAGGTGCTAGGCTCGCTATCGAACGCCTCCGACACGCTGCGTGCTGAAGCGTCTTCGCTGGGTTCGAACCTCTCGGTGGTGCAGATCCGTCAGGACTTCTCCAAGAACCTGATCAACGTGCTGCAGACCGGCTCGTCGAACCTGACGCTGGCCGACACCAACGAGGAAGCGGCTAACAGCCAGGCGCTGTCGACCCGCCAGTCGATCGCGGTGTCCGCGCTCTCGCTCGCCAACCAGAGCCAGCAGAGCGTGCTGCAACTGCTCCGCTAACAAGCCGCGCAACGCAAAAGACGACTTGAGGCGGCGGGGAGTAATCCCCGCCGTTTTTCGTTGCGGTGACGACATGAGATGAGCCGGCGCGTGCGCATGCACGTCGCGTCCGAACGCGTCGATTAACGTTCTGGTAGCCATAACCGAAATAAAATCGGTGTCTCAAGAAACAGCTTCAGCCAGAAGGTTGCCAGCATGTCCAGCATCGTTCTCTCGGCGTCCGTGCGCCAAAATCTGCTTTCGTTGCAATCGACCGCCGATCTGCTCGCCACCACGCAGAACCGCCTCTCGACCGGCAAGAAGGTCAACACGGCCCTCGACAACCCCACCAATTTCTTCACCGCACAGTCGCTCGACAACCGCGCCAGCGACATCAACAATTTGCTCGACGGCATCGGCAACGGCGTGCAGGTGCTGCAGGCCGCCAACACCGGCCTGACTTCGTTGCAGAAGCTGGTCGACGGCGCCAAGTCGGTTGCGACCCAGGCGTTGCAGACCCAGGTCGGCTATTCCTCGAAATCGAATTTCTCGGTCTCGCTCGGCGCCGGTGCCACCGCATCCAACCTGTTCGGCGGCAGCTCCTATGCCGCCGCGACGCTGACCGGCAGCGTCATCGCCAACGACAAGTCGGCCGCGCCGCCCACGGTGTCGGGCGCCACCTCGCTGACATCAGCGACCACGGCCGACTCGATCACCTCGGCGATTGCCGATGGCGACACCCTGACGGTCGATGGTCACAGCATCACCTTCAAGACCGGCGCGCCTCCGGCCGCTGGCTCCGTGACCGCCGGCTCCGGCGTTGCCGGCAACATCGTCACCGACGGTGCGGGCAATTCGCAGATCTATCTCAACGGAGGTGCGGCAAACCTCAATGACCTGGCCTCGGCGATCGACCTCACCACCGGCGTCAGGACCGCCTCGATCTCGGCGGGAGCAGCCACCATCACCACGGCTGCCGGCGCCACGGCCGCCACGGTCAACGGCACCGGCCAGCTCGTGCTCTCGACCGGCACCGCCGCCGATCTCTCGATCAGCTCGAGCAACGCCACGCTTTTGTCCTCGCTCGGCATCGGCAACAGCGGTGCGACCACGACCTTGGCGCGGACGTCGTCGACCGGTTCGAACCTTGCCATCGGCACGGTCCTGAAGGTGGCTGCACTCGGCACCGGCACCGCGACCAACATCGCCTTCGGCACCGGCGCAGGTCAGATCCATGACCTCAATGGGCTGAACGCGGCATTGGCCGGCAACAACCTCCAGGCTACGCTGGATGCAGCGGGCACGCTGACGATCCAGGCCAACAACGACAATGCCTCGCAGCAGATCGGCGCGCTGACCGGCTCGACCGGCCTGTTCGCCGGCAAGGCTGCGTCGGCCCCGGTGGTCGATCCTGCTGCGCAGGCGATCCGCGCCGGTCTGGTCACGCAGTTCAACAACATCCTGTCGCAGATCACGACCACCGCGCAGGACTCCTCGTTCAATGGCGTCAACCTCCTGAACGGCGACTCGCTGAAGCTGATGTTCAACGAAACCGGCAAGTCGACGCTCAATATCGCCGGCACGACGTTCAGCGCGGCGGGCCTCGGTCTGTCCAACCTTCAGGTCGGGACCGACTTCATCGACAATTTCGCGACCAACAAGGTGATGACGTCGCTGTCCAACGCTTCCGACACGTTGCGCTCGACCGCGTCCTCGCTGGGCTCGAACCTGTCGGTGGTGCAGATCCGGCAGGACTTCTCCAAGAACCTGATCAACGTGCTGCAGAACGGTTCGTCCAACCTGACGCTGGCCGACACCAACGAGGAGGCGGCCAACAGCCAGGCGTTGTCGACCCGCCAGTCGATCGCGGTGTCCGCGCTGGCGCTCGCCAACCAGAGCCAGCAGAGCGTGCTCCAGCTGCTGAAATAAGCCGAGATCGACGACGAGGCGGCGGGGGAAGGCTCCGCCGCGCGGATCGGGAAATACGTGTCATAATCACGCTGTCGTGCACAAGGCCGGCGATGTGATGTCGCGTGCCTCGGCCAGACTTAACGGCAGCCCGATCCGATTTGATTCAAAGCAGGACGATCGGTGCAACGCCGCGCTCGCCATGCCGGCGATAAGTGGCTGTTTCTGCGGGACTGACGGGCACTTTGCGAGGCGTCATTCAACACTCGGAAACGTCTCATCGTCCGTATTTGCACGGACCACGAAATTAACGTCGCCGTGAAGCCGGCGGCGTTATCGGTAGGAGGCGACCGTTCCGTAGCACTTTGAGGGGGCCTGTTCCGATGGACGACCTGTTGCGTGAGTTCCTGACGGAGAGCAGCGAGAGTCTCGACACGGTCGACAATCAGTTGGTGCAGTTCGAGCAGGACCCCAACAACGCCAAGATCCTCGATAACATCTTCCGCCTGGTCCACACCATCAAGGGCACCTGCGGCTTCCTCGGGCTGCCGCGGCTCGAAGCGCTGGCCCATGCCGGCGAGACGTTGATGGGCAAATTCCGCGACGGCATGCCGGTCAAGGCCGAAGCCGTGACGCTGATCCTGTCCTCGATCGACCGCATCAAGGAGATCCTGGCGGGGCTCGAGGCCACCGAGGCCGAGCCCGAAG
>Ga0153933_1000157_pt1 | contig 34384 bp, 32 predicted proteins | sample TSNJ017MetaG_FD_102275 | JGI IMG/M metagenome (GOLD analysis project Ga0153933, IMG submission 102275) | Attine ant fungus gardens microbial communities from New Jersey, USA - TSNJ017 MetaG | ecosystem: Host-associated > Fungi > Mycelium > Unclassified | place: USA: New Jersey, Wharton State...
CGGCGCGGCGCCTTCGGTATGAATGTGGTCATTTGGGCACGCGACGCCTCTCGCGAGCGCGCGCGCCAGAAGGGCTTCGCTGTGGCGGCCAGTAAGCAGGCATTCTTCGAGCAGAGCGACGTGCTCTCGCTACACATGCGTCTTGTCGACGCCACCCGACATATTGTCACAGCAGGCGACCTCGCGCGCATGAAGTCAACGGCACTGCTGGTCAACACGAGCCGCGCACCGCTGATTGAGTCGGGCGCACTGGTGTCTGCTTTGCGGGCGGGCCAGCCAGGCTCTGCGGCGGTCGATGTCTACGAGCAGGAGCCGCTGACTGATCCAGCCGATCCGCTCGTGCAACTGCCCAACGTGCTGGCGACCCCTCACATCGGCTACCTCACTCGCGAAGACTATGAGTTCCAGTTCGCCGAGATCTTCGACCAAATCGTCGCGTATGCAGCAGGTACTCCGACCAACATCGTTAACCCGGACGTTCTCGGGCGGTTGAGAACTTGAAAGAGCAGAGGGTAACCCGGCCGACACGAAACTCGACTCGACCTGATCTGCGGATTTATGTAGCCATTTGATGTTCAATTTCGATCGCCTCTGGGTCACGGCAAGATGCCCTCTTCAGATAGCGAGCCAGCACGGCCTTCCGTGAGTCGCGGTCCAATGCGTGGGCGGTTTGCTTGAACTCAATGCCGTCCAGGAGCCCTTGAATGTAGCCCGCGATCGCGTCCGCAGCCATGATAAGCGCTGTGTCAAGCGCATGGATTTATTGCTCGTCACCGGACCCTTGGCATGGCCGGCCAGAGCCGCGATCGTCATCCTGCCCCGAGATGGGTGAACTGCCGCCGAAGCCCGGCGCATTCCAGGCGACGACGTGAAAATCCCGCGACAGCCCGGCAAGCTGGGCACGGTATCCGGCCGAGCTGGAACCGAGTCCGTGAAGCATCAGCACCGTGGGATTGCGCGCGTCTCCTGCGGCGCGATATTCAATATGCCCCTGTTTTCCGGCATAGACCGGCGAGGCGACGGTCGCCTGCACAAGTTCGGGCAGCTCCTGCGTGAGAAGTTCAGTGTCGTGGGCGGACAAAGCGGCCATCGATCAAGCTCCAGCCGCCAGCTCCAGCCGCTTGGCTGGTTCGCGCACATTGTCGGAGCGGTAGCCGAGGCGGCGAGACAGATCTTCTGCACTCTGCCGGAGGGCACGGGCGAACACGCCGTCGAGATCCGCACGAAACCGGCTCGCCTCGCCGACTGCGGTCAGGGCCAGCACTGCCTGACCGCTTGCATCGCGCACCGGCGCGCTGAGGGCATTGATCAGCGTTTCGCTGCGGTGGAAGGTTTCGAGTCCCTGCCTGGCGAGACCAAGCCGCCGCACTTCGTCGAGGCGTTCTTCCCAATCACCTTCCTCAGTCATTGCGGCCTCTCCCGGCCAGCCGGTCTGCGCGACCGCATCGGGCGAAAGGTGCGCGGCAAATGCCAGGCCTGTTGCTGTCGAGGTCACCGGCAGGATCAGCCCGACGGGAAGCGCGTCGCTGACGGGAGCGGAGGCCGGCGCCCAATGGGTGATGGTGGGACCATGGGTGCCCCAGACGGCGAGCGCCATCGTCTCATCGAACTGGTTCGCAAGGCGTTCGATCGCGCGCGCGCCGAGCCGCATCGCGGCGAGTTGCGCCTGCTTGCGATCGGGCGACAATGCGCCGTCTGCCATATCGTGGAGATCAGCCAGCAGATATTGACCGTTGCCGAAGACGAGCGGCTTGCGCTCGGCGCGATCGATCGCAACCACCTTACCGACATAGATGGTGTGGTCACCGCCCGGCATCCGCGACACGACCCGGCACTCGAGCCTGGCGCTGCAATCGCGGAGCAGCGGCACGCCACTGGCGCCGATATCGACCTCGATGCCGGCGAACTTCTCGTGCGAAGACTTCGCAAACCGCTTTGACAGCTCGATCTGGTCTTCGGCAAGAATGTTCACCGCAAAGCGTTCGGCCTTGAAGAACGCCGGGTGGCTGTGACTTTTGACTGCCTGGCTCCAGAGAACCAGCGGAGGATCAAGCGAGACCGAACTGAAGGAGTTGGCGGTGACGCCGTGGAATCCGCCTTCGTCATCGGTCGTGGTCACCACGGTCACGCCGGTGACAAAGGTTCCGAGCACGCGCCGCAGGTCGCGGCTATCGAACAAAGGAGCATCAGCCATCTTCCACCTCCTTGTGCACTCATGCGGCGACCGCTTCGGCCGCCTCGACCACGGGCATCACCTGTTCGGCGAAGCGCCGGATCGAGGCCACAGCCTCCACGTGCGGCATGGTTCCAAACATGAAGCTGCCGATCACGTAGTTCAGCCCGCCAGCCGCGACCTGGTCGGACAGGATTTGCGTGACCGTTCGGGCCGAGCCGGCGATCGCATGGCCGGATTCGACGAGCTGGTCGAACGCGGGCGGCAGCTTCGCGTTGACCGGCTGCGTTCCGTGCTTGCGCCAGAGCTTGATGAAATTGTCGTAGAACGCCGGCCAGGCCTTTCGGCCGAGCTCGTGGGCATCGCGGTCGGTCTCGCCGACGATGATGTAGCGATTGACGCCGATGAGCGGAGAGGCTTTGCCCTGTAGACCGGCGGCGGCCATCTCCTCGCGGTAGCGACCCGAAATGGCGCGCACGCGGGACACCTGTCCGCCACAGACCACATTCATGCCGTTGCGCGCCGGCCAGACCACGGAATCGGGCGAACCGACCGCGTACCACATCGGCGGATGCGGACGCTGGAGCGGCTTCATTTCCACCGCGTAGTCGTTCAAGCTCCAGAACTTACCTGTCGTCGTGACCGCGTCCTGCGCGAAGCAGCGTTGGATCGCTTCGAAAGCCTCCGCATACATCTTCGCCGCCTTCGCGGACTCGATCCCGAGCGCGTCGAGCTCGTGCGGCGAGGCGCCGCGGCCGATCCCGAACTCGAACCGGCCGCCGCTCAAATGATCGAGCATGCAGATCTCTTCGTAGAGACGCGCGGGATTGTAGGTCGGCAGTAGATAGACCAGCGGACACAGCCGCAATCGTTTGGTCCGCTGGGACAGGGCCGCCATCCACACGCTGGGCGACGGCGTCGTGCTCAGCGGGGTGCCGTGGTGCTCGCTCATATGAAAACAGTGGAAGCCGAGCCGGTCATAGAGTTCGGCGAGCGCAAGCCGGTTCTCGTATTGCTCTGCCAGCGGGAGACCGGAGCGGTCGTTCTGATCGAAGACGCCGAATTTCATGATGAATGTCCTTTCGCAGGTGGCACGGTTGATGCGCGGCCGCAGCTAGGTGCTTTGCCGGACGTGAATCTGGAACAGATTGTTCTCGGGATCGGCGAACGTCGCGACGCTGCCGTGCGGACCCATGTCGCGGCTCGACAGGTGCAGCCCACCGAGCCGCTCGATCCGCTGAGCCAACTGAGCAACGTCGGTCGCGCCGAACACGACCACACTTCCGGGCGCGCCCGTCGCCGCTTCGGCTGCTGAGCTAAGCGCGAACGCTGATTGTCCGACCTTAAACTGGCACCAGTTGTCGCGATCCCGAAAAGCCACCGGAAGCTTCAGCGCCTCTGCGTAGAAGGCCTGCATGAGATCCATGTCAGTGGCGACCGTGTAGACGCTGCGGACCGCATCAAGGGGCATTTTCGCTTCCTCTATATTCAATATAGTTGAATATATATTTTATTGTTGTATAGTGCTCGCGACTTTCGTTTGTGTCAATCTCGATTCGCGAAACCGCTCGAAGGAAGCAGATGCAGGAGAAGAAGCCGCGCCGCGGCATTCAGTCGGTGGAAATTGCCTTTCGGATTCTGAGCGTTATGCAGACGAGCCAGCAGGCGATGGCTCTCAGGGACATCGCGCCGCTAGCGGGCCTGACGACGAGCGCTGCGAATAACTATCTCGTGAGTCTCGTCAGGATCGGGCTCGCCGCCGCGGACGAGAAGCCGGGCCACTATCGCCTCGGGCATGCGGCGCTCTCGCTGGGCGCCAGCGCAATCCAGCAGATCGACGGATTCGAGATCGTCCGCCGCGAGGTCACCAATCTGCGCGACGTCACGAGCCGAAGCGCGGCCGTCACCGCATGGACCGACGACGGCCCGCTCAGCCTGTTCAAACAGGACGGCGATCAGCGCGGCGCGTTCGAGTTTCGAACCGGACTGATCCCGATGCTGGGGTCTGCGGCAGGGAAGATCTATGCCGCACGGCTGGCGCCCAACCTGACGGCGCATCTGATCGAGCAAGAGTGGGGCGCCGTGTTCGGTGGCAGACCCGATGCCGGCAAGTTCAGGGACGATGCCGCGCGCGAGCTCAAACGAAAGGGCTACACGACGATCGTTCGATCCGACCTCACCGGCTATGTCTCCATCGCGGCACCGATCGTGGACTGGAACGGCGATCTCCGGTTTACCCTTAGCCTCGCGGGCACACGAGCGTCGATGAAGGTCGAGCCATCGAGCGATCAGGTGAAAGCGCTACTCGCAAGCGCAGCCAGCGCAACGCAAGCGCTCGGCGGCAAGACCGAAAGCCGCGATTAGGCGACTGCGCAGCCCGTACGGCTACAGGACGACCTCGATGACACGGGGACCGCAATTGGTCATGGCGCTGCCGAAGTGGCTCGCGAATTCCCCAATCGACGTCGCGCGGCTCGCCTCCACGCCCATGCCGGACGCGAGCTTGACCCAATCGAGGTCGGGATTGTGCAGATCCAGCATCGAAAAGACCTTCGGCCCCGAATCTCCGGCTCCGACCCGCGCGAGCTCATGTTGGGGATCGCATAGGAACGGTTCGCAATTGCCTGCGGCGCCCGGATTGCGGCATCTAGAGCCTGCCCCCAAGCCCAAGGCATTGCGACGTGGTCGCCGTGAGCGTAGCTCCTCATGAATGCACCGTATTGTACAATCATGCGCATGCTAGGGGTGGCGGCAGAACGACAAGCGACGAGGCCGACAGAGCAGCCCGACTTTCAATTTGCTTCCGGAAAATGCCATTCGGTCCATGAGTCACGGCGCGCGAGGCGATTGTGCGGGGCAGGTCTCGATGGTGCCCGCCTGTCCATGGGCCAGCAGAACGCCTCGGCCGGTCCCTGGAGTTCATTGGGACTGCGAACTCTTGCCACACGAACCGATCGAATTGCCCAGGACCTTTTGTGCCTGGCTCGCACGGGCGGATGCTCGGCAACGTTCGGCCGAACATCCGGCTTCGCCGCCGCGTCCGCTTGAGGGGTGACGACCGGTTGATTCGTCCTGTCATCGGGCAAACGCTCGACCAGCTCGCGGGCCGGCGCCACAACGACCGGCTGGCTGGTATCCAGGACGATTTTCTCCGGCCATTTGCGCGCGGATGCGATTGGGATGACGGCCGCACCGGTGCTGTCCGGCCGATCGGAAAACCTCTCCGGCAGCTCCGGCAAAGACCAGCCGGCTATCAGCAGAAGAAACGCTGAGTGCGCCTCCGACAGCCGCAAGATACCTTGCCATGGGCAAAGCCGATGGCTCCAGCGGTTTCGGCAATCTCGATCGACCCATGACGGCAATGCTTGGCCGCTCTCAGCTCGTGCGGCGAAGCCACACGGCTGCCGAGGGATGGCGACTTCGACTAGAGGAAATTTTCCTTCACCATCTCCCAGACGTCTCCGCCACGACCATGCAGGACGGCACGCGCGGAATAGAGCGCCATTCCGATTGCGGGTTCGACCTGCATGAATGGCGGCATGACAAGCTGCATCGGGTTGACGTGCACGTGCAGAAGCGCCGGTCCCGGCTGGGCCAGCCAGTCCTTGACCGCGGTGTCCAATTCGTCCGCATGCGAAACGGTCTGCCCCCAAAGGCCCAGCGCGCGCGCAACACCGGCGAAATTCGGATTCTTCAACTTCGTGAAGGTATCGAGCATGCCTTCGGCCTTCTGCTCGATCTCGACAAAGCCAAGCTTGCCGTTGTCATAGACAGCAATCTTGATGGGCAATTCCTCTGAGACGACCGTCATCAGATCGCCGAACAGCATCGAAAGTCCACCGTCGCCTGCCATGCAAATGACCTGCCGCCCGGGTTCCGCCTTCTGAAGCCCGATGGACGACGGCATGCCATTGGCCATCGTTCCGTGAAGCAGGCTGGCGAACATGCGGCGCTGCCCATTCGCCTCGATGTGGCGATAGGCCCAGGCGGCCGGGGTGCCGTCGTCGGCCGTGAACAGCGCATCCTTGGCCGCATGGCGACTGATCACCTGTGTCAGATAGCTTCCGGGAATACTGCCATCGTGACCGGCAAGCAACCTTGGCCCGTTCAGCCTCCCTATATTTCGCGTAGCGCTTCAGATACGCGCTTCGGAACGAGGCGTCGGAGCGCTCGACGAGCTTCGGCAGCAAAGCCTCCATTGTCGCCTTCACATCGCCGACGACACCCTTCGTGATCGGATGACGTCGTCCGAGATGGGTCGGGTCGATATCGACCTGCACGATTCTGGCCTTGTCCGGATAGAATTGCCGCCAGGCAAAGTCTGCACCGAGCATCAGCAATGCGTCGCAGTCCAGCAAGGCGTGGTACCCCGCCTCGTTGCCGAGCATGCCGGTCATTCCGATGTTGTAGGGATTGTCAAACTCGAGAAAATCCTTGGCCCGCGACGTATGTGCAATCGGCGCCCTCAGCCGGTCGGCGATTGCTAGAATCTCCTGATGTGCTCCCTGGCAGCCTGAACCACCGTACAGCACGACATTTTCGCTCGCATTGAGGATGTCGGCGATCTCATCGAGATCCGCATCGTTCGGTCGCGTGACAGGCTTGGCCACGTGCACCGCATAGGGAATGATGTCATCCACGGTCGAGGCCGAGATATCCGCCGGCACGATCAGAACGGCAACACCGCGTTTCGACAGAGCCGTCTGGCAGGCTATTACGGTCTTCCGGCGCGCCTGCTCCGGGGTATGAATCATGTCGCAGAAGACGCTGCAATCTCGGTAGACCTGCTTGAAGTCGACTTCCTGGATGAAATCGAATCCCAGTTCGTCGCGAATGATCTGACTTGCGATCAGGATGACGGGCGCACGGTTGCGATTGGCCTCGAAGATCCCGTTGATGAAATGCAGGCTTCCGGGTCCGCAGCTGCCGGCAACTGCCGTCAGGCGATCGGCGAGCTGCGCCTCCGCCTGCGCGGCGAACGCTCCCGCCTCTTCGTGCCTCATCGATATCCACTCGATCTCGCTTTTCTCGAGCGAGCGCGCAATCAGATTGAGAGTGTCGCCGACGACGCCATAACAATGCCTGACGCCTGCGCTTTGCAGAGTTTCGACAATGATATCCGCGACCAGCTTGCCCATGACATAACCCATGCTGTGACCGTTCCTGCCACAGCGTGCACCCAACGGCGCTGTCGGGGCTTGGATCGGAATGCGAGGACTTGAACCCGCCTGCGCAGACAACGCACAGCTATGGATGGCGCAGCTTTCAGCCGAAGCCCTCGGTTCCGGATTGAAGTTGGCCAAGCATCTGCACGGCGCGGGTCCGGGCAGGAAATGAAATTCCGGCCGGTATGAGATCAAGACTCGCGCTGAGGTATTTGTAAGCTTCCCGTACGCGACCCTGCTTTTGCAAAAGCTCCGCAAGGTCTGTCGCAGCCTTCAACTCAAACAGCGTAGCGGACTGCGGCTTCGCCCAATCGATTGCCGACAGCAGGCTTCCTTCTGCTTCTGAACTGTCTTCGGCCGACCTCGACGCGAGGATGAGGCCTTTTACTCTCATCAAGGCGGGCACATTCAGGAGCTTTCCTCCCCTTTCTTGTGCAGCAAGGGCATTCATCACCAGCGTCAGCGCCTCCTCGTGCCGGCCGGAAACAGCAAGACCTGCGGCCAGATCGGCGACGAAATCCATATTGAGCGTTTCATATCGTTCAGCCTCAAGCTCTTCCGAGGCCCTCTTCAGCAACGCAACACCGTCGTGAATGTTGTCTTGAAGAAGAAGCCACCGGCCCCGCATACCGGTTGCGATCGCCTGGTATAGCTTCAGGGAGTGAGCCGCGGAAAGGTCGGTCAATTGCATGATGCGCTGCTCCGACATCTGCCAATCGTCCAGCTCCATATAGACAGGAAGAATCACGATCAGGATTCGGCACAATGTGGCCGGATGGTCAGATTTACCTGCCTCCTCCATTGCGCGCCTTGCGTAGTCCAACGATTGGTCGAGTACTCCCCTGTACAGCAGAGTACGCGCCATGCCGACAAGCAGGTCACTGGTGGGATCGTACAAATGATGTCCAGCGCGCAGGCGCGAACCCGACGCGGCAAAGCTTAGGCCGACTTCGAAATGGCTCTGTGCAACAAGATGCTTTCCCGCCAAATGATTGGCGAAGCCCGCCATCGATTCAGCATATGCCATGTCGCCGGGATTTTGCATTTTCGAAGCCACTTTTTGGCTTCGTGCCGCGACATCGAGCGCGCGGTGAATGTCGGTCGTCCAACTCGAGTACATGAACAGGCCGTTCAAAAGCAAGAGCTCGCGGACGAGGTCCTGCTGGGTCAGCACAGCGTCGGCCGCACGAGCAGAAGCCGAACGAACGTGCGGATTCGCGCCTTCAGTGATCACCATCCGATGGCCGGGATTTTCGTGCTGATCTCGCAGCCGCGCTAGAGCCCGCTCCGCCCACGTCCGCCACTCGATCAATAGCGCAAGTTCCATAAACAGCCGCGTTGAAGCGGCGGCGAGTCCTGTCGCGATCTCGTCGTTACCGTGCGGTCCAAAGCTCCATTCCAGCGCTGCCCGAACATTGCTGAGTTGCCAGGAATAGGCCGCAACTCTTTCAGCCCTTGGCAGAGCCGATAGCATCTCCTTTTGCGATTCAAGCCGCTCGATGACGTATTCCGCATGCCGCAAGGAGATGGGACCGAGCTCGCCGAGCTGGTCCAATTTTTCGAGCGCGTATGCCCGAGTCGTGTCCAGCAATCGATACTGCACCTGCGCTTCTTCGATCCGGGCTGCTATCAATGATTTCTCGATCAGGCCGGCTACCGCGTCAAAAATTTCGTCGGTGCCTAAGTCAAGTTCGCCTGCGACAGACCGCACGCCCTCCAAGTCGAAATAGCCGACGAAAGGAGCGATGCGTCGAAATACAATCCTCTCTGCGTCGGAGAGCAGATCGTAACTCCAATCCAACGTCGCCTTGAGAGTTCGGTGTCTGGCAACTGCCGTCCGATGGCTCAGCTTCAGCAATTCCAGCCGGGACACCAGGAGGTCGACCGTGCTTTTGAGACCAAGGGCGGCGACCTGCCCTGCTGCCAACTCGATTGCTAACGGAATCCCATCCAGCTTTCGGCATAGCTCCGCGACGAATGGCGCTTCCTTGTCGGTGAGAACGAAGCTGCCTGCTCTCGCCGCCACACGCCGTACGAACAGCTGCACTGCCGGATATCGCAGCACTGCGTTTGCCGTTTGTTCCGAGCGGTCCGGCGGAAAATCAAGAGGGAGGACCCGACAGCAATGCTCGCCCTCGACTTTCAACATTTCCCGACTCGTGGTCAGAACATGGATCGCTTCGGTTTGCTGGTAGAGTTGTTCGGCAAGCGAGGCGACCGCCTCGATCACATGCTCGCAGCTGTCGAGGATGACGAGAAGCTTCCGCAACCGGATCAGGTCGAGCAGTTCCAGCCCCGGGTCTTTCGATTTGAGTGCGAGTCCCAAGGAAGTCGCGACGGCCGCAGCGACATGATTCGGATCGGTCAGGCTTTCCAGATCGACAAAATAGAGCTCGCTGCCAAACTCCGCGGCGACGGCGCGGCCGACAGCCAGGGCGACGGTGGTCTTGCCGATGCCGCCGGGGCCGAGCAGCGTCACGAACCGGTCATGTCGAAGCGTGTCGCTGACTTCCCTGACGAACGTCTCGCGCCCGACCATCGTGATCGGTCGCACCGGAAGCCTGCCCTGGTGCGGGGAGCTGGCGCTCCTGCCTGCCATGGCGCCTGCGAGGGGGACCATCGTGCCGACGAACGAGTAGCCCCGTCCCTTGATGTTTGCGATGTAGCGGTTGCCGAATTGGCCGTCGCCAAGCGCCTTGCGGATCGCGGCCACGTGGACGCGGATGCTCCCCTCCACGACCGTCACGTCCGGCCAGACGTGATCGATCAGCTCCTGCTTTGCGACCACCTCGCCAGGGCGCGCGGCAAGGTAGATCAGGATGTCGAGGGCCCTGCTGCCAAGCGGCAGCGCCACGCCGTCGCGCCGAAGCACCCTCTCCCTGCGGGAGAGCTCAAAGGGGCCAAACAGCAGATTTCCACGAAGTTCATCGTCAGCCATGGCTATTGGCACAGGCTTTGGGTGCTCTTCCTGGACGCTCAATGATCCGCGCGAAAGCCAAGCGTGCGTTCTTGATAGACATCAGCCTGCTCTCGGCCCCACGCGCGGATCTGAAAGGATCAGTACGCGGCAACCGGCATGCAGACTGCATACAACCGACGATGCCCGGCACTTCCCTCTCGCTAACAGAGATCGTACACTTTCACCATTGTTTGCATCCCCCGAATGGGGGGAGGACCTACGTGGGTAGGGGGAGCCCTTGATCCAACCGCGCTCCAGCCATCCGACACGCGGAACCGGCACCTCGCTTGGCGAAGGACAGCTGCCATTCCTTGCGACCAAGATCTTGCCGGCGCGCTTCGGCGGGCTGGTCGCACGTCCCCGGCTTCTCGCCATCTTGTCCGAGCTCCCGACCAAGCGACTCGGCGTCATCAAGGCGCCGGCAGGCTTCGGCAAGAGCTCACTGGCGGCCACCTGGGCCGAGACACTCGAGCAAAACGGCGATGCCGTCGCGTGGCTGACGATCGATACAGACGACGATGAGGCCACGCGGTTTCTATTCTACGTCTCGCAGGCGTTGCACCAGGCCTGTCCGGACGTCGGCGCCGGCGCGGTCGGGCTGATCCTCGAGAACAATCTGATCGACCCGGCGGCGGTCCTGTCGAGCCTGATCAACGATCTCGCGGAGATCGAGGATGATGTTTACCTGTTTCTCGAGGACTATCACTGGGTCGGCGCTCCCCGCATTCATCAAACCGTCGCGTATTTTCTGAAGCACGCACCGTCCCACTGTCATGTGGTGCTGACGACGCGCACCGAACCCGCGCTGCCGCTCGCGACCTTGCGCGCCCAGAACCAGCTGATCGAGATCGATGCCGAAGCCCTGCGGTTCGACATGCAGGAGACAAAGGCATTTCTGGACAGCACCAAGCCCGGGGTTCTGGAAATCCCCGACGTCCAACTCTTGCAGCGCAAGACCGAAGGGTGGCCCGCCGCGCTGCGGATCATCTCGTCCATGCCTTCGCAGTCCGGATCCGGTCTGAGGGAATATGTCCACAGTCTCTCGGGTTCGCAGCGTCCGATTGCCGCCTACCTGACCGAGATGCTGGACGGGCTTCCGGTCGAACTGGTCGACTTCATGCTGCGAACGGCCGTTCTTGACCGGCTCTCCGGTCCTCTCTGCGAAGCCGTGACCGGCTTGAGCGCGGGCCGTGCGATCCTGGCATCGCTTGCCCAGCGCCAGATGCTGCTCACGCCGCTCGACCATGACGGTGTCTGGTTTCGCTATCACATGCTGCTTGCTGAATATCTGCGACAGCGGCTCGAGGCGGACCGCGGCATTGAAGTTCCTCAACTGCACGGACGCGCGGCCCTTTGGTATGCCTCCCACGAATTGTGGACCGAGGCAGTCCAGCACGCGATTGCGGCCGGCGCTTCTGACCGTGCGATCGGCTGGATCAACCATTGCGCGATGGCCTTGATCAGGCGAGGCGATCTCTTCACCTTGCTGGAATGGCAGCGGCAATTTCCCGACGAGCTCATGCGAGGCCAGTGCGAGGTCCGACTGGCGATCGCCTGGGGATTGGCGCTCGCGCTTCGTTTTGACGAGGCCGTGACGCTCGCAACCGACATCGAAAGCGATATCGCTGTAACGCCTCTGCCGGATGCCAACCTGCTGTGCGAATGCCAGGCGATCCGCTCGGTCGCCATCGCACTGAAGGATGACAGCGAGAGCCCGCTGCCGCTGGCGCAGGATTGCGTTAACCGGTCATCCGACCCCTGGACCGCGAACGTCGCCTCCAACGTCGTTCGCTTCAGTCATATGAAGGCGGGCAACCTCAAGCAATTCCATGCGACGCCCTGGATTCCCTATTCGATCGAGGAGGATCGCAGGAACGTATTTGCCTCGGTGTATCGACACTGCCTGAACGGGCTCGCAGAGGAGCGACAGATGCGCCTCGCTGCGGCAGATAAGCACTACCGCGAGGGGTTTCGGATCGCCGAGCAGGATGTCGGGTCGAATTCAGTTGCGGCGGCCTTGCCGGCAAGCCTGATCGCGCGAATCAAGTACGAGCAAGGGCTGCTCGATGAGGCGGAGGCCTGGGTCATCGATCGCATCCCGCTGATCAATTCGGGGACGATGCTCGACTGCGTGTGGAGCACTTATTTCGTGACCTCCCGGGTCGCCGCGGCGCGGATGAACTTTGAGCGGGCTCGCACCCTGTTGGAGCGAGCAGAAAATCTCGGCGTCGCGCGGGGTTGGGGAAGACTCTCGGCCGGCGTGATCGCGGAGCAGGCGCGGCTCTATTTGAACGATGGCCGGCTGGATGAAGCCGCCGCATGCGTCGACCGCCTCGAACGCCTGGCACGGAAATACCCCGCACCGAGGCCAAGCGCCTGGTCGGAGATTGGATGGTACCACAGATTGACCCGCGCTCATCTGCTGGGCCAGCAAGCGCGTCCCGATGAGGCGATTTCAATCCTGCAACAATTGCAGCACGAAGCCGAAGCCATGGAGCACCGTCAGTTCCTGATCTCCATTGCGATCTGCCAGTCGGCAGTTCAGCTCGGTGCGGGCAAGGCTGCGGAGGCTGTGAGCCGCTTCCGCCGCGTGCTTGCCGCATGTTCGGCGGCCGGGCTTTATCAGACCCTCTTGGACGAGGGCCCGGTCGTTTCCGAGCTTCTCCGGGCGACCCGCGATGGTGGACGCGTCAAAGCGGATATGATTCCCTACGTCGACCGGCTTGCGGCGGGCCTGCAACGCGGACGACAGGACGGTTCAGCACCGAGCTCGAGCGCACGGATTCTCAACGCATTAAGTCGTCGCGAGACTGATATTCTCACGCTGATCGCGGATGGATTGTCCAACAAGGAAATCGCCCGAAGCCTCGATATCGGTCCTGAGACCGTGAAGTCGCACCTCAAGAGCATTTTCACCAAACTCGGTGTGGAGAAGCGCGCGCAAGCCGTATCACGCGCGCAGACCCTCGGCATTGTCACCACGCAGTGACACTTTCGCCCCTTCATCCAGCTTGCCGCGCACGAACGCGCGTCTGCTCGAGGATCTGCCTCGCCGACGCGAGATCCGGCGTCCCGAAACCCTCGGTAAATCGGCTGTGAATGGGTTCAAGGAGATCATGGGCCCTTCGAATTTGGCCCCGATCAATCCAAAGCCGCGCAAGCTCCAATCCGGCCCGCAGTTCGAACGAAAGCGCTGATTGTTGCCCTGCCAGAGTCATTGCCTCCTCGAAACACTCCACAGCCAGATCACGCTGTTGGGCGTCCCCACACATGGAGGCAACGCCTTTCGCCAGAAAGAGGGCCGGAAGGTGAAGAGGCCTCTTCGACCCAAGCTGGGTTGCGATCGAACCGTCGATCAGAGCCAGCGCTTCCGCGCGCTGGTTTTGTTTTGCCAGAGCGACCGCCAACTCGGAGACAAAATCCGTTACGAGCATCTCATATCGCTGGATCCGCAGCCTTTCCAAGCTGTCCCGCAGATTACGCATGCCATCTTCCGTCTGGCCGACGCGAACCAGATAGCGCCCCTTAAGTCCCATAGCGACAGCGCGAAATGGCTCCAATGAATATTTCTCGGCGGTGAGCTCGAGCGCAGAGAGGTTCCGCTCGGCCTGTTCCAGCTCGTCGATCCAGAAATAGAGAGGCATCGTCAGAATCAGGGCTCGACACAACGCGATCGGATGGTCCGATCGCTCTGCTTCCTCGATAGTTCTTTTGGCATGGCTGGCGGCCCTGTCGAGATTGCCGGCGAACCAGTGCGATCGGGTCAGGTTGAACAGCGAGGTCGTGCGCAGATCAAACAGATATTGAGTTGCGTTGAACCGTCGGGAGGCCGACGCCCCGCGCAGGGCCCGTTCGAGGTATTTCGGCGCACGAACGTGGTCCGCAAGCATATAGTACGCAGCTCCGAGCATCGAATCCACGAGCGCCGCGTCCTCCGGATTTCCGGTCTTGTTCGCGACGGCCTCTGCGCGTCGTGCAACTTCAAGACTGCCCGCCGCATCGATCGTACGATGAAGATACATCGATAGTCCGCTGAGAAGACGCAGCTGCTGGTAGGCATCGTCGCGCTGCTCCGCGAGCGACAACGCGGTATTGAAGGCATCGCGAACCCTTTCGCTGTTGCCGGCGGTGAACATCAGCGACAAGGCTAGCGACGCGTGGATCTCCATCTGGTCCTGCGGGTGGTCGTCCGCCGCAATCCGACCGATCGCCTTCTCCATCCAATCCCGGCACTCCATGAAAAGCGACTTGGCCAGAAGCAATTGCGAGGCGGCCGCCGCCATTCGTATGGCCGCGCGATCGTTTCCATCGGGACCAAAACTCCATTCGAGCGCGGCACGAACATCTCCAAGATTGTGCTGCGGCGTGTCTGCCAGAGATCGTCCGGGCTCCAGATCGAAGAGATTCCCGCGGTTGTCCTGCAACGATCGACCTAGATGGCTCGCGTGGCGCGCCGCCACGGAATGATGCTCACCGCTCTCGGCCAATTTCTCCAAGGCATAGGACCGCGTAGTGTCGAGCAATCGGTAAAGCATCCGCCGGTAGCTGGGCCACGCCACAATGAGCGATTTGTTGACAAGGCTATCGACCGCGCCCTCGATCTCGGTGCGGTCAAGTCCGCCCTGCTCCGCAACCGCACACGCCGCTTCCAACGAGAAGTGCCCCATGAAGATCGCGACACGTCGCAGCACGATTCGTTCGACCTCGGACAGGTGATCGTGGCTCCAGTCCAGCGTCGCCTTGAGCGTCTGATGCCGCGGATTCGCCGTCCGGCGACCGAACTTCAGAAGGTCGAGACGCGAACCCAACCTCGCCACGGTATTCCTGACACCGAAGAGAGCGGCTCGTCCGGCGGCAAGCTCGATGGCGAGCGCAATGCCGTCGAGCTTACGGCAAATCTCGGCAACCAGAGGAGCCTCGTCGTCACTGAGCAAAAAGTTGCCGCGGCGAGCACTGACGCGCTCGGCGAACAACCGTACTGCCGGATAGGCAAGCACCTCTGACGCGGTCGCCCGCGGCTGCTCTGGCGGGCAGTCCAGCGGACTAAGACGCAATACGCGTTCGCCGGGGACGCGCAAGATCTCCCTGCTGGTCGCGAGGATGTGGATTTCGGGGGCGTTCCGGACGATATAGTCGGCGATCTCCGCGGTTCTCTCGATGAGATGCTCGCAACTATCAAGAATGACGAGCGCCCTCCGCGCGCGCAGAAAATTGAGCAACGCCTCCCGTGGATCGACCAGTTGCGGGACGAGCCCGACCGCGGAGGCGACAGCGCCGATGACCTGCTCATTGTCGCTTGCCGTTGCAAGATCGACAAAGAAGACCGCCCCGGAGAAGTCGGCCAGCGCTCCGTGCCCCACTGACAGGGCAACTGTCGTCTTGCCTATGCCGCCGGCACCCAGAATTGTAATCAGGCGCTGTTCCGCCCGGAACAATCGCAGGATCTGAAGAACCACGTTGCTGCGACCAACCATGCGACCCAGTGCGGGCGGCAGGTTGGACGATCCCAAAGATGCACTGCCCTGGTCGCAGTCCGCGGACAATCGCGTGACCGGCGCGATGAAGCTATAGCCGCGGCCTTGGACGTTCGCGATGTACTTGTTGCCGAACTGGCCGTCGCCCAATGCTTTGCGCAGCGCCGACAGATGGACGCGAAGACTGCCTTCCTCGACCGTTACGTCAGGCCACGCCTTCGCGATCAGCTCGGATTTGGAGACGACCTCACCGGCGTTTTCGAGCAGAGCCATCAGGATGTCGTAGGCCCGGCCACCGAGTGGAATGATCTGGTTCGCCTTGCAGAGCGAGCGCTCGGCGGCATTCAGCTCGAATGGGCCAAATCGAAGCCGGATTGCACTGGATGAGCCAACTTGTTGGACCGACATAACTTATTCCGCCAAGGGCCTCGACGCCCGGTCGTCGCGCCGTTCGTCATCGGTCTTGAGCAATACACCCGCAGCGATCAAGGGTTATCCGAAACCTCCTCCAGCAACAAGCCTCAGTGCATCGGGTCGGCAGCGCCATCGTGCGAATGTGATACGGCCAACACCTGCTTGGCAAGTCTCAGATCGCGGCTCTCAAGGTCGTCCCCAAACTTCGCGTGAGTGGCTTGCAAAGTGCGCCACGCAGCTTCCTGTCGTCCGGTTGACCGTTCGGCAATGGCGAGGCTGGTCGCGGCCCTGAGCGCCCAGGACAGGCTCGCTTGCCGGTCTGCAAGCTCGAACGCGCGCTGGAAGTGTTGTCTGGCAACCGCCAATCCCTCGCCGCTGCTCAGGGCCAGTTCGCCTCTAATGCGATGCAGCTCCGGGCCATACCATCGGCTTTCGCCGAGATCGATCTTCGCACGCTCGAAGACATCAAGCCCTTCCTTCGGCCGGTCCGCGAGTGCCATGCACATCGCGAACTCCGCCTGCAAGAGCCAATCGAAAATTCCATAGCGAGCCGCGGACAGCTTCTCGAGACCCGCATAGAGCATTGCGGAGGCTGCGCTGATTTGCTTTCCTCGCCTGATTTGGTAGATGGCCTGCATCCCAAGACCAAGACCCTGGTAGTTGTGCAGAGCGAATTTCCCGGCATGGGTGACAAGCTCGTCCACGAGTGTCTCGGCTTCGCCGTCATCCGGATTGGTGAAATATGCGATGAGGCCCGCAAAGGTCAGCGCGCCGCAAAGGTTCACGGTCCGGTTGGACCGGCGCGCCTCTGCGAGGGCCATCTGATTGAACCTGCGGGCTTGATCCGGAGAGCCACGCAACCACGCCAAAGTCGCAAGACCGGCCAGATTGTCGACCTTGCGGTCATAGCCAAACCGCTTGATCAGCAATTGACGCGTGGCCTCGTCATCACGATGCAGCGACAACTCCAGCAGGCCTTGAGCTTCCGCAATGCGGCCCACATGGTAGTACGCGATGCCCCGCATGTAATTGGCCGTTGCGATGGCGCCGATCCGGCCCGTTCCTTCCGAAACCGCACCGCCGCGGTCCGCCAGCCTGATCGCTTCCGCATAGTTCGGAACGCGCAACTCGTGGGCCCACAGAACAAGCACGGCATCCATCTGATAGTCGATATCGTTGAGGCCTTCGGCGAGAAGCAGCGCCTTGGCCCACGTCGCGTATGATGTTTCGGTCATGCCACCCGTGAACATCACGCAGCTGGCGAGGGCCGACTGAAGGACCATCTGCTGCCGTGTGCCCGTACTCATGTCGTCGAGATGGCTTATAGCCTTTCTCATCCATTCCACGCATTCGGTGAGCAGCGCCATGCCCATCCAGGCGCTCGCGGATGCCGCAGCAAGTTCGACGCCGATTTTCGCATCGCCCGTCGCAGAAAACGCCCAGTTCAGCGCGGCTCTGAGATTATCGACCTCGATCCCGAGCTCCCTGGGCCAACCCGATCTATCCATCGCGGCGCCCTGCTTGAAAAGGTCGGTGAAATAGAGGGCGTGACGGCGGCGAAAAAGGTCCTGCTCATCGCTGCTGGCCAGTCGTTGCAAGGCAAAGGCCCGCGTCGGGTCGAGCAAGCGCAGCCGCCCGTCCTGTCCCTGAGCCGCAATCATCGATTTCGAACGAAGTTCCCAGACGCAATCCGATACCTTTGCTTCATCGACCGTCTCATCGGCGACAATTGCGACTGCCGCTTCGAACGTGAATCCGCCGGCGAACACGCTGAGCCGATTCAGGATGCGCATCTCCGCCTCGCCGAGCAGATCGTAGCTCCACTCCAACGTGGCGTTCAGCGTCTGGTGCCTCGACGGCGCGGTCCTGCGACCCACCCATGACAGGTTCAGTCGTTCGTCGAGCAGGCTTGCGGTCTTACCAAGACCAAATATGTCGACCCTGCATGCAGCGAGTTCGACCGCCAAAGGAATGCCATCGAGCCGCCGGCAGATTCCTGCGGCAATCGGTGCATCCGCATCCGTCAGCTCGAAGTCGCTGCGCACGGCCCGCACGCGGTCGACCAGCAATTGAACGGAGGGGTATTGCAGCGCGACCCGCGCCGACAGGTTGCTGTCCTCCGGAGGGCATAAAAGCCCGTCGAGCTCGTAGACATGCTCCCCCTCGACGCGCATCGCCTCCCGGCTGGTCGCGAGCAGATGCAATGTTTGGACGCGGCGCGTCAGTTCTTCGGCGACGGCCGAGGCTGCATGGATCAGATGCTCGCAACAGTCGAGAATGATGAGCGTTGGCCTTTCCTGCAAACGACCGATCAGGGCAGGTACGACGTTAGTTGTTTGCACCGACATGCCGAGTGACGTGGCGATGGCCGGCGCGACGAGGGACGCATCATCGAGCGCACTCAGGTCGATGAAAAGAACCTGGCCGTCGAAAGCTGCGCCCATTTCATGGGCAACCGCGACCGCGACCGTGGTCTTGCCGACGCCGCCGGGCCCGATGATCGTGACAAACTTCGCTCCGGCCAGCTTGGCCTGAATCTCGGCGACGGCGCCTTCTCGCCCGAGCATCCGCATCAAGCGCGCAGGCAGGCGGGGCCTCGGAGGCGGCTTGGGATTCTCGGGCACGTCTGCGGCGCGTGAGGTGACCGGTACGACGAAGCTGTATCCCCGCCCGGGTATGTTCGCGATATATCGCCGGCCGGGATCGCTCCGATCGAGCGCCTTCCTCAGCGCCGAGATATGGACGCGCAGGCTGACCTGTTCGGCTCCTCTCTCCGGCCAAACGCGTTCGATCAGGGTTCTCTTGCCGACGACCTTGTTAGCTTGCTCCACCAGGACGATGAGGATATCCATGGCGCGCGCGCCGAGCGGCACGACCTTCGCGTCATTGGACAGACGCCGGTTTGCGATCGACAGTTCGAAGGGACCAAAGCTGAGAACTGTCCGCCGCTGACCGCTCATGCGATAGTCTCGTCCATGTCGATTCTCGCGATGGGCTCGCTGGGGATTCCGAGTTCGCGTCGCCAGTTGGCCGGGCTTTGGCCAAAGGCCTGCCTGAAGAGCCTGCATAGATGGGCCTGATCGGAAAAGCCCACGCTCAAGGCTATCTCGCTCAGTGACGCCACGCTAGTCATCATCAAGTGGCAGGCTCTCTCCAGGCGCCGTCTCACGACGAAGGCATGCGGCGACTCCCCAACAGCAAGTTTGAACTTCCGCGAGAAGTGCGCCGGGCTTCGACGGGCGACCGCACTTAGATCCCGAATGTGGATGGTGCGATGCAGATTACTGTCGATGTAGGCGCGCACGCGCAAGATCTGCCAGGCCGCCAGACCGCCCTTTGCGGAGCCGTTGGCGCCTGAGCACCGCTCGATCTCCGCTTGCAGGATGTGGGATGCCGTGGCCAGTGACATCCTGGCGGCATCTCGATCACGTTCCAGCTCCCGCCTTGCCGTTTCGAGCAGCCTGGCCAGGCTGCTGGCAACTAGGTTGAACTGTTGGTCGGATGGGAAGGAAGATCCTGATGTAGTAGCCGGAAGTCCTGCCATAGCCGTTCCCTCGTCGATCACCCAACAGCCCGGGTCGGCGAGAGAGTGCAGCAAGGGGAGTCTCTTGGCTTGTTAAGTAGTGTTCTGAACAGTTAATTGCGGGCAAATGCTCCGTTGCTGGGCAAACGTTTGGAAATGAGAAAATAATTCTATTTTTCAATTGGATAGCTTACGAGCCCGGATCTTCAAGGAGCTTCAGATCGCTTACCGAATGGGAAAGTGAGCAGCGGAAGCCCGACTCGATCCGCCTCGGCGCGAGCGCATGGAGCTCTTCGGCATTCGTCTCCGGAAAATTGAGCTCTCCCGTCCCGGTCCATGCGCCGGCAACCGCGAGATTGTCCGTGACCGACATCGCGAGTTCGTCGACCGCGGGCTTATCCTGGCTTCCGGCCACCAGTCTTGGGAAATATCGCAGCAAGACCGTAGGGCGGGTGAGCAGAGACAGCCCGTCTTCGAGCGGCTTGCGCAAGGTGACGCACGCTTCCGCCAGGCGCTGGCCATGCGCCGAGAGGCTGGCGCCAAACCGGCTGCCGGGCGCGATAGGCGCCGCGGCCGGACCTGAGGCTACAAAGGAGCGCGTCTGAAAGATGCTGCCCATCTTCTTCGGAAACCCCTGCGTCCAGCCGCGCGCCAGCGCAGCGTCATTGTCGACATAGATGTACGGGCACCACATGACCGGCACGTCGCGATGCATGGCGTCGACCAGGACGAGCGCCTCACGATATTGATAACGTGCTGGCTCGAGATATTCGTCATCCTGGGCGGTGAACTGCCAATCCAGGAACATCATGACGGCGTGACCGTTCGACTCCGGATCCGGGGAAAGACCGTGCGGCAATGTGGCAGCCGTCGCGTCGGGGTCCGCCCAGAACTCTATTCCGACGGCATCACCGGCATAGTGCCAGGGAGGTGGCGGAGTGAGAGCGGCCTGGCCGAATGGCGACTTCGGAACTGTAAAGCCCTTGAGCATGCCCGTGTCCTGGGTGCAGCACTTTCGGCACAGAGGCTACCGGAACCAGCCGCGCTGGATTTGATCGAAATGCGTCCATTTGTCTATTCCTGCCGCAATCCGGAACATGCCCTTTGGCCAGTCGATTGCTAGACGGTCAGGTCCGCCAGAACCTCGATATCGGTGACGGAATAGGAAAACGAAAACCGATATCCGCGCCCGACCTTGAGCGGCCCCAGCATGTCCAGCTCCTCGCCATAGGCTTCCGGAAACTCGAGCTCGGCCTCGCCGGTCCAGACGTTTGTGATCCGCAGGCGATCCGAAATGCTTCGAACGAGTTCATCCACGGCCGGTTTGTCGTGCATGCCAGCGGAGAGCCGCGGAAAATATCGCCGCCCGACAATTCGGCGATCGAGCAAGCCGATAAGACGCTCGGCTTTTTCGCGCAATGTCACGGTGGCCTGCACCAGCAAACGGCCATGAGCGGACATGGAGGCCGAAAATCTTCCACCATGGACGAGCGGCGCCGAAGCCATGCTCGCAGCCGCAAACGTCCGGGTCTGGTGTACAGTGCCGAACTTTCTCGGATAGCCTTGAATCCAGCCTCTCATCAATGCTGCGTCGTTGTCTACGTAGCAGTATGGGCACCACGCGATCCGCGTTCCGTTCCACATCGCGTCGAGGAATACGCTGAATCCGCGACATTGATATCTGGCCGGGTCCAGATGCTCATCGTTCTGAGCGGTAAACTGATAGTCCGTGAAGACTGCAACAGAATGGCCTCGAGATTTCTCATCGAGCTCCACACCCACCGGAAAGATATGGGCCGTTACATCGGGATCATTCCAGAATTCCACCGCGAGCACGTCACCCGCGAAGTGCCAGGGTGGCGACGGGACTAATGCGGCAATGCCAAGGGGAGTCCGAGGCGCGGTAAATCCCTTGAGCATGTCCTTGCCCCGCCAGTCCGTATCAGGCGTGTCATTCCAACATAGGACGTTAGCGTCGGTATCAACCTCAACGCTTGGACAAACGTGTAATGACTTGGTGGCTTCTGCGTATCCAGCGTTGGGACAAAGCGGTTGAACCGAACCACTTCCGCATCGCCCAATCCTGCGTAAGCCCAGTCCAGGCACCAGAGAGCCGCAACAGGATCGGAAGCTACAAACATTGACGTCTCGCGACAAGCCCCCGCTTCAACGAGAGCTTATCGATGTCTACTTGATGGGGTCCAGTATCGGCTTCGATTAACCACGCGAGACTTCCAGTGAAAACGAAGACCAAAATGGATGGGCGCCGCGGCGGTCGAGATCTTTGGTGCAGTCAGGCTTGTTCCTGTGCTTGCTGATCGCAGCAGCGTGGCCTGCCCGCTCGTCCCCGCAAGGGACATCTGAACAGCGCCAGGCATGCACGCCGAACGTGTTCAGACTTTGCAGCTCGTTCATCCCGAATGCGGGTAACATAACGAGTTGTCTCAGAGAGCGCAGCTCCGAACTCAGCGATGCATGCAGGCAGGTGATCCAGGTGGACATCACGCAAATGCCCAGCGCTAGAGATGGCAATAGCATGCGCAAGCAAACCACAAGGTAGACGGACCGACCAGATGCCTTCTCTCGTAATGAAGTTTGTGGTCGTTAACAACATGGAGCCGCGCAGTCGCGCTGTTTGCGCGGCGGGTTCGCGACCGCTGGAACGGGCCTGCTTGCACGATCTTTCCAGCTCAGAGCACTATTGCGGGATCAAGTGTTACCCCGGACGGACGATGGTGAGCAGCTTCGCTACAATCAACCCGTACGAGCTGGCAAGCGCCTGGCCGACGCTGACCGTCGACGTCGCCTCAGCGCTGTTCGACAGCGCGTGGAACAACCATCGCGTCTGACGCTTAGGACGCAGTCCATCTGACTCTGCCTTGAAACGACGATCGCGCCACCCGTCTGACCGACGGGGCCGAGAACTATCGAAAACGCACTGCGCTGGGATGGCATGCTCGATTGGCAGCAGCCATCCCTGCGACGCCCTTCAATGTTGCATCCTCGTGCTCATCGGCGCGACCGATGGCATCATCATGTTCGTATTCATATCTGCCACGATCCACATCGTGCCGGCGATCACGACGAATACGATGAGAACGCCAAAAGCGAGTGCGAGCACGTTGTTGGTACTTTCCGGCCCGCTGCTGATGTGCAGGAAAAACACCAGGTGAATGCCCATCTGGGCAATGGCGAGGACCGCGAGCCCGAGGAATACGCCGCCCGGCCAGAGCAGCGTCGTGTTTGCGGTCCAGAACGACGTGGCGGTGAGAAGGACTGCCACAACCAGGCCGATCGTGTAGACGAGAAACTCGGATGGAGCCGATGCGTGCATCTCGCGGCTCGGCCTGTCTCCTGGTGCGCGTTCGTATCGAGATTCGGTCATGAACTCACTCCCATCAGATAAACCACCGTGAGCACCCCGACCCATACGATGTCGAGCGCGTGCCAGAACAAGGAGAAGCAGAGCAGGCGACGCTGCACCCTTGCCGACAATCCGAATACCGCGACCTGCACCATCATCACGATCAGCCAAATCAGTCCAAGCGCGACGTGCAGCCCGTGGCATCCGACAAGCGTGAAGAATGCGGACAGAAACGCGCTCCGCTGCGGCGCTGCACCGATGGCGATCATGCTGAGGAATTCGCGGATCTCGAGGCTAAGAAATATGGCTCCCAGCGCCAAGGTGATCAGCGCCCCCACATAGGTCCTGAAGTAGCGGCGCGAATTGATGGCCAAGGACATCAGCCCACAAGTGTAGCTCGAAAGGAGAAGGCAAACAGTTTCTATCGCGACCGTTGACTGATTGAACAACTGGGCGCCGGTCGGCCCGCCGGCTGTGGAGTGCACGAGGACCGCGTAGCTCGCAAACAACGCGGCAAACATGACGATGTCACTGAGCAGGAAGATCCAGAAACCATAGGTGACCACGACCCTCTTTGGAGCAGGTCCCGCTTCACTCGCACTTGGCAGTGCGTCTTGCGGAATCTGATCAATTGCGACGGCGATATTCATGCTGCAACTCCTGCCTGGTAGGATCGTACGAACCGGGCGATCTCCTCGGCTGGCACCTCAATTTCGTTGTGACGGCGGAATGAGAAGGCAAGCAACGTCATGAATGCGCCAAACAATCCGACGATGGCCAGCCACCAGATGTGCCAGATGAGCGCAAAGCCGATGACGACGGCGAAGAAGGCCGTAACAAAGCCGGTGGCGCTGTTCTTCGGCATTTCGACGGGCTCGTAGTCGCGCGCCGACGTCGGCTCGTCCTTTGTCGCTTGCGCGCGATTCTTGCTGCTCCAGAATGCGTCCAGTCCGGCGACCTTGGGTTGGAACGCAAAGTTCCATGCCGGCGGCGGCGACGCCGTCGCCCATTCGAGCGTGCGACCGTTCCAAGGATCACCGGTCACGTCGCGCAGCTCCCCGCGATGACGGATAGACACAACGAGTTGCACGACTTGGCAAACGACGCCGGCCAGGATGATAGCGGTGCCGAACGCCGCCGCTATCAACCACGGCTGCCAGGACAAATTGTCGTAATGTTGCATGCGCCGGGTCATGCCCATCAGGCCCAGTACGTAGAGCGGCATGAAGGCAACATAGAAGCCGACGAACCAACACCAGAACGAGGCCCTGCCCCAGCGTTCGTCGAGCTTGAACCCGAATGCCTTCGGGAACCAATAATTGTACCCCGCCATCACGCCGAACACGACGCCGCCGATGGCGACGTTGTGGAAGTGCGCGACCAGGAACACGCTATTGTGCAGCTGGAAGTCGGCCGGAGGCACGGCCATGAGCACGCCGGTCATGCCGCCGATGACGAAAGTCACCATGAAGCCGATCGACCACAGCACCGGCACCGAGAACCGAACCCGGCCGCCGTACATCGTGAACAGCCAGTTGAAGACCTTCGCGCCCGTCGGCAAAGCAATGATCATGCTCATAACACCAAAGAAGCCGTTGACGTTCGCGCTGGCACCCATTGTGAAGAAGTGGTGCAGCCAGACCAGGAAGGAGAGGATGCAGATGGTCATCGTCGCGGCAACCATCGAGCGATAACCGAACAACGGCTTGCCTGAGAAGGTCGCCATCACTTCCGAGAACACGCCGAACGCAGGCAGGATCAGGATGTAGACTTCGGGGTGCCCCCATACCCAGAAAAGGTTGGAGTACAGCATCTGATTGCCCTGGCCTTCGAGCGAGAAGAAGTGAAAGCCGAGATAGCGATCGAGCGCCAGCATCGCGAGCGTCGCGGTCAAGACCGGAAACGCCGCGACAATGAGCAGGTTAGCGGCGAGCGCGGTCCAGCAGAAGACCGGCATGCGCATATAGCTCATCCCTGGCGCACGCAGTTTGAGGATTGTTGTGACGAAATTTATTCCTGCCAATAAGGTGCCGATGCCGGAGATTTGCAGCGACCAAAGATAGTAGTCGACGCCGACGCCAGGCGAATATTGCATTTCGCTCAGGGGAGGATAGCCCCACCACGTGGCTTTTGAGAACTCGCCGACCGCCAGCGAAATGTTGACCAACAACGCGCCCGAGGCAGTCAGCCAGAAGCTGACGGAGTTGAGCGTAGGGAATGCGACATCGCGAACACCAAGTTGCAACGGCACCGCGAAGTTCATGAGCCCAACCACGAACGGCATTGCCATGAACAAAATCATGATCGTGCCGTGGGCAGAGAAAATCTGATTGAAATGCTCCGGCGGCAGATAACCTTGTGCACCGCCAGCTGCAAGCGCCTGCTGCGAGCGAATCATGATTGCATCACTGAAGCCGCGCAGCATCATGACGAGCGCCAGTATGCAATACATAGCGCCTATCCGCTTGTGGTCGACCGAGGTGAGCCATTCGTGCCACAGATAGAGCCAGGCCCCCTTCGCCGTGATGAATCCGAGAACAACCACCACCACCAGGACCATGAAGCCCGTTGCGCCCATGATGATCGGCTCATGGAGGGGAATCGCGTTCCAATCGAGCTTACCCAGGAGATTCATCGCTCTGCCCTCTGCGAGGTTGAACAAATTGATAGAGAGGAGCCTTGCATACCCAAGTCAGCGTTTACGATGCTACCGAACAGATCTGGGGCAACGGCGCGATAGGTGAACGGCGCGACCGCTTTGCTCGGCTTGACCAGGTCGGCGTAAGTCTGCTTATCGAGCGTCGATCCGGTTTCGCGGGCCTGACTAACCCATTGCGAAAATTTCTCGTCTGTCACTGCATCGACCGTGAAGCGCATGTCGGGAAAGCCGTCACCGCTGAACATGGCAGATATCCCTGGATAGGTTCCGAGATGGTCCGCCTGCAGGTGGAGACGCGTCGCCATACCTGACATGGTGTAGATCTGGCTCCCGAGCTGAGGCACGAAGAAGCTGTTCATGACGCTCGATGAAGTCAGCTCGAAGCTGATCGGCGTGCCAACCGGTACGACCAGCTTGTTGACGCTCGCGATCCCCTGCTCCGGATAGATGAACAGCCATTTCCAGTCGAGGGAGACGACCTGAACGTTGACGGGTGTGACCGTTGAGCTAATCGGCTTGCCCGGATCAAGGTCGTGTGCGCCGATCCATGCGACGCCACCGACCAGGAGCACCGTCATCGCGGGGATGGACCAGACCAGCAACTCCAGGCGTCCCGAATATGTGAAGTCCGGCCGATAGTGCGCACGCTCATTCGATGCACGAAACCAGAAAGCAAAGCCGAGTATCGCAACGATCACCGGGATCACGATCGCCAGCATGATGCTAAGCGCGTTGAATAGAATTTGCCGCTCGGCCAGCGCAATCGGTCCTTTCGGATCGAGCACGCCTTCGCAGCCGCCTTGGGTCGCGGCACAGATCATGACGATCGCAAGTAAACCATAGCGCATGTCAGATCTTCCTGAAGTTGACGATGCCATCCTGCGACGCGGGCACGAATGACGACGGTTCGCCTCGATGGTCGATCAGAAGAGCTGCGAACAGGACGAACAAATAGGCGATGGAGAATAGAAACAGCCGTTGAGCGGTTCGGCGATCGCCCTCGACACTCCGGTCCAAGCGAACCGCGAGTATCAGGAAGATCGCTCCGCCGATGGCAGCGATCGCGCCATACATCGTGCCCGCGAACCCGATCGCCCAGGGCAGCTCCGAGGCGAGAGCCAGAAGACCGCTGTAGATCAAGATCTGCCGCGTTGTCACAGCGCGTCCCGCGACAACCGGCAGCATCGGCACGCCCGCACGCGCGTAGTCGTCGGTGCGGTTGAGCGCCAGCGCCCAGAAATGCGGCGGCGTCCAAAGAAAGATAATGAGGAACAGCGCAAGCGGCTCCAAGCCGATTGCTCCGGTCGCCGCGGCCCATCCGATCACGGGCGGGAGCGCGCCTGCGGCGCCACCGATGACGATGTTCTGTCGCGTCGTTCGCTTCAGCCACGCCGTGTACACGACGACATAAACAAGGATCGTGCCCGCCAGCAATGCGGCTGCCGTGAGGTTCGTGGCCCAGGCGAGAACTACCACAGCCAGGCCGCCGAGAACGAGCCCAAGGACAAGCGCCTCTAACTGGGAGATCCTGCCGAGGGGTATTGGCCGCTTGGCAGTGCGGCTCATGACCGCATCGATATCCGCGTCGTACCACATGTTGAGGACGCCGGCGGATCCAGCCCCGGCGGCGATGGCAATAACCGCTGCAAGAGAGGTGACCACATCGGGGTGAGCCGGCGCTACACTCATTCCGACGAGCGCGGTGAAGACGGCGAGCACCATCACTCGCGGCTTGGTGAGCGCGGCGAGGTCGGATGCACGGCGATAACCAGCCTGCGGACTAGCCAAAGGAGGCGATGATGCAAAGCGCCCCCGTCGCTCCTCAGGCTGGACAGCGATGGATTTGACGTTCATCTCGCTGCTCCATGTTCTCTCACGAGTATTACCCCACGTGTTCAGTTCGGTCGGCTGTCATTGCGTTGAGACAATATGCATTCGCGTCCTCGGCGGCGATTGAACGCGGCTGCTCGATTGGTGCCAATTATGCTCAAACTTGCCAGCTGACGAATTCGGCATGGCGACACGCGTTGCGGAGGCACAATTCAGAACAATCTGAGCACGTTTCAACAAGCGCCAGGCGCCGGCTTTTCTCTAAATCAGATCAATCGTTCGGATACCCGCAACGTGCGACTTGGAGGACTATCGATGAGGATGTCGCCGCTTTGGATGATTGCAACCGTCTGTCTCACGGCATCGGCACCGGCCGCGCAGGCGCGATCGGCCTATGACGGCTCCTGGGATCTCGTCTTCGTGACGCAAAGGGGCGCGTGCGATCCCAGCTACAATTTCACCGTCAATATTTCTGACGGCATCGTGACTCATCCCAATCTGGTGAAATTCAGAGGATACGTTGCGAGATCCGGTTCGGTTCGAGCGTCAGTGACGGTTCACGAGAAATTTGCGTCCGGCACGGGTAGGCTTGCGGGGACCAAAGGCGGCGGGAGATGGAGCGGTCACACGGGAAGTGAGCGATGCTCTGGCTACTGGACCGCACAGCGCAATTGACCAATCTGAAAACATGGCGAGGCACGGTCGTTCAATGCGCCGCAGCGTGATCCAAGACTCGTGCGCAGCTCCGCTGCATCTATCCTGATGCGCAGCTGGCCCTCCAAAGAGTCGGTACACTTATGACGACAGTTTTGACCAAATCGTTCCCGCAGGAAGAGCAGGCCGTGAAGGCGGTTCCCGGCAAGAAGCGCGTTTTGATCGTCGGTGGTGGGTTTGCCGGTATCGCGGCAGCGCGAGCACTAAAGCGCATCGATGTCGAGATCACGCTGATTGACCGGCGTAATCACCATATCTTTCAGCCACTGCTATACCAGGTCGCCACCGCTGTTCTGTCGCCCGCGGAGATCGCTACACCGATCCGTCAGCTCGAGGCAAAACAGAGGAACCTCAGCGTGTTGCTCGCGGAGGTCAGGGGTATCAACCTCGAGACTCGCTCCGTCGAGGTCGTTTGTCCGGGGATTGGCAGCAGAAAACTCGGCTATGATTTCCTGGTGATCGCGGCCGGAATGCGTCCGAGCTATTTCGGTCATGACGAGTTCGCGCGCTGGGCGCCGGGCCTCAAGAGCCTCAACGACGCCGAGATGATCCGGGCGAAGATCCTGGGTGCGTTTGAATTGGCTGAAGCAACCGAAGACGAGAAGGAACGCGCCCGCCAAATGACCTTCGTGCTGGTGGGCGGCGGCCCGACCGGCGTCGAGCTTGCCGCTTCGATCGCGCAACTGGTCTCGGTGACCCTGCGCAACAATTTCCGCAGGATCGACCCTGCCAAGAGCCGAATATTGTTACTCGATGGCGGCGCCCGTATCCTTCCGACCTTTGCAGAACAGCTGTCGCAAAAGGCGGCCAAGCGACTGACCCGGCTTGGGGTCGAAGTTTCGACGGGCGTTAAGGTCGAGAAAGTTGACGACCAGGGCGTGATCGCGGCAGGCGCCCGCATTCCCAGCGCCACCGTGCTTTGGACAGCTGGCGTCAGTGCCTCGCCTGTCGTTAAGATGCTCGGAACGAAGGCGGACCGCGCCGGACGCGCCTTCGTTGGCGCCTTCATGGACATTGCCGAGGCGCCCAACGTATTTGTGGCGGGCGACGCAGCCACGATGACCCAGGATGGTCACCCCGTTCCGGGAGTGGCCCAGGCAGCCATTCAACAGGGCCGGTTTGTCGGACACGTCATCGCCAACCGCATCAGGGGACGCGAGGACGGTCGGCCGTTTCGATACCGTGACAAAGGCAATATGGCGGTGGTCGGCAAGAATTTTGCAATCCTTGAGTCCGGTCACTTGCGAACCAGCGGCTTTCTGACCTGGCTGGTATGGGCCGCGCTGCACGTGCTCGCGTTGCCGCAGCTTCAGAACCGGTTCCGCGTCCAGACGCAATGGTTCTGGTCCTATCTGTCGGGGCAGCGGAGCTCAAGGCTGATTTCCGAGGGAGCGCGGCCGCCTGCGTCATAGTGGTGAGGCCCGGTCGTCATCACAACCTGGCAGCTGGATGGAAACTATACCCGTGGACGCCTCCATCATCCCCGCGCTCGCCGCTCTTACGGGAGCAGCCGTCGGCGGCTTGACCAGCGGAATGGCGGCTTGGCTCAACCACCGAAGCCAGCTTCGCACCGAGTGGATGCTTCACGAGAAGACCCGGCGGCAGACCCTTTACAGGGATTTCATCGAGGAAGCCGCCAAATGTTACATCGATGCGCTCCAGCACAACAAAGCCGACATTCCCGGCCTCGTCAGTCTTTACGCCAAGCTGAGCAGCATGCGTGCGGTGTCTTCAAAGACGGTGGTCCAGCATGCCGACAACGTTGTCCGAAAAATCCTGGACACCTATCTGGAGCCCGACAAGAGCTTCCTCGAACTGCGCGAAATGGTCATCGATGGAACGATCGATCTGTTGCGAGACTTCAGCCACGCGTGCCGCGACGAATTCGAACAAATGCGGCCGATACAATTTTGAGCTTCGATGCCAAGGACGGAAGTAGCGGCAAGTCGTGTCGGAAGACGTCGAGTCCACGGGAAAAACTACACATCAACATTCAAGATCGTGCCCGAGGGGTCAACGCCGAGCCTTTAGCGCATGAACCAAGGCTGCAATCAATCTCGCATCCGCGTCATCACCGTCAGACAGCGCGACCGTCGTCTCGCCAATGCCCCCCGGACGAAGCAGCGTGACGAACCGCCCCTGTCGAATCCAATTACACACCTCGGACTCCGTCACCTCGCGGCCGACGACCATTGCGGGTTGCACAGCGAGTTCTCCTCGGAAATCGGGACCATTGATCCCGCCACCCTTGCCATCTTCAAGTCGGACAACGGTGCCGACGAACGAATAGCCGCGTCCCTTGATGTTTGCGATGTATCGATTGCCAAATTGGCCGTCACCAAGCACCTTGCGGATTGCAGCAACGTGGACCCGGAGGCTCCCTTCCTCAACGGTTATGTCCGACCAGACGTGACCCATCAGCTCCTGCTTCGCGATGACCTCACCTGGGCGGTCGGCAAGATAGGTCAAGATATCCAACGCCCGATCCCCGAGCGTAAGCGCTCGACCGTCGCGCCGGAGCACCCTCTCGCCAACCGAAAGCTCAAAAGGGCCAAAACTGAGCTTCCTGTGAACTGCGGTGCCATCCATGCGTCAGCCAAATTTTTGAGAATTTCTGGTCGATCTATGACCATCACCAGATACCTGCTTGCATGCATCCGAAGTCTGCGGTTTCGATTTTGACTCGGCGGACTCGCAACCGGATCTCGCAGCAGCGCCAATCGGCTTCACACCCAACTGGGTGAGGTTGAGCAAGATCGAGGTCAGGACGACCGGGAGCATGTCGCCGCGTGCAACGGCGACGCTGGCCGCGATGAGAATGGCATTCAGACTGGCCAATATCGCGAGCCCCTTTGACATTGGACACCTCGCTTTCTCCCTCGGACGACGTTAATCCAACATAAGCCCCTTGAATCGCCGCGATTAGCCCACATTTCCTTGAATGATCTTTGCGTTCCTCGAGGAAATCGATGGACCTTCTCGGCGCGCTCGGAATCCTGGTCCGCGTAGTGGAGACGGGCTCGTTTTCGGCCGTCGCGCGTGAGCGCGAACTGAGCCAGGCCGCGGTCGCCCGCCAGGTCGCCCAGCTGGAGGACCATTTTGGGGTCCGCCTCTTTCACCGCACCACGCGAAAGCTCAGCCTGACCGACGATGGCAAAATGCTGCTGGGTCTGGCCCAACCCGTGCTGGACGGCGTTGACGGGCTGGAGGCAGCGCTAGGCCGGCAGAGCGCCTCACCTGTCGGGCTCGTGCGGGTGGGTGTCACAGTGGCGGCGAGCCGTCTTCTCGCGCAACGTCTGCCGATCTTGCTCGCCGATCATCCCGGGTTGAAGGTCGAGCTTGTGGTAAGTGATCGACACGGCGACATGATCGAAGAGCGGCTCGACGTTGCCATGCGCGTCGGCGAGATCAAGAATGCGTCACTGGTGGCACGCCGTAGCGGAATCGCCGAGCGTGTTGCCGTGGCAGCGCCAAGCTACATCAGGCGGCACGGCGAACCATCCAGTCCTGCAGATCTCGCAAACCACCCCTGCATTGTGCACGGCATCGGACCGAATTCCGACGTCTGGACCTTTGCTACGCCAGATGGCTCCAAGGATTTTCTGGTGTCGGGCGGATTTCTCGCCAACGACGTGCGTGCGGTGCACATGGCCGCTCGGACCGGATACGGCATCGCCTATCTCGCTCTGTTCGACGTTTTCGAAGACCTCCGCAGCGGCAGGCTGGTTCGCGTGTTGAGAGACTTTCCAGCGCCTGGGATACCGTACAGCTTGGTCTATCCATCACGACGGCACCTCGCACCACGCACGCGCCTTGTGATTGATTTCATCTGGGAGCAGATTCGACAAGTCCAGTCGGAGCTTGCAACGGCATACGATGAGGCGCGCACCGCGTAATCGCGGCAAGCCTTCAGGCAAATCGACCAAGCGAACCCTCGAGCAGTGCGGCGATACAGATTTCTTTGCTGCAGTTCAGCTCGTTCTCTTTCAACCGGATGCGGCAGGCGCCCGCGTTTGCCGCAATCCACCAGCTGCTGCACTGGCCTCAGGGCGGACGGTCTCGACCCAATGCGCGAACGCCTGCATGAATCTCCCGGTGCCGTCGCTCAGCCTGCCATGCTCATCGAAGAGCTTGTCGACATGGCCGAGATAGGCTTCGGGCTGCTGCATGGTCGGAACGTTCAGGAACACGAGCGACTGCCTGAGATGATGATTGGCGCCGAAGGCCCCGATCGCGCCCGGCGAGCTGCTGACGATCGCACCTGGCTTGCGGTCCCATATGCTTTGTCCATACGGCCTCGAACCGACATCCAGTGCGTTCTTGAGCACGGCCGGCACCGACCGGTTGTATTCCGGCGTGACGAATAGAATCGCGTCGGCGGCCTTGATACGCTCTCTGAACGCGGTCCATTGCGCGGGTGGAGATGCGGTCTCGAGATCCTCATTGTAGAACGGCAATTGCCCGATCTCGACGATATCGAACTTCATCGAGGACGACGCGAGCGAGATCAGTGCGTTCGCCAGCATCCCGTTGAACGACGCCTTCCGCAGGCTTCCGACCAACACGCACGCATTCATTGGCTTTTCCATGGTTATGCCGTCGCTTGAGATTTGATGTCTCGAGTGAAGTCAGGCTTGCGCTTTTCCACGAAGGCCGTAAACGCCTCTCTTGCGTCTTCGGAGCGGACTTGCGTGCTGAACTCTTCGTTCTCGGCCTTCATTGCGGCCTTGATCTGCTCGCGGAATGGCTGCTTGATGAGCCTCTTGCTGGCTTGCAGCGCTGCGGCGGGCTTCGCCGCCAGCTTCCTGGCCGTGTCGGTCGCTTTCGCCCGAAGATCGTTATCGGGGACGACTTCGGTGGCCAGACCCAGCTCCACCGCGCGCCGGGCATCGAACGGAGATCCCATCAAGATCAGTTCGGCGGCACGGACGTGACCGATCCACGCCGGCACGGAGCAGCTCGATCCGAACTCCGGAACGAGGGCCAGATTAATGAAAGGCATTTGGAATCTTGCACTCTCGCCCGCATAGATGAAATCGCAATGCGTCAGCATGGTGGTGCCGCCGCCGATCGCAGCGCCGTGAACTGCCGCGACCAGCGGCTTGTCGAAGCTGAGCAGCGCGTCCATCAGCCGGGACTGCGGCGATTCTCCCGCCCCTGGTGGATTCTTCAGAAAGTCCTCGATATCGTTTCCGGCACAGAACGAATCTCCCGCGCCATGCCAGAGGACGACACGCGTGCTCTCGTCTTTTGCCGCCGCGTTGAAAATGTCGGCGAGAGCCGCGTACATAGCCGACGTCATCGCGTTCCGCTTTGTCGGGCGGTTCAACTGGATGCGCAGGATGCCAGCGGCCTGTTCGGTCGCGATCTCATCCATGGTCGAACTCCTGGTGCCTTGGTGATTTTCACAGCGAGCGCGGGGTCGCGGCGGCCTGCCGCCACAACCCCGCCACCGCGCTAGGCCGCGTGTTCCTTCGCCTTCGGAACGGTACCGCTCGCATGCAGACCATCGATTTCGGCCGCGCTGAATCCCAGCTGCCGAAGGACTTCGTCGTTGTGCTCTCCGATCTTCGGGGCGCGCTTCGCGGACACCTTGTCGACACCGTGCACTTGAAGCGGGCTGGAGATCGTAGACGTCAACTTGCCGCCGGCGCCTTCGAGCGGAACGATGATGTCGTTCGCCCTAAGCTGGGGATCGTTGACCACCTCCTGCGGACCGCGCACCGCTCCGAACGTCACGTGAACGCCGTTGAACACCTCGTACCAATGAGACATCGGCTCGGAACAGAAGGTCTGGTCGAGAATCGCCGTGAGCTCCGTCATGTTCGTCATCAACTTGGCTGGGTCGGAGAACCGCGGATCACTGAGGACATCGGGTCGGCCGATCGCCTTCATCACGGCTTCCACCTTGTCAGACGTGATGATGAGGACGAACCAGGTATCGTCCTTGGCGCGATAGACGTTCATGGCAGCATTTGCGGGGTGCATACGGTCATGCAGGCCGAAGAATTTCGCATCGCAGAGTGCAGCCTGGATCGAGACGCTGGCGGACCACACGCCCTCGGCAAGCAGCGAGGTCGTGACATGCGCCCCCGCCCCTGTTCGCTCA
>Ga0153933_1000158_pt1 | contig 34321 bp, 35 predicted proteins | sample TSNJ017MetaG_FD_102275 | JGI IMG/M metagenome (GOLD analysis project Ga0153933, IMG submission 102275) | Attine ant fungus gardens microbial communities from New Jersey, USA - TSNJ017 MetaG | ecosystem: Host-associated > Fungi > Mycelium > Unclassified | place: USA: New Jersey, Wharton State...
CGGCAATTTGTAGGAGCACGCCGTGATCGCGTTTTAACATTATGAAGAGCGGATGCCCCTGCTCAAGCTCCGCTGTCGCCTGCTCATCGCCAGCGGCCAACGTCTTGAGCATTGTGCGATCCAGCTTCGGAACGCTTGATTCAAGCGCGGACTCCACGTCAGCAAACTTTTTCGGTGTTTCAATCCTTATGTGCTCGATCTGCAAGGTGCGTTGCGTCACCGTCGGCTCGGCCATCGCTTTCGTCACTCCCGCGAACAGCATTGCCAGCGATAGAGTGGCGGATATCAAAAGTGTCGCCTTGGCCTCTCGGGAAGGATATCGGAGTTCGTTCATCTGCGCGTCTCCCCTGCTTGTGACCAATAGGCTCAGAGTAACGGTGACGGCTGAACGAGAGGAGGTCGAAAAAACGACGAAACCAGCCATCGTCCTCGGCGCGGATGAGCGATGCCTGAACGTCGGCATTTAGGAGACGCGAACGAGGGTCTTGCCGAACTTCCGGCCCGCCAGCATGTCGATGAAGGCGCGCGGAGCCGCCTCCAGACCCTCGGCGATATCCTCCCGGTAGCGAATCTCGCTGCACCCGACCAAGGGCGTCAACTCCCGCAGGAAACTATCAAAATGCTCGGCGGTGAACTCGTTGCTGACGAACCCCTCGATCCGCAGGCTGCGCCGAAGAATGGTGAGCATCGTTTGCGCGGCCGGCGAGCTGCGCGATGGCTTCGTGTCATTGTAGTGTGCAAGAAGGCCGCAGACCGGAACGCGGGCGTAACGATTGAGTAAAGGCAGCACGGCATTCCAAATCGAGCCGCCGACAATTTCGAAATATACATCGATTCCATCCGGGCAGGCCTCCGCCAAGAGCTGGGAAAAGTTCGCTGCGCATTGGTCAACGGCCGCGTCGAACCGGAGTTCTTTGCGCACATAGGTGCATCTGGCTTCGCCTTCCGCAATGCCGACCGCGCGCGCGCCTGCAAGGCGCGCGAGCTGACCTACAAGGGATCCGACGGCGCCGCTCGCTGCGGCGACAACGACCGTTTCGCCGATCTTCGGTTTAGCAATGACTTTCAGGCCCGCATAGGCTGTGAACCCCGGCATGCCCAAAACGCCGAGCGCCGTTGTTAGAGGGCTACCGCCCGTCTCAACGCGCCTCACCTTGTTCGCAGGCACGGCGGCATGCGTGCGCCAGCCGATCCGTCCCTGTACAAGCTCTCCTTCGCGGTACCCTTCGTGGCGCGACGCCAGGATTTCGGCAATAACTTCGCCTTCCATCACCTCGCCAAGCTCGATCGGTGTGGCGTTCGATTTGGCATTGTTCATCCTCCCTCGCACATAAGGCTCGAGAGACAGATACTTGGTCTGGAGCAGAAGTTCGCCCTCGGAGGGATTGGGCAGCGGACCGGTCTCGAGGCGAAAATTGACCAGCGTTGGTCGGCCCTTAGGGCGTTCGACAAGAATGATCTGGCGACAGGTGTCCATCTTGATATCCCGCCTCGCTGTCCGCCGACGGCACAAGCGGTCAGGATTACGTCCCGCCAGCGTTAGTCTGTGCCCTTGCCATCGTTTGGCAAAGGTCGGATATGCCGCCATTCAGGACACGTTCTGGCGGTACCGTGCACCTGCTCTCATGGGGGATCGGCCTTCGCAAGCAAAGGGGCGGCCGCCATACCGTGTTGAAAAGCCTGGCAAAAGCGTGGAGTTGGTTTTCGCAGGGCAACCGCTATATTATGGTCAGCATCTATTCGAGAAACGCAAAAGCCAAAGCCTCACTTTCCAGGGAGGGGAGCCATTCATCGCGTTGGATTCATCGTGCCGGGCGGCTTCCATGTCATGAGCTATGCCGCGCTCGCTACATTTGACACCGCGAACTTCGTTGCGGCGGAGCCCTTCTATGACGTAGGCATGCTGTCGGACAATGGCGGGGCGGTGCACAACAATTTCGGCATGGTGACAGAAACCCTGGCTCTCGACGCCGCTCCCTTCGATACGCTCCTGCTGGGAGCCGCTCTTGTCGAAACGCCGCCGAGCCCGAAGCTATCGAAATTTCTACGTGAAGCCGTAGAGGATGGAAGGCGCATCGCATCGATCTGCACCGGTGCATTTATCCTTGCTGAGGCCGGAATTCTCGACGGGCGGCGTGCAACGACGCATTGGGCGTTTTCCCAAGAGCTCGCACGACGCTTTCCCAAGGTCCGAGTCGAGATGGATCGCATGTTTATCGCGGACGGTCCGGTCTGGACCTCCGCCGGGATGACCGCCGGTGTCGATATGGCCCTGGGCCTCGTCGAAAGAGATATGGGCGCCGAGGTCGCGCGCGCCACTGCGAAAATGATGGTCCTTCATCATCGGCGAGCTGGCGGGCAGTCCCAACACTCGGCGATGTTCGAACTCGATGCGAAGACCGACCGCGTCCAGAATGCGCTTGTCTTTGCGCGAAAGAACCTGCGCCAGCCCCTGACGATCGAGCAACTCGCCGAAGCGGCACGGCTCAGCCCTCGGCACTTCACGCGCGTGTTTCGTATGGAGACCGGTCTGTCCGCCGCGCGTGCAATCGAAAATCTCCGTCTCGAAGCAGCGCGCTATCTGCTGGAGCAAGGACGGTTGCCGATCGAAGAAATTGCCAGGGAAACCGGCTTCGGTGACCGCGAGCGTATGCGTCGCAGCTTCCTGCGAAGCTTCGGGCAGACGCCTCAGGCCATACGAAACGCCTCCCATCCGCTCGCGACAATATAGCTGAAGCGACAATATACCTGAAAGTGAGTGTACAGCCCCCTGGTCGCCTCATGGCAGCCTGCGCTGCCGACGGCCGTTTGGTCCAGGAAGACGCTCTTAGCGTTCGGCCGCGGAGGTGACATGCGTGGCCTCAGCAGAGACGCGCCGATCGCCGCCAATGTCCCTAAGAGAGGCATTTACGACCTTTGGCCAGCACAGTCCGTGTCTTACCGTTCGAGGTGAGGGGCGGCAGTCGGCGGCTTGGTCCGACCATCGCGCCAGATCCCGCATAGCCTTTCACGCGATGATGAGTTTGCTTGAGGAAGGTCGGACATGATCATCGACAGCGCAACGCTCGACCCCGCCAGTGCCTACAAGCTTCTGATCGGAAGCATTACGCCGCGCGCGATAGGCTGGATCAGCACGCTCTCGGAGGGCGGCGTCGCAAACCTGGCACCAATCTCATTCTTCACAGGGGCGGGCCGCAAGCCGCCCATGGTCTGCATCAACCTTCAGCCACGCTCCGACGGCGTGACGCTCAAGGACACCTTCGTCAATATCCGCGACACCGGCGAGTTCGTCGCCAACATGGTGACGCTCGAGCAAGCGCATCAAATGCACCGCAGCGCGTTTGAATTTCCGCCGGAAACCGACGAGTTCGCCGAGGTTGGATTGGAAAAGGCGCCTTGCGAGGTGGTTCGCCCGCCACGGGTGGCCGGCGCGCCGATCGCAATGGAATGCAAGAAGCACGCGATTATCCCGCTCGGCGATATCGGCGACCATATGGTCATAGGCGAGGTCCTGCGCTTTCACATCCGCGACGACCTTTACCTCGAGCGTGGCCGGATCGATACGGCAGCCATTCACTCGGTCGGCCGGCTTGCCGCCGAGTACACGCTGGTCGAGAACGTCTTTGTCACGCCGCTCGAAGACAGGATCATCAGCGATCGCGCCAACAGCCGCATGCAGCGTCTCGACGGCCATCCCGAAGGGTGGTCGCCGATCGACACAAAAGCCTGGTCTCCGTCCGGCTCGACCAGATAGCGAACAGCGGGTGTTCCCATGACAAGCCCAACCGCACCGGCAGTTATTCTCGTCCATGGCTTTCTCGATTCGGGTGAAGTCTGGCGCCCCGTGCTGCAGCTCATTGGGGCAGCGACGAACGGTTGGAGTACCCCGGATCTGCCGGGCATGGGAAAACTATGGGACGCCTACGGACCGTTTTCGCTCCCGCGTCATGCCGATGCGATCACCGATCTGATTGATCAGGTAAACGGTGACATCGTCCTTGTGGGGCAGAGCATGGGCACGCAAATCGTCGAGCTCGCCGCGCGAAGCCGCCCGCAACGTGTTGTAGGCCTCGTCCTGCTGTCACCCATTCCGCTGGCCGGCGCCCATGCTCCGGCCGAAGTCGCCGGCCTGCTTGCGTCTTCGGGCGGCAACGTTGAAATTCAGCCGACGCTTCGGCGTCAGGCGATGGCGCCTGAGCCCAAGCCAGAGGTGGTCGAGTGGCTCGCCGGTCTGGGACGAAACGTCAAACGAAGTACGACCGAGCGGCTCGTTTCCGCCTGGAACGAGGGGGTCGCCGAAGGCAACAGCCCGAGCCTCTTTGAGGGACCGGTGCTCCTGGCGACGGGCGAGGCGGACTCCTTCGCCACACCGCAGTCGGCAAAGGAAATCGCATCCCGGTTCCGACAAGCGTTTGTCGTTTCGATACCCAATGCCGGCCACTGGCCACACGCCGAGAATCCGCCGTTCGTTGCCAAGATCATTTCGGAATTCGTTGGATCGGTCGCCACGAAGACAGGGGCATCCAAAGCCCAAGGTGGCTGGGCCCAGGCCTTCGGTGATAAGAAGGAAGGCAGCTTCGTCGAGAATTTCGATGAGGCTGTCGTGTTCGAGGCCTCCGCCATGACCGCCCGCGTCGAAGGCCGCGAACGCGTTGCGACGATACTGGGGGCGGCGAGCAAGCTCTACGAGTCCCTTGAGTTTACGCGCCGTTCGCAGGATGGCGACCATTCCTACATGGAATGGGAGGTGAGTCTGCGGGGCGGCGAGCGCGCCTCAGGCATTACGATCCTGACCACCAATGCGAGCGGAAAGATCGCGGGCATTGCCATCCACCACCGGCCCCTGTCCAGCCTGCTTCGTTTCTCGACGGAGCTTCGTCAGGCCTTGGCCGGCAAGATCGAGCCGGAGCTGTTTCATGGCGGCCCGTAGAGGCCTCGGCGCGATGCACGCATGGCTCGCGCTGTGGGCGAAGCCACCCGGGAAGTTCAGACTCGCGGCAAAGCTTGCCTGCGAAACCCTCTAGCAAAATGAAAGCACCGATGGTCGTTCGCGCGGATATCAAGTTCATGGTCGATGGAGGCGTTGAGCTCGGCGCTTGGCTCTATCTGCCCGACCACCGGCAGGAACGCTTGCCCGCCATTACGATGGCGCATGGATATGCCGGCACACGCGAGCACGGTCTCGCGCGGTTTGCCGAGGCTTTTGCGGGCGCCGGCTTCGCCGTCTTGCTGCACGATCACAGAAGCTTCGGCGTCAGCGGGGGCGAGCCACGCCAGGATGTCGATCCCTGGCGTCAGATTGCCGATTGGCGGCGGGCGATATCGTATCTTGAGAGCCGGCCGGAAGTTGACGCATCCCGCATTGGGATCTGGGGCACGAGTTACGCGGGAGGGCACGCGCTCGTCCTCGGGGCAACCGATCATCGTATTGCCTGCGTGGTCGCTCAGGTCCCCACCATCAGCGGCTATACGCAGGGCTCGCGGCGGGTTTCGCCGGAGAGCGTCGACGCGCTCGAGGATGCCCTCGACGACGACGAACGGGCACAAGCGCGCGGTGAAGCCCCTCGGATGCAAGCCGTCGTGGGCAAGGATATGGGAACACCTGCTGCGTACCGGACGCAGGACGCGATCGACTTTTATCTGCAACCGCTTGGTCCGGACGCGCGATGGGACAATCTGGTGACGATGCGGTCGACGCGGCTGGCCCGCATGTACGAACCCGGCGTGTGGGCGCCGCGCATTGGACCCAAGCCGCTGATGATGATCATAGCAAGGCACGACACCGTCACGCTGACCGATCTTGCGCTCGAGGCCTACGAGCGCGCACACGAGCCAAAAAAGCTCGTGATGATCACAGGCGGCCACTTCGATCCGTATCTGTCGGGCTTTGACGCATCGAGCGGCGCGGCGTTGCAATGGTTTCAAGAACATCTCGGGCGCTAGGGAGGTCGACAATGCCATTGGTCAGTTTGCAGGACGAAGGTTCGCTCGCCGTCATAACCTTGGAAAATCCGCCGCAAAACCGGATCAACGAGACGGTGGGAGCTGAGCTTTCCGCAGCCATCGACCGTATAGAAGCCGGGGAATTCCGGGCGGTTCTCTTGCGCGCGAACGGGCCAGATTTCAGCTTCGGCGGCGACATCATGAACTGGCCGGAGATGACCGTTCGCCAGTTGCGGGCGACGTTCGAGCAATACATGTCGGTTTTCAACCGCTTTGAGCGGTTGCCGCTTCCGGTGATCGCCGCTGTTCAGGGTCTTTGCTTCGGAGGCGGCCTTGAGCTTGCGATCCGTGCTGACATGATCATCGCCGCGGAGAGCTCGGCTTTTGGACACCCCGAGCAGTCGATCGGGATTGTGACCGTGCTCGGCGGCATCTATCGGGTGGCCGAGCGCGCCGGCCGATCGTTCGCGTCAGAGTGGGCGCTCACATCCGAGCGCGTTCCGGCCGCAACCATGATGCACCATGGTGTCGTCAACCGCGTGGTACCAGATACCGACCTCGACAACAGCGCGCGTGAGTTCGCGATGCGCGTGGCCAAGGGACCGACCCGCGCTTACGCGGCGCATAAGGCGCTGCTACGAATTTGGGCGGAGGCGGGCGTTGCCGCTGCGGACAGCGCGATGCTCGATATCGCCATACCGCTGTTCGAGACGGACGACGTCCGACGGGGCATTCCGTCAGCGGTCAAGGCGTTGAAGGCGGGGCAGCCCCGTCCGCCGATGGATTTCAAGGGTCGGTAAGCGGTTGAACGCCTGATGCATCGGGCCACGCCATAGGACTGCACCGGTACAGGGATCGCTCACTATGTCCGAATTGACAAGGCCGAGCATCGTCTTGGTTCACGGTCTCTGGCCCGACGCATCGTCCTTCAACAGAATCGTCCCCGCGCTCCAGGAGGAGGGCTACGAAGTTTTCGCTCCGCAATTTGGGCTCGATACACTCGCGAGCGATGTCGAGGCCGTCCGGCGCGCATTCAGCCGTGTCCCAGGCCCGATCCTCCTTGTCGGCCACTTCTATGGAGGAACACTCGCCACGGCCGCCGGGGTCGATGACCGCGTCGCCGGCCTTGTTTACATTGCCGGCCTCGCTCCGGATGCGGACGAGACCTCGCAGAGCCTGCAGGACGAATTCCCACCCACCGACCTTTTCAAGACCAGCCAGGTGGAATGCTCGGAAGGGCGGCTCTGGATGAAGCCAGGAGCCGCCAAGTATTTCGCCAACGGGCTGTCAGCCGTCAAACGAAGGACGCTCTGGGCCACTCATGCCGCGCCGGCGGCCGATATTTTGGCCCAGAAGGTCGAGGGCACGGCCTGGAAAACCAAGCCGAGCTGGTATGTGCTGATCAAAGATGACCGCGTCGCGCATCCCGCGCTCCAGCAGTTTCTCGCGCGGCGGATGCGAGCGACGACCTATGAGACCAGTGGCGGTCACATAGGGGTGCTTTCCAAGCCCGATCTGGCTTTGAGGGTCATTCGCGACGCCGCGAAGGCATGCAGCCATGCGGGGGTGGAGTGACCCCCATGAACACAGGCAGTCCGCATCCGTTCGAGACAGGTTTGGATCGGTGCCCGGCCAATTACGTTTCACTGTCACCGGTTAGCTTCTTGACCCGCGCAGCAGGTGCCTTTGCCGAGAAGCTCGCCGTTATCGACGGGACGCGTCGTTACACATACGCGCAACTGCTGGATCGTTGCGTCCGGCTCGCATCGGCGCTCACCCGGCTTGGCGTCGGCCGTCTCGATACCGTGGCGATCATCGCACCCAATGTTCCGGAGATGATCGAGGCGCATTTTGCCGTGCCGATGATCGGAGCCGTACTCAACCCCCTCAATACCCGGCTTGATGCGGCAACGATCGCCTTTTCGCTCGAACATGGAAGCGCCAGGGTCCTGATCGTGGATTCCGAGTTCGCGTCCTTGGCGCGGCAAGCGCTCGAGCTGATGGATCGGGATATCAGTGTGATCGATATCGCCTCGGCCGAGCCCCCCTTCAGGCCGATCGGAACGCGCAGCTATGAGGATCTCCTCGACGCAGCGGATCCAGGCTTCGACTGGCCGGGCGTCACCGACGAATGGCAATCGCTCTGCCTCCTCTACACCTCCGGCACAACCGGCGACCCAAAAGGCGTGGTCTATAGTCATCGCGGCGCTTACTTGGCGGCGCTTGGCAATGGCTTCAATGTCGGGCTGTCGTTCGACAGCACGTTTCTTTGGACACTCCCGATGTTTCATTGCTCCGGGTGGTCCTATCCGTGGTCGGTGGTCGCTGCCGGCGGCACGCAACTGTGTCTTCGCAAGATCGACCCTGCGCAGATCTTCCAGCTCATTGTCGAGCACCGGGTCACGCATCTTTGCGGCGCGCCGATTGTTCTCAACATGCTGGCGCATGCCCCTTCCGATCAGCGCGTGCGATTCCAGCATACCGTAACGGTCGCAACCGGAGGCGCGCCGCCACCCTCGGCCGTTTTCCGCTCCATGGAGGAACTTGGCTTTCGCGTGACCCATCTCTATGGGGCGACCGAAACCTACGGCCCGGCGACCTCGTGCGTCTTTCGGTCCGAATGGGACGCGCTATCCGACGATGAACGCTTCGCCCGGATGGCCCGACAAGGCGTCGCATATCCGATGGTCGAGGACGTCATCGTCGCGGATCGCAAAACCATGGCCCCAGTCCCTCGCGACGGTACCACCATCGGCGAGATCATGTTGCGCGGCAATACGGTCATGAAGGGTTATCTCAAAAACGAGGCGGCAACGACCCAAGCCCTCGTCGGAGACTGGTTTGTCTCGGGAGATCTCGCCGTTTGGCATCCCGACGGGACGATCGAGATCAAGGATCGCTCCAAAGACATCATTATCTCCGGCGGCGAGAACATCTCGAGCGTTGAGGTGGAGGAGGTCCTGATGCAGCACCCGGCGGTGATGTGGGCGGCCGTCGTCGCCCGATCGGACGAAAAATGGGGCGAGACCCCCTGCGCGTTCCTCGAGCTCAAATCCGACGCCGCGCGGCCCGACGACAAGGCGATGATCGCCTTTTGCCGGGAGCGCCTTGCGCACTTTAAGGTGCCTAGGACCTTCGTCTACGGCGCATTACCCAAGACATCGACCGGCAAAATTCAGAAGTTCATGCTGCGTGACGAGGTGAGAGTGCCTTAACGAGGTTTGTGCTCTGCGCGGCGTCGAAGAACAGTGTTGAGCCATTGACATACGGGAAGATCGAGGTGCTGTCGTTGATTGCTGCATCTGGCGCGATGATCACGAATTGTGCCGTCACAGATTGGCGTAGCGCGTGAACATAGCGCAACGGCACATTCTCGAATCGACCAGCGTCGATGCTGGCTTCTCCGCCGGCGACTTTGATCGGCTTCGGGCCCTTCACACGCTGCTTTCGATCAAAGGCCGTCCCGTCAATTACTTTGCGCTGCTCGACGCAGCCCTGAAACATCCGCAGTTGCTCGACCAGAAACCAGCGACGATTGATCGCAACGTCGAGCGCAGCGCCGCCTTCTTCGGCATCGCGAAAGCACGAGTCATCGACGCCGCTCTTAAGCATCCTCCGCTCGTTTCACAAAGGCCGGAGACGCTCAACCGCAATGTTGGGCGCGCCGCCGCACTCCTCGGTGTCGCAAGGGAGCGGTTCATTGCCGCGGCTCTCAAAAAGCCGCAGCTCTTTGGCCAGAAGCCCGAAACGCTCAACAGTAACGTTCTGCTTAGCGCTGCATTCCTCGGCGTCACCAAGGAACAGTTCGTGGCGGCCGTTCTGAAGCAGCCACAGCTTGCTTCCCAGAGGCCCGAGACGCTCAACGGCAACGTTCTACGGAGTGCCGCACTCCTCGACACGACCAAGGAACAATTCATAGCCGCCGCCTTGAAGCAACCGCAACTCTTTTGCCAGAAGCCGGAGACATTGAATAGCAACATCGAGCGCAGCAGCCTACTCCTCGACATCGCGAAGCATCGACTCGTTGCTGCCGCTCTTAGGCAGCCGCAGCTCTTCTACCAGAAGCCGGAGACGCGTGACGATAACGTCGAGCGAAGCGCATCGATTCTCGGCATAACGAAGGACAAATTCATAACCACGGCCCTCCGCCAGCCCTCGCTCTTCTCCCAACGGCCGGAGACGCTCAGAGATAATGCCGAGCGAAGCGCATCTCTGCTCGGCATCACTAGGGAACAATTTACAGCGGCCGCCCTCCGACAGCCCTCGCTCTTTTGCCGGAGACCCGAAGGGCTCAACGATAAACTCCTCTATCTTTCCAAGATCGGCGAAGCCTTTGACGCGCCAAGGTCTGCCGCGCAACTGCTCGAAACGGTCCCCGCCGTGTTCACCTGCGGCAATACCCACCTCCATGCACGGTACATTCTAGCTAGGCTTGGTCTCAAGCGGGCTGTTCTCTCGACGCTTGTTGCGTTACCGAACCGTGTGGTGTCCGGCCTCATTCTGGAGCACTTCGAAAGCCAGATCGCACAGACCGGCAAAGGCGAGCGCGCTCTGCAGGTCATGCACGCGCAAGGCTTGATTGCGACCTTGCCGCTCGGTATCGCGCCGATACCGCGGCCGCAACGACGGAGAATTTCGAATGCCAGCACGCCTGCGCCACCGAGGCGCTAGTCTTGCGCTATCCGGCCATGACGGACAAGTCGAGTTATCGGGAAGCGCGGGTTGGCATAGCCTTGGGTACTTGCCCGGTTCGCACAATTCGGCGCACGACGATGCGATCGCTGCGCGGCGTCGCTGCGGTGCGTTCAGCTTACCGGGCATGCGCCGGACCCATGTGGCTCCTCAAATTAGTTGGCGCTGGCCCGCTTGTGAAAGACTTTGTAAGTTGGCCCCATACCTGAGAGACATGGGAGGCTTTGATGGAACTCCGGCATCTGCGCTACTTCGTCGCCGTGGCCGATGCGGGCAGCCTGACCGTTGCCGCCGAACAAAAGCTTCACACCTCTCAGCCCTCCCTCAGCCGCCAGATCCGCGACCTCGAGGAGGAAGTGGGTACCCCGCTCATAAGCCGCAGCGCCCAAGGCGTTGAGCTAACGTCAGCCGGTAAAGCTTTCCTCGATCATGCGCGCATGTCGCTGGTTCAGGCAGAAGCCGCGAAGGAAGCGGCCTTGCGCGCGGCGCAACCGGCAAAGCCCGCATTCGCTCTCGGCTTCGTGTCGGGCGCCGAAATCGACCTGCTGCCGGAGGTCGATCGCCTTCTTCGCGGTGAATTCCCGGGCATCGATATTCGCCTTTCGAGCGACTACTCGCCAGTGCTTGCGAGGGCTTTGATGAGACGGAAGCTTGATGCCGCCTTCATGCGGCCTGAAGAACAAATGGAAGACTTGCGCTATGCGCCCGTCCGTACGGACTCGCTAATCCTGGTCGTACCTTGCGACCATCATCTCGCGTCGCTTGAGGTCGTGTCAGCGCGAGAGATAGCGAGCGAGGCCTTCTGCCTTCCTTCCAGATCCGCGCCCGTCGCCCGTCGCGCCGTGCAGGAGTATTTTATCCAAGCGGGCGTCGACCTCAAGCCGACTTATGAGGTGCACAATGTCGTGCATGCCATATCGATGATTTCATCGACGCGCGCGGTTATGCTCCTACCGGCGTACGTGCAACGCTATCTACCCGCCTCGATCGCCACGCGTCCGCTGAAGGGGGACGTGCCCACGCTCGACCTTGTCCTCGCGCATCACAAGTCCAACAAGTCGCCAATCGTGAAAGCCCTGTTGTCTAGTATCAGTCAACTCAGCGGCGCTCCGTCAACGTCCTAGCATCCACACCGGACGAACCTGAACGCCTTAGCTCGTGCGAGGCGACGACGTTCGTCGATCAGTCTGACGTTCGAGACGCCGTACAAGCGTGCAACTTTGCGAAGGACCGCGGGCAACCGCATTGGATCTTTTGCGAATTGAAATGTTCGGAAGAACCGAATGGTACCAACTTATGAATGTCACGTTGAACGCCATTCGGATAGCCGACGCGCTGTTCGTTGATGTCGAGCCGACTGCCGGCAGTATGGGCACGCGGGTGTGTGGCTTCATGACCTTGGTCCGGCCTTTCACTCGGATTGCCGAGGTGTCGTCTAGACGCCCCATGTCTCGCGGGCATGGGCCCAGCCTACGAAGTCTTTCTCAAGTCAATCGGCAATCCGTATCGTTGCGGAGCAACCGCGAAGGTCTCTCCGGCTCGTGGCCAACTTCCAGGGACTCGCCATGATCAGGACCACACCGCAGCAGAACAAGATGCTTGTTCTCGCCGCCTTCACGCTCTTTAACAAACGCGACTACACAGCTGCCGAACGCTATTGGTCGGATCGGTACATTCAGCACAGTGCCCATATTCCGCCAGGCCGCGACGGTCTGTTTGACGTAATCCGAGCACTGCTGAACACCTTGAAATGCGAGAACCAGCTGATCGTCGCCGAAGGCGATTATGTGATCGCGCACGGGCGGTTTTCCAGTCACGGCCGACCCGCCGCTTGGATCGCCGCCGACATCGTTCGCACGGAGGATGGCAAGCTCGCCGAGCGCTGGGAAGTGCTCCAGGACGAGGCGACCAAGACCGCCTCCGTGAGCGGTCCGCCCATGTTCGGCAACCGGTTTCCAGATTGACTTTCAACAACCATCCATGCGCAAGGAGAAAAGACATGAAACTGACAGGCAACCATTTTCATCACCGGCGGCGGCTCAGGCATCGGCCGCGGCCTCGCCGAAGCGTTTCACACGCGTGGCAACAAGGTCATCATCTCCGGCCGACGGCGCGCCCATCTTGACGAGGTCGTCAAGGCCAATCCCGGAATGGCCGCCGTCGAGCTTGATTTTGCCAATCCCGCCAGCATCGATGCCGTGGCCGCAGGACTGATCGCCGACCATCCCAACCTCAATGTTCTCTTTAACAACGCGGGCATCATGTTCCCGGATCAAGCGGCTGGCCGAATGGACGACAAGCTGATGGTTGATATCATCACGACAAATCTCATGGGACCAATCCGCATGACGTCGGCCTTGGTCGAGCATCCGAAGGGCAAGAAGGACGCCGCCATCGTCTATACCGCTCAGTCTTGGGCTTCGTCCCGATGTCCCCCACGGCGGTCTATTCGGCAACAAAGGCCGCGATTCATTCCTACTCGCTCTCGCAGCGCTTCTTGCTGAAGGACGCCGGAATTCGGGTACTCGAAATGGCGCCGCCATGGGTACGTACCGATCTCATGAACAGCCGTGAGGCCGAGGAAGCCATGCCGCTCGACCAGTTCATCACGGAGACTATGGCGGCGTTCGGCACCGATGCCGATGAGACCCTCGTCGAAGGCGCCAAAGCCTTCCGATCCAACGGCGGTCCGAACGAGCACACCCTGGTCAACAACTTCAATGAATTTGCGACGGCTCGCTCCGCCGAGAACGCTGCCTAGAAGGCAATTTTCGCAATTGCTCGTTCAATGCCCGCCGACGGTTCGGCGGGCAAATTCTCTCACCAAAGGCGCCCGCGCGATAGCGAGCGTTCCGCGCATTGGCTCGAAGCGCTCGAGAGTCTCAGCACATGGCTGCCGGCCGTGCCGTCCGTCGCGCGGGTGGCGGCGGCCCGTCGATGACCCGATCTGAGGCTTTTTCGGCCTACCGCTCATGCCCTGCAAGCCGCTACCTTCACGCCAGGTGATCCTGAGGTACCGCGGCGCAGGCTCTTCGCTCAGGGTCGCCCAACATGAGAAGGATGAAGGCGATGGCTAAGGGCGAAATGGCTGCTCCGAACCCATCCGATCCAGATCGGACATCCGTTTCCATAGATTTCTAAGGTGGCGCGCCGCCGCCCTTGGCAAAGAAGACAGATCTCGTGTTGTGCAGCTGCGACAGCGGAAACCCCTTGAATGTCCTACTGAAGGGTCGGGTGATCCCCAACGGGCTCTGCTTCGCTTGCATCAGGTAAACGAAGATGTCGATGGCAATTGCAGAGAAGGGTTCGACAGAGCGCGAACGTCGTTTCTACCGCATTAGTCTGCCATGGCCGGCCGGCACGACGCTCCTGGCGTTCGAAATCTGGGTGGCTATGGCCATCGCCTATTATGTTGCCTTTGCGCTTGAATTAAGCGCGGCGTCCAGCGTGGGAACGGGTCTTCTTATCCTGGTGGGCCCCACACAGGGCATGGTCCTGTCCAAAGCGATCTACCGCATCCTTGGAACGCTGTGCGGAGCCGTTGTTGCAATCGTCCTGACCAGTCTCTTCTCGCAAGACCGGACAATGCTCCTCGCGGTGTTTTCGGTGTATTTGGGCTGTCTCGTCGCGATAGGAACACTGCTGCGCGATTTCCGCGCCTATGGATGTATCCTGGCCGGCTATACGGTCGCGCTCATTTCGCTCGTCGACATCGACTCACCAACAGCCGCCTTTACCGCGATGCTTGACCGGGTCGTGGTCATCCTTCTCGTCGTGCTCTCCCTGGCCTTCGTAAGCGCGCTTTTCGCAACCGCGGAATCGGCGCGGTCGCTGCGCGCCAAGCTGCGCCTTGCAACCAAGGACATCATGGCCATGGCCCTAGCAACGCTCGACCAACGTCGACCACCCGATTCATCGGAATGTGTTGCGATGAGCGCCAGACTTATGCCCTTGCGGAGCGAGATCAGCTTTGCGACGCCCGAATTGCCCGATGGCGCCGCGCGCGCAAAGGGCGCGCGAAGCGCGCTGCTCGGCCTTTTTGAGGCGATCTCCGCCATTCAGTCGGTGGGTCTGGGGTTGCGCAGCATGCACACAGCTTCTCCGGTCGTCGACGAGGCAATAGCAATCGCTCGTAAAGCCATCGTCGGTCAGCAACCGGAGACATGGTTGCCGAGCATCGACGCTCTTACTCATCGGGCCATCGAGGAAGACGTCCTCTCCATTGAAGAAGCTTATGTTCTGGACCGCAGCAAGTTCATGATCGAGGTCTTTCGCGATATTCGCGATGGCCTGCATTCAAATCGTATTGGACGTCTTCCGCGACGAGCTGTGAGCCTGCCAGTTCACCAGGATTACGTCGCCGCTATCATTAACGGGCTGCGCGTGGGCCTCGCGTTGGGTATCATTGGACTGCTTGGCGTTCTGTCAGGGCTGCCGAGCGCAGCCCTGATGCTGGTCTCGCCCGCCGTTTTCATCTCTCTCGGCTCTGTTACGCACGATCCGCTTGCGATGGGAAAGGCAGCCATTGTGACGGCGCCAGCCGTCGTCGTAACCGGGGTGATCTATGACTTTCTGATCTTTCCGAATATCAGCGACTACCCGCTCTTCATCATCGCGCTCTTGCCCGTGGTAATCATAACCTGCTGGTTGATGAAGACCGGCAGAGGTCCGATGGGAATCATGTACGGCGTGATGAGCATGTTGCTGACATCACCGGCGAATGTGCAGACGCTCAATCCCACGGCCTTCGTCGATACCGCGGCCTTCCTGGTCGCCGGTAGCGTATGCACCTTCGTGTCATTGCTTCTGATCGCGCCGGTCGATCCCAGCCTGCGCCGTTTGCGTCTGGCTTTGGCTGTTGGACGTACATTGCGCGGAGCCCTGATTGACGAGGATCACCTCCGTCAGCCGAGCGCAAGCCTCTACTATGATCGTCTGAGTCAGTTCGGTTCATGGCAGAACGGTGTCCCGGCCACTCGCGCGCGCCGCAATGTCATGGGGCGGCTCACCAACATGGGCAATCTGAGCGTCGCGGTGCGGCGGGCGTGGCGGGCGCTCGACCAGTCGCAAACTGCCGTTGATCCGGCCGTCGATGCGGATGCGAGGAAGGTCCTGCCGACATTGTCATCGGCCGAACTGCTCGATCTTTCCCTGACCTATCTTGCCGCGGCCCGGCAACCCATTGGTACCACGCGCCTCAATCTTGTCTACGCCGCAGCAGCCCTCTACGGCAGCGCGGTTCTGACAACGACGGAGATGCGATTGCTTAGACATCTGAAGTTGCTGCGCCGATGCACGCAAGGGACCAGTCACCGTGAATGAATTCGTCTTTGCAGGGCTCTTGATCTCTCCGCTCGTGAAGTACGCGCTGATCGCGGCGCTGATCTTCATTCCGGTGCGTTTCCTCCTGGTGGTTACCCGGCTGCAACGGTGGTTCTGGCATCCCCTGCTCGCGGAAGCCGCCATATACACCTGCGTCGTCGCAACTCTTAACATTCTGTTCTGAGAGGCGCATCATGTTCAACCGTGCCCGCCGGGTCATTCGTGCCGCACTTACACTTGTTCTTTGCGGAGTCGCCGCCTTCGCGATCACCGGATTGTGGAAACACTATATGGTGGCGCCCTGGACGCGCGACGGTCAGGTGCGCGTGCAGGTCGCCAATATCGCACCTCAAGTATCCGGCCAGATCGTGAAACTGCTGGTCGAGGACAATCAGTTCGTTCACACAGGCGATCTGCTCTATGTCATCGATCCGGGCGACTACAAGGTAGCGCTCGATCTCGCCAAGGCGGACGTTGCGAGCAAGGAGGCCGATCTTGAGGTCAAGAACAGCCAAAATGAGCGCCGCCGACGGTTGACGGACCTTGCCGCGTCGACGGAAGAGAAGCAGGTTTATGAAGGCGGCTATTTAGTCGCCGAGGCCGCCCATCAAACGGCGCTCGCCAACCTCGAGCAAGCGCAATTGAACATGGGGCGCACCGAAGTGCGCTCGACGGTGAATGGCTTCGTTACAAATCTCCTGCTTCGTGTCGGTGACTACGCAAACCGAGGATCGCCGAACATTGCGATCGTTGATTCGGATTCGTATTGGGTGGCCGGCTATTTTGAAGAAACGAAGCTCGGGAGCTTTAAAATCGGTGATCCCGCCGAGGTGCAGCTGATGGGATTCGACGGAAAGTTGACAGGACACGTCGAAAGCATAACGCGCGGGATCAGCGCGCCCAACGCTGCCGTCAGTACCCAAGGCTTGCCGGCGGTCGAGGCCGTCTATACGTGGGTACGCTTGGCCCAGCGGATTCCTGTTCGAGTCAAGATCGACAGCGTGCCAGTGGAAATGACGCTGGCTGCTGGAATGACCGCGACGGTCATTGTTTATCCTCCATCGGCCACGGCGACGAAATAGCCGAAGGGCGAGACACTCCATGTCGCTCAAGTATGCATCCAGCCTACAAAGTCTTTCCAAGACAAGCCGGCGGCACCTCATGCAAAGGTGCAATTGGCGCTCGGCAAGCGCCGCAGGTGGAGCGAGTCGCGCCCCGGCGGCCCGAGCGGTCTCGCGAATCGAGTCGTCACGCGTTGGAGTGGCCAATTCCAGCGCCCACCCGGGGAGAGTTGCCGAACCGGATCTCGTTCGGCAGTGTATGTCCAAAACAGCGCAGGAGCCGTCATGTCCGCAACGATGAACAATGGCCAGCACACGCATGAAACCGCGCCGACCCAATTTGCCGAAGCGAAAGGCGCGCGCATCGCCTATCGGCGCTTTGGCAAGCCCGACGCGCCTCCGCTCTTGCTGCTCAACTACTTCGCCGCCAACATGGACGATTGGGATCCCGCCATCACAAATGGCTTTGCGGCGAGCCGCGAAGTCATCATCTTCGATTATCCCGGCGTGGGTCGTTCAACCGGCACGACGCCCTCGACCGTCGCCGCGATGACGCAAGACGTCCTCGGTTTCTGTCGGGCGCTGCAGCTGAGTACCTTCGATGTCGTAGGATTCTCGTTGGGCGGAATGATCGCGCAACAGCTCGCCTTCGAATATCCGGATATGGTTAGGCGCATCATTCTGCTCGGTACCGGCCCGCGGGGTGGTGAGGGCATGACTTTCACCGAGCTTTCGGTCGACGAGCTAGCCGATCCCGAGAAGTTGCTGATGTTTGCGTTCTTCACACCGAGCGGGACAAGCCAGGCAGCGGGTCACGCCTATCTCGAACGCTTGAAACGGCGCAAGGCCGACCGCGACGAACCCGTCTCCCGTGAGGCTGCGCTCGCGCAATTGGATGCCATCCGCGAGTGGGGAGCGATCCCCGTGCAAGATCGCTTTGCAATGCTCGGCAGGATCTACCAGCCGGTGCTGATTGTTCACGGCAACAAGGACGTCGTGGTCATGCCGATCAACGCCTTTCTTCTCGCCGAGCACCTGCCCAACGCGCAACTGATCATGTACCCGGACGCCAGCCACGGGGCTCAGTCGCAGCACAGGGAGATTTTTCACGAACACGCGCGGATGTTTCTGAACGGGTGAGGTGACTCATGTGCTCGATCCCATCCCATCCGGATGCTGCGTCAGCGGCGCGGAGGACCAATAGGCTGCGCGGCGCCGCGCGAGCGAGGCGTCGGCGGCAGCCATCAATTTGTCAGTTCAATTGTGGGATTAAAGGTTTGAATGTCCATTCATCGCTCTGCAAAGCGCTGGATTGCTTGACGAGATTAGTGCATTCTATTTAGGAACCCACAACGCAGGAATGGTCCCGGAGAGGACACGTTGGGAGGAGGAAGGCATGGCCGAGCTTCATGCGTCCAATTCATTCGTCCGCTTGGTCGGGGGCGATCTCGTTTCGTCGCGGATTACCAACACCGACACGATGCGGATCGAAGTTTTGCGTCGGGTCTCCCGGCCCAAGATGGAGTGGCACTTCCGGCAGCCCGAGGTGACGCTGTTCTGGTTTCGGCAGGGTGCCGAGAATCTCCAGGGCACGATCGACGGATGCAACGTCGCTCATCGTTTCAACGGAAATATCAATCTCGCACTATTTCCGGCGGGCATGGAGATCCGGGGTGAATGGAGCGTCGGTCCTTCGCTTGACTATGTCGTCGTGTTCCTCGATCCGGAGTTCGTGCAAGCGCGGCTGAAGGCCGATATCGATCGCCCGCTGGTCGGCTTTGCGCATGAACAGCTGACGCGAGGCCTCGAAGAGCTTTGCCGGGAGACGCTGGCGCCCGACAACGTGTTTGGTCTGTTTGCCGAAGGATGGGGCACACAGGCCCTGGCGCATCTGGCGAGGGTCACGCGGACCATCGGTGCGGACAAGGTCGCATCAAGGGGAGGATTGAATACGCGGGTGTTGCGTCTGCTTGACGAATATATCAGGGCGCGCCTTGCGGAGCCAATCACACTCGAGGATTTGTGCGGCGTTGCCGGGCTCAGCAAGCGCCATTTCCTCCGATCCTTCCAAGTGAGCATGGGCACGACCCCGCACCGACACCTCCTAGGCCTGCGCATCGAGGATGCGAAGCGCCGTCTGGCGGGCTCGGACGATGATCTTACGCGTATCGCGTCGGCGTCCGGTTTCAGCCACTCGCAGCATTTTTCAACCACATTCCGGCGTGTAGCCGGCATGACCCCCTCGGCATTTCGTCGCAGTCTGCTGTCCTAAAGCACCAGGTCGATTGCGGCACTTTTTAGCAAAAGCCGGCGCTCCGACGGAAGTATCGCATCACCCGTGCCTCTAAAGCTCAGGGGCGGCAGCCCATCCAAGGAAGGTGGGCGCCGGCTGGAGACGAGTTGCGGGAGGGCTCTGATGAAGCATATAGGCGTTTTGGCGGCCGCAATCCTATCTGCGGTCGGCGCTGCGGCGCAGGTGGCGCGCGCCGAAGATCTGCCGCCCCTGAAGATCGGACTCATGCTGCCCTACAAGGGGGTCTATGCCGTCCCGAGCGAGGGAATAGATCGAGGCTTCCAGGTCGCGCTCGCCGAATATGGAAATAGCGTCGCCGGCCGGCGCATCGAAATCATCCGTGCCGACGACGAACTGACGCCGAACGTCGGCGTTCAGCAATTCAATCGGCTGGTTCAACTTGAGAAAGTCGATCTGGTGGCGGGAGTGATCAGCTCCAGCGTCGGCATCGCGGTTTCGGGCTTGGCCGACAAAGCCAAGGAGCCACTCGTTCTCGTCAACGCCTTTGCCGACGAAATCACCGCGAAATTCTGTAGCCCGTACGTAGCCCGCACCTCGTTTAGCGCGAATGGTTTCCAGTACAACTCCGGAAAATACTGGGCGAGTCACGGCATCCATACGGCCGTTATTATGGGACCAGATTACTCGGCGGGACATTCCTTCCTGGATGCGTTCAAACGCGGATTCGAGGAGGCCGGCGGCAAGGTCGTTCAGGAAATTTGGACACCGTTCCAGAAAACGAAAGATTGGGGCGCGGCACTGACCCAGGCGAGCAATTCGGGCGCTCAAATCATCTATTCCTTCTACGCGGGTGCCGAAGCCGTCCAACTGGTCAAGCAGCACGCCGACTTCGGGCTCCGCGAGAAGCTCCCGCTGGTGGGCGACCATTGGATATATGACCAGCTTAATCGGTCGGCTCTCGGCGATCTCATCGTAGGCCCGGAGTTCATTACGACGTATCTGCCGACAGCCACGACCGAGGCGAACGAGAAGTTCGTCGCCAGGTACCGCGAGATGTTCAAGCAGGATCCGGAAGTCAACGCCGAACTCGGCTACGACAACGGAAAAGCGGTCATGCTTACCCTTGAGAAGCTGGGCGGCAGGATGCCGGCAGACAAATCCCAGTTCACTACGACCATGCGAAGCCTGGTCTTCGACTCACCGCGCGGAAAGCTGCGGTTCAATGCGACCAACAGTGCCCTGCTCGAAAAAGTCTACGTCGTGAAGATCAAGAAGGACCCCGCGGGCAATCTGCTTCCAACCTATGTGGACGAGTTTGCCGGTGCCGAAGATTTGCCTGGATGCACGAAGTCATTCTGACCCGATTCACTAGAGCACAGTCCGATGCAATTGTTCCTCACGCAAATACTGAATGGTCTGCAGCTCAGTATGCTCGTGTACCTCCTCGCCGCAGGCCTAACTTTGATCTTCGGCCTGATGAACATCCTCAATCTCGCGCACGGGGCATTCTTCACGCTGGGAGCCTATTGCGGCGTCGTAGTTGCGGGCCTCACAGGCTCGTTCTGGCTCGCGTTGCTGCTCGGGCCCCTGCTGCCGCTTCTGTTGGGTGCCTTCCTGCAGTCGATGGTGCTGCAGCCACTTGCCGAACGTGGCCGGTCCACTCATCTTGACCTCGCTTTGCTGACGTTCGGCCTGCTGTTTGCGACGGCTGGCGCCGTCGAGTGGCTGTTCGGATCCGCGTTCCTCGCGGTGCCGACGCCGGCGATACTGATCGGCCATCTCAATCTGCTCGGCATATCCTATCCGGTGTACCGGCTCTTCATTATCGGCGTCGGACTGGCGGTCGCCACCGGCTTGACCTTCGTCTTTGACCGAACACTGCTCGGGGCGACGCTGCGCGCGGGTGTGGACGATCGCGCAATGGTGACAGCGCTCGGCGTAAACATCAACGCGCTGTTCGCTGCCGTTTTTGGGCTCGGAGCAGCACTGGCGGGCTTCGCGGGCGTCATCGCCGCTCCGCTGACGAGCGTTTATTCGCAAATGGGCATCACCATCGTGGTCGAGACGTTCGTAGTGGTGGTGGTCGGCGGCCTGGGCAATCTCAGAGGCTCCTTCTATGCGTCGCTGATTGTTGGGATGACGAACGCCATGTCGCAGGCCTATCTGCCTGAGGTCGAGATGTTCGCCATCTATGTGCTTCTGATCGGGGTCATGATCGTCCGGCCGCAGGGCATGTTCCGCACGGTGGAGCGTGCGGCATGAGCGACGAGGCCACGATCGTGCGGGCAGCTGCGCGGCACAGGACCTCCCCTGCGGTCCAGCTGCGGCGCGCGACGCTCGCGCTTGCCGCCTTCGCCGTCCTGGGGGCGCTGGCGCTGCCCTGGCTGTCAGCCTCCTACGCCACGACGCTTGCGATCGAAATCATGATCGCGGGTATCTTCGCCTCGGGCATAAATCTCCTCGTCGGCACGACCGGGCTCGTCTCCTTGGGACAAGGAATGTTCCTGGGACTTGGCGGCTACGGGGTCGGCATCGGGTCGACGGTGCTGGATCTGCCCTTGTGGCTGTCGGTGCCCGCGACGCTCGCTTTGGTCGCGATGCTGGCAGCCGCAATCGGCGCTGTCTGCACGCGGACCCGCGGCGTCGAATTTCTGCTGATTACGCTTGCCTTCTCGCAGATGTTCTATGGTGCCGCCATCAAGCTGCGGTTGACGAACGGTTCCGATGGTATGTCGGGCATACCGCGGCCCGATCTCGGCTTTCTCGGCCTCAACGCCGACAGTCCGGTTGTCTTTTACTATTACGTCCTGATCGTCACCATTCTTGCCGTCGCCGCCATCTGGCGGATTGTCGACTCGCCGTTCGGCAGCGTCCTGGCCGCGATCCGGGAGAGCGAACGACGCACTGCGGCCATGGGTTACGCGGTTGGCAGCTACAAGGTCGGCGCGTTCATCGCGGCTGCCGTGACGTGCGCCATCGCCGGCATCGTCCAGGCCCAATACACCTATTTCATCAATCCGGACTCGATGAGCTGGCAATTGAGCGGCGAGGGCGTCCTGATGGTCATCATCGGCAGCACCACGACGGTTGCCGGCCCTCTGGTCGGGGCGGCCGTCTTCGTCCTCGCCAAGCAAGGACTGAGCATCCTCACCACCGAATATATGATGTTCTTCGGCATTTTCTTCATGTTGGTGGTTGCGTTCTTTCGCAACGGCGTGGTCGAGGCGTTCAAGTCGGCCGTCCGGAGCAAGCCATGAGCGCGCTCGAAGTCCGAAAACTGTGCAAAGCCTTTGGCGGTCTGAACGTCATATCGGACCTTAACCTGACGGTGCCGCCCGGTCAGCGCCGCGCCGTCATCGGTCCGAACGGTGCCGGAAAGACAACTTTCCTCAACTTGGTCACCGGGTGGCTGACCCCGACCAGCGGCGATGTGCTGGTCGACGGACGAGCCGTCGCAACCAATCCGGAGAAAGTAACCCACTCTGGAATTGCGCGTTCGTTCCAGCGCAACATGCTGCTGGAGGATCTTACCGTCATGGAGAATCTGAGGGTCGCCTGCCAGGCCTTTGATCGGTGCCGCCGCGTGTTCTGGCGCTCGAAGCGAGAGTTTACCGACCTGATCGAGAAGGCTCGGCGGGCCGCGGAGCGGATGCACCTGACGGATATCCTTCAGGTTCCGGCCAAGCATCTTTCCTACGGTCAAAAGCGGCAGCTCGAGGTGGCGCTGGCGCTCTGCGCCGATCCGAAGATCCTCCTCATGGACGAACCTGCGGCGGGAACCTCGCCGCAAGAGCGAGCGCAGCTCATCGATCTGATCAATAAGCTTCCGAAAGATCTGACGATCGTGCTCGTCGAGCACGACATGGACGTCGTGTTCGCGACCTGCGACATCATTACCGTCCTGAGCTACGGCAAGGTGCTCGCCACCGGAACGCGCCGCGAAATCCGAGAGGATCGGACGGTCATCGAAGCTTATCTGGGGCACCGTCATGCTCGCGGTTGAAGACCTGCACGCCTATTACGGCGACAGCCATGTGGTACAAGGCATTTCGCTTGCCGTCGGGGCGCACGAATGCGTGGCGCTTCTCGGCCGCAATGGAGCGGGGAAGAGCACGACCCTCAAGGCCATTGTCGGCCTGGTTCCATCGCGCAAAGGCAAGGTCGTCTTCGGCGATCGCCGGATCGAGCGCCTGCCGACCTTTCGGATCGCGCGGACTGGTATCGCTTATGTGCCGGAAGATCGCGGCATCTTCCCATCGGTCACTGTTGACGAACACCTAGGCATCGCGCTGAAGGCGTCGCGCGGCCGTCCGTCGAGAAAGACGGCCGACTACGCCTACGAGCTGTTTCCTCGCCTTGCCGAGCGGCGCGGCAGCCTCGGCGGGCAGCTTTCCGGCGGTGAGCAGCAGATGCTGGCGATCGGACGCGCACTCCTTTGCGGCCCCGATCTCCTCATCCTGGACGAGCCGAGCGAAGGGTTGGCACCGGTGATTGTCGACCATCTTGGCGACGTTCTCGAACGCATTAGAGACGAAGGGACGCCCATTCTGCTGGTCGAGCAGAACTATCAGCTCGCCGCACGGCTCGCTCACAGGGCCTACGTTCTCAGTCAGGGCTGCGTCCAATTCGCGGGGACGATGTCGGCGTTGGATTCCGACGAAGCTGTCCGCCGCACGTATCTAAGCATTTGATCATGCGAGGCAGTCATTCCGTTTGAAGCGAAAAGGAGAATCTCATGCCGGGACCACTAAACGGCGTTCGTGTGCTGGACTTGACCGGGGTCGTATCCGGGCCATTTGCGACGATGTTTCTCGCGGATCAGGGCGCCGATGTCCTGAAAATCGAACCGATCGGAGGTGACATCACGCGTCGCAGCCGAGCGACGATCGACAAGGCGGGCGAATTCTCTGCGCTTTTCATCTCCTCCAATCGGGGTAAGCGCTCGCTCTCCGTCGACGTCAAGTCCGACGCCGGGCGGGATATCCTCGCCCGTCTCGTCGCCCAAGCGGATGTGCTCGTGCAGAACTTCCGCCCCGGCACGATGGAGCGGCTGGGCCTCGGCGTCGACGAACTGCGAAAGCGCCATCCGCGCTTGATCTACGTTTCGATCAGTGGGGTGGGGGACCATGGCCCATACGTGAAGAAGCGCGTCTACGACCCGATCGTTCAGGGCCTGTCCGGCTTCGCGGACATACAATCCCAGCCAGTGACCAATCGTCCGCAGATGATCCGCACGATTGTCTGCGACAAGACGACGGCGGTGATGACCGCGCAGGCAGTGGCTTCCGCTCTCTACGCACGGGAAAAGACGGGACACGGCGATCATATCCATGTCGCGATGCTGGATGTGATGATCTCCTATCTCTGGCCTGAGGGGATGATGCAATACACCGTCGTCGGCAAGGAGCAAACCGTCACCGATCCCAATGACCGGCCAGACCTGGTCTTCAAGACACTCGACGGCTTCCTGACCTGCGGCACGATCTCGGACTCGGAGTGGCAAGGCTTCTGCAAGGCGTCAGGCGATCCGGAGCTCGTCAAGGACGAGCGCTTTGCGACGCCGACGGCGCGCTCCGTAAACGCCACCGCGCGCATCAACAAGATGCAGGAATATATCGGCCAGCGCACCACCGCGGACTGGCTCGAGCGACTTGATGCGGCGGATGTGCCGTGCGCACCGATCCTTCGGCGGTCGGAGATCATCAAGAACGAACAGGTGGTCGCCCGAGGCATCATCACCGAATTCGATCAGCCAGGCGTCGGCCGCGTTCGGCAACCGAAGCCGGCGGCCCAGTTTGCCGTGAACCCGTCCGCGATTGGCGGGCCGGCGCCCCGCATCGGCGAGCACAGCCGCGAGGTCCTTCGCGAACTTGCTTATTCCGACGCCGAAATCGAAAAAATGATCGCCGATAAGGCGGTGCGGGTTGCCGCTGTGAAGGAGCACGAGCATGTCTGACGGGAAAGAAGTTGCATTGCTGGTTGGCGCTGGCGACGCGATTGGCGCCGCGGTCGCAAAGCGTTTCGCGCTCGGCGGCTTCTCCGTGTGCGTCGCCAGGCGCGACGCTGCCAAGTCGCATCAACTCGGCGACGAGCTGAAGAAGGCAGGCTGCGACTTCCATGCCTTTTCGGTCGATGCTCGCAACGAAGCGGAGGTGCAAGAGCTGTTTGCGAAGGTCGAAAAAGAGGTGGGACCGATCGAGGTCTGTCTCTTCAATGCCGGATCGAACGTGAACAAGCCCCTTCTCGAGACCACCGAAAAGCTCTTCACACGAGCCTGGGAACTCGCTTGCTACGCCGGATTTCTTGTCGGACGCGAAGCAGCCCGGCACATGCTCCCACGAGGGCGCGGCACGATGCTGTTCACGGGAGCCACCGCCAGTCTGCGCGGCGGCAAGGGCTTTGCGGCGTTCTCGGCGGCCAAATTCGGATTGCGGGCCGTGGCGCAGGCGATGGCGCGTGAACTCGGTCCAAAGGGCGTTCACGTCATGCACCTGATCATCGACGCCGGCGTCGACAGCGTGGCCATCCACGAGCGCTTAAAAGCCTCGGGCGTCGACCTTGAGACCATCAAGCCCGACAGCTTAACGAAGACATCCTCGATCGCCGAAGCGTACTGGTTCGCCCATCAGCAGAGCCGCGATGGGTGGACGCATGAGCTCGATCTTCGGCCAAGCGCGGAGACATGGTGACATGGATCCCAACCTGATCTTATGGGGGGTCGGAACGTCCCGCACGATCCGTCCGCATTGGGCGCTGCACGAGCTAGGGCTCAAATATGAGATGCGTCCCATTCAGCCGCGAACCGGTGAAACAAAAACGGTCGAGTTCACCGCGTTGAGCCCGCGGCAGAAAATTCCTCTGCTTCAAGACAACGATCTGACGATCGGGGAAAGCGCCGCGATCGTGGCTTACCTGGCGCGCCGCTATGGAACCAGCGAAAATCCGCTGGTCCCCGAGGATCCAAATGGCTACGCCAAGTGGTTGGAGTGGTGCTTCTTCATCGTCACCGAACTGGATTCGACCAGTCTTTACGTGATGCGTCGGCATGGCACGGTGAAGGGATTGGCGCACATTTATGGTCATGCGCCCGAAGTCGTGCGTAAGGCGGGCGAATATTTCCGCAGTCAGCTGCGAAACGTCGACGCCGCATTGCGCGATGGCCGGACCTATCTCATGGGTGATCAATTTACGACGGCGGACATCCTCCTCACGACGTGCCTTACCTGGGCGATCGATTATGGCGTGGGTATCTGCGATAGCGCAGTCCCGTATCTCGAACGAACCACGGCAAGGAGCGCCTACCTCGCCAGTGAGAAGACCAACTGCTCGAGTTAAGACCTAGACGCGGCCGCAGGGTCGCTGGCGGTGCGTCAGCAACGTTTCGGCGTGACCGAGGATTTCTCGCCGGTGGCCGTTCGCCCGATCGATTGCAGGACGTCGGGACGAAGCATATCCCATGTCCCGCAGGCATGGGCCCAGCTTAAAAAGTCTTTCCCAGGCGGGCGAGCACGACGTATAGCACGCGCCGCTGCGCCTGCCTGCGAGGCACGCCTACTCCGAATTCGAACAACGAGAAAGCGCCGCACGTACGGAAGCATCAAAGCATCCCTTTCGGCGCTGCAGGCGTTGAGCCCAGGTGTCGGCGCTGCCGCGCGCAATCCACCCCGAGCGGTTCACCAAGGACAAACACAATGGAAACAGACGTAACGAAGCTCAAGGAAGCGTTGGTCGGTGACTGGGAGAGCATCACGCCGGAAATTCGACCGAGCAAGAACCCGGACGGGTCGATCAAGCCGTTCTACTTGAAGCGCGCGTTCAAGTACCTGCCGTCCGACGGTTTCGAACTCGACGTGCTCAATTTTGCGGATTCCTGCGGCGCGGTGCCGCTGGCGCGTATCAAGATCCGGGGGCACATGACCTGGCAAGGTGCGCATCCGATTGCGACGGGAGCGCAAAAGGTCAACTTCATTGCCGATGAGGCCTACGAAGTGACGCCGATCGCCCAAGGCTTCGTCGACATCCTCAACAAGGTCGCCGCGGCCGGCTATGCGCCCTGGGCGGCGAATGAACCCCAGAGCATCTTCGGCAAGACCTTCCTGCCTTTCGGACTCAAGGAAGGAACCAATTTCATGGAGTACGACCTGGTCTATCTGCGAGGCGATCTTCTGTTCTGGGGCGCGCGCAATGTCGACGGCCGCGGATTCGACACCGAGCAAAATCGCCCGACTAATCTGCAAATCCCGCTGATCCGCAAGTGATCGAGTGCCTGCAAGGCGATTGAGTCTTTGCGCGAGGTGGTCCGATGGCTGGTTCGGCAGGAATGGAAATCCCTTCGCAACGCGGCCGGTCGGCGATGGTTACCGGCGCCACCGGCGGCCTTGGTTACGAGACGGCGCTCGCGCTGGCAAAGGCCGGCGCGGCCGTCATGCTCGCCGGCCGCGACGAGCGCAAGGGGTTGGCGGCGGTCGAGAAAATCCGCGCTGAAGTGCCTGATGCGGAAGTGAGCTTCCAGCCTTTGGATCTGGCGAGCCTCACCTCGATTACGAGCTTTTCGCAGCGGTTGCAGTCACGTCCCTCCTTGGACATTCTCATCAACAACGCCGGTGTGATGGCCTTGCCACGCCGCAAAACAACCGCTGACGGCTTCGAGGCGCAATTCGGAACGAACTACCTTGGTCACTTTGCACTCACGGCTCAGCTTGTGCCGCTGCTGCGCAAGGCGACAGCACCGCGCATCGTCAATGTCAGCAGCCTGGCGCACCGAACGGCATTTATCGATTTTGGTGATTTGCAAGGCGAACGTGTTTACCTCCCCTGGAAGGCGTACGGGCAGTCGAAACTGGCGATGCTGATCTTTGCCATCGAGTTGCAACGGCGAAGTCATGCTGCCGGCGATAAGCTCTCCGCCTTTGCCGCGCATCCCGGATTTGCGCGCACGAGCCTGTTCTCCAGCGGACCGGGCGGGCTGATCTCTCTGGCAAACGATTTCGCCGCGCCGTTCCTTGGCCAGTCGGCCGCCGACGGCGCGCGGCCGATTCTGTTCGCGGCGACAAGTCCGGAGGCAAAGCCGGGCGGCTATTATGGTCCTGGCGGGTTCGGCGAATTGCGTGGAAGGCCGGCGCCTTCGCTGATCATGCCCCAGGCGCGGGATGCCGCGACCGCCGCGAAGCTCTGGGGCGTGTCGGAACAACTCACCGCCACGGCTTTCTCGAGAAGCGAATAATGCAGTTTGCAAAAAATGTGATCGATGTCGGGCTATCGACCAACGCGTTGGAGCCCATGCAGCAGTTCTGGCAACTGGATGCCGGGGTTCCGTTCGATCATGTCCTGCCCGTCCGCCGCGGTCACAAACAGTACAGGCACCAAGAGCAAGGCTCTGTCATCAAGCTCAACTATCACAGAGAACCGTTGCTCAAGGCGGCGTCGAGCGGATATCGCGAGCTGATCATCGCGCGGGCGGATGCGAAGGGCGTACGACGACTGTCCGATCCCGATGGCAATCGCGTAAGTCTGGTTATGCCAGGACACGAGGGGGTCAGCCAGATCGGCGTGGTCATGGGCGTACGCGACCTCAACCAGCATCGGCGGTTCTATGGCGATATCCTCGGATTTGTCGAGCAGCCCTGGCCGCGCGGATATGCCTTTCGCCTTGGCGACAGCCTTATCCTCCTTGAGGAAGACCGTGCGGCGACATTGGATCCAATCCGTGACGCACGCGGCTGGCGTTATATCACTTTGCAGGTCGCCGATATCGATGGCGTGCACCACGAATTGCTGCGCAAGGGCGCTCGCGAGGGCTTGGCGCCAATCACGCTTGGCGACGTGGCGCGGATATCAATGATCCTTGATCCGGATGGTAACTGGATCGAGCTTTCACGTCGGGCTTCGGTCGTCGGCAACCTGTCTTAAGCCATTGCGCTCCGGCGAGCGTCACACACGAGGTGAGGCGGTCAGAGTGACCGCAAAGTGTCGATGAACGAATCGATCTTCTGCCGCACCCAACGCCTCGCATTGAGCCCGCCGAATAGATACAGCGCCATCGGAAGCCGTCCTTGGCGTGTGCCGCCGCTCGCAAACGGACGGTCGGTAAACCCGTTCGCGGCGGCAGGCAGCCTACTTACGCGAGGCTCCCAGGCGGCAAGAAGTGACCGACTTTCGGCGGAACGAAGGAACCTTGTCTCCGCCGGACGGCGAACTCTGCCGCAGCAAAGGTTCTTCGATTTCGATCAGGTAAACACTGAAAAAAGTGAGCGCACGATCACGGTGATAGCCAGCATCGTTGCGAGCCCAAGCAACTGGCCGTTGCGAAAATCCTCAAGATCTATGTCGGACATAGTAATCAAATACGCGATCGGTAAACCGCATTCCATGGCCTGACTCCTCACCCTCGTAGTTTCGTGCCGCCTTGTTTCGATCCTTCAAATTCTGCCCGTGCTTCGTGCCCAGGTGTATGCGCGAGTTGGCATGTGGCATCGCTCGCTCAATGCCTTCGGCGCCCATGCACGCGCGTCCGGCACCCGCCCGTCGGCATGTTCATTACGCTATTGAACAACGTATCGAACAGTGTTCTAATATAGCCGACAAGCGGCCTCCGAGCAAGGCGGGGGCCCGGTGATTTTCAGAAAGGCGCAGGCAAGCGCCCGGATTGTCGATCTGGACCCAAGCAGAGGGAGCGCTCTTATGGCCGACCGCGAGTACTACTCGTACAATCCGATCGAGGGGCATGGCTTGCCGCACGATCCGTTCAACAGCATCGTCGGGCCCCGACCGATCGGCTGGATCTCCTGCCGCGACGAGGACGGAACCCTCAACCTGGCGCCGTACAGCTTCTTCAACGCCTTCAATTACTATCCGCATATCCTTGGCTTTTCGAGCACGAGCTGGAAGGACAGCATTGCGATCGTTGAGAAGACGCGCGAGTTTGTCTGGAACCTCGTCACAATGGAGCTTGCTGAAGCGATGAATACCACGGCGACAGGCGTGGCGCGCGACGTCGACGAGTTCAAGCTCGCGGGTCTAACGCCCGTGCCAAGCCGCACCGTCTCGGTGCCGCGGGTTGGCGAAAGCCGGGTCGCCATGGAATGCAAGCTCATCGACATCATTCAACTGTCGGATGCTGCCGGGAAAAAGGCCCATGCGTGGCTGGCGCTCGGTCAGGTGGTCGACATTCACATCGACAAGTCCCTGCTCAAAGACGGCATCTATCAGACCGCCGAGGCGCGGCCGATTTTGCGCGCCGGCCGCCTCTGCGACTACGCCAAAATCACCCCCGACACGATGTTCGAGATGTATCGACCGCCCGACGATCGGCATGCCTGAGAGGCCTTGCCCGCGAGGCATGAAAACGCTGTTCTAATCCGGTTGCGCATGCGAAGATGTGGACGAAAGTCGATGGGGCGGCTCCTGCTGCCCTTTGCCACGCGAATCGGACATGCCTTTAGCCTCCGCCAGAGAGATCGTGCACCAGGATAGTGATGCCCGGCAGCGGATTCTCGATGTTGCCGAACGTCTCTTTACGCAACGAGGACTGCAGGTAACCGTCCGCCAGCTGGCCCCCAAGGCAAGGGTCAGCATTTCCGGAATAAACTATTACTTCGGCTCAAAGGCGGGACTTACCCAGGCGGTTTTTGAGCGGCTCTCTCAGCGCGTGAACGAGCGCAGGCTTATTGAGCTCGACGCTATCCTTAGATCGGCGGGCACCGCCAAGCCAAAGATGCACGATCTGATCAGCGCGTTTCTTCGGCCTTATTTCGATAGCCGCGACAACGGAAAGCTGCTGGCAAAGATTATCGTCATGCACCGTCTCGAACCGTCGCCACTCACGCATCTCATTATTGACCATCATTTTGAGCCGATGGCGCTGAGATTTGTCGACGCCTTCGTGCTTGCATGCCCGGACGTAAGCCGTACTGCCTTCGCGTGGCGCTACTCGTTCATGATCAGCGCCATCGTCCTGACCCTGGTGAATCTGGAGGATTCGCTTGCGGAAAAGGTGTCAAAGGGACGCGTGAACTCAAAGGATCTGAAAAGCTTAGCCGATGAACTCACGCGCTTCCTGGTCGGTGGTCTGTCGGTTCCGGGCTAGCTCGAAGGTCGCAGGGCGCTCCCTGCATGTTGCGGGCAAGCGCAGATTGGCGTCCAGCCTCCTATAAATCTAGGTCCGGCCTACCTCACTGCGAGGCGCTCCGGCTAGCGATGTTGATCTCGCCCTGATGTGCCAGGACGCCTGGCGAGCAACGCATCTTTGGAACCGAACGAAGCAAGTTGGGTCGCAACGCGCCACAAACCAGCTTGCCAGTATCTAGAACAACGTATAGAACAATGTTCTAACAAGAGTGGCATACGACCCACCGCGACCTTTATCGGCGATGATCACGAGTCCGCTGCCTTGGGCGTTGTTTGCGGCACGTTCGTCCGCGCTTCGGATGCACCGGAACAACGTCCCCAGGTCTCACAAGGGAGGAGCGAATGATGGAGTCCGAACAGGATGCCGTGGCGTTGCCAAGCGCCGCTGGCTTCTACCGCTTCAAGATCGGTAACTTCCAAGCGACGGTGATCTCGGACGGTTACGGCGAGATCCCTCTCGGTCCCGTTTTTGCACCCAACGCGTCCGAACCGGAACTGGCGGCTTTGCTCCGGGCCAACTTCGTGCCGCCGATGGTACAGGCTACCAGCAATATCCTTGTGGTTGATACGGAACGCGAAAGACTGCTGGTCGACACCGGTTGGGGCGAGAAGATCGGACCCAATTTCGGTACGTTTCCTTGCCTCCAGACGAACCTGAGCCGTGCGGGAATTAGTCCGGACAGCATTGATCTGGTCGTCCTCACCCACGGGCATTTCGATCATATCGGCGGCCTTGTGACTGCGGCCGGTGTTCCCGCCTTCTCCAAGGCCGAGTTTGTTTTCGTCGACGAGGAATGGAATTACTGGACCGGATCGCGGTTCGAAGGTGATGTGCAGCATTCCTCGATGCCGAATGTCTTCAAGCAATGCTCGCTGTCGGCCGCGAGAGAAAATCTTCTCCCGATTGCTGCGCGGTCACGCCTCGTCAAACAAGGCCACGAGATTACGGCCGGCGTGCACTATGTGGCCGCTCCAGGCCACTCTCCCGCGCATGCGGCGATCCTCTTCACGTCGGGTGACGAGCAATTCCTGCATATGGCTGACGTTGCGCATCATCCGGTGACTAGCCTGCAGCATCCGGAATGGACACCCGTCTTCGATCACGATCCTGCCCTGTCGACAAAGACGCGCATCTCCCTGCTCGATCGGGCCGCCACCGACAGGTTGCTGGTCATGGGCTATCACTTTCCATTTCCGGCGATCGGACATGTCGTGAGGCAACAGCAGGCCTTTCGCTGGGAGCCGGTTCACTGGGCTTGGTGAGAGAGCCGATCGCTTGCCGGGTAAGCGAGCCCCTGTGATCCGTTTTCGATGTTATCGACCCTGCTCGAACGAACGCAATGAGGATTTGTAAACATGAGCGACAGCAACGCAGGCAGTGCCTCACTCAAGTGGGAGACGTTCATCACGACGCGGCCAAGCCTGAGCCGTGACGCGCCGGCCGGAAAGGATGACCTCAAATGGGTACCGAACACGGTAACCCTCGTTTATGGCGCGGAGGATGCGGTCCTCGTCGACACCTTCCTCACCACCGAGGCTTCAACGCAATTGGCTGATTGGGTCGCGGCCAAAGGCAAGAACCTCGCCACGATCTATATAACGCACGCCCACGGTGACCATTTCTTCGGTCTTCAAATCTTGCTCGAACGCTTCCCCAGGGCACGTGTGATTGCACGGCCGGAGGTCGTCGAGGCGATGAAGAAGCATATCGCGCCGGAGTCGGTCGACGGGTTCTGGAAGAGGCTGTTTCCGGGGCAAATCGCGGACAAACTGTTCATCGCAGATGCGATGCAGGAAAGCGCGTTCGGTCTCGAAGGCCACGTCATCAACGCGATTGCGATCGGCCACACCGATACCGACAATACGACTTGCCTTCACGTCCCTTCCATCGGGTTGGTCGTATCGGGAGACGCCGCCTACAACGGGGTCCATCCCTTCCTTGGAGAGACCGACGCAAAGGGCCGGCTCGAATGGATCGCCGCGCTCGACCAGATCGAGGCGCTCAAGCCGACCGCCGTCATTGCAGGCCACAAGGCACCCGGTACGGGCGATCAGCCGCAGATCGTCGAAGAGACCAGGGCCTACATCCGCAATTTCGACCGCCTCAGCCGTACCGCTTCCGATGCCCGCGCGCTGTATGACCAGATGCTCGAACTCTATCCGACCTGGCTGAATCCGGGATCGCTTTGGACCGCCGCCAAGCTCGCCAAACCAGCCGCTCAATAGATGAAGGCGAGGGCGGGAGGTGACTGTGCCAAGAGGTGTGTCGGAGATGACAGCGCATAGGCTCGATGTTCAAAAGCTTGCGGATAACGCCACGCTCAATAGCTTTCATTACATGGTCATCGGCTGGGTCGCTGTGATCCTGGCCCTCGATGGGTATGACATCGGGGTGACCGGCGCGGCCATGCCGGCAATCATGGCCGATTTGAAGATCGCCGCCACGACGGGAGGAGCGATCGCCAGCGCGAGCCTCGTCGGCATGGCGGTCGGCTCTGTCCTGTTCGGCATGATGGCCGACAGATTTGGCCGGAGGATAGCGATCGCACTTGCGGTCGGCATGTTCAGCCTGCTCACCGCCGCGGCGGGATTGGTCAGGGACCCGTTTCTGTTCGGCGCCTTGCGCTTTCTCGCGGGTCTCGGCCTCGGTGGCGTGCTGCCCGTCGTCATCGCGATGGTGGTGGAATATGCGCCAGTCAGGATTCGGGCGCGGATCATCACGCTCGGAGCCTGCGGTTATGCGTTGGGCGGCGTCGCCGTGGCGCTGCTCGGCCGAGCGGCGATCGAAGCCCACGGTTGGCAAACCGTGTTCTTTGCCGCCGGCGCGCCGATTCTGCTGATACCCTTCATTTTGAAGTGGATTCCGGAATCGTTGCCGCTACTGGTTAAGCGCAAACGCGACGCCGAGTTGCGGTTGATGGTC
>Ga0153933_1000159_pt1 | contig 34311 bp, 39 predicted proteins | sample TSNJ017MetaG_FD_102275 | JGI IMG/M metagenome (GOLD analysis project Ga0153933, IMG submission 102275) | Attine ant fungus gardens microbial communities from New Jersey, USA - TSNJ017 MetaG | ecosystem: Host-associated > Fungi > Mycelium > Unclassified | place: USA: New Jersey, Wharton State...
ACGGTCCATCCGTTCGGAAAGGGGGTAGAGCTCCTTGTGCGCAAAGCGATCGGCTTGATCGAGGATCGTCTGTTGCTGTTCGTCGAGGCCAAACGTCGATACGCGATTGTCGCCGCTGAACAGGCTCTGGGACGTGCTCATGCGCCAGTTTCCTTCCCAGTTTTAGCGATCGTTGTTGTTTCTGGCGATAGTGAATACAATTCATTTTGTATTGTCAATCGGAAAAATGAATGATATTCATTTATGCGACGGTTTCGCCGTCCGAACGCAGCTACGCCGGCGCCGCTCGCGGGCTGGTTACGATGCGGCTCGTCGCCCTGAATCTGGAAAGTTCCGGAGTTCCCATATGCCGGCAATAAGTCCCGAACGAATGCAGGATCGTTACGATGCGATCCTCGATGCCGCCAAACGGGCGTTTGCCGAAAAGGGCTTCGAGGGCGCCTCGATCGCCGAGATCGCGCGCATCGCACAGATTTCCGACGGACTTGCCTATCGCTATTTCCGCAACAAGCGCGACCTTCTCTTCGCCGTTTTGCAGAAGTTTTACGAGCGAATTTTGATCGATCTCGAGATGCAGGTGTTCAAGCACGATCGTTTTCGCGATCGGCTGGAGGCGCTGATCAAGCGGCATATCGAGGTTTTCGTTTCCGATACCGATCTCTGTCGCCTGTTCATCGCCGAAGTGCGGATTGCGAGCGACTACGAAGGCTCGGCGATCCAGGAGATGAACCGGCGCTACACTTCGGTGTTGATCCGTATCGTCAAGGAGGCCGTAAGGACTGGCGAAGTCAGGTCTGATGTGAACCCCAAACTGCTTCGCGACGTTCTATTCGGCGCGATCGAGCATCTTGCCTGGAGGCACGTCAACGGCAGGGGGCAACTCAAGGTAACCCAGACGGCGCGTGAGCTGACCGCCATGCTCACCACCGGCGTCTGCGTAGGCGAGTAGGTATCAATGGTCCCAGCGCCCTTTCCGTTCGATACAGTCCTGATTGCTAACAGGGGCGAGATTGCGGTACGCATCATCGGCTCGTTGCGGAAGCTCGGTCTTCGCGCCGCGATCGTCTATCACGACGTCGATGCGGCCGCTCCGGCGGTGGCTCTGGCAGACGTTGCCATCAGGATTTCGGGAAAGTCACCGGTATCTGCCTATCTCGATGGCGGGCAGATCATAGAGGCGGCTCGTACGGTCGGCGCGGGCGCACTGCATCCGGGCTACGGTTTTTTGTCGGAGAACGCCAGCTTCGCGCGCGCGGTCACGGCGGCGGGCATTGCCTTCATCGGACCCACCCCGGAGGTCATCGAGCTGATGGGCGACAAGATCCGCGCGCGCAGTTTCGTCGAGCGCAACGGCTTTCCCGTCGCGCCCTCCGCCATCGAGGAAAGTGACCCGTCGACATTCCTCGCGCGGGCACGATCGATCGGGGCGCCACTCCTGGTCAAGCCATCGGCCGGGGGCGGCGGGAAGGGAATGCGCATTGTTCGCGATCTCGATCTGCTGGAGGACGCGGTCGCAGAGGCGCGCAGTGAAGGTCAGCGGTACTTCGCCGATGGCCGCCTTTATGTCGAACGATATGTGGAGCGGCCACGGCATATCGAGGTCCAGGTGCTTGGCGATGCTTTCGGCAGCGTCGTGCATCTCCTTGAACGCGAATGTTCGGTGCAGCGGCGATTCCAAAAGATCATCGAGGAAACTCCGTCGCCGGCGCTTTCCATGCCGATGCGCCAAAAAATCTGCGAAACCGCGGCCGGCATCGCTCGCGCTGCCGGATACCGCAATGCAGGCACGGTCGAATTCATATTTGGAGGAGGAGAGTTCTACTTTCTCGAGATGAACACGCGTCTGCAAGTCGAGCATCCCGTCACCGAGATGATAACGGGCGTTGATCTGGTGGCCGAGCAGATCGCTGTTGCCGCGAACCGCCCGTTATCGTTTCGTCAGTCGGATATCTCCGCACAGGGGCACGCCATCGAGGCCAGGCTCTACGCCGAATCTCCCGAGCGGGGCTTTTCGCCGACTTCCGGGAAAGTGTTGATGCTGGAATATCCTCACGAGCAGGGGGTACGAGTCGACGGTGGTATTGCGCAGGGCCAATCGATCACGACGGCCTTCGATCCCATGCTGGCCAAGGTGATCGTCCATGCGCCGACGCGCGATGCCGCCGTCGCCAAGGCTATGAGAGCGGTTCAGAATCTCGTGCTGCTGGGTTGCGAGACCAACGCCGGCTTTCTGGCTCGCGTTCTCGGCGACCACGGTTTCCAGAGCGGGGAAGTGCACACCGGTTACCTGGACGAAAACCCGAGCATCGCGTTAGACCCGGACGACGCCGCCGATGACGTCGCAAGGCTGTTGGCGATTGCCGCGCTGGTGATGCGGCCGGTGCGCGATGCGGCCGATGCAGTCCCGGCCCTCCACGCCGATATCGGCGAATGGAGAAACTGACATGTTTCACAAGTTCGGCCTCGGCGGGCTTACGCACGAGTTGTGGCTCGCCCCAACGGCCATCGGATACCATTTGCAGGTTCTCGACGCCTGGAGTGGCCCTGTTGCGCTTGTGGTCGAAGGGACGGGGCGTGGCAGGCTCACCGTTGCAGGAGTAAGCGAGGCCGTCGCTTTCGCGGTCGACGGAGACGTGGTCCATGTCCACCTGCGCGGCCGGACGCGTTCGCTACGATATGTCGACCCGCTGCAGGCTCTCGCCTCGGTAGCTGCTGACGACGGACATAATCTTGCGCGGGCCCCCATGCCGGGAGCTGTCGTCGCACTGAAGGTCGCGCCGGGCGACGCCGTGACCGCCGGCACCGTCCTGATGGTGATCGAGAGCATGAAGCTGGAGACCCAGATTCGTGCCTCGCAGGACGGCATTGTCGAACGTCTGCACGTCAAGGACGGCGACAGCTTTGATCGCGATGCGATCCTGGTCACGCTCTTGCAGGGAAACTGACGACATGCAACGGATCGTTTCGCTGACCGACACTCGCGCGGAGGAATTCCGGGCCAACGACGTCCACAATCGCCGCCTCGCTGCCGAGCTCAAGGAACGACAGCAGGCGGCGAGATTCGCCAGGCCCGAGCGCGATCTTGAGCGCCTGCGCCGGCAGAACAAGATGTTCGTGCGCGATCGAATCAAGGCGCTGCTCGATCCCGGTACGCCATTCCTTGAGCTGTCGACGCTTGCCGGCAACAAGGCATACGAGGATGAAGTGCCCGGCGCGGCTCAGGTGGTCGGCATCGGCATCGTCTCCGGGCGCGAAGTCATCGTCCATGCCGATGACGCGAGCGTGAAAGGCGGAGCCTGGTATCCGCTGTCAGTCAAGAAGATCGTGCGTGCTCTCGACATCGCAATCGAAAACCGGCTGCCCGTCGTCCACCTTTGCGACAGCGCGGGTGGCTTTCTTCCGCTTCAGGCCGAATTCTTCGCCGATCGGTACTATGCCGGCCGAATTTTCCGCAATCAATCGATCCTTTCGAAAATGGGAGTTCCACAGGTGGCTGTTGTCATGGGCCACTGTACCGCGGGGGGCGCCTATGTTCCGGCGCTCAGCGACTACAATATCATCGTGCAAGGAACGGGTGCGATTTTCCTTGGCGGACCACCCCTGGTGAAGGCGGCGACCGGGGAGGAAGTCTCGGTCGAAGAACTGGGCGGGGCGGACATGCAGACCAGTGTGTCGGGCACCGGCGACTACTCTGCCAGTTCCGAAATGCATGCGATAGCCATCGCGCGGGACATTGTTGGTCGCTTCAGCCGCGTCCCGAAGGTAGCGGTCGACCACGTTGCGCCGGAGCCGCCTGCCTACGATCCATCGGAGCTCTACGGGATCATTCCAAAGGACCCGCGCGTCCAGTTCGACATGCGCGAAATCATTGCGCGGCTCGCAGATGGCAGCCGATTTCACGAATATCAGCCACGGTATGGCCAAACGCTGTTGTGTGGCTTTGCGCGACTTCACGGGTATCAGATCGGGATTATTGCCAACAATGGCGTCTTGTTCAGTGATAGCGCATTGAAGGGCGCCCATTTCATTCAGCTCTGCGACCAGAATCGTACGCCGCTGCTGTTCCTGCAGAATATTACCGGTTTCATGGTCGGCCGCGAGTACGAGCGGCGCGGTATCACCAAGGATGGCGCCAAGCTCATCATGGCGGTTTCCGGCGCCGCGGTGCCGAAGCTGACCGTGAACTGTAACGGTTCCTACGGCGCAGGTACGTATGGCATGTCAGGACGTGCGTTCGATCCGCGATTCATGTTCACATGGCCGCAAGCTCAGATCTCGGTGATGGGCGCGGAACAAGCTGCTGGCGTTCTCACCGAGATCAAAGCCAAGCAACTCGCGCGCAATGGCGAGCAGTTGTCAGAGGCCGAATTGGCGGCGATCCGCGAACCCATCCTCGAGGGTTACCGCGAGCAATCGAGCGCCTATTACTCGACATCTGAAATATGGGATGATGGCATCCTTGATCCGGTCGACACGCGCACTGCGTTGGCAATCGCGCTCAGCGCAGCGCTGAACGCGCCGATCGAAGCTCCACACTATGGAGTCTTCAGGATGTAGGCGTCGGGGAGTCCACAAGAATAGATGTGAGAAAAGGAGAGGAAACAGTGGCGACAACTGAATCAAGGGAAATAGTCGAGGCCACCGATGGAAAGCCGATCAGTGTGTATCGATGGCAGAGTCCTGGCACAGTTCGAGGAGTTGTGCAGATCGCGCACGGGATGGGAGAGCACCCGCTCCGATACCGTCCGGTCGCGGAGGCTTTGGCAGCGACTGGCCTGGTCGTTTACGCAAACGATCATCGCGGCCACGGACAGTCGGCAGCCGATGCGAACGAACTCGGAGATTTTGGTCCGCGAGGCTTTCCTGGCGTAGTGGATGATATGGTTCGCATAACCAGAGCTATTCGAGACAAGGAGAGTGCCAAGCCGCTCGTCCTGCTTGGGCACAGTATGGGTTCCTTCGCCGCCCAGCTTTACATCCTCGACTATGCCGATCTCGTCGACGGGGTGGCTCTTTCTGGTTCGGCGGCTCTCGACCAACTTGGCGCAGCCGCGATGTCCGGGCGTTGGCGACTGGAAGATCTCAACTTGGCTTTCGAACCTGCTAGAACATCGTTCGATTGGCTAAGTCGTGATCAGGCCGAGGTCGATGTCTACATTTCCGATCCGTTGTGTGGCTTCAACGTGAATGAGCAATCCTACGGATCGATGTTCTCGATAGCAGAGAGACTTGCAAATCCCTCGGAGCTGGGTCGTATCCGTAAGGAATTGCCGCTGTTCCTGTTCGTGGGGGATCGAGATCCGGTGAACGCGAACCTCGAATGGTTTCGGCCTCTTGTCGATCGATACCGCGAAGCTGGCCTACAGGACGTTTCCTGGCACGTCTATGGCGGGGCTCGCCATGAGGTGCTCAACGAGATCAATCGGTCTGAAGTGATAGCGGTTTTGCAAGCTTGGATCGGACGCATCTGCGCTTCGAAGAATTAGAGTCGGCAATACTCTGTCGTCAGGCCCGGGAGCCCGACACGAAGTCAAAAGCAACTGCTCGGATCAGCTAGCGTCGAAGGTATATGCGTATCTCTGATATTGCAGCGACCGGCATGTGGCTAAGGTGGTTTCACACAATGCCAAGCTTTTAGATGACTGCTTTGGCGATCTCGGTTGGATCGCGAGTGGTACTCACGCCGACTTCGATTATCTTTCGCGATTGTTTCCGTAAGGCGGTCATTGCGGTCGACAAAGCTCGACATACGCAACGCCTGATCGAAAGCTCGCGCTAGTATCTCAATTTCATCCGTCCTTAACGTGCTGCCTTCGAGCAGCCGCCTGATCGGCATTGCCTTTCCCTCATCAGCAGGACCTTACAGCACGGGCACGATGTTTGTGATGTGCCAATCCGACCGAAACTGATCGCCATCCTTGATCGCATGTTTCCGACGGGCATCGTCAGTTTTCCCGCAGCGCTCGGCGAGTTTTTTCACCAGATTGCTTACTCGCTCGAACGAGGTACCGCCGAAAGTTTAGCGCGACTACCGATATCGCATTGTAAAGCAAAGGGGAGTTGGCGCACCCGACACGATTCGGACGTGTGACCTTTGCCTTCGGAGGGCAGCGGTCCGGAGCGCAGACGATCTCTTGGTCACGGCGTATGTACGCGCGGCGGTTTATCTCAGGTGGCCAAGCGCAACGCGTTGCAAAGGCGCTGCGAAATCGATCCGCTTTCCGGCACGTCATGCACAAGCGTTCGACGACTATCACCATCAGCTTCGTGCGCGAGTCGAAAAGCGCCGGCGGTCCGTCGCTCATGTCGAATTTCGGTCGCGCGGCGGCAGTCGAGATTAGTCAGATCTGCTGTGGGTTGGCACCCACGGCGCCATCATTCTTGCGGGCCATCTGCTCGATTCCGTCGTTCGGAATAGCGAAATTCGTCGCGGCGCGTTCGGCTTGGCGATACCAGCAAAAATACCAGCAAAGTGGACCGCTGCAGTGGGCTTATGCTTGGATTTTCAATCCCTTGCGACAGTTTTCCGGGGAAATTCGGAATCGAACTAGCGCCTTATGTCTTTGTTATTGCTAAAGTTTTTTCCGTGGTGCCCCTGGCCGGAATCGAACCAGCACTCCTTGCGGAACTCGATTTTGAGTCGAGCGCGTCTACCAGTTCCGCCACAGGGGCATTCGCGATGTCCCGGCCATGAAGAGGACCGGGGGCCTGCGAAGCGCGGCGGACTATAGCGGGCAGTCTGTTGCGGTCAACCCGCGCGGATGTGATTGTCCCGTGCCTCGACAGCGGTTTTGGTGCGCGATACCACCCGATCAGGCACGGAATCCGGACTTGTACCCCTCGCGGACCGATGCGCTCGGGAGATCTGTCGTGACGCTCGCCACCGCCCATTCCTCGCAAGTCCAGGCCCACAGCAATCCGGCGCTGACGGCCTCGAGCGCGATTGCCGTGATCGCAGCCGCGACGCTGGCCGGGGCCTGGTTCTTCCAGCTGGTGCTGGAGATCCTGCCCTGTCCGCTCTGCCTCGAGCAGCGCTACGCCTATTACCTCGCGGTCCCGCTCGGTGCCGTGGTCGCGCTCGCGGCTGCCAGGGGCGCGCCGCGCCCGGTGCTGCTTGCCGGGCTCGCCCTGCTCGGCCTTGCCGCGCTCGCCAATGCCACCCTTGGGACCTACCACGCCGGTGTCGAATGGGGGTTCTGGCAGGGCCCGACCGATTGCACCGGTCCGCTCCTCAATCTCGGCACCGCCGGCAGCCTGCTGGACCAGCTCGACAAGGTGAAAGTGGTCCGCTGCGACGAGGTGCAGTGGCGTTTCCTCGGCCTCTCGCTCGCCGGCTACAACGTGCTGATCTCGCTGCTGATGGCTGCGATTGCGGCGTGGGGCGCGGCGAAAGCGGCGAAGGCCTGACCTGTCGTACGATTTCGCCCCTAATCGTCCACGTCGTCCTGCGGCCGTCCGAACAGGTGGATGATGCCCGGCGTTGCGATCGTGACGAACACGAAGCGCGACAGATGATGGGCGCCGACGAAGATCGGGTCGATATGCAGGGTCAGCGCCAGCGCCAGCATGGCGTCCATCGCGCCGGGCGCGAAGGCGACCAGGACGTCGGCGAGATGCACATGGGTGGTGAAGGCGATCACCGCGACGAACACGGCAGAGATCGCAATCGCGATCGCGAACGAGCCGAGCCCGGCATTGACGTGGCTGAGCAGGGTCTTTGTCTTCATCCGAGCGAAGCGGGTGCCGATGATCGCGCCGATGCCGACCAGCGCGACGTTGCGCAGCCAGGGCGGCAGGCCGCCGTCGACCAAGCCGGCGCCATGCAGCAGGCTGGAGGCGAGCATCGCGCCGAACATCCAGCTCGCCGGAAATTTGATCCAGCGCAGCGCCAGCGAGGCTGCGATCGAGCCCGCGACCAGCGCGGCAAGCCCGAACGGTGATGCGACCGTGGTCGGCAAGGGCGGCGGCGCGGCGCGCGTGATCCCGGTCAGGGCCAGCACCAGCGGCAGGGCCGCGGTCAGGATGATGACGCGGATGGTCTGCACCACCGCGATCGCGGCGACGTCGGCGCCCTTCTCGGCGGCGAGGATGGTGATCTGCGACAGCGCCCCGGGGCTGCCGGCGAGAAACGCCGAGGTCTGGTCCCAGCCGTGCACGCGTTGCAGATAATGGCTCGAGCCGAAGGTCGAGCAGAAGGTCGCGAGCGCCAGCAAGCCGATGGTGATCGGATAGGAGCTCATGTGCTGAAGCAGTTGCCGCGACATCAGCGAGCCCAAGGAGATGCCGAGCAGCACCAGCACCGCCTGGGTCAGCAGCGGCGGCATCGCGAGCGGCCGTCCCGCCAGCGCTGCGATCGCGACCGCGGCCATCGCGCCCGAGATCAGGCCGCCCGGCAATTGTGCCCACTGAAACAGCAGGCCGCCAGCGGCGCCGATGACGAGAGTCTCGAGCCCGTTGCGGACTTTGCTGCGGTCGGGAGTGGCTGTTGCCATCGAAGCGCGGATCAGGGTCACGCCGCCTTATGGCAAATTCGCATCCGCGGGACAATTGCATCTCGCGATTGCAGCAATGCGCCCGAACTGTGGACGCACGAAAACCTTCACCCTCCCGCGCGGGGAGGATGAAGGCCTGAACATGTCCAAGGCGTTTTCGAGCGAAGCGGATACCGGTTCGCGTAAGGAAAACGCGTCAAAAACAGCTTATTGCTTCGCCGCCGGGGCCGCGCCGCCCATCTTTTCCTTCTTGCACTCGGAGCGGAATTTCTTGCGCTCCTTGCCGTGCAGGCCCTTGGCGTCGGCTTCCTTCGAGCACTCGATCGACTCGGCGGTGTGCGGCTTGGCTTCCTTCGACATCTTGGCCGCGGGGGCGGCCGCCGGGGCCGCCGGCGCAGGCGCTGCGGTTTGCGCGAAGGCGCCGCCCATCAGCAGCAGGGAGGCGACGGCGGTTGCGGTCGCGAGCGATGAAATGGTCTTCATGTGACACCTCGTAGGGAAGGGAGGGGAACCGTTGCGCGGCGATGCTGAACCGCGGATGAACATACGGCGTTTGCGCCGCCACAATATTTTGAGGCGCCGGCGGCCCTGCGCGTTGTCGCAAGTTCCGGTTGCGCTAGGATAATGGTCTTACGCCACTGCCCCCAAGATGCTCCACAAGGGAGACCAAGGATGACCATCCAGACCAGACTGTTTTGCGCGATTGCGCTGTCGGGCTTTGCCGCCTTCGCCGTCGCCGCCCCGGCGCAGGCCCTGACGATGCAGGAGTGCAGCGCCAAGTACCAGGCTGCCAAGACGGCCGGCACGCTCAATGGCGAGAAGTGGAACGATTTCCGCAAGACGCAGTGCGGCGCCGAGGCGACGCCGGCGGCCGCCCCCGCCGCTCCGCCGCCGGCCGCTGCTGCACCGGCCCCCGCCGCGCCGAAGGAAGCCAAGCGGGAAGCAGCGCCCGCCGCTGCGCCTGCGATGCCGAGCGGCCCCGCGGTCTTCCCGAACGCAGTCGATCCCAAATACGCCAAGGAGTCCGAAGGCAAGGCGCGCATGCACACCTGCGTCGACCAGTACAAGGCCAACAAGGAGACCGGCGGCAATGGCGGGCTGAAGTGGATCCAGAAGGGCGGCGGCTACTACAGCGAATGCAACAAGCACCTGAAGGGCGCCTGATCTCGTCGATCTGAGTTTGAAGAGCGGCCGGCCTCGCACCGGCCGCTCTTTTTATTCGCCATCATCGAGCAGCTTGTCGGCCGATGTCGCCAGCAGTTGCGCGCGCTTGCGCGGGCCGCGTTGCGGAAACAGCAGGCTCTGGCCGAAGATGAAGCAGTAGAACAGGAACGCCTTGGCGTCGGCTTCCTCGGCGGAGAGGCCGGTCGCGCGATAGAGCTGGCCGACATTCTTCAACCGCGCGGCATCGACGCTCGCGACCGCTGTCGCGGCAGCCTCATCGCTCCGTGCCCATTGCCGGATCGCGAGCTCGATCGCCATCGCCTCACTGTTCATGCGCTCCGAATAGAGTGTGATGATCGCCTTCAGGCGTTCGCGCGCGCTGGCGCCGTCGAGCGCGGTGTGCTTCTCGATCGCGTCGATGCGGCCGTCGCGCCAGGTCGCGAGCATCGCCTCCAGCAGCGCGGCGCGGTCGCGGAAGCGGCGGTAGAAGCCGCCCTTGGTGACGCCGAGATTCTTCGCCAGCACCTCGACCCGCACGCCCTCGGTGCCGGAATGCGCGAGCTCGGCAAAGCCGGCCGCGACCCAGGCATCGCCCTTGCCGTCAGTCATCTGGTTCCCCCGATACGGTACCGTATTGCTAGCCCGCTTCGCCGGTGATACGCTACCGTATCAACGATCCAAAAAAAACGGGAGCGGCACGATGGAGGGCGAGGCGACCTATCGCGGCACGGTCTATCCCTGGCAGTGCGATCACGTCGGCCACATGAACATCATGTGGTATGTCGGCAAGTTCGACGAGGCGAACTGGAACCTGTTCGCGCGGCTCGGCCTGACGCCGAGTTATCTGCGCGAATCCGGCCGCGGCATGGCCGCCGTGCAGCAGACCCTGTCCTACAAGCGCGAACTGCTCGCCGGCGACATCGTCGAGGTCAAGAGCCGGCTGCTGGAGTTCCGCGACAAGTCGATCCGCTTCCTGCACGAGATGCGCAATGCGGAAAGCGGCGAGATCGCCGCGACCTGCGAGATATCGGCCGTGCATATGGATCGCGCCGCGCGCAAGTCGGCGCCGTTCGCGCCGGCGATCCGCTATGCCGCGATGCATCACCTTGCGCCGCAAGACCCTGTGGGCGCGTGACCGCGATGCCGCGCTTCGAACCCAAAAATCCCGATTACCGCGCGGTCGCGACCGACATATTCGCGCGCCAGCGCGCGATGCAGACGCTCGGCATCTCGATCGTCCGGCTCGAGCCCGGCGAGGTCGATCTCGTGATGCCCTATTCGGCCGACTTCACCCAGCAGCACGGCTTCGTTCATGCCGGCATCATCACCGCGGGTCTCGACAATGCCTGCGGCGTTGCCGCCTTCACGCTGATGCAAGCGGGTTCCGAGATCCTGACGGTGGAGTTCAAGACCAATTTGCTCGCGCCGGCCAAGGGCGAGCGATTTGTCTTCCGCGCCAAGGTCGTCAAGCCCGGTCGCACGCTGACCTTCTGCGAGGCCGCCGCCTTCGCGCAAAACGACGGCGCCGAAACGCTGGTCGCGACCATGACCGGCACGCTGATGGCGCGGGCGCGGCGGGGGTAGCAGCGAGCACCGGCCTATCACCGTCACCCTGAGGTGCGAGCTCTTGCGAGCCTCGAAGGGTCGACGGCCGCTAGCGGGGCCGTGCATCCTTCGAGGCTCGCTCCGCTCGCACCTCAGGATGACGAGGGATGAAATTGAATCACGGCTCCATCCACGTCATTGCGAGCGAAGCGAAGCAATCCATCTTTCCCGGGTTTGCGAAATGGATTGCATCGCTTCGCTCGCCACGAAGATAGGCTTTCATAACGCTCAGTTGACAAGCATCGCGCGCGGCGACCTGATAGGCGTCCTTGACGGATGCCCGCCGCATGATCGCCAGCCTCAGCCTGATCCTGGTCTGCCAATTGATCGGCGAGGTGGCCGTGCGTGCGCTCGGCGTGCCGGTGCCTGGCCCGGTGGTCGGGCTTATGCTGCTCCTGCTGTTGCTTCTTGCGCGCGACCGGTTTCCGGGGCTGGCGCGTGGGCCGCTTGGCGATGGCGGCGTCGAAGGCGCTAGCCGCGGCCTGCTAGCCAATCTCTCGCTGCTGTTCGTCCCGGCCGGTGTCGGCGTGGTGCAGAAGCTCGATCTGCTCGCCGAGCACGGCGTCGCGATCCTGGCGATCCTCGTGGTCTCCGTGATCGTCACGCTGCTGGCGACAGTCGCGACCTTCGTGGCTGCCAGCAGTCTCCTTTCTCGCGATGACGACGCATCATGAGCGACAATCCGTTCTCGCTCTGGGTCTATCTCTCGCAGTCGCCGCTGTTGTGGCTGACCGTGACGCTGCTGACCTATGCCGCTACTGATGCGGTGTCGCTCGCAACGCGCCGCCATCCGCTCGCCAATCCGGTGCTGCATGCGATGTGGATCATCGGCGCCTTCCTGCTGCTGACCAAAACCTCCTACACCACCTATTTCGCCGGCGCGCAGTTCGTGCATTTCCTGCTCGGGCCGGCCACGGTCGCGCTTGCCGTGCCGCTCTACGAGAACCGCAAGCGGGTGGCGGCTGCGATCCTGCCGATGCTGGTCGCGCTCGCGGTCGGCTCGGTGACCGCGATCGTCTCGGTGGTGCTGCTGGCGCAGGCGTTCGGCCTGCCGCGCAGCCTGATCCTGGCGATGGCGCCGAAATCGGTCACCGCGGGTGTCGCCATGGGCATCAGCGAATCCCTGCATGCCGATCCCTCGCTGACCGCTGTCGCGGTGATCCTGACCGGCATCATGGGCGCCGTCATGGTGACGCCGCTGATGAACCTGACCGGCATCACCGACTATCGCGCCCGCGGCTTTGCCGTCGGCATCGCCGCGCATGGCATCGGCACCGCGCGGGCCTTCCAGGTCGACGAGGTCGCCGGCGTCTTCGCCGGGATCGCGATGAGCCTGAATGCGCTGGTCACCTCGCTGCTGGTTCCGCTGGCGGTGACATTTCTGGTGCATTGACGATAGCCGCAGTGCAGTTTTGTGCTATTGGCATGGCAATCAGCAGCAAATCCTTCTAGGATCATTGCTTCCAACGCGAGTCTTCATCCCTTTGGTCTTTTCTGTCACGCAAAGCCTGCTTGGACTGGCATCGGGCATGCTGGTCGGCTTTTCGCTGGGCCTGGTCGGCGGCGGCGGCTCGATCCTTGCGGTACCCCTGATGGTCTATCTGGTCGGCGTGCCCGAGCCGCATGTCGCGATCGGCACCTCGGCGATCGCGGTCGCGGCCAATGCGGCCGTCAACCTCTCCAACCATGCCCGCGGCGGCACGGTGATCTGGTCCTGCGCGCTGTTGTTCGCGGCCGCCGGCATGGTCGGCGCGTTCGGCGGGTCGATCCTCGGCAAGATGCTGGACGGGCAGAAGCTGCTCGCGATGTTCTCGCTGGTGATGCTGGTGATATCAGCGCTGATGCTGAAGAACCGCGCGCGGGTCGGCCTCAGCGACGTCAAGATGGACATGTCCAACATGCCCGCGATCGCAGGCCTTGGGCTTGCCACCGGGACGATGTCCGGCTTCTTCGGCATCGGCGGCGGCTTCTTGATCGTGCCGGCCCTGATGCTGGCGACCGGCATGCCGATCATGAACGCGGTCAGTTCCTCGCTGGTGGCGGTCACCGCCTTCGGCATGACCACGGCGTTGAGCTATGCGTGGTCCGGGCTGGTATCCTGGGGGCTGGCGGGGCTATTCGTCGCCGGCGGCATCGTCGGAGGGCTGGTCGGGACCCGCTCGGCGCGGCATCTGTCGGAACGGCGCGGCGCGCTGAACATCGTGTTCGCCACTGTCATTATTGTGGTGGCGATCTATATGCTGCTGCGTAACATCACGGCCTCCTGAGCGTAGAAGGGCGAGAGTTCCTCGCGAGACCTGCATATGAACCGGCTGACCCCTCCTTCTGCCATCCCCGGCCCCACCCGCCGCGCTGCGCTCGGCCTGCTTGGCACTGGTGCGGTGCTGCTGGCCGCAGGCTCCGCCCGCGCCGACGACGCGTCGGAAGACAAGGTGCTGACCGAGGCGCAGGTGCTGCGCGACCCGGAGATTCCGGTGATCGGCAATGCCAGCGGCGACATCACCATCGTCGAGTGGTTCGACTACAACTGCCCCTATTGCCGCAAGCTCGCGCCGGAACTGCGTCAGGTCGTGCAGGACGACGGCAAGGTCCGACTGGTGCTGAAGGATTGGCCGATTCTCGGCCCGGTCTCCAAGGTCGCGGCGCGGATGGCGCTGGCGGCGAAGTATCAGGACAAGTTCGAGGCCGCCCATGAGGCGATGATCTCGGTCAATTCGCGCATCACCGAGCCCCGTATCGCCGAATTGCTGTCGGGCGCCGGCCTCGACATGGACCGGCTGAAGCAGGATCTCGACACCAACGCCTCGGCGATCGATGCGCTGCTCGCGCGCAACAACGAGCAGGCGGAGGCGTTCGGCTTCAACGGCACCCCGGCCTTCATTGTGGGTAAGTTCCGCGTGCCCGGCGTGCTTAGCATGGCTCAGTTCGAGCAGGTGATCGCCGACGCCCGCAAGGCCAACATGGGCCGCAAGATCGAGAAGAACTAGCCTCGGCTCACGTTGAGCCCTTGCGCTTGGCGTAAGCGCGGCGCGCGCGCTCGCGGTTGCCGCACACTTCGCTCGAGCACCAGCGGCGGGTCCGGTTCGGGCTCTCGTCGACGAAGAACCAGCCGCAGCCTTCGGCCTCGCAACACCCGATGCGGCCGGCATCGTCGGACGCCAGCAGGGCGGTCAACGACCACAGCACCGGCCACAGCGGCTCGCCGACGTCGTGGCCTGCGAGGGCATGGCGATAACCGCGATCCTGCCGCATCAGCTCGGGTTGCCGGGGTGCGGCCGACAGCATCTGATTGACGAGACGAAGGTCCGCGCTGCTTCCGTCGCGCAGCGCGTCCGAGATGGTCCAGATGTCGCGACGCAGGGCGTAGCCCTTGTGCAAAATGGCCTCGGCCTCGCGGCTTGTCGCGCGCGCGCTCAGCTTCCGCGTTGCGGCAAGCGGCAATGTGCCGCGGCGCTCGCTCCACGACAGCAGCGACGCATAATCCGGGATCAGCTCCTGCGGCTCATCAGAGGTTCGCCAGTCGAGCGTGTTCGCGAAATCGAGGCAGACCCGCCCACCGAAGAATTGCGTCGCTGCCCGCGCGGGATCCCTTGACATCACGGCCTCTCACGAAGTTTAATCTAATGGTCATGACCATTACAAGTGCCGATACCTCGCCCCGCGTCCCAACCATGACCGCAGCCGGATTCCGACGGGGCCTGGTCGCGGCGCTGCCGTTCCTCGCCAGCAACGGCGCTGCCGGCCTGGTGATGGGACTGACCTACAAGGGACTTGGGCTCGGAGCTGCGCATGCGATTCTGTTCAGCCTCCTCGTCTACTCCGCCACGGCCCAGGCGATCACGCTGAGCATGTGGGCCAGCCCGCTGCCGATCGTCGCCATGGTCACAGCCTGCATTGCCACCAATTCGCGATATCTACTCATGGGCGCGCATTTGCGCCAGCTGTTCGGCGGCTTTGCGATTCGCCGGATGCTGCCCACGCTGTTCCTGCTGGCGGATGCGTCGTGGCTGATGACGAGCGCGGACGCTGAAAGCAACGGGCCGGACGCGGGCTATCTCTTGGGATCGAGCATTCCGATGGCGATCGGATGGAGCGGCGGCACCGCGCTCGCCTATGCCGCGCCGCTGGCCGCAAACGGACCGCTCAAGCTCGCCGGCGCGTTGCTGCCGACGATGTTCATCGCGACCTTGCTGCCCAGCCAGTGGAAGACCACGAAATCGGTTTGGCCGTGGCTGACCTCCGCGATTGTCGCGCTCCTGGTCGCCCGGTTCGTGGATGCCAGCTGGTCGATGTTGATCGGCGGCGGCTGCGGCACGCTGGTGAGCATGATGGAGGGCCGCGATGCATGACCTCGAAATCCTCGGCGCCATCGCCATCCTCGGCGTCACCTGCTACGCGATGCGCGCCGGCGGCTATGTGCTTGCCTCGTCGCTGCGCGACGACGGCATCGCGGCGCGGTTTCTCCGTCTCGCGCCCGGCAATCTGTTCATCGCATTCATTGTCGGGGGCTGCCTGTCCGGCGGGCTGGCGGGTCTGGCCGGGACCCTGGTTGCGATCGCCGCGATGGCGATCACGAACAGGGAATGGGCCGCGCTCGGGGCCGGGTTCGGCGCGGCGCTGGCGACATCAGCATTCGGGATGTGACGCTGCGTCTCGGTGTCGAGACGCAGCGATACGGGCGTTCAGCCGCTATTTCGATGCGATCCTGGTCCATTCCTCATGGGCCCGCGTCTTCACCGCGTTCCAGTCATGGGCGGCGACGTCCCAATTGACGATGTTGCGGTTCTCCGCTGCGACCTGTGTGTCGGTCGACTGCATGGAATCATGGGCATAGACGCCACAGCCGAGCAGCAGCGCGCCCAGGATCATTCCCAAAATGACTCGCATTGCACATCCTCCGGTGTTGGGCGGTTAACGCTGCGGGCGCGATCCTGGTTCCGGCCCCGTGAAACCGCGCGCTTGATCCGTTATGATCGATGGATGCAGGCAGCCCTTGGTCCGGACGATCTTTTGCAGCAGTTCCGCCGCAAATATCTGTGGTGGGAGCCGGTCGATGGACATCCGTTTTCCGACGACCGCGTCATCGCGCAAACGATGAATCTCGCAACATATGACGACATTCTGCGTCTCGAGGATGCGGTCGGCCACGCGCGCCTGGTCGAGATCATGCGCCATGCCGAACCGGGCTGGCTCGATGATCGCTCATGGGAATTCTGGCGAGGCCGATTGAGCTTTGCGGGCTTGGGACAACGAGAGGAGAGATTCGCTGTATCACCGTCATCCCGAGGTGCGAGCTCTTGCGAGCCTCGAAGGATGAATCGGCCCCGATGCAGCCGCGCGGCCGCAACGGGGCCGTCGACCCTTCGAGACGCGCTTCGCGCTCCTCAGGGTGACGGGGAGAGAGTGCCTCAGTTGCCGCGGACGGGTACCCCATCCAGCCACCGCAATATCTCCGCATTGATCTCGCGCGGATAAGTGTGGCTGAGATCGTCGATCTCGCGATAAATGACATCAGCGCCGGCGGCGGAGAGCAATTGCTGGGTCTGCCGCGCGGTCTGCACCGGGAACATCCAGTCGAGCTGTCCATGGGTGATGAAGACAGGCAGGCCGCGCAGCCGCTCGGCGTCGGCCATCTCGGCCATCAGCGGATGGAACGTCGCCGCGACGGGCGCAAGATGCGTGAAGCGCGAGGCGCCGTCGAGGCCGCTGACATAGCTGAAGGTGCCGCCGTCGCTCATCCCGGTCAGCAGCATCCGCTTGCCGTCGATAGTCCAGCGCGCGCCGACATGATCGAGGATGCGATTGAGATTCGGCGTGTCGGTATCGTTGCCCATCAGCGCCCAGGTTTGTCCCGTCGCGGTCGGCGCCACCAGAATGGCGCCGCGGCTGCGGGCGTCGCGCAGCCAGCTCCACAGGAAGCCGCGGCCGTTGCCGCTGCCGCCATGCAGCGCCATCACCAGCGGCCAGGCGCGATCCGGCGTGTAATATTCCGGCACGTAGAGCGAGAAGCCGCCGCGGCTGCCGAGTTCGTTCTGCTCGTGGAAGATTCCCGTGTTCTCCTGCGCCGGCGCCTCTAGCTTGGCGAGCAGATCGGTGTCCTCGCGCAAGTCGGGCGCGACGAAGAACTGGCTCACCGGCGGCAATTGCGCGACAAGCGGATAGAGCGCCTCCTGCGCCCGCGGCAGATAGCGCAGCGCACGGAACACGCTGACGAGGTCGCCCTCGCCGTTCGCCACTGCGCGCAAGCCGGCATAGCCTGACAAAGCCGCGTCGGCTGCGGCCGCGAGCGCGGCCTGGATGTGCGCGAATTTCTCCGGCCAATCGGCGAGACGCGGCCGCACCGCCTGCAGCGCCGCGTCGGGCTCGCCCGCGATCTCCATCACCCGGCCGAACTCCGCCGGATTGAGATTGCGCGCGACAAACGTCAGCGCCTCCAGCGTCTGCAACAGCGGCGGCAGCAGGGCCACGATGTCATCAACCACGGCCTCGCTCATCGCCGGCATCCTTCTTGGTTGTTGGATCAAAGCGGCAGCCACGCAGCTACTGCACCCCTCCCCGCAAGCGGGAGAGGTGAAGAAACAGCGCCTCGCTCAATGCAGCCTCGGCGCCTTCAACATCCGCATGCGGTCGATCGAGGTCAGGGTCACGTCGAAGGTGACGCCCTCATGGTAGATGGTGAGCGGCACGTCGACGCCGGCCGAGCCGAGCGACCAGAGCTTGCGATAGAATGCGGTCTGGTTCGTCACCTTCTCGCCGGCGATCGCGAGGATCACGTCGCCGGTTTTCAGTTCGGCGCGCGCCGCCGGTCCCTTGCTGGCGATGCCGACCACCAGGAGGCGGTTGTCGATCTCGGTCGTGAACATGCCGAGCCACGGCCGGGCCGGCTTGTTGACGCGGCCGAACTTGCGCAGGTCAGAGATGACGGGCTTCAACAGGTCGATCGGCACCACCATGTTGACGTGCTCGGCCTTGCCGGAGCGCTCACGTTCGAGCTGCAGCGAGCCGATGCCGATCAGGTCGCCGGTGTCGGAGATCAGCCCGGCGCCACCCCAGTTCGGGTGCGAGGGATGGGTGAAGATCGCCTCGTCCAGCAGATATTCCCAATAACCCGCGAATTCCTGCTTCGCCGCGATCTGGCTCGCGACCGAGCGGGTGCGGCCGCCGGCGCCACCAAGCACGACATTGTCGCCGACCCGGGTCAAGGCCGAGGAGCCGAGCGGCAGCGGATCGAGATCGAACCGGCCGAGCGCCTGCACCAGGCCGAAACCGGATTCGAAATCGAAACCGAGCGGGTGCCCCTCGACGACGCGGCCGTCGCCGAGATGCAGCCACACGGCTTCGGCTTCCGTGATCAGATAGCCGATTGTCAGCACCAGCCCGTCATCGATCAGGACGCCGTTGCCGGCGCGCTCGGTGCCGAGCGTTTCGGCGCTGGAGGCGTCCGACGGAATGATCGAATGCAGCCCGACGACGCTCTTCAGCGCGCGATCGAGATTGAAGCGGTAATCTTCGGGGCGGGGCTGGAAGGCCGACGGCACTTTCCATTCGGTCATTGCGGGCATCAAAAATCTCCTGGCGTGCAGGGCGCTGGAACCCCCGAAGTAAATCCGAGGTTCTGCCGGCAGGGAAGGTGAAAACATATACCTTGAGTGGGCGCCTGCACAGCTTATGTGGCGTGCAGACGGCCTCCTCGCAAGGTGAATTGACCTCAATCGCCGCGCGATGCCTGCCGCGCAGGCATGATGCGGAAGGCGCGATCCTGCTTGATCCAGGCGGCACGCTCGTCGCGCAGCAGGGTGCGGCGGACCTTGCCGGAATCGTCGCGCAGCGGCACGGCCACGCGCTCGAAACTTTCCGGATGCTTGTAGCGGCTGAGCTTGTCGGCCAGGAAATCGCCCATGCCGTCCGCGACTTTCTGCGCGTCGGTGTCGTCGGCGAGCTCGAGGATCGCATGCACGCGCTGGCCGAATTCCGGATCGGGCAGGCCGACCACGACGGCCGAGCGCACATCGGGATGCGCGCTGACGGCGGCCTCGACCTCGGCCGGATAGATGTTGGCGCCGCCGCGCAGCACCATGTCGGCGAGGCGGTCGCCCAGATAGAGATAGCCTTCTTCATCAAGCCGCCCGATATCGCCGAGCGATTCCCAGCCGTCGCTGCGCCGCTTCGGCGCAGCACCAAGATAGTGATAGGTAGAGCCGGCGCCGTCATTGGGCAGGAAATAGATCTCGCCGGTTTGGCCGGTCGGCACGTCATTGCCGTCCTCGCCGATGATGCGCAAGCGCGCGGTCTCACCGATCTTGCCGACCGAGCCCTTGTGCGCCAGCCATTCGACGCCGTTGATGACACAGGCGCCCTGTCGCTCGGTGCCGCCATAGAGCTCCCAGACCCGCTCCGGCCCGAGCCACTCGATCCACTTCTCCTTCAGCCAGGGCGGCATCGGGGCCGCCATGTGAAACACGATCTGGAGACTGGACACGTCGTAGCGCTTGCGCACCTCCTCGGGCAGCGCCCAGATCCGGTGCATCATGGTCGGCACGAAATTCACCCACTGCACGCGCTCGCGCGCGATCAGCCGCAGCGTCTCCTCCGCGTCGAACTTCACCATGCCGGTGAGGCGCCCACCGCCGAACAGGGCCGAGTGCGACAGGATGAACGGCGCGTTGTGATAGAGCGGGCCGGGATTGAGCAGCGAGGCCTCGTGCGGAATCCCGAGCATCAGCGGGGTTGCGGTGTCGATCACGGCCGGGTTGTGATCGAGGATCACCTTCGGCCGTCCGGTCGAGCCGCCGCTCGTCATCGCCTTCCAGTAGCGCGCGACCGGACCGGTGACCGGCTCGTCGGAAAATCCCTCAGGCACAAAACTCGCCGGTAGCGAGTTCGGCGCATTCCAGTCGGCCTCGCCGCCGACCACCAGCGCGGGCTTCAGGATCTCGAGCACGGCGGCGGCCTCGCCGCGCGGCAGCCGCCACGACAGCGAGGTCGGCGTCGCGCCGCATTTCCACACCGCGAAGGTGGTCTCGAAGAATGCGTTGCTGTTCGGCAGCCCGATCGCGACGAAGTCGCCGGGCTTGACGCCCTTGGCGGCGAACGCCCGCGCCCGCGCATTGGCCCGGCGCTCGAGCTGCTGCCAGGTCAGCGCATCCTCGCCATGGCTGACGGCGATCGCGTCAGCCGGCTTGCGGTCGGCATACCAGCGCGGCACGTCGGCTAAGGGGATCAGCATGGGGCGTTTCCGTTGGATGAGGGCTGCTCGCGGCCGCTCTTGTTGGGCGTGGCCGGCACTTCATCAACAGAGCGGCGATCGAGTCAAGCGACCGGCGTCCGTTTGATCGGTATCCCACTGCCGGATTTGATGAATCTGCGTTCGCTAAAACCCGCGTCAAGATTCCGGTAAAGTTCAAGCGATCGCGCTAAGCCGGATTTTACAGGGCAGGCCGCATTGTGGCGGACGTGGTTGTGCGTCGAGCGGCGTTCACGTCGTCGGTGCTCTGTCCTTTCCTGGAGTGACGACGATGGCAAGCCATGGTGCACGGACCAAGATCAGTCGTGAGCCGCGACGGCAGCTCAACAACCGTCCGGCCTGGATCATGGTGGATGATGGCGCAACCGAGTGCGAATGTGCCGTGGTCGACGTCTCGCCCGGCGGTGCCAAGATCGTCACCGAGGTCGAATTCAGCGTCAAGGATCGCCTCGCGCTGACGCTGCTGGCCGACCATTCGAAGCGCCATGCCTGCGAGGTGGTCTGGCGTCGCGGCAAGACCTACGGGCTCAAATTCGTGATGGCGGAGCCCGAGGCCGAACCCGCCGGGGCTGCCTCCGAGCCGGTCGGGGCCGCGTAAGGCAGGCCCTAGGTAGATTCACGGCCACAGCCGTAACTCACTTCTTAACATATTCAGCTTATTTTTCGGCATCCTCCCTCGTGAATCGCCCGCCACCCGATTTCCCGGCGGGGCGCTCAGCAACATTGGAAGAGGCAGAATGCCGGCCCTCAAGACCGCTTTTTCGCTGCGCTCGATCGGCGCCAGGCTCGCGATCATGACCTTCGTCGGCGCCGTTTGCATGGCGCTGGTGGCATCGACCGTACTCTGGATTGCCCGCGGCCAGCTCGTCGCCGAGCGCACCGAGAAGGCGCACGCCATCGTCGACGTGGTCTGGAATCTCGCCGACGGTTACTACAAGGCCTACAAGGCCGGCCAGATGACCGAGGAGGAGGCGAAGAAGCGCTTCCTCGAGGCCAACAACTCGGTCTGGTACGAGGACCATACCAACTACGTCTACATCTATGACTACGAGACCGGGCTCTGTGTTTCCAATCCCGGCATTCCGCAGTTCGTCGGCAAGGACATGCGTCCGAACAAGGACGCCAACGGCCTGCCGTTCGCCGTCATGCTGATGGACATTGCGAAGAAGGGCCAGGGCACCCTGAACTACTCCTTCCGCCGGAGCGGCAGCGATCCGACCCCGCTCGCCAAGGTCGCCTTCACGCGCGGTTTCGCGCCGTGGAATCTGATGCTTGGTTCGGCCGAATACATGTCGGAGGTCGACAACTCGTTCTGGTCGATGGTGCAGACCGCATCCGTCGTCATCGCCGTGCTGATGCTGATCTCGATCGCGATCGCCTGGATGGTCGGCCGCAGCGTGGTCAAGCCGCTGGCCGGCCTGAAGGCGCGCATGGCTTCGCTCAGCGCAGGCCAGCTCGACGCGCCGGTGGCGCATGCCGAGCGCCGCGACGAGATCGGCGAGATGGCGCGCACCGTCCAGGTGTTCCGCGACGCGATGATCGAGACCAACCGGCTGCGCGATCAGCAGGCCGCCACCGAGCAGCAGCAGGCCGTGACCCGCAAGGTCGACATGCAAAGGCTCGCCGATCAGTTCGAGAGCGAGGTCGGCGAGATCATCGAATTGGTGTCGGTCGCCGCCAGCCAGCTCGAGCAGTCCTCGACGACCTTGTCGAAGACCGCCGAGACCGTCGAGCAGGTCTCGCACCGCGCCTCCGGGGCCTCGGGCGAGGCGGCCTCGAACGTGCATTCGGTCGCGGCCGCAAGCGAGGAGCTCGCCGCCTCGATCGGCGAGATCAGCCGCCAGGTCGGCGCTTCCGCACGCATCGCGGGCGAGGCCGTGACCCAGGCGCAGAAGACCGACGCCCGCATCAGCGAATTGTCGCAGGCGGCAGGCCGGATCGGCGACGTGGTCGACCTGATCCAATCGATCGCCGGGCAGACCAATCTCCTGGCGCTGAACGCCACCATCGAGGCGGCGCGCGCCGGCGAGGCCGGCCGCGGCTTTGCCGTGGTCGCCGCCGAGGTGAAGTCGCTGGCCGAGCAGACCGCGAAGGCGACCGACGAGATCAGCCAGCAGATATCGGACATCCAGTCGGCGACCCAGGATTCGGTCGCGGCGATCAAGGAGATCGGTGCCACGATCGGGCGGATCTCGGAAATCTCGGCCTCGATCTCGAGCTCGGTCGAGCAGCAGGGCTCGGCGACCCAGGAGATCTCGCGCAACGTGCAGCGCGCCGCGCAAGGCACCTCGCAGGTCGAGGCCAGCATCGCCGACGTGCAGCGCGGCGCGGCCGAGACCGGCGGCGCCTCCGCGCAGGTGCAGTCGGCCGCGCAATCGCTCGCCAATGAGAGCGACCGCCTGAAGCGCGGCGTCGCCGGTTTCCTGAGCTCGATCCGGGCGGCCTGAAGAGACTAATTGAATAGTGGCCGCGGAGGCAGTCCGCCCCCTCTCCCGCAAGCGGGAAAGGTGCAGGCAGACGTTCGATCAGGCCAGCGTCTCGTCGAGCCAGTCGAACATCCGTGCAAAGGAGATCCGGCTCGCACCGACCTGGCAATGCGGGCCGGCCCCCTCGGCGCTGGTGAAGCGGACCAGCGTCTTGCGGCAGGTCAGATGGTCGTACAGCGCCTGCGGCTGGCCCTTGAAGAACAGATCGTCCTCGGCTTCGCAGACCAGAGTTGGGCAACTGATCTTCTCCGCGACACCGTCTCGCAGATGGTAGTCGAGGGCCTTGGCCATGAAGGCCCGCGGCGATGCCGCGCCGGTCGCCCACATGCCATGCGCCTGCGACCAGCGCACCGTCGGCGACTTCTTCGCCAGCCCTTCCAGCATCTGGTCGATTTGCGGCGCGGCCTCCGCCTTCAGGGCCTGGACGAACGGCTCCCATTTCTCCGGCGGCACCGTCGCGCGGAACGCCGCCGAGAAATCATAGACGCCGTCATTGGCGATCAGCGCGGCGAGGCGAGGTTCGAATGCTGCCGCCCGCGGCGCCAGCACGCCGCCCATGCTGATCCCCATCAGCGCGATGCGCTTCGGATCGACGCCGGGTTGCTTCAACGCGAAATCGACCACGGGGGTGACGACCTTCTCCCAATCGGAGCGGAACACCAGCCCCTCGCGATGCAGCGGGCCATACTGCCCTGGACCGTCGAAGGCGATCACATTGTAGCCGCGCTCGATCGCCGCCCGCGCGCCCGACACGTGCATCTCCTCGGCGCTGCCGTCGAAGCCGGTGTGCATGATCAGCGTCGGCCGCGGCGTGTTTGACGTGTCGGCATGATGGAAATAGCCCGGCAGCGTCGTTGTCTCGTAGGGAATCTCGATCGGCTCGATCACGGGATCATGCAGCTTGGCGTTTTGATGATAGCTCTCGGTCGAGAGCTTGTAGGCGCGTGCGATCCGGGGATCCTTCGGCGTGCCGTGCAGGAAGAATTCGGAGGCCTGATAATACGTCGCCGCGCGCAGAAAACTGTCGCGCGCGCTGATGCGATGGCCGCGCGACAACTGATCGGCAGCTTCCTTTGCGACCCGGTCGGCGAAGCCGTTATAGGCGTCGTACCAGCTGTCGTAATCGCCGGGCGTGATCCGCGAGGCAGCGGCCAGCACCTCACCGAACAGCGCACCGCCATATTCGGCGGCACCGAAGGCGCGCTGGGTCTCGAACCAGAACTGTACATCGGTCGGAAACAGCGGCGGCGTTCGCTCGGGCGGCGTAGTGGCGGCGGGTGGCGCCTCGTCGCCGGCGACCGCGTGGCCGGCAGCGACAAGCGCGGCCATCGGGGCGAAAGCGAGCAGGGTTCTGCGATTCATGAAATGCTCCTGTTTGTCGGATGCGTGACGGGGATTTAGCTTTGGCCTAGAATTAATGCAAATATATTTGCGTTAAGGAAACAGGCGGATTTGATCAAGAAGGCGTGACATGACGGTCAAGCGGCGCCCCGGCGGGCGCACAGCGCAAACAAAAAGCTCGGTATTCGAGGCGGTTACGGCCCTGGTGACGGAGCGTGGCTACGGTGCCTTCACCATGACCGACATCGCCGAGCGGGCCGGCGTGGCCGCCACCAGCCTCTACCGGCGCTGGGGCGACGTCCGCGTCCTGATCATGGAGGTCGCGGTCGAGCGGCTGATGGAAGAGCATCCGCTGCCGGACACCGGCACCCTGGCGCAGGATCTGCACAGCTGGGCGCGCTCGATCGCCGCGGGGCTGAGCGGCCCGGAAGGTTCCTCCTTCTTCCAGGCCTTCATCGCGACCGCGCTGCCGACCGGCGCCAGCGGCGCAGCACGGACGACCGCACTCCAGCCGCGCGTCGAGCAGATCCAGATGATGCTCGGCCGCGCCAAGGCGCGGGGTGAGCCGGCGCCGTCGGTCCAGGATGTCGTCGACATGCTGCTGGCGCCGCTCTACACGCGCACTCTGTTCGGCATGCCGACCGATGATGCGCTCGCGGATCGCTTGGTGCAGCGTCTGCTCCGCGAGTGTCGTTGACCAGTCGCTGGCCGGTGCAAGCCATCGACTGAGCAGCTGCGTCATGTCGCCGCGCTCGCGCGGCGGTGATCGCATGTGATGAAATAACCCGCATGGTTCGGCGCTCTCAGTGCAAAGAGCCGGCGTTGCCGTCTCCATCACCTCGTGGAGAATGACCATGACCAAGCTGATCTTCGTGCTGACTGCCCTTGTTGCGGTCGCAATCGACGCGTCCGCCGCCAGCGCCGCGACGCGACACGCCCAGGCGGCGGGCAAAGCCGTCGATTGCGTGCGGGCGCCGAATGTCGGCTCCTACGCCACCGCGCCCTACACCCAGCCGCCCTGCATGCCCGGCACGATGCGCTGATGATCGGATGGCCGGGTTGGCGAGGATTCGCCAGCCCGGCCGGCGGAGGGTTCTGCCCGCGACCTTGACGGACATCAAGACCGCCCGCCTGGATAATCCTGATAGTCTCAACCACAGACGCCAATACGAACGTCTGGGACAATACGGGAGGCCGGGAATGGCGGGCAGGGACGACTGGACGGATGCTTTTCCGCCGCTGAAGCAGTTGCCGGCATCGGCCTTCGCGCGCCTGCGCGACGGCAGCGTGGTGGTCGCCCTGCCCGAGGGCAGCCGCATCTTCGGTCCCGGCCAGGCGCCGGAGAACTTCCTGCTTCTGATCGACGGCACGATCCGCGTCCAGCAGGTCTCCGAGAGTGGACGGGAAATCGTGCTCTACAGGGTCTCGGCCGGCGAAAGCTGCGCGCTGACGACCGCGTGCCTGATGGGGTTCGAGGAATATCTCGCCGAAGGCATCGCCGAGACCGCGATCCGCGCCGTGGCGATACCGCGCGCGCTGTTCGACGAATTGATCGCGTCGTCCGGCGAATTCCGCCGTTTCGTGTTCACGGCTTTCAGCCGGCGGGTCACCAACCTGTTTCGCATCATCGACGAGGTAGCGTTTGCGCGGATCGACGTGCGGCTGGCGCAACGTTTGCTCCAGATGGCCGACGCCCGAAATCGCCTCGCGGTGACCCATCAGAACCTCGCCAACGAACTCGGCAGCGCGCGCGAGGTCGTCAGCCGCCAGATGCACGAATTCCAGCGCCGCGGCTGGATCAAGGCGACGCGCGGCGAGGTCGAATTGACCGACCGGGCGGCGCTCGCTGCTCTCGCCAAAGGCTGAGCGTCGCAACGCGAGCGCGTTGGTGACTTAGTCACATACACAAGCCGTCGATCCGCCTACCGTTCTCCCAACCAATGGAGAACGCCATGATCCGGAACGTCGGTACGATCGATCGCCTTGTCCGCGCGGTCGCAGGTCTTGCGATCCTCAGTCTCGTCCTTGTGGGACCGCAAACGCTATGGGGCCTGCTCGGCCTTGTCCCTCTGCTGACGGCAGTCGTCGGCTGGTGTCCGCCCTACGCGATGCTCGGCATCAACACCTGCCGCTCTTCGGCGGAGGCGTGAGGCTCTCATGACACAACATGTGCCGTTGCCGGGAAGCCTCCTCCGCGAAGCGGGCGGGGACCGGAGCAAGGCAGATATGCTTTTGACCTATCCCATCGACACGTCGATCGTTCCGAGGGTGGCTGCCTTCTTCGATGCCGACACCAACACCATCAGCTACGTCGTCCAGGATCCGAACTCACCGTCCTGCGCGATCATCGATTCCGTCATGGACATCGACTACGCGGCCGGGCGGACCAGCTACAAATCAGCCGATGTCATCATCGATTATGTCAGGCTGAACCGGCTCAAGGTCGAGTGGCTGATCGAGACCCATGCGCATGCCGATCATCTGTCGGCGGCTCCCTACATCCAGCAGAAGGTCGGGGGCAAGCTCGGCATCGGTGAACACATCATCACGGTGCAGAACACCTTCGGAAAGGTGTTCAACGAGGGCACCGAGTTCCGGCGTGACGGCAGCCAGTTCGACCGGCTGTTCAAGGACGGCGACACCTACATGATCGGCGGAGTGAAGGCCTTCGTCATGCACACGCCCGGCCATACGCCGGCCTGCGCCACGCATGTCGTCGGCGATGCAGCCTTCGTCGGCGACACGCTGTTCATGCCCGACGGCGGCACCGCGCGCGCCGACTTCCCCGGCGGCGACGCCCGCGTCCTGTTCCGCTCGATCCGGCGCGTGCTGGAAACCTTGCCCGACAAGGCCCGGCTGTTCATGTGCCACGATTACGGGCCGAACGGTCGGGAGATCCGCTGGGAGAGCACCGTGGGCGACGAGCGCAAGCACAATGTTCACGTCCGCGACGGAGTCACCGAGGACGAATTCGTTGCGATGCGCGAAGCGCGCGACAAGACGCTGGGGATGCCGCGCCTGATCATTCCGTCGCTGCAGGTCAATATCCGCGCCGGCCATCTGCCGGAGCCGGAGACCGACGGCAAGGTGTTCCTGAAGGTGCCGGTCAACGCTCTCTAGCCCCGATCGAAGGAAGGAGGACGCATTCATGGACGTGAAGAAGCTGACGCAGGAATTCAGTGTGTCGCCGCAGATCATGCCGGCGGATATGGCGGCTCTCAAGGCGCTCGGCTTCCGTTCGATCATCTGCAATCGACCCGATGGAGAGGCGGCGGACCAGCCGACGGCGCGGGAAGTCGAGGACGCGGCCGTCGCGAACGGACTGGCGTTCGAACATCTCCCGGTGGTTTCGGGCAAGATGTCGGACGACGACGTCGCGCAGTTCGCAAAACTGCTGCAAGCAATGCCAAAGCCTGTCATCGCCTATTGCCGCACCGGAACCCGTTCGGCATCGCTCTGGTGCCTCGCCAATGCCGGCCAGCGTCCGTTGCCGGAGATCCTCGCCGCGACCAGGTCGGCGGGGTACGACATGAGCGGCATCGTGCGACGCATTGCGAACGGGGGCAGGACGCCGGTCGGCACGCCCGATGCAGCGCATGACATCGTGATCGTGGGCGCGGGTGCGGCGGGAGTATCCTGCGCCGCCAGCCTGCTGGCGCGGGATTCCGATCTCGACATCGCCATCATCGATCCGGCCGACATCCACTATTATCAACCGGGCTGGACGCTGGTCGGGGCGGGTGTGTTCGATCCCGCCGTGACCGTCCACACCATGTCCGCGGTCATGCCGTCCGGCATCACCTGGATCAAGGCCGCGGTGACCGCATTCGAGCCGGCCGAGAATGCCGTCATCCTCGAAGGTTGCCGGGTCGTCAAATACAAGCGCCTCGTCGTCTGCCCGGGCCTGAAGCTGGATTGGCAGAAGGTCGAGGGCTTGGCCGACACGCTCGGGCGAAACGGCGTGACGTCCAACTATCGCTTCGACCTCGCGCCCTACACCTGGCAGCTCGTGCGTGCGCTGAAGCAGGGCCGTGCCGTGTTCACCCAGCCGCCGATGCCGATCAAATGCGCCGGCGCTCCGCAAAAGGCGATGTATCTGTCGGCCGACCACTGGCTTCGCCAGGGCTGTCTCGGCGACATCGACGTCGAATTCTACAATGCCGGCGGCGTGCTGTTCGGCGTGCCGGATTACGTTCCAGGCCTGATGGAGTATGTAAGGCGGTACGACGCCAGGCTGAACTTCCACCATAACCTCGTGGCCGTCGACGGCCCCGGCAAGAAGGCCTACTTCGCCAAGGCCGTCCCCGACCAGCCGAAGGAAACGGTCGAAGTCGGCTTCGACATGATTCACGTGACCCCGCCGCAATGCGCGCCGGACTTCATCCGCGTCAGTCCGCTGGCGGATGCGGCGGGTTGGGTGGATGTCGACCAGGGCACCCTGCGCCACAAGACCTTCGCCAACATCTGGTCGCTCGGAGACGTTTGCTCGGCACCGAACGCCAAGACCGCAGCGGCGGCACGCAAGCAGGCGCCGATCGTGGCCGAGAACATCTGCGTCGATCTCGGCCTGAAGTACCGCCAGGCGATCTACGACGGATACGGTTCCTGCCCGCTCACCGTCGAGCGTGGCAAGATCATCCTTGCCGAGTTCGGCTATGGCGGAAAGCTGTTGCCGAGCTTCCCTCGTTTCATGTTGAACGGAAAGAAGCCGACGCGCCGGGCATGGTGGCTCAAGGAACGCATCCTGCCGCCGGTGTACTGGCATGCGATGCTCAAGGGCAAGGAGTGGCTTGCGGAGCCGAAGGCGCAATGAGCAACTACCTGCTGTCTTTCCTCGGCGGCTGTCTGATCGGCGGCTCTGCGCTCATCCTGCTGCTCGGCAAGGGGCAGATCGCGGGCATCAGCGGCATCGCCGGCAACCTTGTCGCCGGTATCGGCGGCGCTGCGGCCTGGCGTCCGCTCTTCCTGGTCGGGCTGTGTCTTGGGCCTGCGCTGTTTCTCGGCCTCGCCGGCCACTGGCCCATCGTGCGCATCGAGAGCGGGTGGAGCACGCTCGTCATCGCCGGACTCCTGGTCGGTCTCGGGACGCGGCTCGGCTCCGGCTGCACCAGCGGGCACGGGGTCTGCGGCCTGTCGCGTCTTTCCAAACGCTCGTTCGTCGCAACCGGCATCTTTCTGGCCACGGCGATGCTGACTGTCTTCGTCACGCATCACGGGGGCCTGCAATGAGGATGATGGGACAATCGATCACGGCGCTGCTGGCCGGGCTGATGTTCGGCCTCGGTCTATCGGTGTCCGGCATGCTGAACCCGTCGAAGGTGCTCGCCTTCCTCGATGTCGCCGGCGCCTGGGATCCGAGCCTTGCCTTCGTGCTGGCCGGTGCGGTGATGGTTTCAGCCGTTGGCTATCTTATACGGGCCAGGGCCCGGCGGCCGCTCTTCGCGGATGACTTCAACGTCCCTGCGTCGCCAGCCGTCGACGCCAAGCTTGTCATCGGCGCGACGTTGTTCGGCGTCGGCTGGGGACTGGCCGGCTTCTGTCCCGGTCCGGCGCTCGCCGGGCTGATCCTCGGCAAGTGGCAGATCGTGGTCTTCGTCACGGCGATGCTCGCAGGCATGGGCGTGTACGAGATCTGGCGCGGGCGTAGTGTCGGGGTTGCCGCCGCATGATGGACCTGCTCGCGATCGGATGCGGGGCGATGGTCGGCTTCACGCTCGGCCTGATCGGCGGCGGCGGCTCGATCCTCGCCACGCCGCTGCTGCTCTATGTCGTCGGCGTGAGCCAGCCTCATATCGCGATCGGCACCAGCGCGCTCGCGGTTGCCGCGAACGCCTTCGTCAATTTCGCGGGTCATTGGCGGGCGGGCAATGTCAGATGGGGCAACGCGATCGTGTTCGCCGCGTTCGGTGTCGTCGGAGCCTTCGCCGGATCGACGCTCGGAAAGGCATTCGACGGGCAGCGCCTGCTGTTCCTGTTCGCGGTCATCATGGTGATTGTCGGCATTCTGATGCTGCGCTCGGGACGCAAGGTGCTCGCGGACATCGTTGAGGCGTCCGCGAATGGACCCGCCTTCAGCCCGAAGCTTGCGATCGTCGCGCTGGCCGTCGGCGTGCTCTCTGGCTTCTTCGGCATCGGCGGCGGCTTCCTGATCGTGCCCGGTCTACTGTTCGCGACCGGCATGCCGCTCATCAACGCGATCGGCACATCCCTGTTCGCCGTAGGTGCGTTCGGGCTGACGACCGCATTGAACTATGCTGCCGCGGGGCTGGTCGACTGGAAGATCGCCGGCGAATTCATCCTGGGCGGCTTTGTCGGTGGCATTTTCGGCATGAAGCTCGCGTTCCGGATCGCCCCGCACAAGAGCGCGCTCAACACCGTCTTCGCCTCCATCATCTTCGTCGTCGCCGCCTACATGGTCTACCGTACCGCCGGCGCCTGGATGAAATCCGCGTAGCGCTTCGCTAGCCCCGATAGCGCAACGCGTCGACCAGCAGCGCGAAGGCCGGCGAGGATTGCCGCCGGCTCGGATAATAGAGGTGGTAGCCGTGGAACGGCACGCACCAGTCGTCGAGCACCTGCACCAGGTGCCCCTTGGCGAGCTCCGCGCGCACGCGATCCTCGGCGATATAGGCGAGGCCGAGCCCGGTCATCGCCGCCTTGATCCGCAACGCGGCGCTGTTGAACACCAATTGCCCGTCGACGCGCACCTTGATCGCGCGCCCGCGCTTCTCGAACTCCCATGCATAAAGGCCGCCATAGGTTGGCAGGCGGATGTTGATGCAGGCGTGCTGCGTCAGGTCCTGCGGCCGTTTCGGGCGTTCGTGCCGCTTGAAATAGCCGGGCGAGCCGACCACGACCATGCGGAAGTCCGGGCCGATCCGCACCGCGATCATGTCCTTTGCCACCTGCTCGCCGATCCGCACGCCGGCATCGAAGCGCGCCGCGACGATGTCGGTGAGGCCGTCATCGAGGTTGAGCTCGACCTTGATGTCGGGATAGCGCGGCAGGAAATCCGCAAGCTTTGGCCACAGGATGGTTTCGGCGGCGTGCTCACCGGTGGTGATCCGGATCGAGCCCGCCGGCCGGTCGCGCAGGGCGCTCAAAGCCGAGAGCTCGGTCTCGATCTCGTCGAAGCGCGGGCCGACATTGAGCAGCAGCCGCTCGCCGGCGTCGGTCGGCGCCACGCTCCGCGTGGTGCGGGTCAGCAGCCGCACGCCGAGCCGTTCTTCCAGCGCGCGAATGGTATGGCTGAGCGCAGATTGCGACACGCCGAGCTGCGCGGCAGCGCGGGTGAAACTGCGTTCCCGCGCGACGGCCAGGAAGGCGATCAGGTCGTTGACGTCTTGCCGGGGCATTCATGAATTTCATTCATAAGTCCATTCCGATCCTAGCGCCTAATCGCTGGCCGGCGCACGCCCTAAATCCTGTCCCGACAGATCCTTGTCATCGATGCGGAGAGACATCATGCAGAAGCGCAAACTCGGCAACAGCAATCTGGAGGTATCGGCGATCGGTCTCGGCTGCATGGGCCTGAACTTTGCCTACGGCCCGGGGCTCGAAAAGCAGCAGGGCATCGCCCTGGTCCGCGGCGCGGTCGAGCGCGGCGTCACCTTCTTCGACACCGCCGAGGTTTACGGCCCCTATACCAATGAAGAACTGGTCGGCGAGGCGCTGGCGCCGGTCCGCGACAACGTCGTGATCGCCACCAAGTTCGGCTTCGACATCGACCCGGCCGCCGGCCAGCAGCGTGGCGTCAACAGCCGGCCCGCGCACATCAAGGCGGTGGCCGATGCCTCGCTGAAGCGGCTGAAGATCGATGTCATCGATCTGTTCTACCAGCACAGGGTCGATCCCGAGGTGCCGATCGAGGACGTCGCCGGCACGGTGAAGGAGCTGATCGCCGCCGGCAAGGTGCGGCACTTCGGCCTGTCGGAGGCCGGCGCGCAGACCATCCGCCGGGCGCACGCGGTGCAGCCGGTCACAACGCTGCAGAGCGAATATTCGCTGTGGGAGCGCGGGGTGGAGCAGGAGATCCTGCCGACGCTGCAAGAGCTCGGGATCGGCCTCGTACCGTATAGCCCGCTCGGCCGCGGCTTCCTCACCGGCGCGATCACCGAGAGCACGACGTTCGCCAGCAACGACTTCCGTAACCTCGTGCCGCGTTTCTCGCCGGACGCGCGCCGCGCCAATCAGGCGCTGGTCGACCGGCTCGGCAAGATCGCCGCGGCCAAGGGCGCCACCGCAGCGCAGATCGCACTGGCCTGGCTGTTGGCGCAGAAGCCGTGGATCGTGCCGATTCCCGGCACCACCAAGCTGCATCGTCTGGAGGAGAACATCGGCGCAGCGAAGGTCGAGCTGACGGCTTCGGATCTTGCCGAGATCGCGCAAGCCCTCGCCGCCGTCGAAGTGCAGGGCGCAAGGTATCCGGAGCATCTGCAACGGATGGTCGGGCGCTGAGGGGGGCTGAATTCACAATCTCGGTGTCATCGCCCGGCTTGACCGGGCGACCCAGTACGCTGCGGCCTATCGGCTCAAGCACAACCGCCTCTGGAATACTGGATCACCCGCGTGCGCGGGTGATGACGCCGGTTGTTTGATTGGGACGACGCGGCAGCTTCGCGCCACGTCTCACGGCCGCCACGCCATCTTCAGCACCGGCCGTCCCGAGGTCGGGTTGACGTCCTCTCCCGCATGCGCAAAGCCGCTGCGTTCGTAGAAGCGGATCGCCCGCGCGTTGTCCTTGTTGACGAGCAGGGTGACGCCGTCGGGCGCGAGGCGCTTGGCTTCGTCGACCAGGGCGCGTGCCAGCGGCGAGCCCCAATGCGCGGGCGCGACCACCAGTTGGTCGAGATAGCCGGTGCCGTCGATGGTCACGAAGCCTGCAAGCGCATTCGCCTGCTCGGCGACGATGATCGCAGCGTTCGGCACCAGCTCGCTCTGCCAGCGCTCGCGCCACCACGCCACGCGCGCGGCAAAATCGATCGACGGATAGGCCTGCTGCCAGGTCTGTCGCCACAGCTCGATCGCTGCGTCCTCGTCGGCCGCGCGATAGGGCCGGAGCTCGAAGGTGCTCGCCACCTACTTCTCCGTCAGCTTCAGCTCGATGCGCCGGTTGCGCTTGTAGGCGTCTTCGGTCTGTGCGGTGTCGAGCGGCTGGAATTCGGCGAACCCGGCGGCGACCAGGCGCTGCGCGGGCACGCCGAGCGAGACCAGATACTGCACCACCGAGATCGCGCGGGCCGACGACAGCTCCCAGTTCGACTTGAACAGCGGGCCGTTGATCGGCCGCGCGTCGGTGTGGCCGTCGACCCGCAGCACCCAGGCGATCTCGCTCGGGATCTGCTTGTCGAGATCGATCAGCGCGGTCGCGACCGTCTCGAGCTCGGTCTTGCCTTCCGGCAGCAGCGTCGCCTGGCCGGTGTCGAAGAACACTTCGGACTGGAACACGAAGCGGTCGCCGACGATGCGGATGTCCGGACGGTTGCCGAGGATGGCGCGCAGCCGGCCGAAGAATTCGGACCGGTATTTCGACAACTCCTGCACCCGCTGCGCCAGCGCAACGTTGAGGCGCTGGCCGAGGTCGGCGATGCGGCCCTGCGATTCCTTGTCGCGCTTCTCGGAGGCGTCGAGCGCTTCTTCGAGAGCCGCGAGCTGGCGGCGCAGCGCGCTGATCTGCTGGTTCAGCACCTCGATCTGCGCCAGCGCGCGCGAGGAGACGCCTTTCTCGGAGTCCAGCGCCTTGCTGAGCTCGTTGGCACGACCCTGCGCGTCGTTGCCGGAATTCGCCAGCCCCTCATAGAGCCCCTTGATGCGGTCGCGCTCGCCCTCGGCCGAGGCGAGGCCGGCGCGGAGCTGCGCCACCTGGTCGTCGAGCGAAAGCTTGCCGAGCTTCTCCAGCGACAACAGATCGTTGAGCTGCGCGATCTTGGCGTTGAGCTGCTCCAGCGCCTTGTCCTTGCCGGTGACCTCCTGCGACAGG
>Ga0153933_1000160_pt1 | contig 34283 bp, 35 predicted proteins | sample TSNJ017MetaG_FD_102275 | JGI IMG/M metagenome (GOLD analysis project Ga0153933, IMG submission 102275) | Attine ant fungus gardens microbial communities from New Jersey, USA - TSNJ017 MetaG | ecosystem: Host-associated > Fungi > Mycelium > Unclassified | place: USA: New Jersey, Wharton State...
CGCATGAGGCGGTCTCGGAAGCCGCCGTGGTCGGCTATCCCCACGACATCAAGGGCCAGGGCATCTACGCCTACGTCACCTTGATGAAGGGCACCGAGCCGACGGAAGCGTTGCGCAAGGAGCTGGTCGCCTGGGTGCGCAAGGATATCGGCCCGATCGCCTCGCCCGACCTGATCCAGTTCGCGCCCGGCCTGCCGAAGACCCGCTCCGGCAAGATCATGCGCCGCATCCTGCGCAAGATCGCCGAGGACGAACCCTCGAGCTTAGGGGACACCTCGACGCTGGCCGATCCGGCCGTGGTCGACGACCTCGTGCAGAACCGGCAGAACAAGAAGGGCGCGTCGGCCTGAGGCGCTCGCGACATCGGAAAACGGGTGAAGGGCCGCGCGATCATCGCCGCGGCCCTTCGCTTTTCACAGTGTTGGCTTTTCACGGGATTGTCAGAGGCAAGGCGGCTCTGCGGCCGATTTGCGGCCGAGTGTTGTTTTCAAGTCATTTACTTTGATCGCAACATTTTCTTTCTTCGCTCCATCAGGGCGTGTCTCGCAGCCGGCGTGGAAACCATCCGGTTAAGACACGCGGTTAACATTGCGTGAGACCGGCAGGCCCGGCTTTTTCCGGGTGTGCGCCTTCGTTTTTGAAGCCCTCGCTAGAGGGCCGTTGGGCAGTGGAGAAGGTTGATGTCGTTGAAGATTGCGGTGGCGTTGGCTGCCACCATCGGGGCGGGTGTTTTGATGTCGTCTGCCGCCGAGGCGCGGCCGGAAATGGTCGGCATCCACGCCGAGAACTATACGCCGGGGACCATCGTGGTGAAGACCAATGAACGGCGGCTCTATCTGATCCTCGATTCCGGCCATGCGATGCGTTACCCGGTTGGTGTCGGCAAGGCCGGCAAGCAGTGGGCCGGCACCACCCGGATCGACGGCAAGTACACCAATCCCGCCTGGTCGCCGCCCGCTGAAGTCAAGCACGACAAGCCCAACATGCCGAACGTGATCCCCGGCGGCTCGCCGCACAATCCGATGGGCGTGGCTGCGATGACGCTGGCCGGCGGCGAATATGCGATCCACGGCACCAACATGCCGGGCTCGGTCGGCGGCTTCGTGTCCTACGGTTGCATCCGCATGCTGAACACCGACATCACCGACCTTTATCAGCGCGTCTCGGTCGGCACGACCGTGGTCGTGACCCGCTGAACTCTTCGACGATCTCCCGAAGAAGCCGCGCCGAAGCGCGGCTTTTTTGTTTGCGGCATCAACGCGCGGCGTCGGCGCACCAGCCCAAACGGTGACTGCCGTTGTAGGCCCGCGCGTGGCCGGCTGCGAGCATCGCGGCCGAGACATTGTCGGTCTTGCTGGTTCCGACATCGGCGACGATGCGTCCCTGATATTTGTCGGGACCGATATGATAGATCGCGACGTCGCCCTGGCCGAGCAGGTCGCGCAGCGCAATCGTCGCGGCCTCGGCCATTTGCAGCTCCTGCGGGCAGGACGCCTTCAGCTCCGGCGCATCGATGCCGCGCAAGCGCACACGCGTGGTCAGGTCCGGACCCGGCGGCAGATGCACCCGCGCGACGAAGGTGTCGCCGTCGATCGTTCTGATCACGTCGACCGGATGCCTGATATCAGGCGCGCCGGCCTGCCTCAGGATCGTGTCGGTATCTCGCGACCATCGGTCGAAGGAATGCGGCAGCGGCCAAAACGCCCAATGCCGGAGCACGGCGCCGATCGCGACGCAGAGAACGAACAGCCAGGGCAGCGCCGCTGCGGCGCGACGTCGCCACGGGGGCCGGCCGAACGGCTGCCGCCGCGGCTCAGGAGCATGCATTCTCTCGTATGGGGACATATTCCCAGAATACGCCCGAGTCGGGTTCACCGGGCAAGCGCCTCAGAAATCCGAGGCGATGCCCTTGGTTTCCCAATCGCCGTAGCGCGTCGGTTCCGGGCCCTTCGGTCCCTGGTACTCCTTCGGCCGCGCCGCGGCGTTGGCCTCGGCTTCCTTGCGGCGGGCCTCGGCCTCGGCGAGCGCGCGTTGCGCGGCTGGTGTCAGCGGCTTGCGCGGCGCGGGTTCCGCCGGCGATGACGATTTCCCAGAGATGTTATCCGACATAGTAAAACCTTCCGGCTGCGTGTCTCGTAGTTTGATGTCGGCGCGAGCTGAGGCATCACGTTTGCAAGATACCGCCTGACGATTCTTACATTTGGCATATTCGCATGCCAGAGCTGTTGTCCAGTTCAGGCATGAGCCGAATGTAACCCAGCACCTTTCGAGATAACTCCGCTTCATGCCCCCTTCAAGATTTGCAGTTCCCGCAGAAGTCCCCGGTCTCGCAGCGCGACGGATCGCGGCCGACATTCTGGACGGCGTGCTGCACAAGCATCGCACGCTCGACGACCAACTCGATGGCGCCGGCGCGCATCCCGGCCTGAAATCGCTCGCCGACCGCGACCGCGCGCTGATGCGCCGGCTGGTCTCGACCATCCTGCGCAAATTAGGCACGCTCGGCCATGTGCTGTCGCGCCTGCTCGACCGCGGCATCCCGACCGATGCGCCGCGCGCGCAAAGCGCGCTGCTGATCGGCGCGGCCCAGATCCTCTGGATGGACGTCCCCGATCACGCCGCGGTCGATCTTTCGGTGCGGCTGGTGCAGTCGGACCGGCGCGCCGCCAAATATGCCGGCCTCGTCAACGCCGTGCTGCGCCGCTGCGCGCGCGAGGGCCAGGGGCTGATCGACGAGGTCAAGCTGCAGACGCTCGACCTGCCGCCCTGGATGCTGGCGCGCTGGAGCGCGCATTATGGCGAGGAGACCGCGCGCGACATGGCGCTCGCGCTCGGCCACGAGCCCTCGCTCGATCTCACGGTCAAGGCGGACGCACCGCAATGGGCGAGCCGCCTGCACGGCGAGACGCTGCCGACGGGAACCGTACGTACGCTGCTGCAGGGCTCGGTGACCATGCTGCCGGGTTTTGCCGAAGGCCAGTGGTGGGTGCAGGACGCCGCCGCGGCCCTGCCCGCCCGCCTGTTCGGCGACGTCAAGGACAAGGCGATCGCCGACCTCTGCGCCGCGCCCGGCGGCAAGACTGCGCAGCTCGCGCTGGCGGGTGCGCGCGTCACAGCCCTCGACCGGTCGCCCGCCCGGATGGCACGGCTACGCGACAATTTCAGCCGCCTCGCGCTTCAGACCGAGACCATCGTGACCGATGCGGCTGAATGGCCGGGCGCCAACGAGGCATTTGACGGCATCCTGGTCGACGCGCCCTGCACCTCGACCGGGACCATCCGCCGCCACCCTGATGTGGCCTGGCTGCGACAGGAAGCCGACATCGCCGCCCTGTCCGGGTTGCAGAAGCGGCTGCTGCAAAGGGCCACTGCGCTGCTGAAGCCCGGCGGCACGCTGGTCTACTGCACCTGCTCGCTGGAGCCCGAGGAAGGCGAGCAGGCGATATCAGCGCTGCTGGCCGACGAGCCGGGCCTCAAGCGTGCGCCGATTGAGAGGGACGAGGTCGCAGACCTCGACGAGATCATCACCGCGGACGGCGATTTGCGCACCTTGCCCTGCCATTTGCCCCACGCCGACCCCAGGCTGGGCGGGCTGGATGGATTTTACGCCGCCAGGCTGGTTAAATCCGCCGGTTAAATCCTGATTTTGCACTTGAATTTTCAAGCGCCGACTGATTCGCGAGGGTTCAAGAGGGTGTCTTGGCCGCGTTTCCGGATTAAATAAGGATTCGTGAATATCTCCTCCCCACAAGGTTAGGCGTGTCGGTCGCCCAAAGCAGACGCATCTCGACGCTGATTGCTGGCCGCTTTGCCCGCAGCATGATCGCGCGCGCCAGCGGCGGCACCATCGCGCTGTCGCGGCTGTGGCCCGGCCGCACCGACCGGCTGATCATCGCCCCGCACGATCTCAGGACCGCCGACGCCACCCGCGCCGCCGAGATCTATGCCGGCCGCTTCGTGTTCGCCGGCAAGATCGTCACCTGCCACGGCCGCTCGATCTTCGATCTGGAGCCGCCATCGGAGGATTGGGAGGCCGCGCTGCTCGGCTTCGGCTGGCTGCGCCATCTGCGCGCCGCCGACACCGCGCTGACCCGCGCCAATGCCCGCTCGCTGGTCGACGACTGGATCTCCAACCAGGCCCGCAAGCGGCCGCTGGAACGCCGCGCCGATGTACGCGCGCGGCGCGTGATCTCGCTGCTGTCGCAGGCGCCGCTGGTGCTCGGCGACAGCGACGGCAAATTCTATCGCAAATATCTGCGCGGGCTGGCGCGCGAGATCCGCTATTTGCGCTATTCCGCGCTCGACAATGACGGCGTGCCGCGCCTGCAGGTGCTGATCGCGCTGTGCTACGCCTCGCTCTGCCTCGCCAACCAGGCAAGCAACATCAAGGCGACCTCGCGAAAACTCTCCGACGAGTTGCAGCGCCAGATCCTGCCCGATGGCGGCCATATCTCGCGCAATCCCGGCGCGCTGGTCGAGCTGCTCAGCGACCTGCTGCCGCTGCGGCAGACCTTTGCCGCGCGCAACATCGCGCCGCCGCCGGCACTCTTGAACGCGATCGACCGCATGATGCCGATGCTGCGCTTCTTCCGGCACGGCGACGGCAGCTTCGCGCTGTTCAACGGCATGTCGACCGCGCCCTCCGACCTCGTCGCGACGCTGCTCGCCTATGACGACACCCACGGCGTGCCGATGGCGAGCATGCCGCATGCCGGCTTCCAGCGGATCGACGCCGGCGCCACCACCGTGATCATCGACACCGGCCCGCCGCCGCCCGCGACCGTCAGCCAGGACGCGCATGCCGGCTGCCTGTCGTTCGAATTTTCCTCCGGCGTGAGCCGCATCGTCGTCAATTGCGGCATGCCCTCGACCGGGCGCGACAATTGGCGGCCGTTCGCGCGCTCGACCGCCGCGCATTCGACGCTGACCTATCACGAGGCCTCGTCGTGCCAGTTCGTCGAGCTGTCGGCGATGAAGCGGTTGCTGCGCGGCTCGCCGATCACCAGCGGGCCCAGCCATGTCGAGAATGATCGCGAGGCGACGAGCGACGGCGACATGCTCACGTCATCGCATGACGGCTATCTCTCCCGCTTCGGCGTGATCCATCGCCGCGTGCTGATGGTCTCGCAGGACGGCACAAGGCTCGAAGGCGAGGACCAGCTGTCGCCGGGCGCAAGCGGCCGCATCAAGGGCGAGGCCGATTATGCGCTGCGCTTCCATTTGCATCCACAGGTGAAGGCGAGCCGGCTGTCGGACGCGCGCGGCGTGATGCTGGTGCTGCCCAACCGCGACGTCTGGACCTTCGAGGCTGTCGACGACAAGGTCGACCTCGAGGACAGCGTGTTCCTGGCCGGCAATGACGGCCCCCGCCGCACCTCCCAGATCGTGATCCGGCAGGACGCAAGGCAGGCCTCCTCGGTGCGCTGGAGTTTTGTGCGTTCCTCGACCTCCGCCTCCGCCACCACCGCAAGGCGCAACGCCCGCCGTGAGCCGGAACTGCCGCTGTAGGGCAGCACACACTCCCTTCTATCGGCGCAACCAATCTCAAACCCGTCATCCTGGGGTGCGAGCCTCTTTGGCGAGCCTCGAAGGATGCGCGGCCCGGCTGGTGGCCGATTCATCCTTCGAGGCTCGCTCCGCTCGCACCTCAGGATGACGGGGACAGATTCCCGGGATTCCGGCTCGGGAACCGGTTTCGCATGGCCCCAAACCATGCTACCCGGCTGCCTTAACAGCCAGGGATTCCCCATATGACCGAACAGCTTCGCCGCTTGACCCGCGCTCTGTTGTCCGTTTCCGACAAGACCGGACTGATCGACTTCGCCAAGGCGCTCGCCGAGCAGGGCGTCGAGCTGGTCTCGACCGGCGGCACCGCGAAAGCGATCGCCTCCGCAGGGCTGAAGGTCAAGGACGTCTCGGAGCTCACCGGGTTCCCGGAGATGATGGACGGCCGGGTCAAGACGCTGCATCCGAAGGTGCATGGCGGCCTGCTCGCGATCCGCGACAACAAGGAGCATGCCGCGGCGATGGCCGCGCACGGCATCGCGCCGATCGATCTTCTGGTCGTCAATCTCTATCCGTTCGAGGCCACCGTCGACAAAGGCGCCGGCTTCGAGGAGTGCATCGAGAACATCGACATCGGCGGCCCGGCGATGATCCGCGCCGCGGCCAAGAACCATGACGACGTCGCCGTCGTGGTCGAGGCCAATGACTACCAGGCGGTGCTCGACGAACTCGCCGCGCACAAGGGCGCGACCTCGCTTGGCCTGCGCCGGCGGCTCGCAGCCAAGGCCTATGCGCGCACGGCGGCCTATGACGCGGCGATCTCGAACTGGTTTGCCGTGCAGCTCGACACCAGGGCGCCCGACTTCCGCGCCTTCGGAGGCAGATTGATCCAGTCGCTGCGCTATGGCGAGAACCCGCACCAGACCGCGGCGTTCTACGCCACGCCGGACAAGCGTCCAGGCGTTGCCACCGCGCGCCAGCTGCAGGGCAAGGAATTGTCCTACAACAACATCAACGACACCGATGCGGCCTATGAATGCGTCGGCGAGTTCGATCCGAACCGCACCGCGGCCTGCGCCATCATCAAGCACGCCAATCCGTGCGGCGTCGCCGAGGGTCCGGATCTCGCCACCGCCTACCGCCGCGCGCTCGCCTGCGATTCGACCTCGGCCTATGGCGGCATCATCGCCGTCAACCGCACATTGGATGCAGAAGCCGCGCGCGCCATCATCGGCATCTTCACCGAGGTGATCATCGCGCCCGATGCCACCGAAGAGGCGATCGCGATCATCGCCGGACGGCGCAATCTGCGTCTGCTGCTGGCCGGTGGCCTGCCGAACCCGCGTGCGGCAGGCCTCACCGCCAAGACGGTGGCCGGCGGCATGCTGGTGCAGAGCCGCGACAATGCCGTGGTCGAGGACATGGACATCAAGGTCGCGACCAAGCGCGCACCGACCGACGCCGAATTGCGCGATCTCAAATTCGCCTTCCGTGTCGCCAAGCACGTGAAGTCGAACACCATCATCTACGCCAAGGATCTCGCCACCGTCGGCATCGGCGCCGGCCAGATGAGCCGGGTCGATTCCGCGCGCATCGCCGCGCGCAAGGCGCTGGATGCGGCGGCCGAATTGAAGCTGGCCGAGCCGCTCACCAAAGGTTCGGTGGTCGCCTCCGATGCGTTCTTCCCGTTCGCCGACGGCATGCTGGCCTGCATCGAAGCCGGCGCCACCGCGGTGATCCAGCCCGGCGGCTCGATGCGCGACGACGAGGTGATCAAGGCCGCCGACGAGCACGGCATCGCCATGGTGTTCACGGGCGTCAGGCATTTCCGGCATTGATCTCGCCGTCGTCCCGGCGAAGGCCGGGACCCATAACCACCAGCCTTGCTTGGCGAGGGACAACTAACCCAGCGCGCCTTCGAAAGATCACGCGGTATGGGTCCCGGCCTTCGCCGGGACGACGCGGTTATTGCTCGCGCACCTTCGCGAGCAGCACCAACCCCAGCACGAAAAACACCACCAGCACCGCCATGCCGGCCTTCTGGCTTGCGGTCGCGGCGGTGATCGCGCCGATCAGCAGCGGTCCGATGAAGGACGTCACCTTCCCGGTCAGCGCGAACAGGCCGAAATACTGCGCGATGCGATCCTTCGGCGCCAACCGGATCAGCAGCGAGCGCGACGCTGCCTGTAGTGGCGCGCCGGTGGCACCCAACAGGCAGCCGAGCACGATGTAGGCACGCTCAGCGGCGCCCGCGAACAGCGGACCACCGGGCACGGGAGGTGCGACCGGGATGAACAGGATGGAATCCTTGTTGACGGTGAGGATCACGACGATCGCAAACAACAAAATCACGAGGCTGCCTGATATCACGCGTTTCGGTCCGAATGCATCGTCGAGCTTGCCGCCTAGCCAGCCGCCGAACGTACCGGCGATCGCCAGGATGATGCCGAAGGTGCCGATACGGATCGTGTCCCAGCCGAACGTTCCCGCGGCATAGATGCCGCCGAAGGCGAACAGCGAGACCAGGCCGTCGGTATAGATCATGTTCGCCAGCAGGAAGCGCGCGATCGACTTCTGCTTCGGCAGGCTCGCCAGTGTTTCCCGTAGTTCGCGTAAGCCTTCGCCGAGTGCATCGCGCAGCCGGTGTCGTGCCGGATAATCCGGCGTGAAGACAAACATCGGCGCCACGAAGATGATGAACCACAGCCCGGTCAGCGGCCCGGTGATACGGTCGCCCTCATGCATCACCGGATCGAGCCCGAACAGCGGGGTGAAGCCGAACAGCGTGCGCCCGGTCTCGGCATTGGCGGCGAGGAAGCCGAGCACCAGCACGAGGCTCAGAATGCCGCCGACATAGCCGGTGGCCCAGCCGGTGCCGGACAGGCGCCCGATCCGCTCCGGCGGCACCAAAGTCGGCATCATCGCATTGTTGAACACGGTCGCGAATTCGACGCCGACGCTCGCGATCGCATAGGCGAGCAGCAGCGCGGGGATCACGGCGGGATTTCCGGGCTTGCCGATCCACATCGCGCTGGCCCCGATCACGAGCAGCACGCCGAAGCCGGCAATCCACGGCTTGCGGCGGCCGCTGGCGTCGGCGATCGCGCCGAGTACGGGCGACAATAGCGCGATGGCGAGCCCCGCGGCGGCGGTGGCGAAGCCCCACAGCGCCTGCCCGCTGGCCGGATCAGGCGCGATGAAGCTCGCGAAATAGGGCGCGAACACGAAGGTCGTGATCAGCGTGAAATAAGGCTGCGCCGCCCAGTCGAAGAAGATCCAGCTGACCACCGCGGCGCGTCCAGGATAGCTCTTTGCGCCGTCCGCGCCCGCCTCAAGCGTTGCCGTCATCGCCAAAATAATCCTCACATCACGCAACCGGCCGGCATTTTGCCGCGCCGATCCGTTCCCATATAGCATGGGCCAGTTTTGCCGATGTCACATCAGGGCGGGAGTTTCAATGACGCGTTCTGCAGCGATCTCGCGACGAGCGTTTGCCGCCCTGCTGGCGATCGGCCTTGCAGCTCCGGCGCTTGGCCAGGAGCAGCGCCACTTCTACACGCCGCCGGCCACTGACGCGATTCACAGCATTCCGGCCGAATTCGGCATGGTGGTGGCGCAGGAAAAGCTCGCCGCGCAGATCGGCGCCGACATTCTGCGGCAGGGCGGCAACGCGATCGATGCCGCGGTCGCCACCGGCTTTGCGATGGCGGTGACCTATCCGCGCGCCGGAAATCTCGGCGGCGGCGGCTTCATGGTGATTCACCTTGCCGGGCGCAATGAGGATGTTGCGATCGACTACCGCGAAACCGCGCCGCGGGCCGCGACATCGGACATGTTCCTCGGCGCCGACGGCAAGCCCGATCCCGACAAGTCGCGCAACTCCGCGCTCGGCATCGGCGTGCCCGGCACCGTCGCAGGGCTGGCGCTGGCGCTCGAGAAATACGGCTCCGGCCATTTCACGCTGGCGCAGATCCTCAAGCCCGCGATCGATCTGGCGCGCGGCGGCATTGTCGTCACCGACGACACCGCCGACACGCTGCCCGACATGTATCGCCGGATGTCGCGCTGGCCGAATTCGGCAAAAACCTTCTCGCATGCCGACGGCACGCCGCTGCACGAGGGCGATCGCCTGATCCAGGGCGATCTCGCGACGACGCTGTCGGCGATCGCCGAGCAGGGTCCGCGCGGCTTCTATGAAGGTGCCGTCGCGGAAAAGCTCGTCGGCGGCATCAAGGCGGCCGGCGGCATCATCAGCCTCGACGATCTGAAATCCTACCAGGCCGCGATCCGCACGCCGGTGCACGGCACCTATCGCGGTTACGACATCGTCTCGATGCCGCAGCCCTCGTCCGGCGGCATCGTGCTGCTCGAGATCCTGAACATCCTCGAGGGCTTTCCGATATCAGACATGAAGCAGGGCTCGGCCGCCTCGCTGCATGTCATGATCGAGGCGATGAAGCGCGCCTATGCCGATCGCGCGCGCTATCTCGGCGATCCCGCCTACGTCGACGCGCCGACGAAAATGCTGACCGACAAGGACTACGCTGCAAAGCTGCGCGCCACGATCGATCTCGCGCGGGCCACACCCTCGGCCGATGTGAAGGGCGGCGGCCAGCCGCGCGAGGGCAGCAACACCACGCATTATTCGATCGTCGATTCCAGGGGCAATGCGGTCAGCAACACCTATACGCTCAACTTCCCCTACGGACTCGGCCTCGTCGCCGACGGCACCGGCGTGCTGCTCAACAACGAGCTCGACGATTTCACCGCCGCTCCCGGCGCGTCGAACGCCTTCGGCCTGGTCGGCTTCGAGGCCAATCTGCCGGGACCGGGCAAGCGCCCGCTGTCGTCGATGACGCCAACCATCGTGCTGAAGGACGGCAAACCGCTGCTGGTGACGGGCACGCCGGGCGGCAGCCGCATCCCCTCCGCGGTGACCCAGATCGTCGTCGACGTGATCGACTACAAGATGGATATCGCCGCCGCGGTCGCGGCGCCGCGGATCCATCATCAATGGCTGCCCGACGAGGTGCGGATCGAGCGCGGCTTTCCCGACGACGTGCTGGCCGAGCTGAAGGCCAAGGGCCACACCCTGGTCGAGCCGCTCGGCTACTCCTCGGCCAATTCGATCCTGGTGACGCCGAACGGCCTGCTCGGCGCGCCCGATCCGCGCACGCGCGGCTCGGATGCCGCCGGACAATGAGTCGGCGGCGCAAACGCGCCTTTGCCCACCTTGCGGCATCGCGCTAAGTTGTTCGCGAAAAAACTGTTCCGGGGGATACGCATGAGCACGGCCGAGTCCAAGTCGACGATGGAGGTCGCCGCGATCGAGGACACCAGTCTCCTCGCCTTCTATCGCGACATGAATTTGCAAGAGCGCCGCACCTTCTGGGCCTGCGCCTCGGGCTGGACGCTCGACGGCATGGACTTCATGATCTATCCGCTTGTGATCGGCACCATCATCACGCTGTGGAAGGTCGACGCCGGCACTGCGGGACTCGCAGGCACCGTGACGCTGTTGGCCTCCGCCGTCGGCGGCTGGCTCGGCGGCTATCTCGCCGACCGCATCGGCCGGGTGAAGACGCTGCAATTCACCATCATCTGGTTCTCGGTGTTTTCGCTGATCTGCGCCGTGGTGCAGAACTTCGATCAGCTGTTGATCGCCCGTGGCCTGCTCGGCCTCGGCTTCGGCGGCGAATGGGCCGCCGGCGCGGTGCTGATCGGCGAAGCGATCCGGCCGCAATACCGCGGACGCGCTGTCGGCTCGGTGCAATCGGGCTGGGCGATCGGCTGGGGACTTGCCGTGCTGGCGCAGGCGATCCTGTTCTCGGTGCTGCCGGCGGAGAGTGCATGGCGCTGGATGTTCGTGATCGGCGCGTTGCCGGCGCTCCTGGTGTTCTATCTCCGCCGCTACGTCACCGAACCCGAGATCTCGGCCGCGACCCTGGCAAAGCAGCAGGCCTCCGGCAGCGGTCCCGCCGCGCTGTGGGAGATATTTGAAGGGCCGATACTGAAGACCACGCTGTTGGCTTCCCTCGTCGGCACCGGCATGCAGGGCGGCTATTACGCCATCACGTTCTGGGTGCCGCGCTTCCTTACCACCGAGCGCCATCTCTCGGTGGTCGGTTCGACCGGCTATCTCGCCACCCTGATCATCGGCTCGTTCATCGGCTATCTGGTCGGCGCCTGGCTCGCCGATCGCATCGGCCGGCGCAATCTGTTCCTGATCTTCTCGCTCGGTGCCATCGCGATCGTGCTGCTCTACACGCAGCTGCCGCTGTCGAACGAGGTGCTGTGGGTGCTGGGCTTCCCGCTCGGCTTCTTCGCCTCGGGCTATTTCTCCGGCATGGGCGCATTCCTGACCGAGCTCTATCCGACGCGGTTGCGCGGCTCCGGCCAGGGCTTTTGCTACAATTTCGGCCGCGGCGTCGGCGCGCTGTTCCCGTATCTGGTCGGCGCGCTGTCGACGACGACAACGCTTACGAACGCGATCGCGATTTTTGCGGTGGCGGCCTATGGCGTATTCTTCCTTGCCGCCTACGCGCTGCCGGAAACGCGCGGCCGCGTGCTGCATGCGGATGGGTGAGAGCGCGGACCGACCAGCGTACTCCGCTTCGCCTCTCCCCCTGTGGGAGAGGGAGCCATCGGTTGGTGCGTTCCTAACGTTGGAGGAGGCAGCAGATGACATCGCTCAAGGGCAAGACGCTGTTCATCTCGGGTGCGAGCCGCGGCATCGGGCTTGCGATTGCGCTGCGGGCTGCGCGTGACGGGGCCAATGTCGCGATCGCGGCGAAGACCGCCGAGCCGCATCCGAAGCTGAAAGGCACGATTTACACCGCAGCCGACGAGGTGCGCGCCGCCGGCGGCCAGGCGCTGCCGGTGATCTGCGACATCAGGGATGAGGCGCAGGTGATGGCGGCGATCGATCAGACGCTCGCCGCATTCGGCGGCATCGACATCTGCGTCAACAATGCCAGCGCCATCAGCCTGACGACCTCGCAGGCGACCGACATGAAGCGGTACGATTTGATGATGGGCATCAATACCCGCGGCACCTTCATGGTGTCGAAATACTGTATCCCGCACCTGACGAAGGCGCAGAACCCGCACATCCTGATGCTGTCGCCACCGCTCGACATGAAGACGAAATGGTTCGAGCACTCGACCGCCTACACGATGGCGAAGTTCGGCATGAGCATGTGCGTGCTCGGGCTCGCCGGTGAATTGAAATCCGCCGGCATCGCGGTCAACGCGCTATGGCCGCGGACCACGATCGCGACCGCCGCGGTCGGCAATCTGCTCGGAGGCGATGCCATGATGCGCGCGAGCCGCACGCCCGAGATCATGGGCGATGCCGCCTATGCGATCTTCACGCGGCCGTCGCGCGAGTTCACCAGCAATTTCTGCATCGACGACAAGGTGCTCTACGCCAACGGCATCCGCGATTTCGAACGGTATCGCGTCGACCCCTCGGTGCCGTTGATGCAGGATTTCTTCGTGCCCGACGACGATTTGCCGCCGCCCGGCGTCGCCGTGCAGCCGCTGCCGTCGCGCTAAACCGCAGAAGCGTTCAGCTTCCTGCGCCAGTGCTGGACGCGCTCCTTGAGCAGCGCGTCGCGCACATAGGCGAGCTCCTCATCCTCGAGGCGCTCGAGCGTCTCGAGCGAGAAGTCTTGCTCGCCATGCGCCGCCCACGCCCGTTGCAGCTCCGGGGTGCGGTGACTGCCCATGCGCAACGTGAACCAGATCCGGTTCTGGATCTTCTCGAGATCGAGCGCCTGTCCGACCCAAACCGCGCCGCTCGCCCGGCAGCGGATCGCAAACACGCCGGCGACGCTGGGGCGCTTCTTGTAGTCGGCAATGGCCAGCTTTCGGGTCTCGGTTGTCATCGCGGCTTCTCCATGTCGGCATGATTATATCCGGGTATTATTGACAGCGCAATAAAGCCCGGGTAAAAATAAGCCCGCCGACGATGTTTGGATGACCGCCACGATGATGCCGCTGCTAGCGCCCGACCTGATAGGGCCCGCCCTTCTCCAGCGCCCGCGCATAGGCCGGGCGCGCATGGATGCGCGCGAGGAATGCGATGCATTTCGGATGGCCGTCCTCGAGCCCGCCACGCGCTGCGGCGGCCTCCAGCGGAAAGCTCATCTGGATGTCGGCGCCGGTGAAGTCATGGCCGGCGAACCACTCGCTCTTGCCGAGCTCGCCTTCCCAATAGGCCATGTGCTGCTTGAGCTGCGGATTGACCAGCGCAGCGAGCGCCTGGTTCGACACCTTGCGCACCAGCGGCCGCAGCAGCGCCGGCGCGCGCTTGGGCATCAGCGTGAACAGCAGCTTCAGCAGCAGCGGCGTCATCGCCGAGCCCTCGGCATAGTGCAGCCAGTAAGTGTAGCGCAGCCGCTCCGGCGTATCATCAGGCGGGATCAGGCGGCCATTGCCGTATTTGCCGATGATGTATTCGAGGATCGCACCGGATTCCGCGATGGTGTTGCCGTTGTCGGTGATGACAGGCGACTTGCCGAGCGGATGGATCGCGAGCAGCTCCTTCGGCGCGCGCATGTCAGGCTGCCGTTGATAGCGCACGATCTCGTAGGGCACGCCCAATTCCTCGAGCAGCCACAGCACGCGCTGCGAGCGGGAATTGTTGAGGTGATGAACGGTCAGCATGGGTGTCCCCTGGTCTGTCGCTGATTTGATCGGCCGGGCAATATATCGAGCAAACGAAGAGGTCTGCAATGAACCCGGCTTTTGTCGCATTCGAGGGCGAGCGCCTCATCGCCGCAGGCAGCCGCGATGAGGTCGCCCGCGCCGCGAAACAATCGATCGATCAAGGTAAGGGCGCCGCGATCCTGATATTCGACGGCCGCACCTCCGCATTGGTCGACATCGATTTCCGCGGCTCGGTCGACGATGTGCTGGCGCGCCTGCCGAAGCCGGAGCGACCGGCCGACGAGGAGGCCGCGCCGGCTGCACCGCGCGGCCCTGGCCGGCCGAAGCTCGGCGTCGTGGCGCGCGAGATCACGCTGCTGCCGCGGCATTGGGATTGGCTGGCGCAGCAGAAGGGCGGCGCCTCGGTTGCGATCCGCAAGCTGGTCGACGAGGCACGGCGCTCCAGCGGCGACCGGGATCGCACCCGCCTCGCCCAGGACGCCGCCTATCGCTTCATGACCACGATGGCCGGCAACCGCCCGCACTACGAGGACGCGATCCGGGCGCTGTTCGCGCATGACCGGCGGCGCTTTGCGACCTTGATTGCGGACTGGCCGGCCGACATCCGCGATCACGCGATCAAGCTCGCCTATGGCGATCAAGCGGATTAGCGCGTCTCCAAGCAAATTCGCCTGCGACCTTCCACTGCCTCTGGAATCTGAACGTGTTCAAACCTCCATCCCTGCGCAAAGCCTTCCTGCTCTTCCTGGCGCCGATGCTGCTGAGCAACATCCTGCAATCGCTGTTCGGCACCATCAACGGCGTCTATCTCGGCCAGATGATCGGGGTCGACGCGCTTGCGGCGGTCTCGGTGTTCTTTCCGGTGATGTTCTTCTTTATCGCCTTCGTGATCGGATTGAGCGCGGGCGCCTCGGTGATGATCGGCCAGGCCTGGGGCGCCCGCGAACCGGAACGGGTGAAGGCGGTCGCCGGCACGACGATGACGGTGACGCTGCTGCTGGCACTGACGATCGCGATTTGCGGCGGCCTGTTCACCCGACCGCTGCTGATCGCGCTCGCCACGCCGCCCAACGTCCTCGACGCCGCGGTGTCCTATGCGCGGATCATGATGATCGCGATGCCCGTGACGTTCGCCTTCCTGCTGCTGACGGCGATGATGCGCGGCGTCGGCGACACCGTGACGCCGCTGATCGCGCTGTCGGTCTCGACCATTGTCGGCCTCGTGGTGACCCCGACCCTGATCCGCGGCTGGTTCGGCCTGCCCATGCTCGGGGTCGCCAGCGCGGCGGCCGCGTCTGCGGCCTCGGGCGTGGTGACGCTGCTGTGGCTGTACGTCTATATGTTGCGCCGTCGCCATCCGCTCGCCGTCGACGCCGCGTTCCTGCGCGCGATGCGGCCCAACGGCGCGCTGCTGCGCATCGTGCTGCGGCTCGGCATCCCGACCGCGATCGGCATGGTGGTGATCTCGCTCGCCGAACTCGTGCTGCTTGGGCTCGTCAACGGCTTCGGCTCCAACGCGACAGCCGCCTATGGTGCGGTCAACCAGGTGATCGGCTATGTGCAGTTTCCGGCGATCTCGATTGCGATCTCGGTCTCGATCTTCGGCGCGCAGACGATCGGCCGCGGCGAGTCCAACCGGATCGGCGCCATCGTTAGGACCGGGCTGGAGATGAACCTGCTGCTGACCGGCGGCCTGGTCGTGCTCGGCTATCTGTTCGCCCGGCCGCTGATGGGCTTCTTCATTGTCGACGGCGCGGTGCTCGCGCTGGCGGAGCAGCTGCTGCACATCGTGCTATGGAGCATCGTGCTGTTCGGCATGGCGACGGTGTTTTCCGGGGCGATGCGGGCCGGCGGCACGGTCTGGATGCCGCTGTTCATCTCGATGCTGGCGATCACCCTGGTCGAGGTGCCGGTCGCGGTTTTGCTCAGCCGCGCCATCGGCATCAAGGGCGTCTGGATCGCCTATCCCGTCACCTTCGCAACCATGTTCCTATTGCAGATGGCCTATTACGGACTGGTATGGCGCAAGCAGACCATCAAGCGCCTGATTTGACATCGGGCGCTGCGGCTCACATGATGAGTATCATATTCTACGGATGGCGCCTGTGACAGCAGGCCATGCTAAGCAGACCGGGAGAGAGACCGCCGTGAGCCCAAACCCACAATTCCTGTTCGATTTCGGCAGTCCCAACGCCTTCCTCAGCCACAGGGCGATCCCGGCGATCGAGAGCCGCACCGGCGTCAAATTCGAATATGTCCCGATCCTGCTCGGCGGCATCTTCAAGGCCACCAACAACAAGTCGCCGGCCGAGACGCTGGCGGGCGTCAAGAACAAGCCCGAGTTCCAGAAGATCGAGACCGAGCGCTTCCTCAAGCGCTTCAACGTCAAGCCCTACACCTGGAACCCGTTCTTCCCGGTCAACACGCTGAACCTGATGCGCGCGGCGGTCGCTGCCCAGTTGGAAGGCGTGTTCGAGCCATATATCGAGGCGGCCTTCCATCACATGTGGGTCGAGCCGAAGAAAATGGACGACCCTGAGGTGGCCGGAAAGGCGATCGCCTCCTCCGGCCTCGATGCCGCAAAGCTGTTCGCCCGCGCGCAGGACGCCGACGTCAAAGCCAAGCTGATCGCCTACACCCAGTCCGCCGTCGAGCGCGGCGCGTTCGGCTCGCCGACCTTCTTCGTCGGCAACGAGATTTTCTTCGGCAAGGAGCAGTTGCGCGAGGTCGAGGAAATGGTGTCGGGGAAGTGACGCAGTCATTCCGGAGCGACGCGCAGCATCGAATCCGGAATCTCGAGGTTCCGGGTTCGTCCTTCGGACGCCCCGGAATGACGACGGAGCCGGTAGCGAATCGTGATTAGCTAATCGCGAGCCAGCATCTATATCTGTTCGCAACGTCACATCCGCTCTTCGTTCGTTTCAAAAGCAACAAAGAAGGTCAGAATCCCATGCGCGTTCTCGTGGTCGGTGCCGGCGCGATCGGCGGTTACTTCGGCGGCCGGATGCTTCAGGCCGGTCGCGACATCACGTTCCTGGTGCGGCCGCGCCGCGCCTCCGAGCTGGCATCGGCCGGCCTCGTGATCAAGAGCCCGAACGGCGATATCACGCTGAGGAACCCGCCGACGGTGCAGGCCGACAAGCTCACGGACAAATTCGACGTCGTGCTGCTGAGCTGCAAGGCGTTCGATCTCGACGATGCGATCAAGTCCTTTGCGCCCGCCGTCGGCGACAAGACTGCGATCATCCCGCTGCTCAACGGCATGCTGCATCTCGATGCGCTCGACAAGAAATTCGGCTCGGCGCATGTGCTCGGCGGGCTCTGCGCGATCGCAGCGACACTGAACGAGGCGCGCGAGGTGGTGCAGCTTCAACCGATGCAATCGCTCGGCTTCGGCGAACGCGCCGGCGGCATCTCGGACCGGGTGCGCGCGATCGCCGAGACCTTCTCCGCGATCAACGGTGCGGCCGCCAGCGACCACATCATGCAGGACATGTGGGAGAAGTGGGTGTTCCTGGCTTCGCTTGCCGCGTCCACGAGCCTGATGCGGACCTCGGTCGGCAATATCCTGGCCGCGCCCGGCGGCAAGGATTTTCTGCTCGGCATCCTCGACGAATGCAGCGCGATTGCAGCCGATGCCGGCCACATGCCGGCCGGTCCGTTCTTCCAGCGCACCCGCGGCCTGCTCACCACCGAAGGCTCGCCGATGACCGCCTCGATGTTCCGCGACATCAAGGCGGGCCTGCCGGTCGAGGCTGACCACGTGATCGGCGATTTGATCGTGCGCGCGGACAGGGCGAACATCCCGGTCCAGCGGCTGCGCACCGCCTACACGCATCTCAAGGCGTATGAGAAGCAGCGGAGCGCTTAGCCTTGTAGCCGGATGGAGCGAAGCGTAATCCGGGAACGGTCGTTCCGCTGGTGCAGTGGTCCCGGATTTCGCTTCGCTTCATCCGGGCTGCGGTTGCCCTTCACAAATGCGACAGATAATGCGCCAGCGCCGTGATCTCTTCATCGCTGAGCGGATACGCCACGTCGGCCATCGCGGCCTGGGCGCCGCCGGAGCGGACGCCTGATTTGTAATCATGCAACGCCTTGACGAGATATTCCTCGCGCTGGCCGGCGATGCGGGCCACCGCCTTGGTGCCGACGAACGTATCGGTGTGGCATGAGGCGCAGCGGCGCCCGGCCGCGGCCTGCTTGCCCTTCGCCGACAGCTCAGGATTGTCGTCCTTGCCGCCCTTGAATGGCGGCAGCGCGGCGAAATAGGCGCCGAGATTGCGGATGTCCGTATTGTCGAGCTGCTCGACGATCGGCTGCATCTGCTCGTTCTTGCGTGCGCCGGCGCGGAAGAACACCAGCTGCCACTGGATGTACTGGTCGAGCTGGCCGGCGAGCGAGGGGATGTTTTCCGTTTGCGAGATGCCGTTCTCGCCATGACAGCCGGAGCACACCTCGGCCTTTTCCTTGACGGCGGCGTCATCAGCGGCTCGGGCGAAGGAGGTCAGCGCGATTGCCGACACAAGGAGCATTCCGAAGGACACAACGCGCATCATCAGTTTCTCCAGTTGTCATTGCCGGGCTCGACCCGGCAATCCATCAGGCTTGAAAAGGATTCTTGTTGGGATGGATGCCCGGATCAAGTCCGGGCATGACGGGCTGGTTCCGCGACTGATCGCAATTGAGGCTGCGGCCGCCCGATCGGCCACCGCAGCCTCGGATTGGTTCGAGCGTTACTTCTTGCTGTAGCTGATGCGATAGATCGCACCGGCCCAGTCATCGGCGACGAGGATCGAGCCATCCTTGTCGAGCAGGATGTCGTCGGGGCGGCCAAGATAGCCCTGGTCACCCTGGATCCAGCCGTCGGCGAAGATCTCCTGCTTGGCGTTCTTGCCGTCCGGGCTCGCGGTGATGCGCACGATGCGGCCGCCCTGGTACTTATGCCGATTCCAGGAGCCGTGCTCGGCGATCAGGATTGAGTTCTTGTACTCGGCCGGGAATTGATTGCCGGTATAGAACTTCATGCCGAGCGGAGCCACGTGTGCGCCGAGATTGTAGACCGGCGGGGTGAACTCCGAGCACTTGTGACCCATCGCGAACTTCGGATCCGGCAGGTTGCCCTGGTGGCAGTATGGATAGCCGAAATGCTCGCCCATCTTGTCGATCATGTTGAGCTTGTCGCTCGGCAGATCGTCGCTGACCCAGTCGCGCGCGTTTTCGGTGAACCAGTACTTGCCGGTGCGCGGATCGACGTCGCCGCCGACCGAGTTGCGCACGCCGAGCGCCCAGATTTCCGCGTTGCCGGTCTTGGGATCGACGCGACGGATCTGCGACACCGAGGTCGGCGGGATGCCGATGTTGAAGGGCGGGCCGAACGGGATGAAGAACCAGCCTTCCTTGTCGACGGCGATGTACTTCCAGCCGTGCGCCGCGTAGGACGGCATGTCGTCATAGACGACCTTGCCCGCGCCGGGATTGTCGAGCTTGTTTTCGATGTCGTCGTAGCGGATCAGCTTGTCGACCGCGATGACGTAGAGCGCACCATCCTTGACGGTCAGACCCGTGGGCATGTTCAGCCCCTTGAGGATGGTCTTGACCTCCTTCTTCCCGCCATTGTCCTTGATCGCGTAGACATTGCCGAGGCCGAACGAGCCGACGAACAGTGTGCCCTTGTCACCCCACGCCATCTGGCGCGCGGCGAGCACGTTCGAGGCATAGACCTCGATCTTGAAGCCCGGCGGCAGCTTGATCTTCTTCATCATCGTCGCAAGCTCGGCGTCGGAAGCGCCGGTCGGCGGACCGGATGGCGGGGCAAGGCCCTTCTGCGCCTCGGTTTCGTCGCCGAGGAACCAGTCATCCGGCGGATGCGTCCAGAATTCCTTGTTGCCGGATTCGTATTTCTTGAGCGGACGGTTCTTGTCCGCCTGCTGCGCGCTGGCGAAGGTAGTCCCCGCCAAAAGCGCGATCGCCGCAAACGCAAGTATCGATCGATTGAAAGCCGATTTCATCGCGTCACTCCCCTATGCAAGCCGTTGCAGCTTGCCTCTGTTATTGATTTTGAACGCCTTGAGAGATGATTTGGCGGTCTGTGAGGTAGGTCAGACGGCAAAATGGTAGCACATCCATCGACGGTGAGAAGCGCGTGCATCGTGGTGCGCTGCGGTCAAAACAATTTGAAAAGAAAATTCTGCGCGCGTGATCTGCTTGAGAAAGAGGCAATCGCGTTGCAGCGCAATATTCCGATGAAGTGAACGGTTGTGTTGCGCGCAAGAGGACAGGAGAACATCGGTTGCGCGTATTCGTCACCGGAGGGACAGGCGTGATCGGCTCCGCAGTGGTGCGCGAATTGGTTGCGCGCGGCCATCGTGTCGTCGGGCTGGCGCGGTCGGAGACCGCAGCCGCCCGGCTTGCCGCGCGCGGCGCCGCGGCGATGGCCGGCAATCTCGGCGCGCCTGAAACGTGGGCCGCGCGGCTTCCTCACATCGATGCCGTAATCCACATGGCCTGCGACTTCGCATCCGATATGGGCGCGATCGAACAGCGTCTGCTCGACGCGTTGCTGCCGGCGCTCGCGGCGCAACCGGCGAAGGTGCGCTTCATCTATACCGGTGGCTGCTGGCTGTTCGGCGCAACGGGCGATGTCATCGCGACCGAGCGAACAGGGTTTGATCCCCTGCCCGCCTTTGGCTGGATGGTGTCGCATCTCGAGCGCATTCTGGCCGCGCAGCACGTCGACGGCATCGTGATCCATCCGGCCATGGTCTACGAGCCGGCCGGCGGCGTCTTCAATCGCTTTGCGCGTGACGCGCTCGCGGGCCGCGCGATCCGTGTCGTCGGGAACGAGGCTGTGCGCTGGCCGCTCGTGCACAGTGACGATCTGGCCGAACTCTATGCCCTGGCGCTCGAGCGTGCCCCGGCAGGCTCGACCTATATCGGCGCTGCGATCGAAGGCCACCTGGTCGGCGAGATCGCGCGGGCTTTCGCACGGCGATCCGGCGGGCCACAAGAGCCGACGATCGTGTCCTCTGATGCGATCGCCGCCGAGCTCGGTGAATGGGCCAGGGGCTATGCGCTGGATCAGCGCCTGAGCGGCGCGAAGGCGCTGATCGAATTGGGCTGGCAACCGAAGCATCTCGATCCGGAAGCCGAGATCGCGGCCCTCATCTGAGAGGAAGCAGCTGGCATCGGACGCCGGGCCATCATTAGATCGCAGGCTCCGTGACGACATCTCGCGCCTCTCAGGGCAGGAGAGCGACGCTGCCTGTGGTGTGGCCGGTTTCGAGGTCCGCCTGGGCGCGGGCCGCGTCGCGCAGCGCATATTCCGCTCCGATCGTGCTGACGAGACCGTCTGCGAGCGCCGCGAGCAGATCCCTTGCTGCATGGCGATAGAGCACCGGATCGTTCGAATAGGCGACGACGCTGGGTCGGCTGAGGCCAATGGAGCGCACGGGTCCGAGGTCGCCCACGGCAACGGACGGGATCGGGCCGCCGGCCTGGCCAAGACTAGCCACCATGCCGAACGGACGGACGCAGGCGAATGTTCGCGCCAAGGTTTCGCCACCAATGCCGTCGTAGGCGAAGTGCACGCCGCGGCCGTCCGCGAACTGCTTTGCCTGAGCGGGCCAGTCTGCGGCGGTGTGGAGCAATACCTGATCGGCCCCCGCCGCTTCCGCCAATTCGACCTTGGCCACCGATCCGACGGTGGCGATGACAAACGCGCCCAGGCGCTTGGCCCAGCGGGTCATAAGCTGGCCCAAGCCACCGGCGGCGGCATGCACCAGGACAAATTCCCCCTCCCGGATGGCATAAATCTTGTGCAAGAGCATGTGCGCGGTGAGGCCGCGCAACATGCTGCTGCCGGCGACCTGATCAGACAGAGCGTCGGGGACGCTGACAACGCGCGCCTCGGGAAGATTGCGACACTCGGCATAGCCGCCGGCCGGCAGGCCGGCGTAGGCGATACGATCGCCAGCCCGGACGGTGGTTACCTCCGCCCCGACGGCGTCGACCACACCTGCGCCTTCGACCCCGATCACGGCAGGGAGCCTGGGCAGCGGATAGAGGCCCATCCGATGATAGATGTCGATGAAGTTGACGCCGATAACGGTCTGGCGAACGCGGACCTCCGTCGGGCCGGGCGGCGGAACCTCAAGATCGATGGCGGTCAGGACCTCTGGTCCGCCTACGGCCTTCATCTGAATTGCGAGGGACATATCTTCGCTCCTTGTTGCGACCCACCGGGTACGCCCTCGCCGAGAGAGCGGAAATTCGGTAAATAGGCATTCTATCTGTGCAGGAATTCACCGATGTTGGATTGGCAGGATTTGCGCTTTTTCGTTCATCTGGCACGACATGGTTCGCTGGCGGCCACGGCGCGGCAACTCGGCGTCGACCATGCGACGGTGGGACGCCGCGTCGCGTCGCTGGAAGCAGCGCTCGGACTACGGCTGATCGATCGCCTCCCGCGCAGTTGCCCGCTGACGAAGGACGGAATTGCGATCGCGGCCTTGGCGGATCAGATGGAAATCGCCGCCCACGCTGTGCAGCGTCGCGCGCGAGGGGCGACGTCCCCTTTGTCGGCTGTCATTCGGGTCAGCGCACCGCCCGCGCTGGCGGCGCTATGCATTGCCCCAAACGTCGCCGAGCTTCGCCGGGTCCATCCCGGGCTCAAGATCGTCCTTCAAGCCTCGTCCGCACTCGCCGCGCTGGACCGTGGCGAAGCGGACATCGCTGTTCGCCTGAGCCGACCCAAGGAGAAGGGCGCCGTGGCACGCCGCATCGGCGTGATGCGCTTCGGCATCTACGCGACCGCCGATTATGCCGCACGTCCACCACATGAATGGGAGTTCGTGGCCTATGACGGCGCGCTCGATCATGTCCCGCAGCAAGCCTGGCTACGGCGCATCCTGTCAGGACGATCCATCGCCTTCGAAGCCAGCGATCTCTTTGGCCAATTGGCGGCTGTGACGTCGGGCGTTGGCGTTGCCGTACTGCCGACGATCATGGGTGATCGCGAGTCCGCGCTCGTTCGTCTCGACGTCAGCTCCGAGCCGCCGAAACGCGATCTCTGGCTCATTACCTATCCGGATCTTCGGCGCTCTCCGGCCGGCAGGGCGGTTATGAGCTTTCTTTCGGATTGCATCGAGCGGGAGACGGATACTCAACGTTGAATAGGAGGTCCGGATTGGGATCAGCGGCCAACCAACATCCTGAAACGATCTTGGAGCGGGCGAAGGGGCTCGAACCCTCGACCCCGACCTTGGCAAGGTCGTGCTCTACCACTGAGCTACACCCGCATCCGAGATGGCGGCGATCGCTCGCCGGCAACGGCAGACCTATGCCAAATGCGGCTCACGAATGCAACACAAGAGCGCGGGCCCGATCCAACGAAATCGCCGGATTTCCTTAAAAAATGACATCGAATCGGGTCGAAACCGGGCAGCGTCACGATTTCTTTGCCCGAGCGGTACGGAACAGGCCCGGATGTCATCGCAACGCAACGCGATTCGAGGCGCCGCCAATCGGAATTGGCACAGTTCGGCGCACCGGGCCGCTTGCCGGGAAGCGATTGAAATTTGTCTGTCGACCGCCATCTAGCCCGATAGAACGGCTGAACCGGCCGGCCGGAGCGTGCTAGAACGCGCCCCAGGATTTTTGACCTCACACGACCAGGCGAGGACGACGTGACAATAATGGAGCAGGGCGGCCCCACGCCCCAGGCAGCGCCCGATCTGATCAAGGAGACCACGACCCAGACCTTCGTGAAGGACGTGATCGAGGAATCACGCCGTCAGCCGGTCATGATCGACTTCTGGGCGCCCTGGTGCGGTCCCTGCCGCCAGCTCACGCCGATGCTGGAAAAGGCGGTCCGCAACGCCAAGGGCCGGGTCAAGCTGGTCAAGATGAACATCGACGAGCATCCGCAGATCCCCGGCCAGATGGGCATCCAGTCGATCCCGGCCGTGATCGCCTTCGTCAACGGCCAGCCGGCCGACGGCTTCATGGGCGCGGTGCCCGAGAGCCAAGTCAACGCCTTCATCGACAAGATCACCAAGGGCGTGCCGGCCGCCGGCGAGCCCAATATCGCCGAGATCCTGGCGGAGGCCGAGACCGTGCTCGCCGAGGGCGATGCGGCCGGGGCCGCGCAAATCTATGCCGAGGTGCTGGCGCTGGACGCGACCAATATCGCAGCGCTCGCCGGCCTCGCCAAATGCTACATCACGTCGGGCGCGGTCGAGCAGGCCAAGCAGACGCTCGCCATGGTGCCGGAATCCAAGCGCAACGACCCCGCGGTGAAGGCCGTGCAAGCCGCGATCGACCTCGCCGAGCAGGCCCAATCGGTCGGTCCGGTCACCGAGCTCGAACAGAAAGTCGCCGCAAACCCGCTCGATCATCAGGCCCGGTTCGATCTCGCCACCGCGCTGAACGCGATGGGCAAGCGCGCTGAGGCGACCGAGCAGCTGCTCGCGATCGTCAAGCGCGACCGCAAGTGGAACGACGACGGCGCCCGCAAGCAGCTGGTGCAGTTGTTCGAGGCGTGGGGCGGCACCGATGAGGCAACCGTCGAGGGGCGCAAGCGGTTGTCGACGATCCTGTTCTCGTAAAATTCGCCCCGTCACAGCAGCGGGACCGCAGATGCCGATCAATGCCGAATATCGCGGACCCGCCGAGCTTCCCGAGATCATCGCGGTGTTTCCGCTGCCCGGCGCGCTGTTGCTGCCGCGCGGCCAGATGCCGCTCAACATCTTCGAGCCGCGCTATCTCGCGATGGTCGACGACGCGCTGCGCGACGGCCACCGCCTGATCGGGATGATCCAGCCCGACGTGGCGCATTCCCCGAATGAGGCGAGGCCCGTGCTGTTCCGCATCGGCTGCGTCGGCCGCATCACCCAGCTCGCCGAATCCGGCGACGGCCGCTACATCCTCGAGCTCACCGGCGTCGCGCGCTTCAAGGTGGTCGAGGAGCTGACCGTGCTGACGCAATACCGGCAGTGCAAGGTTGACTTCTTCTCCTTCATCGACGATTTCACCGCGCGCAAGGGCGAGGCGGCGGTCGACCGCAAGGCGCTGCTCGAGGTGCTCGCTGATTTCCTCGAAGCCAACAAGCTTAAGGTCGACTGGGACGGCATCGAGGCCGCGCCCAACGAGGCGCTGGTCAATGCGCTGGCGATGATGTCGCCCTATGGCTCGGCCGAGAAGCAGGCGATGCTGGAAGCCCCCGACCTGAAGACCCGCGCCGAGATCCTGATCGCAATCACCGAGATGGATCTCGCCAAGAAACGCACCAGTGGCGACCCGCCGGTGCAGTAGAGCCGTTACGGCCTTACGCCTCACGACATGAAATTGACGACCGAAGCATCATGAACCGGCGCCGGCTGACACGACCTCGAGGCCAATCATGCGATTGAAGGCCGCCGACGCGTTGGTCGCGATGAGACGTTGCAGATCAAATCCCGGACTTGTCGTCATATGACGCTCCGCTAGTATCCGGCAGCCGCAAATATCACCGCGATGCTCATCCCGATCCAGCCGAAATGGCGGCCCCGCGTCGCGACGGCGTTGGCGAGCGCGGCCGCGCCGAACACGACGGCGAGCGTTGCAATGATCAGGTGGCGCGCAGCGTCGCTTTCCACAAAAGGCGCGGCGATCAGCAACACGCCGCCGCCGATCCAGGCGATCGTGCCAGCCTGCCACACCAGGCGGAGCAGAAGGCGCAGCCGCGGCGGCTCGACGGTAGCGCGCGCAAACACTTTGGTCTCGCCGAGCACGCCATGGATCAGGCTGATCATGATCACGATGACGCCGGCGGCTTGCAGCAGGAGATCACGCATCGCGGCTCCTCCATGAGAAGGTCGACCATACAGTAGTGTATGGTGATATGGTCCCGATGCTGGCGGTTGTCAATACACTTGTGTATGGTGAAATCCGACGCGGCAGGGATCTATGGTGGAGCAGCTTTCGGCGGAGGATTGGGTCAATCAGGGCCTGAAGACCCTGATCAAGAGCGGCTTCACGGCGCTGAAGGCCGATCCGCTCGCCAAGGCGCTCGGCGTGTCGCGCGGCAGCTTCTACTGGCATTTCGCCGATATCGGCGCCTATCACGCCGCGATCCTGCGTCGCTGGCGCGACATCGCCGCCGAACAGATCATCGCCGGCATCGAGGCCGCAAAGGGCGAGGACCCGATCGCCGTGCTGCTCCGCCTCACCTTCATCAGCAAGCTGGCACTGGAGAAGGCGGTGCGCAGCTGGGCCGCGCATGATTCCGCCGTCCGCGCCGCGTTGCAGGCGATCGACCGCCGCCGGCTTGACTATGTCGAGGTCCTGTTGCGCCGCGCCGGGCTGCCGGACGCCATCGCGCGCGACCGCGCCCAGATCCTCTACTGGACCTTCCTCGGGTTCGCCCTCTCGGACCAGCTCCTGCCGCAGGCCAGGCAACGCGCCGCGCTCGACGAACTGTTGCGCATGGCGACCCGGCCGCCGTCATGACTCCGGCCTATTCAATATGCTAGATCACCGTGAGCCGGAGATTTTCATGAATTCCACGCCCGACCATCTCGAAAGCACCGCCGACCCGAAGCTCCTGGAGATCCTGGTCTGTCCGATCACCAAGGGTCCGCTGGAATTCGACGCTGCCAGGCAGGAGCTGATCTCGCGCTCGGCCAAGCTCGCTTATCCGATCCGCGACGGCATTCCGATCATGCTGCCGGAAGAGGCCAGGAAGATCGACTAGTCATCGATGCGCGCAATCGTCACATGTCTGCTGCTGCTCGTCTCGTTGACGAGCGCGGCGGCGGACGAGAGCAACATCCGCGTCGGCCCGATCGACGCGGTGCTGACGGTTCCCCCCAATGTCGCAAAACCACCGGTCGCACTTTTGATCGCCGGCTCCGGCTCGACCGACCATGACGGCAACGGGCCGCAGCTCAAGCCGGCGACATTGAAGAAGCTGTCGGAGCAGCTGGTCGCGCGCGGCATCGCGACGCTGCGCTATGACAAGCGCGGCGCCGGCGGCTGGAAGAAGGAGTTCGGCAAGCCGGAGGATTTTCGCTTCAAGGATTTTGTCGACGATGCCGCATCGCTGGTCGGTTACTTGCGCGTCAGCGGCAGGTTCTCGCGCATCGCGGTGGTCGGGCACAGCGAGGGCGGCCTGGTTGCGATCCTCACTGCGCAGCGCGAACCGGTCGACCGGCTGGTGCTGCTGGCGACCGCCGCGCGCAAGCAGGGCGACCTGCTGAAGGCGCAACTCGAGAAGCAGATGTCGCCGGACCGGTTCGAACCGATCGGCAAGGCGATCGACAGCATCATGGCCGGAGAAACCGTCGATCCGCCGCCGGTGGAGCTTGCGATCCCGCCCGCGATGCAGCCCGGCATGGCGTCCGCCTTCAACGAGGATCCGATCGATCCCCTGAAGAAGATCACCGGACCCGTGCTGATCATCGCCGGCGGCCGCGACCATCAGCTGGCGCGGCTCGACTTCCTCGCGCTCACCACCGCCGACATCGCGGCGAAATCATTGTGGCTGCCGGACATGAACCATGTCCTGGTCGACGTGACTGGTGATACCGACGATGCCGCGAGCTACAATCAGCCCGAGCGGCCGCTTGATCCGGATATGATCGACGCGGTGGCGGGGTTCATCGGGCAGAATTAAGAGAGGAAGCGAGTGGCGAATTGCGAATGGATTTTCCGCTATTCGGTACTCCCTATTCGCCATTCGCCTGCTACAGCGCCTCGCCCTTCAGCAGCCGCGGCACCTCGCCCGACAAGCCTGCGGCCTGGCGGATGAACATGCTCTTCAGCGGCGGCGTGCGGTCGACCAGACCCAAGCCGATGTCGCGCACGGTGCGCAGCAGCGTCGATTCGTTGGAGAACAGGAAGTTCAGCGAGTTGGTGGCGACGCCCATCGCCATCGTGTCGAAGCGGCGCCAGCGCTGGTAGCGCTCGAGCACGTCGGCCTGTCCCGGATCCATGCCGAGCCGCGCCGCGTCGACCACGACCTCGGCAAGCGCCGCAACATCCTTCAAGCCCATATTGAGCCCCTGCCCCGCGATCGGATGGATCACATGCGCCGCGTCGCCGATCAGCGCCAGCCGCTCGGCGATGAAGGACCGCGCCACGAAATAGCCGAGCGGGAATGCACGCGGTCTGTCGAGTGCCTTGATCTCACCGAGATGCAGGCCGAAGCGCTGCTCGAGCTCGGCGTGAAATTCCTCCTCGCCAAGCGCCGTGATGCGCGCGGCGTCCTTGCGCGTTTCGGTCCACACCAGCGAAGAGCGGTTGCCGGTCAACGGCAGGATCGCAAACGGTCCCGCTGGCAGGAAATGCTCCTCCGCACGGCCGCGGTGCTCGCGCTCGTGACCAACGGTGACGACGATGCCGGATTGATCGTAGTCCCAGCCATGGGTGGCGATGCCGGCGCGCTCGCGCAGCTTTGAGCGCGCACCGTCGGCAGCGACCAGCAGGCTCGCATCGATCACGGTGCCATCGGCATGCGCCACGCTGACGCCGTCGGGGCGCGCGTCGAACGACGACACCGCCATCGGGCGCAGCTCGACGCCTTCGGCTTCCGCGCGCGCGGCGAGCGCGTCGATCAGATAGCGGTTCTCGACCATGTGCGCGAACGGCTCGCCGGGCTCGACGTTGCCGGCGAAGGTCAGGAATACCGGACGGGTGGCGTCCTCCAGCTTCGAATCGGTCACGACCATGTCCGTGATCGGCTGCGCGGTCGGTGCCACCTGGCCCCAGACGCCGAGCGTCTCGAACAGCCGCCGGCACGCCGCTACGATCGCGGTCGCGCGCGGATCGCGGCTCGGGCGCTGGCTGAGCGCCGGATCGGCCACGACAACGGGAACGTCAGGCCCAAGCCCCTGGCGCAACGCGACCGCCAGCGCCAGACCGGCAAAAGACCCCCCGCAAATGACTAGACTACGCTGACCCGGCATGCCCTTCCTTTACGCGCTCGGCGCACTCAGACTGTGCTTGCTACCTGATAATAGCTGGGCGAAACAGGGGCCTGAAACAAGCCCGAGACCGTCATTCCGGGGCGCGCGCAGCGCGAACCCGGAATCCATCAGGCCGCGTGTTCCGTGGATGGATGGATTCCGGGTTCGCGCTTCGCGAGCCCCGGAATGACACTGAGGCGACAAGAAAGCCCACCCATGTCCAAAAGCCTGATCGACCTGCTGTCCATCCTCGATCTCGAGCAGCTCGAGGTGAATTTGTTCCGCGGTAACAGCCCGAAGACGGGCTGGCAGCGGGTGTTCGGCGGCCAGGTGATCGGACAGGCGATGGTGGCGGCGTGCCGCACCGTCGAGGGCCGGCTGCCGCATTCGATCCATTGCTATTTCATCCTGCCCGGCGATCCGCAGGTCCCGATCATCTACGAGGTCGAGCGCCTGCGCGACGGCAAGAGCTACACGACCCGCCGCGTTACCGCGATCCAGCACGGCAACGCCATCTTCTCGATCATGGTCTCGTTCCATTCCGAGGAAGAAAGCAACTTCAACCATCAGGAGAAGATGCCCGACGTGCCGCCGCCGGAGAAGCTGACGGCGGAGGAAGTGTCGAAGCAGCCGATGTTCAAGGAGATGCCGGAGTTCATCCGCCGCTACTACGAATCCGATCGCCCGATCGAGTTGCGCCCGGTCGAGCTCGGCCGTTATTTCGGCCAGACCATCGACGACGGTCGCATCCATGTCTGGATCCGCACCGCCGCGAAACTGCCCGATGATCCGGCGCTGCATCTGTGCGCGCTGGCCTATGCGTCGGACTTCTCGCTGCTCGACGCGGTGATGGCGCGCTACGGCCGCACGCTGTTCGACCGCCGGATGATGCCGGCGAGCCTCGACCACGCGATGTGGTTTCACCGCCCGTTTCGCGCCGACGAATGGCTGCTCTACGCGCAGGATTCGCCGAGCGCGCAATCCGGCCGCGGCTTGACGCGCGGCCTGATCTTCAAGCCCGACGGCACGCTGGTGGCCTCGGTCGCGCAGGAAGGCTCCGTGCGCGAACGCAAGGCATAGCCTCACTCAGCATTATTCCGCCGGCTGCGAACCGCGCTGGACCAGCGCGGTCTGCGAGGCGACCCATCGCATCATCCAGCGATACACCCAGGGAATCGGGATGAAGAAGGAGATCCCGATGAAGGTCACGATCCCGCGCCAGAGGAACTCGAGCCCGGTGCCGTTGAACGTCACCTCGCGGCGCGTGCCCCCGATGTTCCGGCAGAACCAGCGGGTCCAGGCGGCGTAGACCCACGCCCAGCCGATGATCGTGAACACGGAGACCACCGCCAGCAGGGTCCAGCCGAGATAGGCCCAGAACGAGCCGGTGAAGCTCAATCCGAGCAGCTGCCCGTTGGACGCGATATTCGCGACCAGCCATTTCAGGAAGAGCCAGTACAGCGCGATCTCGGCCAGAAACGTCACGATGTTCAGCGACTGATACCCGAGCATGGAGACGGCGACGACCAGCACGACGACACCGAAAAACCAGGGAACAATCGTCATCGCGTTCCCCTCGAAGCCGAGATTCGGCCGTCCGGGAACCTGCACGCACGGCACCAGCCATTTCAGGTACCAGACCAGCATCCATGGCAGCGGGATGATGAAGGCGCTTGCGATCGCGAACACGATGCCGCGCCAGACGAAGTCCCAGATTCCGAAATCGATCGAGATCGTTCCGCCGCTGTAGCCGCCGGATGCCACCACCGGCGGCGGGCCGGCCTGCGGGAACGCCGGTGGGGGTGGTGCTGCGCTGGGAATGAGGCCCGGAATTTCCGCCGCCTTCTGCCAGCCGGACATGCCCTCGGTCCACACCAGCGTATCGGGCCGTACCGCCCCCCGGGCGATCAGATCGCGGAGCTGAACCTCGGGCAGGGGACCTTTTTGCTGGCCTTCGGAGGCATAAAACCAGTTTCGGTTCGACATTTTTGTTTCCTCAAGGCTCGCGCGCACGCCGTGGGCGAAAACAGGCCAGCGGGACCGCCGGCCGGGTGGGAAAGCGGTATTCTGACGGAGGGTTTCCATCCCGTACAGTGAGGGAGTTCACCGGCGTCGCACCTTTTCCCCTTCAACCTGCAACTTTTTTGTGCCATTTGCCCAGAAAGATGCCAGATTTGACGGGCGCCAAACGCCGTCCGCGGCACCTGCAGAAACCTTGAGACAATGAAGGCCTGACCATGAAGCTCGTCGTCGCGATCATCAAACCGTTCAAGCTGGATGAGGTGCGCCAGGCGCTGACCGCGATCGGCGTCCATGGCATGACGGTCACCGAGGTGAAGGGCTATGGCCGCCAGAAAGGCCACACCGAGATCTATCGCGGTGCGGAATATGTCGTGAACTTCCTACCCAAGCTCAGGATCGAGATCGCCGTCGATACCGAGATGGCCGAGAAGGCGGTCGCCGTCATCACCCAGCACGCGCGCACCGGCCAGATCGGCGACGGCAAGATCTTCGTCACGCCGATCGATCACGCTTTGCGCATCCGCACCGGCGAGACCGATCAGGACGCGCTGTAAGCCTTCAATCCAAATCGAGATCACCGCGGGCAACGACGCCGGCGGGACAAGAAACGATATACACGCCGGGGAAAGATGATGGGGGCACGGGCTCTTCGTGCAGCGAGATTTGCTGCGCCAATCACTGCTGCAATGCTGTTCGCGCCGGGCACGCCGGCGTCAGCGCAGGATTCGATGGCCGGTTCAACCATCAACTCCGCCGACACCGCCTGGATGATCGTCGCCACTGCACTGGTGCTGATGATGACGATCCCGGGGCTCGCGCTGTTCTACTCCGGCATGGTGCGCAAGAAGAACGTGCTGGCGACGATGGCTCAGAGCCTCGCCGCGGTCGCGATCGTCTCGATCCTGTGGGTGACCTTCGGCTATTCGCTGAGCTTCGTCGGCGACGGACCGTGGCTCGGCGGGCTCGGCCGCTGCTTCCTCGCCGGCATGACGATGGACAGCGTCAATCCCGCGGCGAAGACCATCCCCGAAGCGCTGTTCATGCTGTACCAGATGACGTTCGCGATCATCACGGTGGCGCTGGTGGCCGGCTCGGTCGCCGACCGCATGCGGTTCTCCGCCTATCTGCTGTTCTCGATCGGCTGGTTCATCTTCGCCTATGTGCCGCTGGCGCATTGGGTGTGGGGCGGCGGCTTCCTCGCCCAGGCGGGCGTGATGGATTTCGCTGGCGGCCTCGTGGTGCATCTCTCGGCCGGCATGAGCGGGCTCGTCGCAGCCAAAGTGATGGGCCGGCGTCACGGCTATGGCAGCGAGAACCTTTCGCCATTCGACCTGTCGCTCGCGGTTGTCGGCACCGGCCTGCTCTGGGTCGGCTGGTTCGGCTTCAACGGCGGCTCGGCGCTCGCGGCCAATTCGCGTGCGGTGATGGCGATCATCGCCACCCATCTTGCGGCCTGCGCTGGCGCGCTGACCTGGGGCGCGATCGAATGGACCAAGCGCCGCAAGCCGTCGGTGCTCGGCATGATCTCCGGCGCGGTCGCCGGCCTCGGCACCATCACGCCGGCCTCCGGCTTCGTCGCGCCGTGGCACGGCGTCATCATCGGCATCATCGCCGGTCTCGTCTGCTACTGGGCCTGCACCTGGCTGAAGCACCGCTTCGACTACGATGATTCGCTCGACGTGTTCGGCGTGCACGGCATCGGCGGCCTGACCGGCACGCTGCTCGCCGGCATCTTTGCGTCTTCAGCGATCGGCGGCACGGCCGGCCTTCTCGAAGGCCATCCGCAGCAATTGCTGATCCAGCTCTACGGCGTCGCCGTCACCTTCGTCTGGTGCGGTGGCGTCACCTTCGTGCTGCTCAAATTGGTCAGCGTGTTCGTACCGCTGCGCGTCTCGCTGCAGCACGAGCTCGAAGGCCTCGACATTTCGCAACATGGCGAGGCGTTGCAGTAGAGCGCCAGACTCGACGCCGCTTCGGGCTTGCGCAACACATAAGTATATGCTTATGTGACGGCCATGATCGAAACCGACATCTTCAAGGCACTGGCCGATCCGACCCGCCGAAAGGTCTTCGAGAAGCTCGCTTCCGGCAGCCTGAACGCCAGCGCCTTGCGCGACGGGATGGAGATCAGCCAGCCGGCGATGTCACAGCATCTCGCGGTGCTGCGCGCGGCTGGCCTCGTGCGCGAACAACGGCAGGGCCGCTTCGTGAACTACGAGGTCGACCCGGACGGCATCGCAAGCATCGGGACATGGCTCGCGCGCTACCGCGCTTACTGGCCGAAGCGCATCGAGGCGCTCGCCGACCTCTTGAAGGACATGGATCAATGAGCGACGCCATCAAGCCTGACCATGATGCCGAGCTGGTGCTTGAATATGACCTCGATGCGCCGCCCGAAAAGGTGTGGCGCGCCGTCACCATTCCCGCGCTGCGCGAGCGCTGGCTGCCTGATTGCGATCTCGCCGGAGCCGAGCCTCTCTCGTCGGTGATCGGCGAGGAGGTGCGCTATCGGCTGCGCGATTCCGAACCACCGTTTCGCGAGAGCCACGTCACTTTCCGGATCGAACCGAACGAGGCCGGCGGCACAAGGTTTCGCATCATTCAGGATGCGCATGACGAACGACGAAAGCCGCAGGCCGCCAACACCAATTGTCGCGCCCTGATGCACGCGGCTTAACACCTGATTTCATCGCATGCTGAAATGGAGGTCGCCGATGCGCAACATGATGCAGCTCGTCCCCATGGTCGTCGAGCAATCGACCCGCGGCGAACGGTCGTTCGACATCTATTCGAGGCTCCTGCGCGAGCGCATCATCTTCCTGAACGGCGAAGTCAATGACGCGATGTCAGGCCTCGTCTGCGCGCAGCTGCTGTTCCTCGAGGCCGAGAACCCGAACAAGCCGATCAATCTCTACATCAACTCCTATGGCGGCGTGGTCACCAGCGGGCTTGCGATGTACGACACCATGCAGTTCATCAAGGCGCCGGTGCACACGCTGTGCATGGGCACCGCGCGCTCGATGGGGTCGTTCCTGCTGATGGCCGGCGAGCCCGGGCACCGTGCCGCGCTGCCCAACGCCAGCCTCCACGTGCATCAGCCGCTCGGCGGCTTCCAGGGCCAGGCGACCGACATCCTGATCC
>Ga0153933_1000161_pt1 | contig 34283 bp, 27 predicted proteins | sample TSNJ017MetaG_FD_102275 | JGI IMG/M metagenome (GOLD analysis project Ga0153933, IMG submission 102275) | Attine ant fungus gardens microbial communities from New Jersey, USA - TSNJ017 MetaG | ecosystem: Host-associated > Fungi > Mycelium > Unclassified | place: USA: New Jersey, Wharton State...
CGGTACCCTTGGGTGTCGCCCTAAGTGCACAATTCTAGATAAGGATGAAACTCACCCGCCCGATTGGGCAAGTGTTCATGCAGACTACGGTGGTCTGCGCGCGTTGCACTTCCAATTTGGAGAGCGATGCAACATCGCTTGTATTATGTGCTGGCAGGATCATCGCAAACGGCTGACACTCGACCATAATGTGGCGATTTCAAACGTCGATCTAGCACCCGTGCGCACCGTCAAGCTGCAGGGCGGTGAGCCTCTAGCGATCAAGTCGCTTAGAAGATACTTCGATCACGTTACTTCTCTTGGGCATCGGGTTTCGCTCATCACGAATGGCACTCTAATCAATGACGAGTGGGCAGAAAAAATAGCGAACCATTCTGACTTTATCGAAATTTCGATTAATGCAGCTTCGAAGAATGTTCATGAGCGCGTCAACCTTGGTTCGAACTGGGAGCGCGTTCTAAAGGGAATTGCTCGTCTGAAAGACGCGCGAGCAAGACATTCGTCTAAGCTTCGGATATATGGGCACATGACGTTGGTAGCCGATAACCTACATGAGATCGCCGCTTTCATTAAGACTGGTCAATCGCTCGGATTCGATGAATTGCGATTTGGTTACGATAAGCAAGTGCCGACGATGTTAGCAAAGAACGAGGTGTTACGCGACCGTTTGAGGCAGGAAGTGACCCAAGCGGCGAGAGGTTTTTCCAAGAGATACGTGGATGACAGCCGCCTGCGGCAGCTTGGGTTGCTCTAACCCGCGCTTGTCACGAGCGCTGTTGAATAAAGACAATCACGGAGCGCTATCGAGGCAAGTGAGCAACGCGGCAAGCACTGCGAGAGCAACCTTGATGATTGCGCCGTCGTTCGCTGATCTACCTCTCGCCGTTAACAACTGCAGTAAGAACACTGCGGCCGCAGCGGCCGCGGTGATGCTAGGCCGCATTAGCGGATTGCCGTTAGCCATGGACCACGTGTCCGTAAGAGCCACTATCGAGGAATTGTGCGCGGGCGAGGTTTCGTGAAACTAATGTACGAGCGCATCGAAGCAGTTGCATCATTATCGTTGACACCCCTAAGGTTTACGGCGAGCATTTGTCCCGGGTAGTTGGGGGGGTGCGAAAATGGTTACGCGGTTTCGGGCGGCAACGCCGTTTTTTATTACGTTGTTTTTGACCCTTCTAGGTTGTTCTGTTCCGCCGCTAGAATCCGAATTTGAGCGCGGTCCAAGGGTTAAGGACATCGTCAAACATCTCAACTGCGAGTTGGCGTCGATCGTCAATCGGGATCCGCATAATCAACAGCTCATGGCAAGACTAAACGCCGACCCAGATTTGCATCGAAAGCTGCTGCAGCATTTAACCGATGCTCATTTTGTGGCCTCGGTCCTGATGACTCTCGATGTTTCGAACTCTGAAGGTGTCAATCCTTCGCTCACCTTTATTAGTCCTTTGAACGCTGCGGCCACATTGAGCCGTACTGGAACTGTCGGCGGATCGTTGAACGGGACTCAAGAACGCAATATCAGTTTGGGATATTCCATCGATCTCGAAGAATTGCAGGACAAGCCGATCCGGAAGCACGACAAGGTTATCGATGTCGTAAGGTACGCCGATGCTCATCACTGTTATCCCGACGGCCAATTTGTGGACGTCTCTACAGAGGAATCTAGCTTTGCAGGGGGTCTTGCCGGTGACCTCGGATTGACCGCGATCGTTGTTGACGGTTTGCGTGGAATTGACGCGGCAAGTAACGTCAATATCTACGGCAATTCAGGACCAACCGCGCTAACTGTAAGCGACGAAATCAGCAGTCTGGTCTTAAAGATCACCGATCCCAGGATCAATCCTGATTTCCTCGGAAATCTGAATTTCGTAGGAAATATGAGCTTCAGTCCCTCAACCACGGATGCCTTATCGCCAGGGACCGCTACGTTGACTGGTACCGCGACAATAGCGGAAGGCGCGAAGCGTGATAGCTATTTTGTAAGCATCAACGGGGCTTCGCTGCAAGGGAGCCAGACGGCATCTGTCACCCTTTCCCTTTCCGGTACGATGACTCGAATTGGCGGCGCTACGACCGGTTTGGCGGGTAAACTTGGCTTTGGGCCCAAATTGACGTTGGCCGGTACAATCGACCCCAGCTACAAGCCAGAGAGTTTGACGTTAGCCGGTACCGCAACCCCTGACCCTACCGTAGGGGCGGGAGCAACCGCATTTTTTAACATCAACATGCCTGAGGCTAGCCAAGGAGGAAGACAGCACGCGCTCGCAGGCGGATCGTCGACGCCCGGTGGGTCGCAATCGAAAGCGGGCGGAACCTCGTCTGGAAGCTCAACTCAGTTCGGTTCTTTGGTCAACTTTATCCTGTCCTACGGCGTCAATGGAGGACCCAACTGGACACTCCAAACGTTTAAGGGTCCAGGCGGTGGCAGCAGCATCACCGGAAGCGGCGGGGGCGGACAGCTGCTAAATGTGAGTCGTACAAACACTGACACTCTGACTATTACGTTTGTCCCAGCTTGCAAGAATGAGCCGAATACACCAAGTCCGAAAAATTTCTGGGCGTCTCTTCCGCATTGTGATCAGTTTTCAAAAAGCGGTGCGGCAAATGCCGGTAATGCGAACAACGTGTTAATTCAATCCGGTCGAGGTCTGTGACAGCCTAATAGGTAGTTTCGTTTGCAATTCCTGAAACTTCCAACGAGGGCGACGCATACCGGCGAATGTGCAAAACTTCAGTCAAGAAACGAGTTTATTTCTCACCGTTCACGGTTCGGACGTTCTCTCGAACTGTGGATCTCAGATCCTCATCAACAACACGGCCACTGCAAGTGTGGCGTTGAGGGAGGAGGTTACCGAGAGGTGGTATTGGGGGCTCGGCTCAACTCCCTGGCAGGGCAAGACTCCTTGCGCCGATCCTTCCTGCGAAGGAGAGTCCGATCGACTGTTCGCCGAACGCACTCAATGACCGATCCGCTGAAGACATTGCCGCGGCGTTCTATCGGTACACCGATGCGATCAGTAGCTGCACTGTCGGGCGCAGACTGTTCTAGCGCGGGAAGTATCCACGGCACGAAACTCCTTTGATGGACTCGTCTTGCGGCCCTGAAGCATTCTTTCGCAAGCTGTCGACGGAGGTTGCGAGCCGGCGCATCAATTTGCTACAAGACGCCTGCGGGTGGAGCAAAAGCGGAGCAAAAAATTCACCCAGAGAGAAATTGCTGCGCAAAATCAATCCGGTCCCGTAGCTCAGCCGGATAGAGCGACGGTTTCCTAAACCGTAGGTCGGAAGTTCGAGTCTTCCCGGGATCGCCAGCTCTGAGCGCAGGCCGCGCGCCGCGGTGGGGGCGTCCGTGCCGGATCAGGCATCCCGCACCAGTAGACGCCTCATTCAGGCTATCGTAGCGTCTCTCGCTTTCAAACTCATTTGAGTGGGGAAGGATATGGCTGCGCGCGCGCCAACCGGTGCGTTGGCATGAACCGCACAGGGTGAATCGATGCTGCTGGTCATCGAGCAGGGCAACACCAACAGTCTGTTTGCGATCCACGACGGCGCGCACTGGATCGCGCAATGGCGCTCCGCCACCGAGCCGACCCGGACCGCAGATGAATACGCCGTGTGGCTTGCGCAGCTGATGGCGATGCAGAGACTGGAGATCGGACAGCTGGACGCATGCGTGATCTCGAGTGTCGTGCCACAGTCGATCTTCAACCTGCGAAACCTGTCGCGCCGCTATGTCGGGGTCGAACCTCTGGTGATTGGCGAGAATACCGAGCTTGGCATCGAGGTGCGCACCATCAACCCCGCGCAGGTCGGCGCCGACCGCCTGGTCAATGCGCTCGGCGCGCTCGCGGTCTATTCGGCACCTCTGATCATTGTCGACAGCGGCACTGCCATCAAGCTCGACGTGATCGGCAAGGATGGCGCCTTCGAGGGAGGCGTCATTGCGCCCGGCGTGCATTTGTCGATGGATGCCCTGCATGCCGCCGCCGCGAAGCTGCCCAGGGTCGCGCTGCAACGACCGCGGAGCGTCGTCGGCACCGACACGGTCAGCGCCATCCAATCGGGGGTGTTCTGGGGGCACGTCGCGCTGATCGAAGGAATGATCGCGCGCATCAAGGCGGAGCGGAACGAGGAGATGGCGGTCGTCGCGACCGGCGGTGTCTCCTCGCTGTTCCGCGGCGCGACCACTGCGATCGATCATTTCGACCCCGACCTGACCATTCGCGGTCTGCTCGAGACATACCGACGCAATGCCGCGAACGGACATCAACGCCCTCAGGCATCGTGATCGGGCGCGCAAGAGCGCGCACCTCAGGATGACGGGACTGACAGCAGAGCAACACATTCGATGTCGTCCCGGCGAAGGCCGGGACCCATTACCACAGGGTCGTGTTGTTGAAACGAGCTGTGGCCCCAGCGTCGCGCAACAATGACCTTCGGTGGTTATTGGTCCCGGCTTTCGCCGGGACGACACTGAGTGTTGCGTCATCGCGACGCATACATTCATAGATGCCGGGTCGATGTGCCGTCAGCCGAAAGCCGAATATCGCGACAGCCGGAAGAAGGCTTCAGCCTCGAAGGTCGGATCCGTCGCCAGGCGCGCGAGCCGGTGCCCGATCGCAGGCGCGAACTTCGCGCCGTGTCCGGAGCAGGCCGAGCAGACGATCAGCCGGGACTCCGGCCATCGATCGATGATGAACTCCTCGCCCTGATCCGGCCGGCGATCGGCGGCGAGAGAGTTCGTGTAGAGGCAGACATCGCGATCGACGATCGGCCCGGCTGCGCCCGGCACCAGCGCGGCCAGGGCTTCGCTGACCTGGCGCAGCTCGCCGTCCGTCGCCGGCGGGTCCCAATCGTCGGGGCCGACATCAGGACCGTGATTGTGCGGCGCCGCCTTGACGCCGCGCGCCTCAAAATTCGGAAAGCCGTAGACGACATCGTTGGGGCCGCGCTCGATCAGGAAAATCGGCAACCGGCCGAGCACCACCGTTTCGGGCTGGGCGGGGCTGAACCAGCCGACTGCCTGGCGGGTCACCCGGAGCAGAGCGCCGAGCTGCGGCAGCGCGCGACCCATCCACGGACCGAGCGCCAGGATGGCACGTTCGGCAAAGAACTCGTCGGTCGCCGTCCGGATCGACACGCCGTCATGGCGCGGCTCGAACTGCGCGACCTGCGCAATGACACGGTCGCCGGCCCGCGCGCGCATGATCTCCATGACGACCTCGGTCCGCAATATGGCGCCGCCGTCCTGCACGACCACGTCCCAATCGTCGGGCAGGTCGAAGGCCGGAAATCTCCGGTTCGCCTCGGCCGGGGTCAGCACGGGATCCGGATGACCCATGGCGATGGCAGCAGCGCGCGAAGCCGCGACCATTTTGGAGCCGGGGCGGCCCGCTTCGAGCACCGGGGTCGGCGTCAGGATCGTTCGCCCGTGGTTCTGCTGCAGCCGAAGCCAGCCGGCATGCGCCTCGTCGCTCAGCGCGGTGTAATTGGGATTCTCGAAATTGAAGCGGCGAAAGACCCGACAGGAGCCGTGCGACGAGCCGCGATGAGAGCCGGGACCAACAGGATCGAAACCCAGCGCATCGATGCCGGCGCCAAGCAAGGCATCGAGCGCCGCACTTCCCATCAGGCCGAGGCCGATCACGGCGACATCGCACTTTCGCATAGTGGATCCTTCTCCAGTCGACAACGCGGACATTCTCGCTCCGGCTTGCTCGAAAGAGAAGGGCGTGACTCGCAAGCCGCGCTGTGGCCCGACGCTGCAAACCAAGGAGCATTCGTGGTTATGGGGCGCTACTTTCGCAGGGACCACCGGAGGCGATTGCATCGCGGTGTTCAGCTCGCCGCAAGCGGCAAGATAAGCCGTTGTTATCGCGGAGGATAAGGCCATCGGCCGAAACTGCTGCGCTGCGGCCTGATCCGATCACGAATCCGCAATTTCGTTGACCAGTCCGGACAAGAATTTGTCGCCAAGCATTGGCTTTCGATGGCCACCCGGCGCATCATGGCGGGCGTCGCCGATGACGACATTCTGCAAGCTGCACGGAGGATACAGATGGCCGAATCGAAGGTTGAGACCGCCCACACTGCGAGCGCAGCGTCGCCATCAGGCGAGAGTGGTGGTCCCAGCGAGCTTGCGGTCGCGACCGTCCGCACCGTGCCGATCGGGCAGGCGGAGTCCCGCACCGAGCACGACCTGCTTGGCGAGGACGACGTGCCGGCCAATGCGCTGTGGGGCATCCACACCAAGCGCGCGGTGGTAAATTTCCCGATCACCGGCGTGCCGGTCGGCCATTTCCCGGAATTCGTCCGCGCCCTGGCGCTGGTCAAGCAGGCGGCCGCGCGCGCCAACAAAAGGCTCGGCTATCTCTCACCCGAAAAGGCCGACGCGATCGACAAGGCCTGCACCCAGGTCGCGACCGACAAGGTCTATGCCGAATCCTTCGTGGTCGACGCCATCCAGGGCGGCGCCGGCACCTCGACCAACATGAACGCGAACGAGGTGATCGCCAACGTCGCGCTGCGCCTGATGGGCCGCAAGCCCGGCGACTATCACGCGCTGCATCCGAACGACGACGTCAACATGGCGCAGTCGACCAACGACGCCTATCCGACCGCGCTACGGCTGGCGGTGATTTTCGCCACCCAGCCTCTGGTGCGCGCGCTCGGCGATCTTGCCTATGCCTTCAAGGGCAAGGCGGTGGAGTTCGCGGACGTGCTGAAGATGGGCCGCACCCAGCTCCAGGACGCGGTGCCGATGACGCTCGGCCAGGAATTCGACGCCTTCCACGTCACCGTGAAGGAGGACGTCGCGCGGTTGCACGAGATCTCGAGCCTGTTTCGCGAGGTCAATCTCGGCGCCACCGCGATCGGCACCGGCATCAATGCCGATCCGCGCTATGCCGCGCTCGCCGTCGAGGAACTGTCGCGGCTGTCGGGCCAGCCGATGGTGCTGGCCTCCAACCTGATCGAGGCGACGTCGGATCTCGGCGCCTTCGTGCTGTTCTCAGGCGTGCTCAAGCGCGTCGCGGTCAAGGTATCGAAGATCTGCAACGATCTGCGCCTGCTGTCGTCGGGGCCGCGCACCGGCATCGGCGAGATCCGGCTGCCTCCGGTTCAGGCCGGCTCCTCGATCATGCCGGGGAAGGTCAACCCTGTCATCCCCGAGGTCGTCAACCAGGTCGCTTTCCTCGTGATCGGCCACGATCTCACGGTGACGATGTGCGCCGAGGGCGGCCAGCTCCAGCTCAACGCGTTCGAGCCGACCATCGGCTATTGCGTGCTGAGCTCGCTACGGATGCTGACGGCTGCGATCGACACCCTGACCAAGCGTTGCGTCGACGGCATCGAGGCCGATCGCGAGCGCTGCCGCAGCCTGGTGCAGGGCTCGATCGGCCTGATCACCGCGCTGGCGCCGGCGCTCGGCTATGAAGCGAGCTCGCGCGTCGCACGTCGCGCGTTGAAGGAGAACCGTTCGGTCGCCGAGATCGTGCTGGAGGAGAAGCTGTTGACCGAGGAGCAGCTCAACGAGCTGCTCGAGCTCGAGGCCATGACCCGCCCGGCGCGCCGCCAGGGTCCGCCGCCGAAGGGGTAAGGAGGAAGGTATCGACGGTAGCGAAAACGTGTGTTCAGCCTAGGTTGTTTCATGTGACAATGCGCCCATTGCGAAATGAGGCATTGCCATGGAACACCCGCAGCGTGTCGACGAGCTTTCATCCTCCGATGCACCTCGACCGGTCGCCGAGCCCATGGCCGCAGCATCCGCTGCGGCAGCGCCTGCAACGTCGTTGCCGCCGTTGCCGAACCTCTCATCCAGCGACGTCGAGTTCCTGACGCCGCAGGATCCGCACTACGCCGATTTCCTCCCCGCAGCCAACAAGCTCACGCAACTGGCGCCGGCACTGCGCGCAGTCTGCAAGACCGAGCAGGCGGTCGCGGTGATGGTCGACTGGGTGCGCAGCAACGGCCTGAACTTTGCGGTGCGCTGCGGCGGCCATTCCTATGAAGGCCTGTCGCAATCATCCGACGTCGCGATCGACGTGCGCGGGTTGAAGCAGATCACGGTCGACAAGGCGTCGAATCTGGTCACCGCAGGTTCCGGCGTCTCGCTGTTCGAGCTCTATTCGGCACTCGCCGCGCAGGGCCTCGCAGTGCAGGCTGGCAGTTGTCCGACCGTCGGCCTCTCCGGTCACCTCACCGGCGGTGGCCATGGGTTGCTGGCGCGATCGCATGGACTGACTTGCGACGCGCTGCAACAGGCCACGATTGTCGATGCACAGGCGCGGACGCTTCAGGCAAATGCGGATTCGGAGCCCGATCTCTACTGGGCGTGCCGCGGCGGCGGCGGCGGCAGCTTCGGCGTCGTCACCGAATTCAAGATCAACGTCTTCCCCCTGAAGACCGCGCTGGTGTTCGGCGTATCCTGGAAACTGTCGCAGAGCCATGCCGCGCATCTGTTCGCGGCATGGCAGCACTGGGCGCCGAACGCGCCGTCGGACATCACCTCGATCATGAAAGTCGGGCCGGCCGGAAATGGCCTGATCAGCCTGCGCTGCATCGGCCAATCGGTCGGCAGCGAGAGCGCGCTGCGCAGCGAGCTCAAGCATCTGACCTCGCTGCAGGCGCCATCCTCGGCGCTGACGGTGCAGTCGCTCGCTTTCCTCGACGCGGTCAAGCACTTCGCCGGCGGGCTCGACTACGAATCGATCCTGATGAAGGCGAAATCGGACTATGTGCTGGCGCCGCTCGGCGGCGACGGCATCGCCGCTGTGATGGCGGCCGTTGCGCCGCTCGCGCCGGGGGCCATCGCCTTGCTGTGCGACTCCTATGGCGGCAAGATCGCCGATGTCGCGCCCGATGCGACCGCATTTCCGCGCCGTGCCGGCACGCAATTCTGCATCCAGTATTTCTCAAGCTGGACTCGCGCCGCCGACACCGCGACCCATATCGCGCAGGTCGCGAAGGTCTACGCGGCGATGCGCCCGTTCGTGCCGGGCGCGTCCTATGTCAATTATTGCGACCTCGATCTTGCCGATTACGCCACGGCGTATTGGGGCGACAATCTCGGCCGCCTGGTCGCGGTGAAGCAGCAATACGATCCCGACGATCTGTTCCATCACGCCCAGAGCGTGCCGTTGAGTATCCCGACGGCATGAGGCTTGGCCGAGTAGAGACTTACAACGTCTTGATGAATTCGATCAGCGCGCGCCGCTCGTCTTCCTTCAGCTCCGGCCCGATCACGCCCTGACCCTTCTCGTTGGAGAATTCGTGCCCGGTATTTCGATTGCCTTGCTTGGTGGTGTCGAGCAGGAAGCCGTTCTTGACGTTGGAGACGTAGCCGAGATCCTTGGGGTCATACTCCCGGCCGCCGAGCCAGAACTGCACCGGCCGCTCCTTCACCGGCGACAGCAACGCATGGATGCTCGGCACCGAGCCGTTGTGCAGATAGGGCGGCGTCGCCCAGATGCCGTTGAGCGGCCGCACCTTGTAGGCGGCCGGCGCCTGGATTTCGGGTGGCCGGTAGCCGTTGATCCGGTCGCGATCCGCGGGCGGCGTGTTGTTCCGGTCGTACCAGCTGTTGACGGTATTCACGACCACGTCACGCAGCGCATATCCGAAGCTTTTATCCTTGATGTTGAGGTTGGCCGGCGTCTCGACCCTGCGCGACGCCAGGCCCTCGGCCTGCGCGCTGTCGGTCCCGATTTGGTTGATCGGAATGAGCTCGACGTCGAGCAGCATCTGGCCGGCGTTGTTCTTGACCCATCGCTTGTCGTCCTCGAACAGCGCCAGGGCTTCGTTGGGCGGCAGCGCCTTGCTGTCGATCGCCGGGCCGTGGCAGCCCTGGCAATGCGTCTTGTAGAGCTTGCCACCCTCGGTCGCGAGCGGCACGTCGATCTTCCCCAAGATGTTCTCCGGCCATTTCGGCGACGCCAGGCCGCCAAAACCCTTGTCCTTGCTGGGCGGATCGCCGGCGATCATCCGCTCCATCTCGTACAGCACGTCGACCCGCGTGCTCGACTTGAACAGGCGCCTGGACCCGTCGAGCAGATTGAGCTCGGCGGACACGCCGAGCGACTCGCCGGCATTGCGCACCATCGGCTGCATGATCGAGCCGTCATACTGCACCCAGCTGAACCACGGTGCGTTCCAGATCCGCGGGAAATGCACCGGCGCCGAATGCGAGGCGTAGTTGTTGGGATTGTTCAGATCGATCGAGAACACCTGGTTGCCGATCCGGTTCAGGGCGTCGAGCCGCGCGTAGCCCTCATCGACGCTGTTGGCGGCGACCCTGGCCTCCAGATTGTTGATGTTGTCGTACTGCTTCAGCACCAGGTCGAGTTGGTCGCGCAGCGCCATGCGCTCGTCGAGGCCGGCATCCTTGCCGAGGATCGCGTCGGCGAAGCGGGCGTAGCGGCCTGGCCAGAACCGGGTCAGCAGCAGCGACAGGCCGATGCTCTTCTGGAATTCGAACAAATTGGTGTTGGCCGGCCCACCGTCGATCACGACCTCGGTGCCGTGATAAGTGAAGCTTCCGGTGTGGCAGGCGGCGCAGGTCAGCCCGATCCCGGTCATGTCGGTCTTGCTGCGCGGGTTGCGCCAGGGCACGCCATTTGCGTCCCGCATCGCGGTGCCATGCGCGAATCCGATCGGCAGCGGGTCGGGTTTGCCCGGGACCACGGTATCCGGGATGAAGCCGAAGCGGCCGAGATAGTTGACGTCGCTCAGCGGCGGCGCGGCGGTGAACAGCAGCCACGGGATCGTCGGCTGCTCCAGCGCCATGAACCATTCATCGGGGATGAGGAAGGTCCGGCTGCCCTGGTCGGCGTGATAAAACCAGCTCAGCTGTTCGGCGCTGACCTTCTGGTCCAGCCACACCGTCTTCGCCGGCGGCTGGTAGTCGACCGTCTTCACCTGGAAGCTTTCCGCAAGGAATTTCAGATCGTCCTTGAAGTAGGCGAGGCTCGCGACAACCAACACCCCGATGAAAACGATCGTCTTGCGACGCATGTACGGTCCCCCACTTCGCAGTCATCGCGTCATATGCATGAGGTCTTAAGAATCGCCGAAAAACGATTCGCGCCTGGCGTGTGTCTCGACGGACACCATCCTACAGTGGCGGCGCATGGTCTCACAACGGAAATACCCGGTCTGATGTGCGCCGGCCCACGGTCCCCCGCGCAGCCGCGGCGGCATTTGCGCGCATGGTGACGGACAGCTACAACCGGCCGGTCACCACGTCCCGAGGCACCGCGTGAACACCGCCGCCGCGCAACAACTCACCATCACGGTTTCGGACCGCGAGGCGGTGTCCGCGCTCTTGCTGCATCCGGCGCAGGCGCGTGCGGCCTATGTCCTTGCCCATGGCGCAGGCGCCGGCATGACGCATCCGTCGATGGCGGCGATCGCCGATGGGCTCGCCGAACGCGGCATCGCGACGCTGCGCTATCAGTTCCCCTATATGGACAAGGGCAGCAAGCGGCCCGATCCGCCCGCGCTCGCGCAGGCCACAGTGCGCGCTGCGATTAAAGAGGCGGCGCGCCGTTGCGGCGATCTGCCGCTGTTCGCGGGTGGTAAATCCTTCGGCGGCCGGATGACCTCGCAAGCGCAGGCGAAGGCGCCGCTCGACCATGTGCGCGGGCTGGTGTTCTTCGGCTTCCCGCTGCATCCGGCCGGCAAGCCGTCGAGCGAGCGCGCCAAGCATCTTGCGGACGTCACGATCCCGATGCTGTTCCTGCAGGGCACGCGCGATGCACTGGCCGAGCTCGACCTGCTCGAGCCGATGGTCAAGGGGCTCGGTGCGCGCGCGACGCTGCATCTCGTGCAGGAGGCCGATCACTCCTTCCACGTGCTCAAGCGTTCCGGCCGCAACGACGTGGAGGTGATGGCCGAGATACTGGATGCGTTCGTGGCGTGGGTGACGGAGATTGCGTAGCCCGGCTGCTACGACGAGCCGCCATAAATCCGGTCGCGCAGCCGGCGCATGCCGGACAGCCAGCGGTCGCGATTGGCGGCCTTGCGCTGGATGTAATCCTGCACCTGCGGATGCGACAGGATCATAAAGCGCTCCTCATCCATCGCCTCGATCACCATGCGCGCGACTTCGCCCGGCTGTAGCACGCCGTCGACGCGGGCGGCGCTAGGACCCGGCGTCGTCATGCCGGTCTGCACCGATTGCGGGCAGAGCACGGAGATTCGGATGCCGCGGTCGCCATACTGGATCGCGAGATGCTCGGCGAGCGCGACCGCCGCGTTCTTGGTCACGCCGTAGGGCATCGAGTTCAGCGACGCCAGCAGCCCGGCGGCGGATGCGGTATTGATGAGATAGCCGGAGCCGCGCGCGAGCATGCCGGGTACCAAAGCGCGCGCCGCGAACACGTGGCTCATCACATGCACCCGCCAGCTGACGTCCCAGTCGGCATCGGATGCGCCCTCCTGTCCCTTGCGCGACAGACCGGCATTGGAGAAGAAGATGTCGACCGGGCCGTATTTGTCCTCGGCCGCCGCGATCAGCGCCTTGATGTCCTCTTCCAGCCCGACATCGGCGGTGACCGCGAGTCCGTCGATATCGCCGGCGACGCCGGCGAGCCGGTCGCGCGAGGTCTTGAGGTCGGCGACGACGACGCCGCGTGCGCCGGCCTCGGCATAGGCCCGCGCCACCGCTTCGCCGATCCCGCTGGCGCCGCCGGTGACGACGCAGACCTTGTCTCTGACTTGCATGCTTCGATGTCCTGTTTGCGCCCAGGGGATCATCAGCCCGGATACAGCCCCTTGTCACGCGCCTTCTGGATCGCGAGCGACGCCATCAGGTCGAGCATCGGGGTGGCCAGGCCGGCGGCGCGCGCAAATGCGGCGGGCGCCCGCACCAGCACGTCGATCTCCATGGCGCGGCCGAGCTCATAATCCTGCAGGATCGACGGCTTGTGGTCCGGGGCGGGGCCTGTGCGGCTGACGCGCTTGACCTCGGGGATATAGTGCGTCGCAATCGCATTCGCCTCACCCAGCAGGCCCGGGATCACGTCCTGCATCGCCGGGTCGTCGCGGAGCGCGCGCGCGGTCAGTCCGGTCAGAAGGCACAGCACCGACATCGACATGTTGGTGAGCAGCTTGGACCAGATCGTCTCGCGGATCTCCTTCGTGTCGGGCGAATCGATCGCCGCTTCGTTGAGCGCCGCGCGGAGCAGGGCGATGCGATCACTCGAGCGGTCGTCGCACTCGCCGATCTGCAGGCGGTTGCGCTCCGGCGTCAGGTTCGCCACGACGCCCGGCGCGACCACCTCGTTGGACGAGAACACCACGCCGCCGATGATGCGCTGCTTCGGCACCGCCGCGCGCAGCCGTCCGCCGGGATCGAGGAAGCCGAGATCGGGAATTGTCGGGTGATGCACGGGCAGGCCGAGATCGTACCACCAGGGAATGCCGTTCTGCGCGAACACGACGGCGGTGTCGTCGTTGAGCAACGGCGCAAGGCCGGTCGCGAGCGCACTGACGCCGGTGGCCTTCAGTGTGCTGATGACGACGTCCTGCGGTCCGAGCTCGGCCGGATCGGCGGAAGCCTTCACTTGCGCCGTCATCTCGGTGTCGCCGACCTTCAGCGTCAGGCCGCGTGCCTTGACCGCGTCGAGATGCGGTCCGCGCATCACGCAGGCGACGTCGTGACCGGCGCGTGCCAGCTTGACCGCGAAATGGCTGCCGACGGCGCCGGCGCCGAAAATACAAATGCGCATGGGTGGAACTGGTCCCTTGGGGTTGTCGCGTCAGTTTCTACAAGCGCATGGCTTGGCGCAACCCGGTTGCGCCCTTGCGCAACCCCGTTGCGCAACGGGTCATGCGTCAAACGCGGCTCGTTGCGCTGGAAAGTGACGGATCAAATCGCCATAGTGCGGCCGATACAAGATGCCGATCCGAAGGAGAACCGCCCATGTCCGCCAGCCCAGTCCTGTGGAGCCTCGATGCGCGCGGGGTCGCGACCGTCACGCTGAACCGTCCCGAGGTCAACAACGCCTATGACGGCGCGCTGATTGCGGGCGTGCTCGCGGCGATCGACGAGCTCTCGACCAGGCCGCTGCGCGTCGTCGTGCTCAAGGGCAATGGCAAGCATTTCCAGGCCGGCGCCGACCTGAAATGGATCAACAGCGTGCGGCCGCAATCGCCTGCGGAAAACGAGACTGCGTCGCGCGCGACCTTCGAAGCGGTGCAGCGCCTCAACACGCTGCCGGTGCCGACGGTGGCGCTGGTGCAGGGCGGCTGCTTCGGCGGCGGCACTGGGGTGATCGCGGCCTGCGACGTCGTGATCGCGGCCGACAATGCGCTGTTCTCGATCACCGAGGTGCGCTGGGGGCTTACGGCTGCGATCATCATCCCGCAGCTCTGCGACGCCATCGGTGTCCGCCAGGTGCGCCGCTACGCGCTGACCGGCGAACGTTTTGGTGCCGACGACGCCCGCCGCATCGGGCTGGTGCATGAGGTGGTGCCGCTTGCCGATCTCGACAACGCTGGCGCCAAGGTGGTGGAGCAGTTGCTGGCGAATGCGCCGGATGCGCTCACCGAGACCAAGCGGCTGGCGATGGAAAGCTCGTTCGGCGGCATGGCCGTCGATGACGACGCCTACCGGCGCCTGGTCCGCCTGCATTCGGACAAGCGGCAGACGGCGGAGGCCGCCGAAGGTCTGGCATCATTCGCCGAGAAGCGTGCCGGTCGCTGGGGCGGCGCGAAAGCCTAGATAGCGCGGTCTCTCACAGCGCCTGCGACAGCGACGTCTTCAGTGTCTTCAACAGCGCCTGCACCGCGGCAGCATCGATGCGCCGTGCGGGAACGGCGGCCTTGACCCATAGCTCGGGAATCGGAAAATCCGCCAGCACCGGCTTCAACGTGCCGTCGCGCAGCGCATTCGCGACGAGATAATGCGAGATCAGCGCGATGCCGTTGCCGGCGATCGCGCTTTGCGTCAGCACGCGGCCCTCATTCGAGCTGAGATATGGCCGCACCTGGATGTTGATGCGGCCGCGCGGACCCTCGAACGGCCATTCCGGTCCGGTCGGCAGGAAGCTGAGGCAGCGATGATCGACCAGGTCGCGCGGATGCTTCGGGATGCCGTGCTTGCGCAAATAGCCAGGCGAGGCGCACAGCAGCCGCGGTAGCTGGCAGAGCGGCTCGTCGACGACGCCGCCGAACGAATGCGGGAAGGCGCCGATCGCAATGTCGAATCCTTCCGTCACCGGATCGACCGGGCGATCGACCATCACGATCTCGAGCCTCACGCTGGGGTTCTGCATCTGGAACGTGGTGAAGGCGTCGGCGAGCCGCGCCACCGTCAGCGATGTCGGCGCCTTGACCCGCAGATGATCGGTGAGGTCGCGATCCTTCTCGCCCATGCGCGACAGGAGATCGCCGACATCGGCAACCACGCCGCGGGCACGATGCACATATCGCTGGCCGGCCTCGGTCAGCCGCAATTGGCGGGTCGAGCGGTGGAATAGCGCGGTGCCGATCCGCTCCTCTAACTGCGTGACGCGCTTGGCGACAACGGATGTCGCGACATTGAGTTTTCGCGCGGCGGCGGAGAAGCCGCCGGAATCGGCGGTGGCGAGGAAGGCCTCGAGGTTGACCAGCGTGTCCATCTACTTTTCTCGATTCGAGAAAGCTGATTACATAATTTGGTGGATTGTACTTCAATCCGCATCAATTCATAGTTCGCCCAATCAATTTGTTCAGGGCGGAAATCAGGGATGGCGACGAAGACGATCGAAGAACCCGCGCGGCAGGTCCCCCTCTATGGCGAGTACGACGTGGTCGTGCTCGGCGGCGGGCCGGCCGGCATCACGGCGGCGGTGGCCGCGGCACGCGCCGGGCGACGGACGCTGCTGATCGAGCGCTACGGCTTTCTCGGCGGCATGGGCACCGCGGCAGGCGTGACCAATTTCTGCGGACTGCACGCCAATGTGTTCGGCGAGATGCGCCGCGTGGTGCAGGGCGTCGCCTCCGATCTGCTTGATCGGATCGACCGGCTCGGCGGGCTGAACGCGCCGCATCTGATCCTCGGCAAGATTTTTGCGCAGGCCTACGACACCGCCGCCTACAAGATCGCGGCCGATGATCTGCTCGCACATCACAACGTCGATATCCTGTTCCATGCGCTCGGCGCCGGCGTCGTGATGGATGGTTCGCGCATCCGCGCGCTGATGGTGGAGACCAAGGCCGGCCGGCAGGCGGTCGTGGGCGGCATCTTCGTCGATTGCTCCGGCGACGGCGATCTTGCGGTGTGGGCCGGCGCGCCGTTCGAGGTCGGCGACAATCAGGGCGGCATGCTCTACCCCTCGATGATGTTCCGCCTCAACGGCATCGATCCGGCGAAGGCGGGCGATGCGTGGCGAACCATACCGGCGCTGATGGAGCAGGCCGAGGCCGCCGGCACCCATAAATTCCCGCGCAAATCCGCGATCGTGCGGCCGCAGAAATCGCAGATCGAGTGGCGGGTGAACTTCACCCAGGTGACGCGCAAGGACGGCGGCGCGATTTCCGGGATCGATCCCGATGAGATGACGCGCGGCGAGATCGAGGGGCGGCGGCAGGCGGTGGACGCGTTCGCGTTCCTGCGCACCGTGCCGGGCTTCGAGAATTCCTACATCGTCGACCTGCCGCCGCAACTCGGCATTCGCGAGACGCGACGGGTGGTCGGCGGCTACATGCTGTCGGGCGAGGACGTGCTCGGCTGCGCCTCGTTCGAGGATTCGATCGGCGTCAATGGCTGGCCGAAGGAGTCCCACGTCCCCGGCGATGTCATCTTCGAGTTTCCGCCGATCCCGGAGTCGCGCGGCTACAACGAGCTGCCGTATCGGATGCTGGTGCCGGAAGGCGTCGACAATCTGTTGATGGCCGGCCGCTGCGCCTCGATGACCCATGAGGGGCAGTCGGCGGCACGGGTGTCGGGCGCCTGTTTCGTGATGGGCGAAGCGGCGGGAACTGCGGCCGCTCTCGCACTTTCGGGTAATACGATTCCACGCGACATTTCCGTCGAAAAGTTGCAACAACAGCTTCGCGAGCAGGGCGCTTTCATCGGTCGCGATCAGGCTGTTCCTGCCGGGCTTTAGGATTTGCGCGCGCCGGAAATCCGGGCGCCGAGCTGGAGGGAATGGAATGAAGGGGTGGGCGAGGCTCGCCGTCGCTGGTCTGCTGACGCTCGTTGCGAGCGGCGTTGCGCAGGCCGACGGCCTCCTGAAGGCGAAGATCGGCGTGCTGCGGCTGTCGTCTTCGGCGCCGGTGTTCATCGCGCAGGACAAGGGCTATTTCCGCGACGCCGGCCTCGACGTCGAGCTGAAATTCTTCGACGCGGCGCAGCCGATCGCGGTCGCCACCACCTCGGGCGACGTGGATTTCGGCATCACCGCGTTCACCGCGGGCCTCTACAATCTCGCCGGCAAGGGTACGCTGAAGGTGATCGGCGGCATGAGCCGCGAGAAGGCCGGCTATCCCCTGATCGGCTATTTCGCCAGCAACAACGCCTATGCCGCGGGCCTCAAGACGCCGAAGGATCTCGCCGGCAAGCGTGTCGCGGTGACCCAGGTCGGCTCCAGCTTCCATTATTCGCTCGGCCTGCTCGCCGACAAATACGGCTTCAAGCTGTCCGATGTGAAGATCGTGCCGCTGCAATCGCTGTCGAACGCCGCCGCAGCGTTGAAGGGCGAGACCGTCGATGCGGCGCTGCTGCCGGTCTCGACCGCGCGCACGCTGATGGATTCCAACGGCGCGAAGTTTTTGGGCTGGGTTGGCGACGAGACGCCGTGGCAGCTGGGCGCCGTGTTCGCTTCGCCGAAAACGCTGACCAACGCGGCGCTGGTGACCAAGCTGCTCACCGCGCTGGCGCGCGCCGACCGCGAATATCACGACGTGATCCTGGCCGAGATCAAGGACGGCAAGGCGCCGATCGACGAGAAGACCAAGCCGCTGCTCGAGATCATCGCCAAATACACCAATCTCCCGGTCGAGCAGGTGGTCGGCAACTGCGCCTATATCGATCCGGACGGCAAGCTCGACGTGCAGAACGTCGACCACCAGATCAAATGGCTGCAAGGGCAGGGCTTCGTCGACAAGGGCTTTGATGCGAGTGCGATCATCGCCAAGGATTATGTGAAGGCGGATTGATGTCACAAAGCCGCACACATGGCTCTATCACCGTCACCCTGAGGAGCCGCGCAGCGGCGTCTCGAAGGGTCGACGGCCCGGATGGCGCCCGGCCGTGCATCCTTCGAGGCTCGCTCCGCTCGCACCTCAGGATGACGGGTCGGAAAGTGAGCGACCTGTAGATGGACCTGATCGCCGACCATATCAGCCATCGCTTCGGCGCGCTCGACGTGCTCGACGGCGTCTCGTTCACGGTCGGCGCCGGCGAGGTGGTGGCGATCGTCGGTCCCTCCGGCTGCGGCAAGAGCACGCTGTTACAGATCCTCGGCGGCCTGCTGCGGCCGACCAACGGCGCGGCCGAACTGCGCGGCGCGCCGCCGGCCGACAGCCTCAATCCGCTGACTTTCGTGTTCCAGGACTTTGCCTTGCTGCCCTGGAGTACGGTCGAGGAGAATGTCGCGTTCCCGCTGCTGCATACTGCCTTGAGTGTCAGCGAGCGCCGCGCCGTGATCGACGACGCGCTGCGCCGCACCGGATTGACCGATTTCCGCGCCGCCTATCCGAAGCAACTGTCCGGCGGCATGCGCCAGCGCGTCGGCATCGCACGTGCGCTGGCGGTGCGGCCCGCGATCCTGCTGATGGACGAGCCGCTGTCGGCGCTGGATTCGCAGACCCGCGAGCTCCTGATGGAGGATTTCGTCCGCCTGCTCGCCGACGGCACGATGGGCGCCGCCTACGTCACCCATAATCTGGATGAAGCGGTGCGGCTCGCCGATCGCATCGTGGTGCTGTCGCGCCGTCCCGGCCGGATCAGGGAGATCGTGACTGTCACGATGACACGCGCCGAGCGCGGGGCGCCGGATGCGCGCAATCGGCTGGCTGCGTTGCAGGGCGATCTGTGGTCGCTGATCCGGAAAGAAGCAATCGATGCCGAGCGCGAGGTCCAGCATGCTTGATCGCGCGACGTCCGCCGCGAAAGAGCAGGCGACCGACGCGCCGCGGCCCGTCGAATTTCGCGGCGCGGGCTTCACGCCGGGCGGCAGCCGCTATGCCGGCTGGATCGCGCTGGCGATCGTGATCGCGGTCTGGCAGCTCGCCGGCAGCGCCGGCCTCGTCAACCCGCTGTTCCTGCCGGCGCCGTCGGCGATCGCGGTCGCGATCTACAAGCTCGCGACATCGGGTGCGCTGTGGCAGCACCTCTCCTGGTCGATCATGCGGATCGGCACCGGCTGGCTCATCGGCACGGTCGCTGGCATCATTGTCGGCTTTGCGATCGGGCTGTCGACCGTCGCGCGCGGCGTCGGCATCACCTTCATCTCGGCGCTGTTCCCGATCCCGAAGATCGCGCTGCTGCCGCTGTTGATCCTGTGGCTCGGGATCGGCGAGGAGCCGAAGATCGCGACCATTGCGCTCGGCGTGTTCTTCTCGACCGCGATCTCGGTCTATAGCGGCGTCGATGCGGTGCCGCGCAACCTGATCCGGATGGCGCAGAGCTTCAACGTGCCGTTCCATGCCATCGTCCGCCGTGTGATCTGGCCCGGCGCGCTGCCCTCGATCCTCGCCGGCTTCCGCATCACCGCATCGGTGGCGCTGCTGCTCGTCGTCAGCGCCGAGATGATCGGCGCGCAATACGGCATCGGCGCCTTCGTGCTGCAGGCCGGCAATCTGATGCAGACCGATCAGCTGCTCGCCGGCGTCGTGATCCTGTCGTTGTTCGGGCTCGCGGTGGGGAGGCTGATCAATCTGCTCGAGGTGAAGCTGCTGCACTGGCGGTGAGAGTGCGTTGCGGGCCGCACATACAGTGTCGTCCCGGCGAAGGCCGGGACCCATAACCACAGGGAGTGGTTGTCGGAGGTGCTGGGGCCACAGCCGTGTCCAACAACCACTCCCTGTGGTTATGGGTCCCGGGTCGCGCTTCGCTTGCCCGGGACGACGCGTGTTACGCGTTCCCCCGATCCTCCCGGAACAGATCGAGCTTCTGCTGCACCGGGCGATCCGAGAACGAGAACAGCACCGAATCCGCATCGGCCTCATGCGTCACCCAGCGCCAGCTCGGCACCACGAACAGATCGCGCGGGCCCCATTCGAAGGTCTGGTCGCCAACCTTGGTGCGGCCCTTGCCTTCGATCGCGGCGAACACGGTGGCATCGGTTGCGCGATAGCGCGCGGTGGAAAATCCCTTCGGCAGCAGCTGGATGAAGGTGCCGATGGTCGGCATCGCGAAATCGCCGGTCTCCGGGTTGGAGAATTTCAGCTTGAGGCCGTGGCAGGCGTCCCACTCATCGCGCGCCCGGGCCTTCTCCAGCGTCTCGCGGGTGTACTCGTAGGGATAGTTGAAGATCGGCGAGGTCTTCGACGTCCGCTTCTGATCGACCGGCAAGAGGTTGCGGCCGTAGCGCGCAAAGCTGTCGCCGGCGGGCTTGGAGATCGCCTGCTGATCCTCCTTGGCGCCTTCGGCAAAGGAGCAGTCGAAGAACTGCACCATCGGGATGTCGAGCCCGTCGAGCCAGAACATCGGCTCTGACGTCTCGTTGGAATGGTCATGCCAGGTCATCGACGGCGTGATGACGAAATCGCCCGGCGCCATTGCGGTGCGTTCGCCGTCGACCGCGGTGTAGGCGCCCTTGCCCTCGAGCACGAAACGCAGCGCCGACTGGGTGTGGCGATGGGCGGGCGCGACGTCGCCTGGCACCACCATCTGCACGCCGGCGAACAGCGAGGTCGTGATCCTGGACTGGCCGCGCAAGCCGGGATTTTCCAGCACCAGCACGCGGCGCTCGGCTTCCTTGGCCGTGATCAGCTTGCCGGCCTCGTTCATGTAATCGCGGATCTGGTCGAACTTCCACAGATGCGGGCGGCAGGCGCTCCGCGGTTCGGGCGTAACCAGATCGCCCAGCACGTTCCACAGCGCCGAGAGGTTTTCGCCGTCGATCTTCCGGTAGAACGCCTCGCGCTCCGGGGTCTTCTGCACGGCTTCCATGGTGTGAGCCTCCCGTCATTCTTGCTTGTTGCTAATTGACAGTATACTGACAATATGGATAGCGTCAACGTCACGCAACACGCCGAACGAGAAGAAATCGCAGGGAGGTTCCGATGAAGCTGCATGGCTATTTCCGGAGCAGCGCGTCCTACCGGGTCCGCATCGCGCTCAATCTGAAGGGCCTGACGCCGGAGCATCTGCCGCATCATCTGCGCAAGGGCGAGCAATGCGCGCCTGCCTATCTCGCCATCAATCCGCAGGGGCTGGTGCCGACATTGGAGAGCGATGCCGGCGCAATCCTGACCCAGTCGCTCGCCATCATCGAATGGCTGGATGAAACCCACCCCAATCCACCGCTGCTGCCGGCCGATCCGCTGCGCCGCGCCAAGGTGCGGGCGTTTGCGCAGGCGATCGCCTGCGACACCCATCCGGTTCAGAATCTCAAGGTATTGGCGCGGCTGCGCCAGCTCGGGCTGCCCGAGGAGAAGGTGACGGAATGGGCGGCCTGGGCCAATCGGGAGGGACTGTCGGCGTGCGAGACGCTCATTGCGGACGAGACCGGGCCATTCTGCTTCGGCGACACGCCGACGCTCGCCGATCTCTGCCTGGTGCCGCAGCTCGCCAATGCGCGGCGCTTCGGCGTCGATGTCGCGGCCTATCCGCGCCTGCTGAAGGCGGAAGCCGCGGCGAAGCAGGTGAAGGCGTTTGCGGATGCCGCGCCGGACAGGCAGCCCGATGCCGAATAGCAAGCCCTCACCGGTCACCATGGACGCGGTCTACACCGCGCCCGGCTATCTGTTCCGCCGCATGCAGCAGATCGCGGTCGCGCTGTTCATGGAGGAGTGCAAGGCGTTCGACCTGACGCCGGTGCAATATGCCGCGCTGATCGCGATCTCGACCCATCCGGGGATCGACGCCACGCGATTGTCCGCGGTGATCGCGTTCGACCGCTCGACGCTCGGCAGCGTGATCGAGCGGCTGGAGGCCAAGGCGTTCATCGAACGCGAGCCGGCGGTCGAAGACAGGCGCGTCAAGCTGCTCACCCTCACCAAGGCGGGCGCCGCCGTGCTCGAGAGCATCATGCCTTCGGTCGACAAGGCGCAGGCGCGGATGCTGCAACCGCTGAAGCCGGCCGACCGCAAGGCGCTGCTGGCGCTGCTCACTCAGCTCGTCGATCTCAACAACGAGGCCTCGCGCGTGCCGCTGCGCGCCGAGGACGCGCTCGAACATCTCGGGAAGTCGGCCTGATGGCTCAGACACAGCCAGTCCTGATCGCGGGCGGCGGCATCGGCGGTCTCGCCGTGGCGCTCGGACTTGCGCAAAAGGGCATCCGCTCGATCCTGCTGGAAAAGGCCGCAACGCTGGGCGAGATCGGCGCCGGCATCCAGCTCGGGCCGAATGCCTTCCATGCCTTCGACTATCTCGGCGTCGGCGAGGCCGCGCGCAACATGGCCGTCTACATCGATCAGCTGCGGCTGATGGATGCGCTGACGGCCGACGAGATCACCCATATCGATCTCGGCGACGCCTTTCGCACCCGGTTCGGCAATCCTTACGCGGTCGTGCATCGCGGCGATCTGCATGGCGTGTTCCTGCGCGCCTGCCAGAACCATGAGCTGATCGAGCTGCGCGTCCGCAGCGAGGTTGTGGGCTACGAGCAGGATGGCTCGTCCGTGACGGCAAAGCTCGCCAGTGGCGAGCTTGTCACCGGCCGCCTGCTGATCGGTGCCGATGGCCTCTGGTCGAACATCCGCAAGCAGGTCACGGCGGACGGCCCGCCGCGCGTCTCCGGCCATACCACCTATCGCTCGGTGATTCCGACCGAGCAGATGCCGGAGGATCTGCGCTGGAACGCGGCGACGCTGTGGGCCGGCCCGAAATGCCACATCGTGCACTACCCGCTGTCGGGCTGGAAGGTGTTCAACCTCGTCGTCACCTATCACAACGACGCGCCGGAACCGGTCGCCGGCAAGCCGGTCTCCGAAGACGAGGTGATGAAGGGCTTTGTTCACGTCCATGAGCGGGCGCAGAACATCATCCGTCACGGCACCAACTGGAAGCTCTGGGTGCTGTGCGACCGCGAGCCCACCGAGCGCTGGGTCGACGGCCGTGTGGCGCTGCTCGGCGACGCCGCGCATCCGATGCTGCAATATTTCGCGCAAGGCGCCTGCCAGGCGATGGAGGATGCGGTCTGCCTGTCGCATATGCTGGCAAATCACGATGACCAGGCGGCGGCGCTCGAGGCGTACCGCGCACAACGCGTCCTGCGCACCGCACGCGTGCAACTGATGTCGCGCGCGATCGGCGAGCACATCTACCATCCCGCCGGGGCCCACGCCCGTGTCCGCAACGCCATCATGAGCGCGAAGTCGCAAGGGGAGTGGTGCGACGATATTGCGTGGCTGTATGGCGGGACGGGGCTGAACGCTTAACCGAGAGAGCACGCCGTGCGGTACCCCTCTCCCTAACCCTCCCCCGCAAGGGGGGAGGGAACCCCGCCGCCGCTGCTTCCCTCACGTGTGCGATGCGTAGACTTTGATGTGAGGTGAGCACGCTGGTCAGGCTCCCTCCCCCCTTGCGGGGGAGGGTTGGGGAGAGGGGTGGCCCCGGGCGCGATCGCGGCCGTCACATCCGCATCACCGCCTGCCGGTCGATCTTGCCCGTCCCGGTCTTCGGCAGCTCGTCGATGAACTTCACCTCGCGCGGATATTTATACGGCAGGAGCTTCGCCTTGACGTAGTCCTGCAATCGCCGCGTCGCCTCCGCGCAGTCGAAGCCGGTCCGGTTCATCACCACCACCGCCTTCAACGTCATCCTGCGGTCCGGCAGCTCCGCGGCGTAGACGGCGCATTCGAGCACATCCGGATGATCGGCGAGGCAGAGCTCGACCTCGAGCGGATAGACCCACTGGCCGGATATCTTGATCAGGTCGTCGGCACGGCCGCGGAAGAAGTGGAAGCCGTCATGATCGCGCACGAAGCGGTCGCCGGTGTAGATCCAGCCATCCTCGCGCACGGTCTCGGCGGTCTTGTCCGGCCGGTTCCAGTACAATGGCGTCGCGGAATCGCCGCGCACCCACAAGATGCCTTCCTCGTCGTCGCCGACCTCGCGGCCATCCTTGTCGCGCAGCATGATCTCGTAACCGGGTACGCGAAGCCCGGCGGCGCCGAGCTTCTTTTTCTCCGCGCCGTTGCTGAGATAGATGTGCAGCACCTCGGTCGAGCCGAGGCCTTCGATGATCTCGAGCCCGGTGAGCGCCTTCCAGCCGTTGAAGACGTCGGCCGAGAGCACTTCCGCCGCCGAGAGCGCCATCCGCAGCGACGAAAAGTCGCATTGGCCGGCGCCTTCCGCCTTGGTCAGCGAGGTGTAGAGCGTCGGCAGGCCGAAGAACACGGTCGGACGATATTGCGCGATCGCCGCGAAGATCGCCGCCGGTTTCGGCTGGCCCGGCAGCAGCAGCGTGGCGGCGCCGACCGAAAAGGGAAACGTGATCGAATTGCCGAAGCCATAGGCGAAGAAGATTTTTGGCACCGAGAAGCAGATATCGTCCGGCGTCAGCTTCAGCACGCTGTGGGCGAAGGCGCGCTCGCTATAGGCCATGTCGTGCTGAAGATGGACAATGCCCTTCGGTCGCCCGGTCGAGCCCGACGAATACATCCAGAACGCCATCTCGTTGCGATGCGTGTCGGCCTCGTCCAGCTCGGTCGGAAATCCCGCCAGCCATCCGCCTGCTATCCGCGCATCGCCGACCGCGTGGTCACTGGGCGCGCCATTGACCACGATCAGCGTGCGCAGCGGCGTGTCCCGGCAGGCCTCCGCGTTGAAGCGCGAACAGAATTCGGCATCGACGACTGCGACCTGCGCGCCGGCGTCGGACAGATAGAATTGCAGCAGGTCCGGCGGCGTCAGCGTATTGATCAGGAGCGGCACGAAGCCCGCCCGCACCGCGCCGAAGAACGTGGCGGGATAGGCCGGCGTGTCGTCGAGGAACAGCAGGATGCGGTCGCCGCGCTTCAGTCCGAGTGACTGGAAGCCGTGGCCCCAGCGTGCGGCCTCCGCGCACAACTCGCGATAGGTTCGCGTGCCGGCCGGGCCGGTCAACGCGATGCGCTCGGCGTTTCCGTTGCCGAGATTGTCGAACAGGATGCGGCTCGCATTGTAGCGCGCGGGCAGTGCAAAGCCGATCTCGCGCGCACCGGGTGCGTCCTGCGGGACCTGGTCGGTGATCTCGGTCATGATCTGCCCTTCGCGGCTTCATAACGGGCCATGAACGCCGGCGACATCGCGCGTAGCCGCGCATCGTCGATCCGGCCGGAGCGGGTGATGTAGCTATAGGCAAAATCCATCAGGCCGAGGTTCATGTGCGCGGGGAAATGCTCGTACCAGTCGGCGCTGGTCCGCGCCGCGGTGACGAGCTTCTTCACGATCGGCTTGCGCTCGCTCTCGTAGCGCGCCAGCGCGGGCGCGATGCCGCTCTCAGCCTCCAGCGCCTTGGTCAGCGCGATCGCATCCTCGATCGCAAGCCGCGTGCCGGAGCCGATCGAGAAATGCGCCGAATGCAGCGCGTCGCCGATCAAGACCATGTTGCCGTGCGACCAGCGCTCGTTCCAGATCCAGGGGAAATTGCGCCACACCGACTTGTTCGAGATCAGCCGGTGGCCGTCGAGCGTCGCCGCGAACACGTCCTCGCAGATCGCCTGCGATTGCTCGATGCTCTTGTCGGCGAAGCCATAGGCGCCCCAGGTCGCCGCGTCGCATTCGACCAGGAAGGTGCTCATATCCCTGGCGTAGCGGTAGTGATGGGCGTTGAAGCTGCCGCGATCGGTGGCGACGAAGGTCTGCGACAGCGTCGCGAACGGCTTTGTGGTGCCGTACCAGGCGAACTTGTTGGTCGACTGCGTGACGGAAGCGCCGAACGCGGCCTCGAAGCTGCGGCGGACCAGCGAGTTCAGCCCGTCGGCGGCGACGATCAGATCGTAACCCTTGAGCTGGTCGACCGATTCGATCACCGTGTCGAAGCGCGGCGTGATGCCGACGCTGCGCACGCGCTGTTGCAGGATGGTCAAGAGCTTCAGCCGGCCGATCGAGGAGAAGCCGACGCCGTCGATCTCGACGCTCTCGCCGCGCAGGTTCAGCGTGATGTTTTTCCAGCTCTCCATCTGCGGCGCGATGGCGTCGACCGTGTCGGGGTCGTCGGCGCGCAGGAATTCCAGTGCCTGCTCGGAGAACACCACGCCGAAGCCCCAGGTGGCACCCGCGGCGTTCTGTTCGAACAGGTCGATCTCGGCGTCAGGATGACGCTTCTTCCAGAGATAGGCGAAGTAAAGCCCACCAGGGCCCCCGCCAATCACGGCGATCCGCAACGTCTGCCTCCCAGATTGACAGTGTACTTACTAATTGAGGTCACACTAATCCGCCTCCGGCGGGAACGCCAGAGGGAAAATGCGGACAGAGGGAAAATGCGTGCGGACCTAAGTAAAGCGGAAGCGCGCGCCGCCCTATCCCCGTCATTGTGAGCCAACGGGTCGCGCGAAGGCGCGCCCGACGGCAGGCTCCGTGCGGCAATCCATCGTCACCGAGCGTACCGACGGATGGATTGCTTCGTCGCTATCGCTCCTCGCAATGACCGATTAGATCAAGGCGGACACGCTGCAGGATCGCCTCAATAGCAGCGGCGGACCTTGACGCCGCCGACCCAGACCCAGCGGCAGTGGGCGACGGGCGGTCTGCGGACGACGACCGCGCCGCGATAGCCGGCGCAGCCGGCGCGATAGACGCCGCGGGCGCAGACCACCGCGTTGGCGTCGGAGGATTCAAACGTCATGGTCGCGGCAAAGGACAGCAGGGCCGCGGCGATCAGCAAAAACGAGCGCATGGTGCTCCCTCCTCGGGTTCGAGATCTTGGTTGGGCTTGTAACCGGTCGCAAAAGTGCTGCGGGTCCGCGTCCGGCGTTTGGCCGGACACATGTCGTTGCATCGCGCTTGGCGACTACTTCTTCTCCGCGTCGGCCAGCACCTTCTTGCAGGCGGGCGACAGCTTGTCGCTCTCCTTGGACAGGCAGGCGATGATGCGGCCGCCGCCGGGCTGAACGCCTTTGCAATATTTCTGGTAGTCGCCCATGCAGGCGTTGCGCTGCGCGGCGGTCATGTCCTGCGCGAGGGCAGCGGTCGATGCGCCGAGCAGCGCGGCAGTCAGGATGATACGCAACATCTGTCGTTTCCTTTTTCGATCGGTTCGTGAGATTACCGCGCCGCAAACGGCGCCAGCACCTCGCGGCAGGCCGGCGAGAGCGAGCCGGCATTGCTCGCGAGGCACTGCGCGATCCGGCCGCCACCGGGCTGCACGCCGCCGCAGATCGAGCGGACATCGGCGCCGCAGGCCGAGCGCAGCACGAACAGCTCTTCGCGCGGCCGCATCGGCCGCAGCATCATCCGGGCCGGCGCGGCCGCCGGTGCCGCGCTCTCCGTTGCGGCGGATGCAGGGGCTGATCCGCCGCCGCTCGCTGCGGCAACCGCCTTCGCGCAGGCCGGCGACAGCTTCGCCTGGTTTTTCGCCAGGCATTGCAGCGCCGCCGCGCCGCCGGGCGATACGCTCGCACAGACCTTGGGATAGTCGGACCGGCAGGCGCTGCGGATCGCCGCGACCTGCGCACTGCTCGGCTTCTTGGCCATAGCCGCCGGAGCCGCGGCAGTCTCTGCGGCGGGCTTGGCGGGCGCGGCAGCCGGAGCCTGCTCGGTGGTCGCCGCCGCGGGTGCGGCGTCGGTCTTTGCCGCAGCCGGCGCCGCCGCAGCCGGCGCTTCCACCGCTTGCACCGCACTCGCACAGCCGGGCGCGAGGCTTGCCATGTTCTTCTGCAAGCATTGCAGCGAGGCGGCGCCGCCGGGCGGAACGCTGGAGCAGTGCGCGATGTAGTCGTTGCGGCATTGCGACTTGATGGCGTCGCGCTGCGCCTGGGTCGGCGCCTGGGCCATGGCCGTCGTACTGGTGATGGCGGCCAACGCGAACAACGCCAGAGGCGTCACCGCACGCATCAACGTGTTGGTCATGTCACTCTATCCCTTTTTTGTCGCTGGAAGCCGCCGCTTCAACAGAACTGACGTTTCTAAAAATATCTTGCTCTGACAACCTTGGCGCGCAGCATCATTTTCGCATTCGAGTTCCACTGCAAGCAGATTATTGCTATGCATGGACTCAAATTGTCTTCGCAGGACAAGTCGCCTTTTTCGCAAGCATTTGAGATCGAGGCCCGGAAATGAGGCACGCGCACATCACGATCCGCTGCATGCTCGGCGATATTGTGCGGTTGCGAAATCCATCCCTGACGCGCATCGTTTTCGCAACATTCGCCGTCGTCGGCTTAAGTGGCTGCGAACAGAATAGTTTTGTGCCGCCGCCGCCGCCCAAGGTCGAAGTGGCGCCGCCTGTGCAGCGCGCCATCACGCGCTACCTGGAAACCACCGGCAACACCGCGCCGATCAAGAGCGTCGATCTGGTGGCGCGCGTGCAGGGCTTCCTGCAATCGATCAACTATCAGGACGGCACTTTCGTGAAGCAGGGCACCACGCTGTTCACGATCGAGCCCGAGACCTACAAGCTGAAGCTCGAGCAGGCGCAGGCCGCCGAAGTCGGCTCCCAAGCGACGTTGAAGCAGGCGGAATCCGACTTCAAGCGGCAAACCGATCTGGTGCAGAAGCAGGCCGTGTCGGCGGCCACGCTGGAGGGATCGACCTCGACGCGCGACAACGCGCAGGCCAGTCTGCAACAGGCGCAGGCCAACACCCGCATCGCCGAGATGAATTACGGCTACACCAACGTCGCCGCGCCGTTCGACGGCATCGTCAGCAACCATCTGGTCTCGGTCGGCGAACTCGTCGGCGTCGCCTCGCCGACGCAGCTCGCGACGATCGTGGCGCTCGATCCGATCTACGTGAACTTCAACGTCAACGAACAGGACGTGCTGCGCGTCCGCGAGGAGGCGCGCAAGCGCGGCATGACCTCGAACGACCTCAAGCAATTGCCGGTCGAGGTCGGGCTGCAGACCGAAGCCGGCTTTCCGCACAAGGGCAAGCTGGACTACGCCTCGCCGACATTGAACCAGTCGACCGGAACGCTGGCGGTGCGCGGCGTGCTGCCCAATCCCGACCGCGTGCTGCTGCCGGGGTTCTACGTCCGGGTCCGCGTGCCGTTCGACAAGCAGGAGGATGCGCTGCTGGTCCCTGACGTCGCGCTCGGCAGCGACCAGTCCGGCCGCTACGTCCTGGTCGTCAACGGCGACAACATCGTCGAGCAGCGCAAGGTGACGACCGGCCAGCGCGAGGGCGACCTGCGGGTGGTCGAAAGCGGGCTGAAGGCGGACGATCGCGTCGTCACCGCCGGTCTCTTGCGCGCGATCCCCGGGCAGAAGGTCGACCCGCAACTCCTGAAGAGCGAAGCCGCGGCGACACCGGCCAAATAGGGACGCGCCATGATTTCGAAATTCTTCATCGAACGGCCGGTCCTGTCCAACGTCATCGCGATCCTGATGGTGCTGATCGGCGCGTGGCGTTGTTCAACCTCGCGGTCGCGCAATATCCCGACGTGGTGCCGCCGACCGTCCAGGTGACGACGCGCTATCCGGGCGCCTCGGCCAAGACCGTGGTCGACACCGTGGCGCTGCCGATCGAGCAGCAGGTCAACGGCGTCGAGGACATGCTCTATATGCAGTCCTACAGCGGCGCCGACGGCACCTACACGCTGACGGTGACCTTCAAGATCGGCATCGACCTGAACTTCGCGCAAGTGCTGGTGCAGAACCGCGTCTCCAGCGCGCTGTCGCAACTGCCATCCGCGGTGCAGAACCAGGGCGTCACCGTGCAGAAGCGGTCGACCTCGATCCTGCTGTTCGTGACGCTGACCTCGCCGAACAAGACCTATGACAGCCTGTATCTGTCGAACTACGCCACCATCAATATCCGCGACGAGCTGTCGCGGCTGCCGGGTGTCGGCAACGTCACGGTGTTCGGCGCCGGGCAATATTCGATGCGGGTCTGGCTCGATCCGAACAAGCTGCAGGCGCGCGGGCTGATGCCGCAGGACGTCATCCAGGCGATCCAGCAGCAGAGCCAGCAGGTCACCGCGGGCCAGGTCGGCGCGCCGCCGACGCCGCCCGGGCAGGCGTTCCAGTACACGCTGAACGTCAACGGCCGGCTCGACGATGCGGCCCAGTTCGAGGACATCATCGTCAAGTCGGGCAATGTCGGCGACGTCACCCGGGTCCGCGACGTGGGCCATGTCGAGCTCGGCGCGCAGACCTATAGCCAGGTGTTCTCGCTGAACCAGAAGCCCGCCACCGGCATCGGCGTGTTCCTGTCGCCCGGTGCCAACGCCTTGCAGGTCCAGAAGGAAGTCGAGACCAAGGTCTCCGAGCTGGCGAAGCAATTCCCGCAGGACATCAAATACGACACCCCGTTCGACACCACCAAATTCGTCAGCGCCTCGATCGAGGAGGTCTACAAGACGCTGATCGAGGCCGGCCTGCTGGTGCTGGTCGTGATCCTGATATTCCTGCAGGACTGGCGCGCGATGCTGGTGCCGGCGACGACCGTGCCGGTCACCATCATCGGCGCCTTCGCGGGCATGGCGGCCCTCGGCTTCACCATCAATCTGTCGACGCTGTTTGCGATCGTGCTGGCGATCGGCATCGTGGTCGACGACGCCATCGTCGTGGTCGAGGGCGCCGCGCATAATATCGAGCAGGGCATGTCGGGCCATGATGCGGCGATCAAGGCGATGGACGAATTGTTCGCGCCGATCGTCGGCATCACCCTGGTCCTGATCTCGGTGTTCCTGCCGGCAGCCTTCCTGCCCGGCCTGACCGGGCGCATGTACGCGCAATTTGCGCTGGTGATCGCCGCCACCGCACTGCTCAGCGCGGTCAATGCCGCGACGTTGAAGCCGACGCAGTGCGCGCTGTGGCTGCGCCGTCCGGTGCCGCCGGAGCAGCGCAATGTCTTCTATCGCGGCTTCAACGCGGTCTATGGCCGCGTCGAGCGCGGCTATATCAGGCTGATCGGGCAGATCGCCGGTCACGCCAAGACCTCGGTCGTGATCGCGCTGATCATCATCGCCATCGCCGGCTACGGCCTGTCGCGGGTGCCGACCGGTTTCATCCCGATCGAGGACCAGGGCTATCTCCTGGCCGCCGTGCAACTGCCCGACGGCGCCGCGATCGACCGCACCCAGCATGTGCTCGACCAGGTCACCGAGATCGCCCGCAAGACGCCGGGTGTCGAGCAGGTGGTCTCGATCGCCGGCATCTCCGCGCTCGACAATTCGTCGAGCCTCGCCAACGCCGGCGTCGCCTATGTGATCCTGAAGGACTGGAATTCCCGTGGCAAAGGCGAAGACCTGCGCTCGCTGGTCTACGGCCTCAACGACAAGCTCGCGGTGATCCCGGAGGCGCGCATCCTGGTGATCCCGCCGCCGCCGATCCAGGGCATCGGCAATGCTGCCGGCTTTGCCATGCAGATCGAGCTGCGCGACGGCAACGCCGATTACGCCAAGCTGCAGGCGGTGACCGGCGCGATCGTCGGCAATGCGCAGACCCAGAGCGCATTGCAGCGGGTGCAGTCGTCATTCCGCTCGATGGTGCCGCAATTCGATGTCGACGTCGACCGCATCAAGACACAGACGCTGCACGTCACCCCCGACCAGATCTTCTCGACCTTGTCGTCCTATCTCGGTGCCAGCTACGTCAACCAGTTCACCAAGTTCGGCCGTACCTTCCAGGTCTACGCCCAGGCCGATGCGCAGTATCGCCTGACGCTTCGCGACATCCAGAACCTGATGGTGCGCAACAGCAACGGCGACATGGTCCCGCTCGGCACGGTCGCGAAGATCACGCCGTCGGTCGGTCCGTCGCTGATCAGCCTCTACAATCTCTATCCCTCGGCATCGGTCGTCGGCCTGCCGGCGCAGGGCTATGCGTCGGGCCAGTCGATGTCGCTGATGGAGGAGATCGCCGCAAAGACGCTGCCGCCTGGCTCGGCCTATGAGTGGACCGCGATGTCGTACCAGGAGAAGGCGGTCGGCGGGCAGATCTATTACGTGTTCGCCCTCGCGCTGCTCCTGGTCTATCTGGTGCTCGCCGGGCAATATGAGAGCTGGTACGCGCCGATCTCGGTGATCCTGGCGGTGCCGCTGTCGCTGCTCGGCCCAATGCTGGTGCTTTCAGGTTTGCGGATCGAGAACAATCTCTACACCCAGATCGGCATCATCCTCCTGATTGCGCTGTCAGCCAAGAACGCGATCCTGATCGTCGAGGTCGCACTCGAGCATCATGTGCGCGACGGCAAGGGTGTGCTGGAATCGGCCGTCGATGCCGCGCGGGCCCGGTTCCGGCCGATCCTGATGACGTCGTTCGCCTTCATCCTCGGCGTGGTGCCGCTGGTGATCGCAACCGGCGCCGGCGCCAACGCCCGCAAGTCGATCGGCATCACGGTGTTCTCGGGCATGATCGCCTCGACCTGCCTCGCCGTGCTGTTCGTGCCGGCGTTCTTCGTCGTGGTGCAGAACTTCGAGAACTGGCGCAAGGCGAGGAAGGGCAAGCCGGCCGCGCCGCAGCCAGCGCCGACGACGGGCACGGTGCACTAGTCTCTAGGTCCGCGCACTCGAATCTACCCCCGTCACCCTGAGGAGGCCGCGCAGCGGCCGTCTCGAAGGGTCGACGGCCCCAGCCGGGCCGTGCATCCTTCGAGGCTCGCAAGAGCTCGCGCCTCAGGATGACGGGGATGCAGCACAATCTCTCCGCCTGCGCCGGGACGACGCTGAATGTTTGGGCTGCTTCCCGCCTACACCTTCACCATGCGCTTGCCGCGGTTCTCGCCGGCCAAAAGCCCGATCAGGGCCTGCGGCGTGTTCTCGATGCCGTCGATCACGTCCTCCTGGACTTTCAATTTGCCGGAGGCGACCCAGGATTGCAGGTCGGCGAGCGCGGCGTCGCGCTGGTCCATGTAGTCCATCACGATGAAGCCCTGCATCACCAGCCGCTTCACCACGATCAGCCCGGGCACGCCGCGTGGGCCGTGCGCGGAGGGGACGCCGTCATATTGCGAGATCGCGCCGCAGCAGGCGATACGGCCGCGGTTGTTCATCTGGGCCAGACAGGCTTCCAGGATGTCGCCGCCGACATTGTCGAAATAGACGTCGATGCCCTTCGGCGCCGACGCACGCAGCGCCTTGTAGGTTGCGCCGTCCTTGTAGTCGACCGCGGCGTCGAAGCCGAGCTCCGAGGTCAGCCAGTGGCACTTGTCGTTGCCGCCGGCGATGCCGACCACATGGCAGCCCTTGATCTTGGCGATCTGGCCGACGATCGAGCCGACCGAGCCTGCCGCCGCCGACACCACCACGGTCTCGCCTTCCTTCGGCTTGCCGACATGGAGCAGGCCGAAATAGGCGGTCAGCCCGGCGATGCCATAGACGCTGAGCAGATGGGTCATCGGCTCGAGCTTCGGCATCTTCGCCAGGTGCTTGGCCGGCACTGCGGCGTAGTCCTGCCAGCCGGTGTCGCCGAACACGATGTCACCGGCCTTCAGGCCCGGCGCCTTCGACGACACCACTTCGGCGATGCCACCACCGGCCATCACGGTGTTGGCCTCGACCGCGGCGCGGTAGGTCGCGCCATGCATCCAGGCGCGGTTGGCGGCGTCGAGCGAGATGTAGCGCGTCCGCACCAGGGCCTCGCCGTCCTTCGGCTCGGGGATCGCGCCCTGGGTCAGGCGAAAATGCTCAGGCGCAAGCTTGCCGGTCGGCTTCTCAACCAGCAGGATCTGGCGATTGACGGTGTCGTTCATCTTGCTGTCCCTCTCCCTTGTTTGGTCGTTCTCGATGCAATTGACTGCGCCGCAGGCGCCTCATTGCACAGATTGTGCGCTGCATGAACGCTAGTCCGCGCGCTGGCATTCCACAACGGGAACGTTCCGGCAAATTACGGCCCGACGCGAACCGTGTTGCATAGGTGCGTAAATCTGCCACACTTGCCTCAGCCGGAACTTACGGGGGTAAGAATGTCGAACAGGTTTACGCAGTACATCCTGATTGCGATGGTCCTTGGCATCGCGGTCGGAACGATCATCTTCAATTATTTTCCTGACAGCCGCGCCGAGCTCGCAGCCGACATCAACCTGATCGCGATGCTGTTCC
>Ga0153933_1000162_pt1 | contig 34260 bp, 29 predicted proteins | sample TSNJ017MetaG_FD_102275 | JGI IMG/M metagenome (GOLD analysis project Ga0153933, IMG submission 102275) | Attine ant fungus gardens microbial communities from New Jersey, USA - TSNJ017 MetaG | ecosystem: Host-associated > Fungi > Mycelium > Unclassified | place: USA: New Jersey, Wharton State...
CAGGATTGACGGTCATAGGTCAGACCAGATAGAATCTCTGATTCGTCGGAGCGTAGCGCAGCCTGGTAGCGCATCTGATTTGGGATCAGAGGGTCGTAGGTTCGAATCCTATCGCTCCGACCACGAAAAATGTTGCAAAGACAAGGGCTTACGGACAAATTTCGTAAGCCCTTTTCGTTTTGAGATTACAGATATGGCGCCCGTTACCGTCTGGTTACCGGATTTTCGGCGGCTGTCGTAACAACACCGTCAGTTTTCGCATGCGCCCCGCCGCGAACTCCGGCTTCGTAGGGAACGGTATCAAGCCGTGGCGGCCATTACCCTCCCACTACAACATTCGTTAAAACACCGATGAAGGCAAAGACTTGCGGGGATTTTTCTTTCTCCCGCTCCTGCGTCGACTCTTTCAAATCCCATTTGCGCAGACACCGTTCTCGTGTCCTCATAGTTCGGGGACACGAACACCAAGCATGAACTAGCGCGTCCAATGGTTGGCTGACGACCCTTTGCTGCGAATGTTCGCACTTTCAGGTAATGCAGCTGGGCTATGGCCGGAGCGGAGCGTCGTGGTTTTTGCCATTCCATAGACGATTAACGCGCTCATTGATCGTGACGAAGACGACGAGTAGATCTGCGGGCAACGAGCGGTTAATTGCGTTCCGGTCGGCTAGCCAAGCTATCCGGCGGTAGCGGGCATTTCAAGCGAAACCCTCACTCACTTGCCAAGACTCAGGCATCGGGGGTACAGCGTTAGCTCAGAGCTCGTTTAACCTTCAATTCTCCAAGCCAATTGAAATTTGGCTTTGTTTGTATTCAAAATATGATATTTACCCGCTCTATGGTGCCTTTGTCGTGAAGCGCAACGTAGCCATCTGCAGATGACCCGATTACTGCGTTCCGATCTGACCTTTCCTTAACCCGAAAATATTGTTTCGCGTACCCGAGATCACGCGACCCTCGGACCATATGCTTATAAACAACTCCGAGAAATTCGTCCGCAGTCTCGCGAGCCATTCTTCCATCGCTGCGATATGCCACCGAAGAAATGCTCCAGATGCAGTCGTTGACATTCTTTTTTATCGCAGGCACGAAACCTAACTCTGCACTTCAATGTCCCATCTTTGCAGATGGGACCGCCCGATTAATTAATCGTAATTTTCCGCTTACCCAAATAATTACAAGCAGTTACGTATGTCCGGTGCATATTTTAGATTCCTGCGTAGGGCACGAGAGATACGTAACACCTATCTATGGCCGGGGATTGCAGCCTGCAACCGTATGTCATCGGGAATCCTCGCCACCTTGCCGCTATTGGAAGCTGCGGCGGCGTCGACAAAGTCGCGTATGACTACGCGCGGCGCCCTAACGTCCGCTTTCAAACGTTATTGACTTTGTTTTTTCGAGCAGGTAATGTCCGCGGTGCTGAATGTCATTCAGCACCATAACCAACGTTTTTAGGAGCAGTCATGCTTGAATTGTTCAAACTTACAAAAGCGTATGCCCAAGAAGCTGAATGCAAGGAAACGGATGCATTGAAAGGTTTTGAGCTTAGCGATGAAGAAGTCGGGCTTGTCGCCGGCGGCATGATGGAAGCAATGTAAGCAGAAACGTAGCCATGATGACAGAGGCATCCTCCTTCACAATGTTGAACTATGCGAAAGGGGCTCTGCCTCTCACGATAAAGCGCGCTTTTGAGCAACCGTTCTATCGAGACTTTTGGGGTACACCCACTTACATTGAAGCCGTCGAGTGCTTCGACGATCTACCAACAATCGGAAAAGCAGAACTTCTGCGTTACGAGCCCGTACTTGACGAGGACGATGTTGTACGAAGCATTTCGCACTCCACCGGCAGTAGCGGCTTGCTTTCCTTTCGCGTACGCAGCGATAAAGAAGTGGCGCTCGTCAGAAAGTTTCAGCGCATCGTCGCAACGCATTCAAATCGGTTGCATGCGAATCGTCGACTGCGCATTGTTATCCCGAGCGCTTTCCATGGTCAAGTTGACCACGGCTCCAATGACCTTGCTTACGTAAATCTTGCCTGCTCCCTCGCAACCGAGAAGTTCGCTGCAAATTTTGTGAATATGCTTAACACGGGCGTACCTTCGTACGTGCTGGGAGGCGAGATTTCCGCCATCGGAGCGGGTCTTCTCGATGCTCAAGTAGCAACTCGGCTTGTCAATGATATTGGCTTAAAAACCCGGCTGAAGCAATTCGCGACATTTGGGGGTTACCTCAGTCGCTATTGGCGGCAAGAATTGGAAAAAACGTGGGGCGTTACCCCATTGCACTCTTACTCGGTCTCGGAGATTTCGGGGGGAGCAATACAATGTCCCAAGTGTGGTTATCTCACGTTTGGTCCGCATACCCTAGCGAATGTCCAATGGAAACCGAGAGACACTTTCCAAGGAAGGCCGGTCGGACGACTGAATTTAACGGAACTCCTTCCTTACGGCTATTGCCAGCCCCTTGTGAAGTTCGACACCGGTGACCTAGTCCAAGAAATTAAAAAAGACGACGCGTGCTGCCAAGAACATGAAGGCGGCTTACGTCATCTTGGCCGTGACAGTACGTCAGTGTGGATAAGCGACGGCGACGCAAGACAGCTGATTATTCCCTCCAATGACGTGCACGAGCTTTTTGATCTACCATTTCTGTTTCGGGAGCCAGTCTATCTACAATTGAGCAGCCTGGAAAACCGCGATCTGCTTGGGCCCGCCAAAGGGTCTCTTGACGTTCGGACATCTCGTCTCGGCCATGAATTGATAATAACAACTCGCTTCAAAAACTCGTGCTCTTCCAATCCGCAATCACTGAAGCTTCGCGCCGAGCAAATAATTTCGCACGCAGCCTCTGAATTTAAAATCCAAGTTTCCATCATAGAAGATTGTGAACTGCTTCGGTCAATTCCAAAATGAAATTTATTTCAAATTTCAGCGCCCAGAACTAACCTGGGTCTGGCGCTGGAGCTTTTTAATTTTTCCCGTTTTCCACGCTAACTGTGGTGGATCCACTACGATTGAAGATCGATTTCCGAAAATAAAACTATGCGCCTTTAGTCAAGAACATAGTTTGCTGGCATCGAACAAAAAATCTTAACCTATTTAAAAAATCCAAAAAACATAAAACTTATACCTCGTCAACCAACACTCGCAATCGAAACCACTGACGCACCACTAGCTTTATATCGAGATCACCAGTTGCCTAAGAATATCCCGTTATTTCGGTCCGAGGCTTTACGATACGTGAGCGAGCGCCAGTATGGCGTCAGTCTCAATACCAGTTTTGGTACACATCGAGTGTTGAGTTTTATTTGCTTTGTTTTTGCGGCATCCTTAATTGGTTTGGCATTTTTCCCGTTTACACGAAAAGTTGAATTGTACGGGCTCGTACTACCCTCTTCCGGGATCCTAGACGTCGCGACGTCCTCTGCCGGCGTGATCAGCATTAAAGTCAAGGAAGGTCAGACTGTCAAAGCGGGCGACCTTCTATTCGTTGTACACAACAAGCTGACCGGCATACTGGGGGACGACGTCGGTATTGAAGCAGTCAAATCATTGAAATTGAAACGAGAAAGTTACAACCGGGAGATGGAGTCGATCGCAACCCACCGTATTGAAGATGCGCAACAGCTCAAAATGCGAGTCGATGAATTTCAACGACAAAAATCATTTGTTGAAAACGAAATACAGTTCCGGCAAAAATCGATAGTTATATCCACAACTCTGATGGGGCGCTACAGATATCTCGCCGAGCAACATGCGGTGCCACAAGCGCAAGTTGAGCAAAAAGAATCAGATCTATTAGTTGAACGGGCCGGTGTAGCTGAACTACAAGGGGCCGAAAGCGCACTTGCGAACGCAATCGTCTCGGCTCAAAGCGACTACAAAGAAAGCGCATTTCAGTTGTCTCAACGGCAAGAGGAGTTGGCGAGAGAAATCGCACAGTCGGACAGAGATATTCAACAATCCACAGCCGAGAGAGACTCCGCCGTGAGAGCCGCACACGACGGGATAATTTCGGGAATAACAGCCACAGACGGTGAGCGAGTTGTAGCGAACGAAAGACTTGCTACAATTCTGTCGAATCGACCGATGCTGCAGGTCCAACTATTTGCGCGTTCCGACTCTGTTGGATTTCTACGCGTTGGCACTCCAGTCGCGTTGCGCTATCGCGGGTTTCCATTCGAACGATTTGGTCAATTTTCCGGAAAGATTTTAAACATCGACAGAGTCGCTCTCACCCGCGATCAATTGCCTCCTCGTGCCGAAGTTCTCCTAACATCGGCGGGGGTCATCGAGCCTATTTACCGAGTCCAAGTCGCTGTAGACCAATCTAATAGTGATGGCGATCGTTTAAGAACACTAAATATTACCCCAGGAATGGCCGTGGACGCAGTCGCCTCCGTCGAAACAAAGAAAATATACGCCTGGGCATTCGATCCAATCAGAAGTATCGCTGACCGTGTAGGGCGTAATTAGAATGCTCAATCTTCGTTTTTTCTTCAAGCGCCGCGTTCCATTGGTCCTCCAAACTGAGGCAGCCGAATGTGGTCTAGCATGTCTTTCAATGATCGCATCCTTTTGGGGACAAATTCATGATCTCTCCACCTTACGGAGAAAATTTAGAATTTCCCTTCGTGGCACATCATTGAAAAGTGTCATCCGCATAGCTTCGTCATTGGGCCTTCGAGTGCGCCCGTTAAAAATTGATCTTAACGTCCTTGGGGCTTTAAAGCTGCCGGCAATTGTTCACTGGGATTTTAACCATTTTGTAGTTTTGAAGGAAATTAATCGAGGACATGTTTATATAAACGACCCTGCTATAGGCGAACGGCGAATAACGATTGAGCAATTTTCCTTGCACTTTTCGGGCGTTGCTTTAGAGCTGACACCAGATCAAGGATTTACTCGATCAAACATAAAAAAAGAGATAAAGCTAATATCCCTCATGGGAAAAGTTAATGGCTTAAATAGAAACGTTTTATTCGCCTTGGCGTTGGGTGTGGCACTTCAAATTACAACATTAGCTGCTCCATTTTATCTTCAGTGGATTGTAGACGAGGTTATTGCGGGAAATGATCATACCCTGCTTACGGTTCTTGGCGTTGCGTTTTTGACTGTCGCCTGCCTACAGACTTTTATTTCTGCTTTGCGCACTTGGCTTGTCACTGCAGTCTCAGCGGAAGTTAGCTTTCAGTGGATGATCAATATATATACTCATTTAATGCGCCTTCCATTTTCTTTTTTTGAGATGCGTCATGTGGGCGATATCATATCAAGATTCTCATCAATAAAAACGATTCAGCAAAGTCTTACTACTCAATTCGTTGAGGCGATTATAGACGGCTTGCTTGTGTGCGTTACGCTCATCTTGATGGTCCTCTATAGCCCTCTGACCGCAATGATTAGCGTTGGCGCGGCAGTCGTCTACGGTGTGTTGCGGGGGTTGTATACCGGCCGATTACGAGAGGCGACTGCGGAACAAATTCTCCATACGGCACGGCAGCAAACCCATTTTTTGGAAACCGTGCGCGGAGTTCAAAGCCTACGCTTATTCGGCAAAACTCAAGCGCGCCAGATGAGCTGGATGAACACGTTAGCGGACCAAGTCAATGCGGAACTTCGCGCTTCTCGCGTGTCCGTTCTCCTTCAAAACTGTTCCCTTTTTATTACAAGTATTGAACGTGTAGTTGTGATATGGATGATAGCGGCTTTAGCATTAAAATCTCAATTTACCGTCGGGATGTTGTTTGCTTACCTTACTTATCAAACTCAATTTAGCCAACGTATTTTCGCGCTCATTGACAAGATGTTTGATTGGAAGACTCTTGTGGTTCACGGCGAACGCATCGCTGATATTGTTTTGGCTGACCCCGAAAATTCGACGGACGAGCAGTTTACGATGTTAGAACCAAGCGACGATCTCTCTCTAGAGGTTCGGAACGTTGCGTTTAAGTATGCAGACGACGAACCGTTCGTCCTCAGCAATATCAGTTTTAAGGTCGCATTCGGCGAAAGTGTGGCGTTGGTTGGCGCATCTGGCTCTGGGAAAACCACTCTTTTTAAAATCCTATTGGGGCTGCTTCGCCCGACTGAAGGCGATGTTTTTATAGGTGGGGTTCCGATCTCTCGTTTCGGGCTCGATCGTTACCGGGAACTTATTGGAACAGTTATGCAGGAGGATACTTTATTTTCTGGATCAGTAATGGATAATATTAGCTTTTTTGATTCCGATCCATCCGTATCAAAAATCCATGAGTGTGCCAAGTCAGCAGAGATACACAGCGAATTACAGAGCATGCCCATGGGTTACGAAACAATTATCGGCAATATCGGTTCGGGGCTTTCCGGCGGACAGCAACAACGCATTCTTCTGGCCCGCGCGCTATACAAAGACCCCAGAATCCTGCTGCTCGACGAAGCAACCAGCTCTCTGGATGTGCAAAACGAAAGACTTGTTAATGAAGCAGTCTCTAAGTTACGCCTCACGCGGATATTGATCGCTCACAGGCCGGAGACTATAGCATCTGCACAGCGCGTGATTGAAATCAGTCCGACCGGAGTCGTATCGGATACCCTACAAAAAGTCACGCGACCATTTTTTAGCTCGGATGGATGCAAAATTGAATAACTGTTAAGCTTCATGGCAGCACTGTCTTCTCAGCAAGCGGCTGAGCTGTCGGGCTGATTCTCGTCAACAGCAAACTACGCCATAAAAATTGAATGCCCGACAGACGAATTCACACGAAGTGGATTTTTTTCGATCGAACACAGTCCCGCAAAATTTAATTTTGGCTCCGGCATTATTAAATTAATCAGTTTCGCTATCGCTTTTTGCTTCCAGCTCTTTCGTACTCCAGATTATTTGTAAGGGACGGAGGTTCATAGATGTTGTAACTTTGGAAGAACGTCGCAAATAGTTTTCCGCAATCACAGCTCTAGCTTTTTTACAACGGCCTACAGCATTTTGATGTCGCGTGTACTTCATGGAAATAGATTAGTGACGACTCGAAATGCGTTGTGCCGTAACTCAATCCTCTAGATCATTGACTAAGTCTCGCCCTGAACCGGACGAACCGATTCTAACTATCTACGTTGAATCGTCCGCGGACGCTTGAAAAAAATCTTTCGAGCGCCCGCCCTATATCCAAATCAGCCAATAACCGGCGTTCCCCCTAGATACTTCTGCAGTTGCGCGGGAATCCGAATGCTGCCGTCCTTCTGCTGATGGTTTTCGAGAAACGGAATAAGAATTCTCGGGCTTGCGATCGCCGTGTTATTCAATGTGAACGCGAACTTGCTTTTCCCGCTCGTATCTTTGTATTTTATCCCCGCTCTGCGAGATTGAAAGTCGAGCAGAGTGGAGCAGGAATGAGTCTCTGAAAATGCATTCCTGCTCGGCATCCAAGACTCTACCTCATGTTTCTTAGATTGCCCTAACCCCAGCTCCGCGGTACATGCCAGTGCCACTCGATATGGGATCTCAAGCGCTTGCAATATCGCTTCAGAATTTTCCAATAACCGGTGATGTTCTTGATCCGCCCATGCTTCATCGTTAGGTCCGATCGATACTTGCTCAACCTTATAAAAGGTGTGAACCCTGTAAAGCCCCCGGGTATCTCGGCTTGCCGCTCCCGCTTCACGGCGAAAGCATGGTGATACACCCACGTATCGAATCGGCAGATCGTAACTGCTCATCGTTTCATCTGAATGCAGCGCTATCAGACTGACTTCGGATGTTCCCACCAAGTATTGACCGTCGTCCGGCAGCGAGTATGTGTCATCACGACCATTGGGGAAAAAGCCGGTACCGACCAATGCTTTTTCACGAACTAACACTGGAGGCACCACCGGTGTGAACCCACGTTCCCGAACTATATCAACCGCGAGTTGCAGTATGGCCAAGTGAAGGCGGGCACCCCAACCCATTAGAGCATAACTACGTGTGCCGGCAAATTTCCGGCTTTTATCGACGTCTACCATCTTGTGCATAGAGGCCAATTGCATGTGATCCAACGGAGGAAAATCGAAAACCGGAGGACTGCCCCAACGCTTTACCTCGACATTATCCGCCTCGCTTTCGCCGACGGGTACTTCCGGTGCCGGTATGCCGGGAACCTTCAGCAACAATTCGCCCAGCTCAGCTTCGAAAGCGGACAATTGATGCTCAGCCTCGGCAAGATCAGAGTTAACTTGTTTCGCCTTCGCAATGCGTAGCTCCTTGTCATCAACTCCCTCATCACGCGGAGATACCGACAGGGAATTACGTGACTGCCGGAGCGTTTCAACATTCGAACGAAGCGCCCTGGCTGCGCGATCAATTCTAAGTAATTCGTCGATATCGATGCTGAATCCCTTTTGGGCTGCGGCGCGTTTGAATGCCTCCGGATCCTTACGAAGCAGTGATACATCTATCATTCGATTTCCTCATTTAATCTATCAAAAACGTCTGTACTAGCGCACGCAGAAACATGGCGGAGCTACCAATTTCAGAGACGGGAACGAACTCATCAGGCGAGTGAGCGACCTCTAACGATCCTGGCCCGAAGACTATACAAGGTGTGGATGCCTTTGCGAAGTATCTCGCGTCCGACCCACCAAAGAAGACACCGGGCTGCAGTTCCTCATCGAATGCCGAGTGCCAAGCCCGGCCTGCGGCGATCGCTAGCGGAGAGCTCGTCGTAATTTCATTTGATTCGCAACCGCCACCAACCGATGGCACTATCTCGATGCTCACTCCGGTCTCGCCCTCGACCTTAGCCGCGCAAGCGAGCCACGCGTCCGACACTTCTTGTCTTTCAAGGCCCGGGGGTACGCGTACGTCGCATACCAATTGGCAACTGCTAGCTACTGTGCCGGGATGAGATCCTCCTCCGACTTGGCGTACGCCCAGAGCGGGGTGCCCGCAGAACCGCTTATCGTGAGGGAATTCGCGAAGCCGTTGTTCCATATAGGCCGTCAACTTTAAACCCGCAGCAATGGCATCTCTTCCACGCCACGGCGTGCCGCCGTGCGCTGCCGCACCGGTAATGTTTATCTCGCACCAAACGCTTCCTAACTGCGAAAATGTCGGAACTGCATCCGAAGGCTCCGCAACAACGGCGCCGTCAGCAACCAGCTCGCCGCTCTCCAGCAGATATTCGGCGCCGTACCAACTGCCGTGTTCTTCATCCGCAACTCCCTGCCAGACCAACTCCCCTCTTTCTAACCCGTGCGTGGCGTAGTGTATTAATACGGCCAGTTGTGCCGCCGCGCCGGACTTTGTGTCACACGCACCTAGTCCATACATCCGACCATTCTCAAAGCGAGGTTCAAAGGGATCACTCGTCCAGCTTTCAATTGACGTCCCTGCATGCGCCGCTGGTTTCGTGTCCAAATGGCTCTGAAAAATCAACTTTCGGCCGGGGTTCTTCCCTTGGCATACAGCAATGAGAGAGGGGCGCATAGGGTCTCGCGCCGTAATCCGAGTCTCAATCCCGTAAGTCGCAAGCAAATTTCGACACCATTTAACAATTTCAACTTCGTTGCTTCCAAGATTTTCCGAGTTTATGCGAATCAAATCTTTCGATATGGAAAGTGAGAGATCTTTAATGTCCATAATGTCTCATTGAGATTGGATGTTTGCTATTTGGAAATCTAAGAAGAGTCAAAGGGTCTAACGTAATGAGATCCTTAGGACCTTTAGATGCTAACCAACTTACTTTCTTATTGCGACTCTCGACGATGAAGCGGTTAGAGGGTTCACGGTTGGATATAAGGCCACCCGCACCTAGAAGAGAATCTCCGACTGCGTGATGTTTTGGCAGCGACTTTGACAAAACATCATACATCTTGACGGTTCGATCAATGATAATTGCATCTTCTGATTCAAAATCCGTCAATAGTTCATCCATCACGGCCGGATTTTCGTAAAAAGAAACGATCTTAGTTTTCCCAATCATTGGACAAGGCCAGCGTCGCAAATTATACGTAATATTTCTAAACAAAATAGAATCGAGGCAAACAATCGTATGAATCTTTGAATTGTCTCGCAAAAAACGGTTAAGCGCCGCGATTTTCTCATCCAATGCATTGTTTAGACCAAACTCGAGCCAAGGAAGGCCGAGATCGTCAAAATCATTAATCTCGATAATGTTGTCTGCACATTTTTTCATCAGATTCACCGAGGAGCAGACTATCTCCCTAAAATAACGCTTAAGGACCACCCCAGGCAGCAATACCGTTCCATGCAGCTCGTTGCTCTCACTTTTCTCCAGAGTCTCAGATTCCGCAGTTCCGGTGAGCATAAGATTTAAAAGAATATCATCGACCTTGTCAGAGACACACGGCCTTGTTATCTCTTCAGACTCTACAGACAGTGGCACCGAAAGCTCGAAATGGCGATAGAAATTTTTAATAAGGAATGCATAGGGAACGTCCGTTGGACAAACCTCTTCGCAACGCGCGCATTGAATGCACTGATCCAACGCCATTTTTGCTTCCAGCGAGTGATGTAACTCTCCTCGATGTAAAAGGCGCATCAATTCGACTCGGCCCCGGGGGCCATATTGCTCCAACTTACTTTTTTGATAGGTAGGACACACGGCGGTACAAAAGCCGCATTTTGTACACCGACCAAGCTCTCGCTCTAGGAGGGTCGGGTCGATATAGCTTTTAGATAGATGCAAAGACATTGCTTATCCCCAAATCCCAAGCGTTATTAGCTTCCCTAGAGAAAACTTGTCCGTGGTTCACATCGCTACTATTCCGAGGCCTGAAGATGATCCCGGCTCCGAGTAAAATCATTGCATCGTCGCCAGACATTCCGTCCAACGAAGGGACCATACTCTCGTCAAACTCGCAACATTCGCATTCTTTGTCGAAACGGAGATCCGAGAACAATAATCCCTCTCGTGTTTGTATTTTCAATGTTTCAAACTTAGATTTTATTAGTGAAACTGACTCCGCCACCTCTCGGGTGGTCGCCTCAAGTAGAATATATGCTAGGTGTGCGCTATCCTTCTTACGTACCGCGATTAATGTGCTCGGCACGCTTAGGGCAAAAATGTCGTTCGTGAAATCTAACGATTCCGACAAAGAGGGGAAAGCGGCTACCATCGTTTTCGAGCAAGTTGCACGTGGGGTAAGCCGTAGCTTTACGCTCTTCACTTGTCCAAGAGCCCCTTGAGATCCATAGACAAGTTTTCTCAGATCAAACCCCGCCACGTCTTTCGCGAACGAAGAACCACAACGAATGAACTTGCCTCGCTTGTTTTCTATGACCGCTTCCAAAAGTAAATCTCGCCCGAAGCCTCGCCCCAATTCACGTAGAGCAATCCCCCCTCGATTTATCGCATCGCATGCAGTTAGCGCCGCGGGCTCGTGCGCGAATTCAAGACACATTTCATACGGGGTATCGTAAAGCGCATGTCTAATTTGCGTGAATGTTACTGATTCTCCGACCTCCACGTACCCATCAATTATGTTTACGCGAAGACATGATTTTTCGACGACCGAGGTTGGACTTTCATCCTGTTGATCTATGGAGTCGGGAATCGTTTTTCCGGCGTTAAACAGACCTGCAGGGTCAAACAGACGACGCAGTCCCTGCATAATGCGTATTGTGTCTCGCGAATAAAAGTCTTTCATGATCTTGACCTTTTCCAGCCCAATTCCGTGCTCGCCGGATAAACCTCCGTCGTAAAATCGAACCATTTGTAACGTGTCGCGCCAAAAAGACCATAGCCTCGATATAGAAGTCGAATCGGTCGAGTCAAAAAAAGGGGTTGGGTGTATATTGCCATCGCCCGCGTGGAACGTTTGTGCCAATGGCAAATTATGTTCGGCCGAGAGACGTGTCAACGTTGCCAGAACGTCCACCAATCTTGATCTTGGAACCACCGCGTCGAATAAAAAGTACCGGTTTGAACCCGTCAGCGCAGTTGTCCGTCGAGAGCGCGAAATCGTGGTTAAAAATCGCTTTGCCATCAGATCGGATTTAGTCAGAACCTCTATCGTACAAGTAAAGCGGGCTGAAATCTCTCTGAGAACTTGAATCAGATCTTCCACGTCTTGCGCAAACCCCTCTACGTCGATGTAAATATACGTTTCGTCATCGAGCGTTATCTCCCCGTGCTCAGGTCGCAATACGCCGCATGTCATGTCTAACGCCGTCGGGATTGCACCTAGCCGAAAGCACTCCTCGACGAAGCGTGCCGCCTCCGTTGCCTCGGGAAACGAGCAATAAATGGTCTTCACAGATCGCGGAATTGGGAAAAGCTGAAGCTTAGCTTTGGTTACTATGCACAACGTGCCTTCCGACCCTAGAACCAACCCTCGAATATCAAGCCCGCTAGCGATAGAGGTCGAGCTACCAACACGCCCTACTTCTCCGTTGCTCCAAACAACTTCGCATTCCAAAACATGATTAGAGGTAACGCCGTATCCGAGGCAGTGAGGCCCTCCGGCATTGGTTGCAACGTTACCCCCGACGGTACTTATGCTCAAACTCGACGGGTCGGGGCGATAACATAAGCCATACTCGGCCGCGGCCTTATTGACGTGGGCCGTTATCACCCCGCACTCGACCCATGCCGTTCTGCGCACAGGGTCGAGCTCAAGAATTTCGTTCATGTGTGTCATTACGATCAATACACCGCCGGCATTTGCTACGGCCCCGCCCGCGTACCCGGACCCCGCACCGCGGGTGGTCACAGGTATATTGAAGTCCTTGGAAAGGCGTACGACTGCGGAAACTTGCTCCGTTGTTTTCGGGAATACAACGCAGTCGGGAACTCCCGATTCTAGATACGCATCGATCGAATACGAGTGCCGCGTTGCCGGGTCGGCAAATACTTGTCCGCTACCGAGGAGCGCCACCAACGTATTGTAAAATGCGCCTCGTCGGATGTCTGAAGAGTCTAAAATGTTTGCCATTTTGTTTTCCGCGTGATGGACTTCTAGGCGTACTCGCCGACATGCTGCAGCGACTCGGTTAAGTCATAGAGTGATATCGACCCACGCATTCTCTTTCGCTGACATTGACAGAGCGTCGATTACTTTGTACAAACCACAGACTTCGGGAAGAGGTACCCGATCTGAAGGTCGATCATTCCGAGCGCAACTAGCGAAATGAGTCAAAGCTTCAACAATGGCGCCACTTCTTCCGAACCGCGATGCCGGCCAAAAGAACATCTCTGGAGAGCTGTATCGCGATTCACTCCAAACTTCAATGTCGTGCGGGTTACGGATCACAAATGTATCTGCGGCCGTCATTACGGTCGCTTCGAAGCTGAATCCAAAGGGACACGACGCCGGTAAATACCATGCGTTTTGAAGGACAGCCTGCGCCCCGTCAGCCCACGAAAGTATTGCAGCACACGAATCGGGGTAGGCGCCGCCCAGCAAATTCTGTGTATTCGCAACTACTCGCTTAGGCAGCTTTCCCGCAAGCCATATTGCTACATCTAGGTCATGAATCATGGCCGCGTAGAATGGATGCGATCGTCCGTAAACGTCAGCAGCCGAGCTTTGAAAATGTCGTTGAAGCGACATATAGCGAGGTGGGCATCCGCCCCGTTCAATAGACTCTTTGACACTAAAATAACGACTGTCGAATCGTAAAATGTGATCGCAATAAAGGTTTTTTTTCTTCTCCGAAGCGATTTCTATAAGACGGCGCAAGTCTTGAGAATTAAGTGTCACTGGCTTTTCGACAAGAACATTCAGTCCGTGTTCCAGCCCGAGGCGCGCCACCTCAAAGTGAACCTGCTCCGGCACCACTACGTCGAGCATATCGAGAGACAGTGTGGTAAGCATCGCTTGAACGTCACTAAAACGTCGAACTGTATGCGGTACGGCCGTAGGAGACTGATATGCGCTGGCGTGAAAATCGTCCTGCGGTGACTTGACATTCTCAATTGACGTCGAAAATTGCGTGTCACAAATAGCAACCACCTCAACGCCGGGCACCCGAAGCCATGCTTCGTAATGAATTCTCCCGAACCAGCCGAAACCAGCGATAGCGACACGAAAAGGCTTTGACATTTTTGTAACCTAGAGGTGGTCAAATAAACACATTTACACGGCGTAGCCAGTGTTTTTCGGGAAATCCAGTGGCTACTCGCTTACTGTATATCTCAAATACAAAATTAACGACATCCAAAGAATCAAGCCAAAATCTCTTTTTTTCCGACGCACTCAAGCTCGCTTTTTCTGCTGCAAGCTTTTTCAATTTTGTAACCTTTTTTATAAAATCCAAGCCGGCACTTCCGAGCGCCGCATCAAAGACGGGGGCTGAGGAAATTTCCCAGTTTTTTAAATATGCGATGTGATTACCAAGGACGAGCTCATCAATCGAGAAAAAAAGCGAAATGCAATCTTTAGCAGCTTCCTCCGCATATTTGGCCGACTCGACAATAAATTGATTACTATCCCCATTGGGTGAAATTGCAAGCGGAAGGTGATCTAACATGTTACGATACCTTGTCAGCCCCTCATACAGAGAAGCCATCCACTCCTCCTCCGTGCTAGCGTTTAATCGAAGTGCTTCCAAACAGTCTTTTTCTCCAAATATTGATATGAAATTTCGTCTCCACGCTTCTCCGATATTCGGTGGCAAACTGTAACGTTGCTGTTCATATTCTGATTCCAGCACTTTCGTTGTTAGCATGAGTGTTCTACTCGTTAGACGAGAAGCGGGAGTCAGAGTGTAAGGATGACAGTCCACTTCCAATCCGCACTCCGAGCGGATCAAAGCTGCATCTATGGCATCGAGAAGTTCGCGTAATGCGTACCGCAGATCAGCACCATATCCGGATTTGGCGACAAAATATATATTCATATTCTTTCGCGCGGACGCACTTTCAACCCAAAGTGCCGGGTCGGCTGCATAGCTGCCGGTAATGAATGTCGAACGGCAAGAAGAAATTCCTCTTGAAAATTCACAAGATTCTTGAATTACGAGTCTCGCTATTTGATCCCATTCGCGGGTCATTTCAAGTTTTTCAATCATTTTTTTCTCATAAAATATTTTATTCAGTGCGTAAGCAAGGTTTAATAGACCCATTACATTGACCCTAGACCAAAGCCAGAGCCAACCTCGAAAACATCACCTAGGATGCTTCAATTCGGATATTTCCACATCCGTATATCCAGCACGTTTCATTGCATTATCGTTTTGTGGATATCGAATCCTTCCACTAACCGTAACTCCGCTTTTAGCCGTCCGAATTTTTAAAGCTTGGTTGATAACAGAAGAGATTTCAATTTTCCGAGCATCACAGATATATCTTAGCCACTTATTCCCGAATTCGACGTGCTGAATCTCATCCTCGAATACAAATTCTTGAAAATCCGCCATCATATCGTCACCACTTTGCCGATAATGCTTCGACCACCAGTCTGCTGCGTTTATGCCCATTGTCTCGCCTGCGCGCTGATGTATCGCTAGTCGTAGTGGCAATGCTTTTGTCGAAGTCATTTCCCACAGGTCATTGGAGGCTGGAAAATCTTTCACGTCGAAGTTTAGTCTCCGAAGTAACTGGAGAAATCCTGCTGCATGTCTAGATTCGTCCCATGATTGACGGGCCATATCTTCAACAAACCGAAATGGCATCTCGTCTTCAAGGACTATATTGAGTGCGCATGCCTCGATTGTCGGTATCTCAACCCCCATGAGCATTCGATGAAAGCCTGCTGCCATCTCATGGTGGTCGGTGTCGAATATCGTCTGAGTTCGAACCGAGCCGAATTGAACATCATCTGGTCGACCTGGAACAGCTGGTATTTGAATCCAAATCCAATCGGCTGATGAGAATGCTCCGCATTCATCCGTAGATTGTAAGGACTCAGCAAAGGTTTTATGGTCGATCGCTGACAACAATTTTTTCACGGCATCGTTGGCGATAGTGGTCGGCTCGTCCATGATCTGAAATATTGTGTCACTAGAGCGTTCAAGGGGAGCGTTAACTAATTCTGCTGCTTCATCAAACCGACGCAATAGTACCGGTATCGATCTAGCTTCTTGGCCTTGCGCGACAAGGCGCGCGCGCATCGAATCCCGAATCAGTTGAATGTCAATCTCTATTCCAAGCTCGTGTAAGCGCCGCTTGTAAGTCGAGATAGCCTGCACGATGAAATGAATTGCTCGCGAAAGAAAAATTTTGCTGGATATGCTATCGCTTGTTATTATTAAAGAAGCCCAAGAGTCTAACAGTTCAACTAAACGCTCGCATCGAGCGTAGATTTGCTCGGAAGTTTTACTAGTTTCTGACATTTCTTTATTCTGAAGATATTTATATTGACTAAAGGAGTCATTATCGGAAGAAGCACACAGGGTCAAAAAATTCGCCCGGTGATTCTCGGCTCCGAAGATCTTCTGCTTTCGCTCACGTCGCAAGTCTGCGCCGCACTAATAGGCTCGGAATCTTCGCAGGATGAGCTCTTTGCTTCCACCAGAGATTCATGAATAGAGGGATCTAGGTGTCGTACCAACTTTTGACGAATTACTTTACTGGGCTGTTTCAGGCGTCTTCGCATTATTATCCAATACAATCTGATCCTTAATAAGTCGGCAAGCATCCGCAGGAAAACGCGAGCCGTTTTAAATTTTCCCCAAGAGGCTCGGGTGTCTGACCAAATAACGTCAAATTGTGAAATTTCTATTCCCATTAGGCGCGCCATGTGAATAAGCTCAGCATCGAAAGCGTAACCATTCAGGGAATTTTTTGAAAATATCTGTTTTGCGAATTCAGCAGAGAAAAATTTACAAGGGCACTGACTATCTTTTATTTGTGGTTCAAGCAAAAAATTGAATGCGCGAAGAAAGAATCTGCTAGTAAATTTTCTGTAACGGGTTTTTTTATCATCCCCGCGGAAAGCTGTCCCGGTACGAGTTCCGATCAAAAATCTAGGTTGTGTACCCGAACGCATAAGAGCGTATCCCTCAAAAATCGACTCGAGGCTTACAGGCAAGTCAATATCCGAATAGAAAATAATTTGCCCTTGAGCCTTCTTAACCCCTTCTCGTATACTAAAGCCTTTGCCAGAATTCTTTTTGTTCCTGATAATTTTTACGCCCGAAAGATGCTTTCGTATTTCCGGGAAAATATTGCTCGAACCACCGTCGTCCACGATAATTAGCTCGGCTGACAAGCGATCTCTGATGCAGCCGAATTTATCAAGTGTCGAAACAATTTCCTCTATGCCTTCGCGATAACGCGGCAAAATTATAGATAGGTCGTATTGAAAAAAACTTGAGCTCTTGGTTTCCACGGCGCACCTTCTAATCGTTTGAATGGTTGCGGTAGCCGAGCAATTGGCGGCCCAGTTGAGAGAGTTTTATGTTGCCCTTTCGCAGAGGCTCTTTGGGGGAACCAGGAAGAGGCTTGCCATTGGGAGATGTGGGCGCGGTATTCTCACAGAAGGAATTAAGGCGTTTTTCTCTTTCATCATCGGAAATCCATTTGGCGGGGAACATTGTGATGTACTGCGCAAGCCGTGGGGCCTTGGAACGATTCCGGGTGTTCCCATGTGGCAGTAGTTCATTCCAAATCAAAAAGTCCCCTGCCTCCATTGGTATGTCCGACACAATCATGCCGGCAGTATCTGGAAATCTTTTTTCGTATCCTAAGGGCTGCCGTGCTAGCCAACCGTCGATCTGATGCTGAAATCCTTTTACACATTGAAAGCCACCGGCACCTGGCTCTACGTCACTAAGACTCAGCACGCCTTGCATACTGACTTGAAAACGCCTCGGCGTACCGACATCTACGTCCCAGTGAATAAATCCGTCGTAATTCCAATCTTCGCGCCAAGGGGGATTCATGTTCACGCGATCCAAACTCACTAATAGGTCGGTGGTTTGATATAGGTCGGAGAATGCAGCGTGAATAGTCGGGTATTGGCGGCAATCCCAAAGTGCTTGGTCATGGTAGAACGGAATTCTACCTTTGTCGTCGATGCCCGACTTTTCCCTAATTGTGGAATCGTACCAATCTTCATCCCGAGTGGGATCCATCTCGAGAAATGTCCAAACAGCGTCTCTAGCGGCGACCAACAATTCCCGGGGTACGGCGCGTTTAACTAGGACATAGCCGTCTTGGTGCCAGCTTCTTAGTTGGTCAAAAGACAATGCAAGAAACTTCGCACTCACAAAACCTCCAGGCCGATTGATTAATATTTAAAGCACCGCTTGTTCCACGTAACGCGCAAACATGACCGGAGACGTGCCGACAGCTTCGCGCTTTTGGCGATCTTAAATCGCAGCCCGTCGCGCTTAAATTGATGAACGTGCATCCACTTGGGAAGGGTTCGACTGTCTTTATTACCGCCTGAAACCCCGTCAGCTAGTTTGTAACCCGATCGATAGGTATGATATTGCTTTGACTCTCATATTTTACAAAGTGCACAGCGGCCGGCTTTGGGCGGTAAGTTGTTGCATGCGGCTGCACCTCACTTTTTCTGTTATATGCTAAATAGCTAGTTTAGTTTACGGTTTCGGGATCGATTTTTACGTTCCATTACCAGCCTTCGATCTTGTGGTACCGAAAAGCGTGTTTCGGTTCAATATAGTGTTTCTCGGATCTATGCAAGTTATGTCAAAGACAAATCTAGTGTCAATCAGAAAAAAATTTCAAGTCGATCTCTCTCTCGGGATTTTCTAGAGATCTCCCGTACTACCCCCTCACCAGTTTTAACAATCATATGACGAATCAAAGCCTTAGCAAACAATGTTAAGCCGTCTAGGGGCGGAGAATCGAATTAGAGCTTACTCTCTAACGTGGTGGCTTGTTGAGCGCGATTACGTCAAAGCCAGTGCCCGTAATGAACGCAGCTGTCGAATACCCATTACTATGCTTTCTTCACGTTAACACCGGCAGCGATGTGAAATGAAAATGTATGGTTATTGCCGAAAGATCGTGCCGGAGCCAGAAGACCTAGTTGTACCAGATGGCAAGCGAGCGACTTAGTTCGTCTTGACATTGGAAATAGGTGCTCTCCCTTACGTTTAATGTCCCCGAAATGTAAGAGCTCAAACGCCACGGCCACGACCGAGTTCCAGGTCGACCGGATCATCTCGAGTTGACGGCCAGACGATCTTTGCGCTTCAAACGAGGTTTTAGCAGCACAGGTAGCGGCCCACCGCTCCATGGTTTTGATCGGGTGCACTATCACTATATTTCGGCGCACCTGCATCTATGCCAAAGGCATTGACGGGTGCTCCGACGGGCCTTTATATTCATCAGGGATCGGCTCATTCATGTTGCAGTGTTTCGCGCTTATGAAATCCGTTAGGGTTTGTTACCCGTCCTGATTTATATACTTTGGGGCACACGACCGCATCGACCAGTAGAAGCCCGTTGTGCGCACTAGTCGCGGACTGAATCGCGGTTGCTTAGGCACATAGAGGCTGCTGTGCATAGCACCCTATAACTAGTCGGACGAAGGTCCGGTTCGAACTGGGTCTCGAACGACATACGCCCTGAAATCCTGACCGTTGTACACGTTGTGTGCGGCGGCAAAAAGCGGCTCGAGCAATGCAGCGACACAGCACTTCTTACAATGCTTTCACATCCAGCCAACCCGCGCCCATTCTGGTGACCGAAACCCCCAAACGACACCGGAAACGGGCCGGAGTGGCGCTGCTGGTGTCGTCCGAGCGCCCGCCGCGCGCAAGAATCACAAACGGGTAAAAATGACTGATTGACATCCAATGGCCCTGCCCGTATTATCTGCATTGATACATTTTCGCTATATTTTTCTCGTTTTTTACAATTTTCGGAATATTAATCTCTCATTCTAACTTAATAAGATTAATTTTTCGCTTTCGCCTCGCCGTTTCCCTTATCAGTTCAAGTACCGTCGAATGTCGTTCATTCAGCGGTTTCGGTGCCCGCGGACGAACGTAGTACGTCGCTTTTCGGAAGCCGCGCCTATAGAACCATCGTGTTTTAAATTTTCCACTCCTGAGCCTGTCACCGGATAGCCGTCCGGAGATAAAGCTTGCCTTGATTATTCAGGATACCTTATGAAAACATTCAACCAAAAAACACTTCCTCTCCTTCGCCGCATCGTGGCGATGCCCGGCGCGCTTGATCTGCTCGGCCGAGCCGGGACAAGTTTGGCCGCGCTGCTGCGTCAGCATCAATGCGGAGATCGGGGAATGGTCTGTTCCGCCGATAGGAAGTCGAACGATCTGGCCGTGTCAGAGGGAGCGCGAATTCTGATTGTTTATGAATTGGGCAGCAGCGGGGAAAAAATCTGGACACCACGGCCCTCCCGCCCAGCGAGTACTGCGTCATGAGCTTCGTCGTCCAGCGGTTTCATCCCCGCATCCGTCCGGGACTCAGCTTTGGCTCAGTCAGTTCGAAAGTTGCCGTTCATAGCCAGCAGGGCCAATGGGATTCGGCGTGTGCACTGCATTGCGTAGCGATGGCATTACAGATTGGCGGATTCATTGCCGATTCATCGCGGATCGGCAAGAGTCGGCGACGACTCGAAGCAACGCTCTGGCGGAACGCTGTCCCCTACTTCTTCAAGGGTACGACATTCCGCGAACTGGCGGCGCTCATCGCAAAACTCGATTGCGGCATACGAACATCGGTGATCGAGCGTGGTTCACACCGGGAAGTCATTCCGTTTATCGAGCGTGAACTGGCGAGAAAGCGGTTGGTGATATGTAGTTGGCGCACGGTCGGCGAATCACATCGCCATGCTGTGCTTATCTCGGGGGCGGAAGGGGTGCAGAAAGCTGGCCGGTTTGAGCCCCATACGTTCCTGATCCTCGATCCGGCCGAAGCGCCTCCGGGTTCAATGGCTACATGCAACGCGCGGCTCCACTACGCGGGTGGGACGCCGGGTCGGCAGCGGCGGTATGCGAGCTACATCACTGCCAGTTCAACGCTTTCGGTTGTACTTGACGGTGCGGTCTCACTCACCAAACCTGAGCCTCAGAAGCCGCCATAGCAACAGGGGACTTTAACGCGGCAGCGCCTTTATGGGCTGCTGCAGGACGCGATCAATGAACTCATGCGGATCGGCATGCAGGGCAAGAAGGACATCAAGTAACTCGATCAGATCAAGGTGCCGTCCGCCATTCTCGTATCTCGATACGTACGTTTGCGTTCGGCCGAGCCGCTCGGCGACGGTCTGCTGGTGCAAGCCCCGCTGCTCGCGAAGTTCCCTAAGCCGGGTAGCGACAGCCTGATAGCGATCATCATGGATAGGATGGACCATAGCCGAAGTCTAGATGCGCATTTGGTATATGCTATACGCGCATACGGCATGTAAAATGGAGAGTCTTCGGTGAAGGAGCTGGCGATGATCTGGCTGACTGCGGCTGCGCCAGCCGCCCTTGGTATCGCGGTTGACATGCGCCGGTTGAGGGTCAATCGAGTAGGGCTGTCCCCTCCTAGGTGGGCGGCGGTGTGTGTCTTGGTCAGCGCTTTTGCGGTTGTGCCATACCTGATTCAACGTCGTCGTGTCTGGCGAAGTCTGATCGACGCCGCGTGGCGGTTCGTTGGCGACAGCTCATATGCCGTCGACGTCCGGCGCGAACGGCTCCACGCGCTCAGGCACTGTGGACTGATTAGCGAAGTCGCGTTTCGGGCATGCGTTCAGACGCTCGACACGCAGCATCGATCGACTGCGGACTGACCGCAGATCGGCGTTAATGGCCGAACGTGTAAGCGCCCGCTCAAGCATGCAGTTCGTTCACCTCAACCAATTATCTTTACTTCGGGGAATCATGAAAATTTCACGCTCCATTCCGCTTGCCTTCATGTTTTCGATTCCTGCCGCGCATGCCCAGATGAACCCGATTTTTAGCGTCCTGCAGTCGGCGCAAACTGCGATTAGCCAGACCAGACAGTTGCAATCGCAGACGTCCGGAAGCAACACTGCGAGCGACGTGCAGCAGTCCATGAGCGAAAGAGAGACGCAGGCACAGGAGGACAGCACGAGACAGGCAGCGGCAGCACAAGCCCAAGGGCGAGCGCAGATGGAGCAGCGGATAGAAGCGCAGAGAGAATCGGATCAGAAATACGGCACCGGTTCAGCTGGTTATGCCAGCGACCAAGCGGCCATTCAGGCGAGCAACCAACGGGAGGCGGAACGTCAACAGCAAGCCGTAGCGCAAGCCCGGGCAATGCCGAATCCCTGCCCGAGCGTGAGTCGCAAGCTCAGTGACGGCGCGTTTGTAGTGGCTTGCAAGAACGCTGGGGCAACCGAACAGCAAATGCTTGCGCGGCTCGGCGCTCTTCCGCTGATGCAGCAGGCACTCTACGCCGATGTAATCCAAGATATCTACGTTAACGACATAACCGATCAGAAGAAGGGGGACGCCATTGCTAGATACGACGCGTTGTGCACTTCGCAAAACAACTGCCAGCGTCGCTCGTGGTGACAACGCAGGCGCACCGTTTTGTTCCGGAGTTCCAGTCCCCGGGTGCCACCCTTTTGGTCGCGTCTCCTGCGCGTGACAGAACGAAATCAGCCAATAACGATCGGAGTATTGCTCATGCGAATCGCGGAAGAAGTCGCGCAGATCATCATCGAACGGATGCAAGAGTCTCGGCCACCACACGCCGTTCGGATAGAAACCGTCGAGATCACGCGTATCACCGGTTTCCTCTCCTCGACAATCGTTGGAGAAATCAGAAATGAATTGGCTGCCGTACCCCTTGTCCTTGTGGAGATACCGGAGGGCGGTTTTGCGGTCGCTGATCCGCGCATGTTCTCCGAAGCTCCGGTTTTGAGTCTGGTGCGGCCGCGTAGAGCAGTCTGAGTTCAAGGAGGCATACAACCCCAGCTTGCGACTAGCGATTCACAGCACGCGGAAGCTGCAGACTCCCGTCCGGAGAAAAGAACATGCAGAAGCCGTTGTGACTAGCGGCAGAGCGGATACCCGAAGCCTTTACGGCGACTAAGCGCGTGGTGCCTGAGGCTTCGAGCGGATGTCGCCCCGCAGTGGAGTGCGGCACGCTCAAAAACGATGAGGATCCAGTAACTAGTATCGGGCGGCGGTCGATGGCAGCACTGAGCCGTGCGACGACCGGCTCATGCCGACCCGGAGCCGTCGTCTGGGTCACTGCAGCGGCTACGACCGTTCTCGAGATCCAAAAGACATCCGGCTACGGCATAGTCGTCTTCCGCCGGTCGACTGTTTTGGCCATCCAAGCTAAGCGGAGCACGGCGGTTTCGAGCGCCTTAATGCTAGGAGAAGCTGACACCGGGCTCGCGCACCTCAAGGATTGTCCGTGCAGATGTGCATAATCTGCGGAAGTGCGAAGTGATGGCGCTAGGAGCACTTTTCTGGTAGCGGGGTCGATTCCAATCAAACCGCAATCAAGCAGCGTGTGAAGGTCGGTGCGCAGCAAGAGCCCGTTGGATACGTGGTTAGTCTCGGGACCAAGGTAGGGAGTGATATGTGCCGCCTCTAGCACGTCCGTAATGTTGCATCCCGTGATTGCGCAGCGACTACCATAGGCAACCAGCAACGCGTCTCTAAAGTTCCTTTGACCACGCCTAATCTTAATTCCGCGTATGACCCGTTCGCGGGCGTCTTCGATCCCTCCCGGATCGAATGCATTCGTGTCAGCGTCGTCGGCCGCGACGGCGAAAGGCCCATCGCGCGGCACGCTGGACAGCTCAGCGAACATGTCCAGAAAGCGCTTCGGCAACTTGAAGCCGTAGCCCTGCAGGAGTCGCAAATCGCGCACACCCGACACATCAAATGGAAAATATAGCGGCATCCCCTTGCCGTGGCGTTCGTACACGCCATCTACGAGCTGCCTTAAGCTTGGTGCGCTCTTTCTCAATACGTCGAGCATCAATGTTCGCGGCAGTTGATGAAAGTCTGATAGTGGAATCAAATATCCAGGCCGAGCTATTGGATCATCCCCTCTTGCTCGCGCAAACGTCCCGCGCGCTGCCCACACTATGGGCGCATCGTGTGGAGGAGCAGCAATTCTTGACCAGCCGACTATGCCGCCAACCCCAGGGCTCTTGTTGTAGTGCAGAACGATATCCCCAATCTTTGCCTCCTTAAGCAGGGAATAGCGCCAGTTATCGCGGCCACTGGCATCGGTGAGGGGCGCCCTCAGATCGACTCCAATGTCAGCCCGATCAGTTGCTTCCAACCAAAAACGCTCAGCTGGGTCGCTAGCCCACCAGCGGCTTCGTGATTTCGTTGTATGCGACCAAACAGGCATGCGTATTCTCCCGTGATGCGTGTGATGGTTTTTTATGGACTCGTATTTCGATCCGGACACTTCACTAGTCAGTTAGGCGGCTGACGCCAAGCCAGGCATGCTTGTTCCAACGCCGGAACGAGTACAGTCAATATGGCTAGGCTTTCCGCAACAAGCATTCGATCTCGTTCAACCTGCGGGTCTTTTGAGCCGTGGATAAGATTGCAGCGAACTTGGTAAAGTACCGCCGCCACTGCAGCCAGTCGACTGACAGCAGTTTCTTTCTTGTTGCGGTACATGGCCGCATATTTTTGAGATGCGGCTCGGAAGCTGGGATCCCAACTCTCGATCATCATGTTCCCCGGCGGCACCGCGAGCAGCCTGTCAACACGTCGAGTGATTCGCCGTAATACGGCTAGAGCTTGGCGAGTACCCATGTGTTTACGAATCGCTGCTATGACGCGCGAGCGCTCTTTTCGGTCAGGTTCGCCACCATAAATCGCATTGAAAGCCATCCAAAGATTCGAGAACTCCTGCCATTCTGCTGGTGCTGTAGTGCGAATGCGAAACGAAAGCTCTGCTCTGAGAACGTTTGTTTGGGTATTCATATGGGGTTTTCTACTTGTGTGTAGGCCGTGGGAGCCCGCCGCTTGAGTAATAGAGTTGTAGCGTGAAGTTCCTGCCAAGCGCAATAAGCATACGCCGTAGTCGGGCACCGTTGACCGTCTCGCCCTACGGCATCGTCAGTTGTGCAATCATCGCATGCAATCAACGCACAACTTACTTAATTGAAATGCGTTGCAGTCGCCGGCACTTACGGTTCCAAAATAACGGCCGCGACAGTTGCGACGCGTTTTGCAGTCTGATGTCTAATATTAAGCGTGTACGGCCGTTCAAATGGCACAACTTCGCGAAAGGCGAAAGGCTAATCATTGCCGATCCCGAGCCGACAGTGGCCGTATGAGATCGACCAATAAGGGTCGTCCAATTCGCTCCATAGCGGCCATCAGAAGGCCACAGGTCCGGGTGGCGCATTACTCGATCCCGGTAGCAACTTAATTCGACTCTATTTGGGACGGGACTTTTTCCGGCGATCCACACGCGTCGGAGGTAATATGTCAAGTGCCCGCCATAACATCGGGTGAATACTTATAGAAGAACTTTTCTTGTACTGGCCATCTGATATACCTCGATCATCAAGGTGCGACCAGCTTACACTCTCCGTCGCTTCCGGTTTTATGCCAATAATAGACGCTGTATAAAGCACCTTCAAAATCTGAATAACACAAGCATTTGAAGTCTTTTCATTATTCAAATATTCGCGCGCAGCCTTTCCCACAGGGTCGCTTTCCGGAATTTCAGACCAGTGCTCTTGAATGCATTCCTGTAACTTTTCCTCAGTAATCTCAGAATATTTAAAATGCGACTGTCGGCCTCGCAACAATTCAGTGCATGCCTCGAGTGATGCATAGTGACTTCTCCATTCATCGCGGAGCGAGCGGAGTCGGCCTGCAGAATATTTTCGTTCCGCGTCTTGCACCGTCGACGGTGGTACGTATTCCTTGCCCTCACATAGTTCTATACATTCATTGACAAATGCGATTGCATCGCGTGGCCTGAGCAGTGTACGAGCCAATAAATAATCGAGTGCTGGTTCTCCCCGTACTTCACCGCGGAACACTTCGTCGAACGTCACTTTCTTCTGTGTATATTGTTCACGAATCAGTTTTTCTACTCGCAAGTCAAGCAATTGTTTAAGCTGTGCCTTGGTCCATCGAAGACGTAGAATTAAACCTGAAAATTTCTCCTCCTGGAATCCCGCGTCGCGTGTCGCATCAAAGACTGTCCGCAGAAGATCCTCCCTAATTGCGATGACCGTTTTAACTGCACGAACCCGCTGAAATGCTCGTACAGTCTCGATCAGTGCGCGGATGAGTTTGTAGCGAATACGATCGTCAACCCACGATTCGTCTAGTCGATCAATGACAAGATAAAAGCGATTTTTCGGATCAGTGAAGATCTCATCCGCCAACAATGTGATTATCTCACCCAGCTCTCGTACTTGATTTTCGTTGACTATAGATTGGGCCTTATGCATCACCTCGGATTTTATTTCGTCGGTTAGCGTGCGCCCACCTGATGCATTCAATGTAACGCCGTAGGCTTTCGCATCGATTGCCCCTGAAAGCTTATTCTCGAGCTTTGATGTGAACTCTCTGACACGTGTTTCGGTATCCTGCCAAAAATGGTCATTCCATTGACGCAAATATTCGACGGCCCGTTTTTTGGCCGGGTCTCGCGAAAATAAATCTCGGAATTGCTCGAGAAAACCCCAGGGATCCTCCCGAGATATACGGTACCGCTTGCATAGCAATTCCACCACAAACACGTGACGCCAAAGCAATTGATAAAATAGATCAAGCTTCACACCGGCGGATTCGAAAAACTGGATAATATCGGAATTCGCAACATAACTGAGGGAGAGTGTTTCAGCGCGAATCTCTATTGCGTTATGTTGCTCCGCGAGGAGCCGGGAGAGCAGCGCGCTTTTTCCGGCGCCAACGCGGCCGACGACTATTCTTTTTGGGTCATCGCAATCCACCAAGGCCGCCAGGTCCCCAGTGTCGAAAAAACAGTCCCGCAAGAATCTCTCGTCTGACTCGGCGTCCATTGCTCCTACTGAGCTATTCCTGCGGAATACATAACGCATACATGCCTCTCGTCTCTCGCTGTAGTTATTATCGAATTCGAAGCGAGCCCCGGCGTTATATTCGAGAGATTCCGAATGTCGCCGCACCGGCTCACTGGAAGATCGATTCGACATCCTTCCCACAATGCCGATTGTCGGCGATTCAGATTCGCATGTCGACCGTCCGAAACTGGCCGCGGTGTGACGCCCACTCCGCGTCCGAAAACACTGCCGTAGACGGAGTCGCGCGCACGAGCCTCCGTCCAGTTGCGGTCAGTCTCGCTTGAGTTCGACCAACTCGAGTTGCTCCTCGCCGACGGTTCGAAATCTGAAAGGCATGAATCCGAAGGCGGCGTAAAGTGCCAAAGCCGGCTCATTTCGTGCCCCTGTGGAAACTGTTACCACCTGGGTTCCGGTTGCGGCCAATAACGTCGACAACAGTTGTCGTGCCGCACCTCGACGTTGGTATTGAGGCAGCACCGTCAGCGAAGAAATCGTCGGTGCCAATTGAGCGTCGGAGGAATCTATGCTCGCCACTCCGACCAGCACATCATCAATATACGCGCCGAAGAAATGATCGGTAGAACGCCGTATATCTGCAGCGGTTCTCTCTAGTGCGGGAAACCACGTGGCGTCCAGCAACTTCGCTTATTGCAAATAAGCAGCGTATTGAACCGCCTGAATTTCTTCGGCGATCCTCTCGTCGGTGTTATCTATGGTCGCAACAAGGGTGGGCGTCATGGCACTATCGCAAATTCAGTAGGTTTTTGATTGGCCTCGACAAGCCCCGGTCAGTGACGACAAGCAAATCTCAAGACTCAAATGTTAGGCCACAGCCGCCCAACGACGGCGCATTGTCGACGATTTATGTAGGTGTGTCGAATGTCGCTTAGTGGCCGGACCCAGTCTCATGCGATAGGCGTAGACGCCAACATTTGTGAACGATGCGCGCCGATACCTTGTGAGAAAATCTGAAGTTCCGAAGCGAACGAGGTCGAGCGAAAAAGATGAGCACTCGAGTCGACATACCAGACCAAGAAGCATGGGATGCGTGGCAACCGGCCGAACTGGCTCAACGGTTGACCGGTATAAGTTTGCCTTGGTGTGTCGCAGGTGGATGGGCTCTCGATCTTTGGCACGGCGCTCAGACTCGCGAACATAGCGATCTGGAATTCACCATATTGCGGGAGGATTTCAGCAGATTTCGGCGGGCGTTCAGTGATTTGGAGTTCTACACTGCCCACACCGGCGTAGTCGCAAGTCTGCCGCCGGACGCGGATACACCAAGCGAGGTTATGCAATTTTGGGGGGTTGACCGCACTGCAGAATGTTGGAGGATCGACATGATGATCGAGCCGGGGAGCAGCGAATTCTGGGCCTACAAGAGAGACCCATCGTTCAAGCGACCCCGCACGGAAATGGTGATGAGAACCGCTGATGAGATCCCCTATCTGAACCCGTCCGCCGTACTTCTGTTCAAGGCCAGAGATCGGCGCCCAAAAGACCGTCAAGATTTCGAGAGAGCGTTGCCCAAACTGTCGGTAATCGACCGCGCTTGGCTGAAGGACTGCCTCGACGTTCTCCACCCCGGAAACGATGGGCGCGAGCGCTGTAAAGCGCGACAGGGTTCGCGTGGGATTCGATCGGCACGAGCCGCCTCGGTTAAATTCGTCAAACCAAGGTGCGTAGTTTAACGATGCCGTTGTCAACAGGAACTGTCGTGCCCGACACCCAGCTAAGAGCATCGGACACGGCACGCGGCTAAGGTAGCGGAGAACTCAGTTCGGCCGTCACAAGATACGGCGACTCGGCTTCTGGCCCGATGGCTCCGGTGCAACACCCTTGATAGGGGCGCGCTTCGCGGGCCGAACGCGCGTCTGCGCCGATTGAGCTACCGGCTTCATTCCAAACTCCGAAGTACGCGCCGACACCACCTTAACATCAGCTTTGTGCCCGGACATCGGCGGCGGTTTCATCGGTAGCGGTCGCGTCATCCCCCGTTGGCCTACGCTGGGTAAGTAGGGTTGGCCAGGCGCGCAGAGCATCGGACCGAGCCGCTCGATGGCCGCTTTGATATAGTCGCGCAGTATTTCCGCGTTGAACCACTCGACTTGGTCGAGTTTGGAAACCGCGCGCTGCATGCGACGGCGATCATTTCCATCAAGGGCCTGCAAAGCGACGTCGATGCCAACATACCGTGCAAGACCCATGAATGTGCGGCCGAGCGATTCGTTGAACGGAGCGCGATCCGGTGGCAAATAGAACAGCCGCACGCCGTCAAAACTCGACGCGAGTCCGGTTACGTCGGAGAGCAGATAGCCTCCCTTGCGCTGACAGCGGACCTCCATGCGCCAGTGATTTGGGACGATGCTCTCCTTCGACTTTAGCTTCCTGACTGCAAGCTGCCAGCCGTTCGGCGACGCGAGCGCCGCAAGAGTGACCGACGCCGTGGGCCGCAGTTCACGCCGTAAGGTCTCTGCTGCCTTGTCGTAAACAGTCAACCGGCAATCCGAGCCGAGGACACCAACGTAGAGCGTAGCGAGCGTGCCCTTACCGTCGAAATCGCGCATGACGTTCGCACCGCCGCGCTTTTCCTTCATCGATACAAGCGTGCCCTCGAGCACGTTAATGTCGAAATCGATGTTGATGTCCATGCGCAGCACCAGAGCCTGCGACATGATCCGGGCAGTATCGACACCGAACACGAGCCGGAAGAAGCTCGCCAGTTCATGAGAGGCTTCCGCACCGGCGCGAAGGTAGGGGTTCGGGTTGAACTCCACCGTCAGCCAATATGGATGCTCGGTCCGATTCGGCGACCACTCCACGCGAAGATAACCATTACCCACGCGGACGGAGAGGCAGTTCCTAAACGCCCGGCCCTTGACAGACTGCTTCTTCGCTTCGCCCTTATCAAGATCGCTCAACTGTTGCTCGATGAACTCTATCTGCGAAGCATCCAGATGCTTGCCCAGCAAGGCAAGCTTGGACTTGTCGACGCCGATGGAGACCACGTGATCAAGTGGAAACGCGCTGCTGATCCTTCGCGGCGATACAGGTGCTTCATGCAGCTTCATGACTGATCCTTATAGCGATGCCCATGGGGCGTGATTATTCGGCGCTCCCCCTCATGAGAGGAACGATGGGATAGAACGGCTTCGCGGTCCTTTACAGGAATTAAGGGCGAGCGTCACCACAGCGCATAAGCTATGTGACCAATCTCCGTGCTTCGTGTTGAGATAAAAATCATTCGTGCGGCATGGGTCAGGCAATCCTCTGCATCCACGGATGCGAACGGGGTAATGAATCAGGTGAGCCAGTCAGCGCCTGCAACGACCAAATGTTGACGATCTCGGAATGACGTCTACTGCTACTGTCGGTGCTACTACTCGTTAGGGGATACAGTTATTACAGCCGCGCCATACAGCGATGCGAACTGCGGAAGAACCCTATAAAATAGGGCTCGCCGCGTTATCAAGGTGGTGAAAAACGTCCGCGCTTACCGGAAAAGTGATGGAGTTTCCTGACTTGGATACCCATACGTTGCAGCCGAGTCAGGTTGCGCTGGTGATTCTTTTTTTAAAGGGCTTTTTCATTTTATGCACTTCACCGACGATGCATTCGTGGTCGACTTTCCCGACTTGGCTAACGACGCCTGCTGAGTCGAAAAAAGTCAACACACGACACGTTATGCACGTCGGGTGAGCAGCATAAAAAACAAGGTGACTGATCGCATTCCTCCCAAATTTATTGGCACGTGTTGCGGCTGCACTTAGTCGCGTAAGTCTCCGTCGCTTGCTGTGAGAAGATGCACCTCATTTTGTCATGCGCTACAATCTTCGCAGGTCAAAAAGGGGGCATGCTTCGAAGCGGGTTAGCAGTCTGTGGACGATGCTTTCGCGCAGTCAGCAAGATATTTCTCGATAACCGAACGACGCCACCCGCGCACACGCGGGCCAAGTTCCAGCGGAGCCGGAAATCGACCGCTTTTTATCCAGGCGTGCAGGGTCGAGTTCGCCACCCCCAGTATTTCGCGGACCGCCGGACGGCGCAGCACGGGATCGATGGGGAAGGCACTGTCGGACGAAATCTTTCGATCCCGCTGGCGGTCTTCGGAAAAGTTGTCGATACTTTTTCTGGTCACCCGTTCTCCCGTCTTAGGGCGCGGTGTCATTTACGACGTCGCGCAGTGTGTAACGCCGCGCCATTCGCAACGTTTGATGACATGCTAAGGCGCTCGGAGACGTGTGTCCGCGATATCCGGTTTTTGATCGGAATATCCGGTTTTCGAGCAGACGATACACAATCGGGCCATTTTCCCCGGTCGAATTGCCTGAAGAGGAGGCTTGCGCGTGGCTTCAGATAAACCCAATGGCGTGATGGCCGAATACTCGGCCGAATACACCGAATCGCAAAGACAGTTGGCTCGTGAAAAACTCGACAGCGACAGCTTTGTGGCTGAACAGGAAGTCCGGCAGGAAAACGCAGACGCGCAGGCAGCATCCACACAACGCCAGGCACTTCTGGAACGCTGCAAAGCGGTGCCCGTCTACACGCGAATCAGTACTCCCGTCGAACCGTTCGAATCGGTCACGGCCTGCATCGACGTGATAATTGAGGCGGCGGCTGCGTTTCGGAGAGGGCATGCCGAAACTGGCCCGTCGAGCAACTTCGGCGCGGACGTCGTGCGTTCAAAATACGAAGAACGGCTTCTGGCGATGCTCGAAGCCCGTCTCATCAGTCTCGTGGAACCGGCGACAATGTTGCCTTGGCGTGGCGATCCGGAACGATCGGACCTTCATGATCTGCTTTTGGCGCGTAACGACCTTGTATTGTTCGCGAAGCATCAAGGTGTTGAAGTAAGCAGTGCCGAGGGTGATTCAGTCAGCGACTACATCGGTCCGGACGAGGTCGGGGAGAAAAGTTGGCCCTTCGTGTACGCGACGATGGCAGCACTGGCATATCTGTCCGGCGTGAAAGAGCACAAGATCGTCAGCTCAGTCGCCGCCGTTCTGCAAGATACAAAATGCTCTATCAGTGAGAGCACCGTGCGTAAGTACTTCGACCAGATCAGGAAGCAGGGCATCACACCGAATGGTAAAATTCCTCGTCAAAACTACGGCGAGCGCCCGATTCGGGGAGGTGACAATGATGCAGAAGATTAAGCACTCGCACGGGCGAGCTTGTGACGTCACCGGGTGCACGCACTGAGCAAAAAGACTGCCCGGTCTTCCATCAGCGACCCGCGCTTGACGAGCGGATCACCTCGTGCGTACGTGGCTTCCGCCTTGTCCTTGATGCCATGCACGAGAGTTTCGTCAAAGAACTCGCGCGGATAGTGGGTTTTTCCGCCAGCCCAGTCGTAGAATGTCAAGCGGAAGCCATGCGCGTTATGTCGTTTCGGTTCGCGCGGGCTTCGTGATTTGGAGATACAGTCCGCTGCTGTCATTTGTTCTCGTCATTCGTGCCCGGCAAAATCGCAAGTTGCCCACCTAAGCGCTGGTTAGCACGTCTAGTTGATCACCAAGCGCGCGCCATGCCGCTTTCATCTCTTCTGAGTAGTCGTGTTGCAAATAGATTCGACTCAGCTTGTCCGACTGCGAGTGGTTGAGGCAGCGGTGGGCAACGCTCTCCGCGACGCCAAGGCTCTGCATCAAAGTGGCGGCGGTGCGGCGCAAGTCGTGACACTTCCAAACTCCGCCTTCCAGCATCAGCGCGTCTACTTGCTCAGTGCGGCCCGGAATGGGTTTGCCATCGGACCGTTGTCTATCGGCTAGCGCTTTGCCTACCGTCTGATTGTTGAGGGGCTTAGTGCGATTCGTGCGCGACGGAAATACCCAATCGGAACGGTCCTCGACATCTAGCTCTTCGCGGGCATCCCACAAGGCTTGAAAATGACGCAAGGAGAAGTCCGAGAGGGCGACGGTAATGGCCGTTCCACTCTTGGTGTTCTCAGCAGGAATGAACCAAGTCCGTCCCTCAAGGTCGACATCCGACCAGCGAGCCGCGACCGTTTCACCAACCCGCGTGCCGCTCGACAGGATAATCCAGATCGCCCGCTGCACGACCGCGGTTAAACCTGACGTCGGAACCTTGGTGAAAAGAGCACGAATTTCATCGACGGAGAGCACCCGGGTGCGCTCGTTGTCAGAGACAGGATCGTAAGCGCCGCGCACCACGTCCGAATCCTCGATCGCCAGCACGTCCGACTCGACCAACATTCGCTTCCACGGCAGATTCTTCTCGCCCCACCGGAACATCTGCTTCACGTCGCGCACAAGCATCACTGCGAGCCGGTTGGCACCACGATCAGATACCCGGCGAATAATTTGCAAGACGTGCGCCTTCGATATTTTCGTGAGCAGGACATCGCCTAGAAAAGGCAGGACGTCTTTCTCCAGCGAGCGCCGGGTTTCCTTCCCTTGGTCTCCGCGCCCCTTTTTCCCCCGCTTGACTGAAATCTCAGGGAACCAAGCGTCAAATAGATCGAGGACGGTCAGCGCCTCGCTTTTCTTCTGTTCGCGGGCGCGGCTTTCTGTCTCGCGCTCCGCTGCTATCTTTTGACGGTAGTCGATTCCATCGCGGGCCAGAGCACGTATTTTGGCCGCTTCATGCTTCGCATCGATCAACGACAAGTGCCCACCGTCCGTCTGAGGACCGAACCGGCGCGACAGCGTGACTGTCTTCTCGCCGCCACCCACCGTAAAACGCACTTGCCACGTCTTCTCGCCATCGACGGCAATTCTCAGCCTAAGCCCTTCGCTGACGGCGACGAAGTATGCCTTGCCCTTGCCTTTGCCCTTCAGGCTTTCAAGCCCTTTTACTGTAAGCTTTTTCATGCCAAACCAATCCGTTACCGTCTAGTTACCGTCTAGATTCGGGATTGTAGTGTACTCCACCGGATGCTAGCGATCGCAAAAATCGTCCGAAAGTCCTTTAGAATAGGGGCTCGTTGAGCTATCGTGGATTTAGTTGAATTCTAACGAACTGTCGAAAAAACCACTTTGGGATCAGAGGGTCGTAGGTTCGAATCCTATCGCTCCGACCATGGAATCAAAGGGTTACACGTTTCGGCGTGTAACCCTTTTTCTTTTCGATCGGGCATGGACGGTTCAGAATGTTTTCTGTCCGCCGCTGACGAATGCCCTGACTCTGCCTAAAGGATCGATCCGTGCGCAAATTCGTATTGCTCATCCTGCTCGCGACGTTCGTCGCAGCGTTCGCACCTGTCACTGCCGAGGCGCGTCCACGAGTCGTCTGCAAGCACGTCTGGTATCGCGGTCATCTGGTGCGTCGTTGTCGTCAGGTGCCGCCGCCGCGACATCATCGGCATCGCCGGCCGCCGCATCGCCAACCGGGCTACGTTTGACGTAGGGCATTGCGTCGGCAGCAACGATGCAGGC
>Ga0153933_1000163_pt1 | contig 34185 bp, 38 predicted proteins | sample TSNJ017MetaG_FD_102275 | JGI IMG/M metagenome (GOLD analysis project Ga0153933, IMG submission 102275) | Attine ant fungus gardens microbial communities from New Jersey, USA - TSNJ017 MetaG | ecosystem: Host-associated > Fungi > Mycelium > Unclassified | place: USA: New Jersey, Wharton State...
AACTGACCACAGAGAATCCGTCCGAGATCTGGCTTGCAATCGAGCGGGGCGCCTGGACTCCCAAGATCGACTTTCCGCCCGTTCGAATCGCACACTTCTCGGAGCCGGCCTTTGACTTTGGCATCGAGATTCATCCGCTCAATGGAGTGCAACTTCGCGTCTACAGTCCGGCCAAAACCGTAGCGGATTGCTTCAAATTCCGCTCCAAGATTGGTACTGAGACCGCGATCCAAGCTCTTCGGACCACCTACCGCGAAAAGAGGGCTACGATGGACGAACTTTGGAAGGCAGCGAAGGTTTGTCGGGTGAGCAACATTATCCGCCCCTATATGGAGTCGCTAACGTGACCCAAGCCGTACCTACCAATGTTGCTGCATCGGCCAAACAGCGACTTCTGAACCGTGCCCGAGAGCGGAAGGAAGACTTCAATCTTCTCCTCACCAAATACGGGCTGGAGCGAATCCTCTACAGGATCGGCCAGTCGAAATACAAGGACTCCTTTGTGCTTAAAGGAGCACTGCTATTTGAGCTATGGACAGACCAGCGATACCGTCCGACAAGAGATGCCGACTTTCTGTCGATGGGTGATAACGATCCAGAACGGTATCAGCAGATCTTCGAAGAGATTTGCGACATGAAAGTCGAGGACGATGGCGTTCGCTTTGACCGGGACACCGTCAAGGTAGAGAAGATCAAAGAAGACCAGGACTACGAAGGTCTCAGGGTAACTTTCACGGGCTTTATGGAAGCTGCTCGTCTGCCAGTGCAGATCGATATTGGGTTTGGTGATGCCGTAACGCCGCGTCCGATTGAGACGGACTTTCCAACATTGTTGCAAAGCCCCGCCCCGCGGCTGCTTTCCTATCCGCGCGAGACGGTCATTGCAGAGAAATTTGAAGCCATGGTCAAGCTCGGAATGGCGAATACGCGCATGAAGGACTTCCACGATCTGAAGACTCTGTCGGAACTTTTCCACTTCGAGAGCGAGCCGCTTGTCACCGCGATTCAGCACACCTTCGAGCGCCGCAAAACCGCTCTTCCAGTCGCTGAACCGCCAACGGCGCTCACAGAGGAGTTCTTTGCAGATACGACCAAAATGGCCCAGTGGAATGCCTTCATTGAGAAAAACAAATTCTATATTCAACCATCGCCGCTTGAGAGCGTCACGGCCTCAATCCGTGAATTCGTAGTGCCACTGATGCAATCTAAAGTCCTACGCGGTGAAGAACGACTTCACTGGGATCCATCCAAGTCTTGGACTGCTGTCGCGACCTGAACTGCTATTCCTTCGCGCGTGGGCAAATAATTCTGAAACTCCGAGAGCTGGTGGACGAGAGCGGCGAGCGGTACTCGTGCGGCCTCAGCGATTTCATACTGAACGTGAAGAACTGAGTTGCTCAGATCTCGCCGCGAAATCAAACTGACCTTCTCAAGAGACCGAAGGTTTGCCGTCAAGGCTTTCTTGGATGCTGGCGGGATGAGCCGTCTTAGTTGGCTAAGCCGAACGGGACCTGCAAGCAGAGCGCAGAGGATTTGAACGGTCCATTTTCCCCTCAATATCTCCATTGTGCGCGCCACTTGGTCGAAACACTTTGAGTCGTGTGTAGGCATTGGGACGTCTCCTCCGCAGCTATTTCGGAATCGAGAGCCGATCAAAATCTCATGCAATTCTTTCCATATATGGTTTCTCCAACTAAAGCAGCTCAAACGCTTAGCACCGGAAAAGGCGAGTCGCGCACGATAGCGTAGGTTAAGTCCCTCATGCGGCCGTGATTGCCGCTCTGGTGGCTCCTCCCGATCATGAGCACATCAGCGTCTGATTCCCGAGCGGCCTCCAACAGCGCCTCTTTCACTGAACCGACAGCAATGCGGACCGAAACATCCATACCGACCTTCTTCTGAAGCTCGGCGATGCGTCGACTCGCCTCTTGTTTTTCGATGGAATGGAGCTTTTCCCGCAAGTCGAGTTGAACCGGCAGATTCGCCTCACCGGCTTGCACTGCATGAATGATCGAAAGCTTGCCGCGTGCTTGTGCCGCAACTTGACCGGCAAAGCGAAGCACTCTCTCCGAATTTGAGCTCAGACCGATCGCGCACAACCATTCTCGATGCTCCAAAGGTCTAGGAGCGATCGTCTGAGCATGCCGGCTCGTCAGTACAGGACAGTCAGCATCATTGATTACCTTAGCCGCCGTTGAGCCGAGCAGCGTCTGTCGGAAGATGCCCGAATGCGTAGGCATAATGATGAGATCGAAGCGTTCCTGTCTCGCAAGTCGAGCAATCTCGCTCCCTGCGTCCCCCGTAGCCAGGATTCTGGGGCACTCGGCTACAGGAAAATCTGCCGCCAGGAACGAATTGAGCCTCTCCCGGCCAATGCCGATATACTCCTCCAAAACTTCGGAGACCGGTCTCACGTAAAGCTGCATGCCGTTGTAACCCGTCGGATCGACAACATGAATCAGTGAAACCCTGGCTCCTAGCAGACCCGCTGCTCTCTTCACGTAAGCAGCCATAGCAACGCAAGAGGACGAGAAGTCTACTGGATAGAGGATCGTTACGATTGAGGACATATGCATCGCTCCTAAGAAGGAATCATGCGTTTCATCCGGCGCGTATCTACCGAAAGAGCGCGAACGCCACGATGCAAACAGCGACAGCATCTTCAAGCAGAGCTGCTGGCAGATCGCGTCCAAACCTCATTGCTAAAAGACCTCTTGCCTTAGCCCCTCCGAACGTTCCCGCAACGGCTCCGACAATTCCCGCCACTAGGCCAAGGATCGCTCCGCCGCCAGAAAGCCCAATCGCAAAACCGCATAGAGCACTCGTCACGATTCCGGCAATGAACTGCGGAGGTATCAATCGGCTTGGAGTCTTCGGAAGCTTATCGTTAACCAACTCCCCGATCGCCATAAGGGTTAAAATGTAAGGCGTGAACGCGTAACCAAGGAATGCAAGCCATGTATGCTCTAGCGGCAAAACGCCAAAGCGAGCAGCCCAACTGACGGCAGCCAGTCCGATCAGGGCTCTAGATCCGGAAGCGGTCCCTATAAGAAATGCGTTGATGAAGATAATCATGAAGACTCCTTGTCTTTGGTGTGCCCATCAATGGGAGCCGCTTGGTCTCCTCTTGAAACTTCAGCCTCACCCTTCTGTTACGATCTTTTGGCTAGCACCACCTGGCCCAAATGATAGGAAACGTGGTTGGTACGGCTTACCACTACCGAAAGCCGATTGCGCTTTGGATTCTCGGCGAATTCCTCATCAGAAACCGCCGCGTGCTTTTCCAGCCAGTCTCGCGGGTCAAGCTGCTCAAAGGCGGCAGTGAGTTTGTCGTTGACCTCAGTCCATATCCGGCGAAGATCCGTCGCCGAAAGCGGGTCTCCAAGAACTCTGTCGCCGTTCGTGATATACGCATCATCGAGCTCTGGATGCATTCTTTCGCCGAGACCGAGCATGGGAAGCATACGATCATGGATTGCGGTCAGATGGCCAAGTAGATACAACACGCGGTTCTTGCCGGGAGCAACCTGCTGTTGGAGCTGCTCGTCGGTGAAATTGCCAAGCAGCTTGTCGAAGCGTTTGATCACGAGCTTCCAAGAGTCGACTACCGCGGCAGTAAGAACTTCATCGTGTGTCATTTTGACTATCTCTCCCGTTTTATAGGTGCGAAGCGCTGTGATTCATGCCGGGTGTCAGACGGTGAGGATGACTTTACCGAAGGGACGGCCCTCGATCAGATAGCGGAGTGCATCGGCGGCTTCGCCTAAAGGAAAGGTCTTGGCTACGACCGGTTTGATCGCTCCGGATTTGAGCAGAGGGACAATAGCGTTCCAACTGTCAGTAAAGGCAGCCTCCGGTTGAGCAAACAGGGAAAAGCTTTGAATACTCGCGCGTCGCCAAATGAGATTTGTTACATCAATGGTTGCCTCGCGCCCCGCCGAATATCCTAAGGTCGTGAGGCTTCCACCCAAAGCCAGCACGCCCAGTGCTTCGCTCAGGATCTTTCCGCCAATCGCGTCGATCACAATGTCTGCGCCATAGCCGTCTGTGATACGACGGACGCCGTCAGCCAAGCTCTCCGAGGAGGTGTCAATGACTTCATTGAATCCGAGCGCCTTGGCCTGTTCGGCTTTCGCCTGATTAGTGGTACTCGAAATCGCGTGTTTTGCTCCGAGCGCCCGAGCCAATTGTGTCACCGCGTTACCGACGGACCCCCCGATAGCTGGAGCAAGAACGGTTTTGCCCGCATGAAAGCCGGCGAGAGTGAGAGTCATATGAGCGGTGAGGTATGCTACTGGAACGCCAGCGGCGATGACCTCATCCACGTTGTCAGGTATCAGGGAGAGATCTTGTTTCCGTACCGCAACCCATTCGCTGTAGGTACCGTCCTCGGCGACACCATATGGCCCGGTGAACATCACACGGGAGCCAACGGGAAAGTCCGTTCCACCTCCGTCTGTGGCAAGGCCGGTTCCCTCGTTGCCCAAGACCAGCGGCGCCTTCGCACGAGAGTATTTGCCGGAGAGAATCGTAAAGTCCAACGGAGTGACTCCCGCTGCAGTGATTCTCACCAATACTCGTCCGTCCGAGATTGTCGGTTTCGCAACCTCTGCAAGCCTCAGGGCCTCATAGCCGGTGAATGTCTCAGCTCTCATCGCACGCATAGCAGGTCCTCCATTGTTATGCTGCGCACCTTCCGGTCATCTGGAAGTTCCTGCGCACGTTCTTAAAACTCGTTCCGGTCCGACGGAGCCTCCTTCAAAACAAGTCCGCGCCATTCTGCACGTTTGCCTTGGCCACTTCCAATGTATTCAGAGCTTCCCGAAACAGTTTGATCTTTCCGTTCTCAGCAACCAGGCGTGCAAAGAAGAGTTGATGTATAGTTCGTCCCGTCTTGCTTGACACGGCTGTCGCCTCGAATTCTGCAAAGACTTGGTCGGGTGTATCGATCAGCACCTTGACATTTTGAAATTGGAACCCTGGATAGATGTCGAGGATGGATTGAAAAAACCGAGCGATTGCGTCACGGCCTTTGTACTCCGGAGGCAATCCGAGTGTCGCAAGATACGGCAATTCAAAGGCACCGTCCTCGGCAAACATTTCCGCCGCTTTGGACGGATCTTTGAACGAGTAGGCGGTGTATGCGAGCATGAGATCCTTGGCAGTTTTCATAGACATTCTCCTTTTCGTGACCATCAGTTAGTCGGCGCTGTTGGATACGAGCTCCCTGGGCTCTCCCCCAAGCCGGCGAAACAGGCCCCACCGAAGGGGCCGAGCCTAAGCGCTGGCCGCCTTACCCTGATACGCAGGCACAAAGACCTCCTGCACAAACTTCTCGAAGGATGTGGGCGTGGTGTTCTCCGGCGAACGAGGCTCTAACGCAACGACGACTTTGTCGTTGATGGCTTTGTACATCTCGATGTACAAAGCGGCTCCTGCAGGCGGAACACCCAGGTCCGTTATGGCCTGCTGCACCACGTCATATGGCAACTGTTGGTAAGAGAGATCCGGTTTGCCAATGGCGCGCCCAATCACCGCGGCAACTTCCGTCATCGAGAGGTCGCGTTCGCCAAGCAGCTCGCGGGTCTGTTTGCCAGAGAAGTCCAAGTGCAGAAGGCGCTGGGCGGCGTAGTAGCCCACGTCGCGTGTCGCGGCCATGGGTAGCTTCAAGTCAGGTATCAGTGCACTTCCGACGAGTCCCATCCCATGAATCATGCCAATCAAAGCCAGGTTGTTCTCCATGAAATACCCCGCACGCAGGTGCAGGACGTTCACGCCGCTGATCGCATTCAGCTTTTCTTCCGAAGCGTGTAGACCCACAAGCGGTCCGGTTTTTTCCGGAACCTGCGCGCCGTAGCTGCTCAGATGCACTGCATAGCGCAGACCGGATTCCTTTACAGCCTGCGCAATTGCATCGCTCTCGCGCGCCTGACTTTCCCGGGATTTCACCGGCGGCAACAGCAGGTATGCGGCGCTCGCTCCGCTGAAAGCTTCGGTGAGCGCAGCTGCATCGCTCAACTCAGCTATGAACGCCTCGGCGCCTTTGTCAACAAAACGCTGTAGCCGTCCTGCATCGCGCCCCACGACGCGCACTTTCTCGCCCTTCGAGAGCAGAAAATCGGCAACGATCGAGCCTGTGTTGCCGCTCGCCCCTAAGACCACATACTTCGCATTCGAAACAACTGGTGATGTCATGGCTACTGCCTCCTTGGTTTGATAAAGATGGTGTCGAGCATCCTGAAAACGATCCGCGTAGTTCTTGTGATCACTCGGTGAATGTGTTGCCAAACATGGGAAGACCGCTGACGGACTCGGCTTGGGTGGCCTCATCTTGCAGGACGTCCCAATGCTCTCGAAGAACCCCGTCTTCGAATCGGATAATGTCGGCGGCGATCCAGGCTGCAGGTCTTCCCATTCCAGTGAAGCGGCCATGCGCTATGACGTGATCGCCCTCTGCGATGATGAGCTGGTTCTCATAGCGCAACGTGTCTGGCATCGTGCGAACGAGATTGAAGAGACCTTCCCGGCCTGGCGCTATGTGTGCGCTGTGCTGGATGTAGTTCGGTGACCAGAAGCGTTCCGCTGCTGCATAATCACGCTTGTTGAACAGTGTCTCGAATGCTTCGAGCACGATTGCCTTGTTCCGTTCTGGGGACGAGTTGCTCATTGGTTCTCCTGTGTTTGCGACGGATGAATCCGCGCTTTCACTAACCTAGATTATGCGCGTAATCCAGATGATGCAAAGTATTTTAGGAAATTGTTTCGGTGATAGGTCCCGGGTCCATCTATTGTGCCGGCAATGCCATCGTGGAAGCGCAGGAGCGTCCGTTCTTGACGCCGCCCGGTTAGAAATGCGCCCCTCAAATGTCCGAATGGGAGGAGGATTCACGAGTGCTCGATGCACCCACGAATCCTCCGCCTGCTCGAATGAACGCTGACCGCTCGCCTACTGTGCGGTTGATTTGCCGTTTGCGGCCTGCTCGATGATATGAGCTACGGCCTGAGGATGGGACAGAAACACCGAGTGACTGCTTTTGACCTCGACCACGGTTGATCCTGCGCGTTTGGACATGGCCCTTTGAGCGTCAGGCGGGATCATCTTGTCTTCTGTCGTGATGAGGAACCAACTTGGTTTTGTTTTCCAGGCCGGCTGGGTGATCGCACCTCCGAGCGCCTCGACACCCCATGGAACCTGGGAGTCGGCCATGAACGAGGCCACCTCAGGATTCACATCCGCGGCGAAAAAGGCAGGAAACTTGGCCTTATCGAGGAGTATGAATCCATCTTGAGGCGGCAGGATCGGTGGCGTCGGCGCCCCTGCAGGTGCGCTCTTAATGAGCGACCCCGCCGATTCGCCTTTGTCCGGTGCGAATGCTGTGATGTAGACCAACCCAGTGACCTTTGGATCGTTGCCCGCTTCGGTGATCACTACTCCGCCGTATGAGTGACCAACCAAGATGACCGGCCCGACCTGACCATCGATCACGCGCTTCGTGACCGCCACGTCATCCGGCAGCGAGATGGTCGGTTCCTGAACAATCGAGACCGTGTAACCATCCTTCTTGAGGATCTTGTAGACATCTTTCCAACCGGACCCGTCCACCAAGCCGCCGTGGACGAGAACGATGTTCTTAACAGCAGTTGACGCGTTTGTTTGTGCCATAAGTTCATTTCCGGTGCCGAACATCATTGCCATGCTCGCCAGCAAGCTGCAGGCGATTCTGACGCTGCTTCTTTTTGAGCTGCACTTCATAGGATTTTCCTTTCTTGATGCGTCTTCTTCGTCCCAAGCCATCTCTTGAGCAATCTCTCCAGGAGGAAACCAAGGCACCAGTTGCTAGCTCCGATTGCTTTCTTTCGCTCGGTCTGGTCACGGCTCAATCCATGCTTGCATTATGAGGATTGTTGTCATAATCCAGAAGTTGCAGATATTTCCCGAAAGTTGCTAGAATCCCTAGCGCGTATCATGCATTTTGCCCAGTATTCTCCGGGTTCTCTCCTTGACAAGGTGATTGTCTGCACCCTAGCCGAGGCAGCTTGCATCCATATCGTGAAGCGTACGACAATACTCTTACTGTTCATGGAAACTGGGGAAGAGATGGTGAAGACAAATGGGTCATTCGAAGAGTGACAAGGCGGAAACGCATGCTCGGATCGTGAAGGTTGCGGCCAAGAGGTTTCGCGAACTCGGTCTCGATGGCATCGGCGTTGCCGATGTGATGAAGGAGGCAGGTGTCACTGTCGGTGGGTTTTACAAGCACTTCGAATCACGCGATGAGTTGGTGGTTGAAGCGCTGGCCACCGCATTCCACGACCTCGACTACTGGGAGGAACATACTGATACCCTAGCGGAGGCTCTGAAGAACTATTTGACCGAAGAGCACCGGGATGCTCCGGGAACAGGCTGCGCCTTGGGCGCGTTACTGGGAGATATGACGAGGGCGAGTCGATCAGCCAAGGCCGTATACACCGAACGCCTCAAGCGTACGTTCGCAAACTCGACGGGCCTTGTTCCTCTGAAGGGCAAATCGGATAAGCGCTCTCGTTCGATTCTTACGATTAGTGCAATGCTGGGGGCGATAAACCTCTCTCGCGCCGTGTCAGACCCGGACCTTTCGCGAGAGATCCTTCACCGGACTCGCGACGAACTGATCAGTTTGAATAAGTAGGCGAAGAGTACCGGAGCTGAGCGTCCGACGAAACCTTCTCCAGGGCGCAAAGAGGGTCGTACAAACTTGACCTTCAGTCGCAATCAGCCTTTCGAGTCCGCTCGGATTGGAGAATGCAATTGACACTCTCTCTACGTCCACTTGTCGCCCGGAGGGCCAAGATTAGCAGCCTTGGAATTTATGTTCCCCCCGGATTATTGACCAATAAAGATCTCGAAAAAATAGTCGAAACGTCGGATGAATGGATTTTCTCTCGCGTGGGAATCCGTGAGCGGCACGTCGTCGAAAAAGGGATTGCCACCAGCGACATGGCTGTCGAGGCGGCGAAACGCTGTCTCGACAACAGGGGGATCGTTGCGTCCGAAGTAGAAGCGATCATTGTCGCGACTGTCACCCCGGACATGCTCTTCCCAGCTACGGCGTGCCTGGTTCAGGACAAACTCGGGGCGAAGGGTGCATGGGGTTTCGATCTCTCGGCAGCTTGTTCGGGATTCGTTTATGCGCTGCAGACGGGCGCCAAGCTCGTGGAGAGCGGATCTCACTCGAAAGTGCTTGTGATCGGCGCAGACACAATGTCGTCAATCCTTGATTACACGGATCGAGCGACGTGTGTGCTGTTTGGCGATGGCGCGGGTGCGGTCTTGATCGAACCTGCGGACGAAGATGAAATTGGCTTGATCGACTTCACGCATGAAATTGACGGCTCGGGCGCTCAAGCACTCAACATGCCGGGCGGTGGAAGTCTGCATCCTTCGACGGCGGAGACGGTTGCGAACAAGATGCACTACGTGCATCAGGATGGACAGGCTGTGTACAAGTTCGCCGTCCGCAAGATGGCCGAAGCGTCTCAGAAGCTGCTTTTGCGAAACGGCGTCTCTATCGAGGAACTTGACTGTTTTATCCCGCACCAGGCAAATAGGCGAATCATCACTTCGAGCGCCGAGCGTATAGGCTTACCGCTGGAAAAGGTCATTATCAACATTGATCGATACGGTAACACCACCGCCGGGACGATTCCTCTCGCGATGGGGACCGCGGTCGATGAACGCCGTCTGCGTAAGGGCGACCTGGTACTAATTGCGAGCGTGGGCGCGGGATTTACCGTTGGAGCGACGCTCCTGCGCTGGGAGATCTAGGCCAATGGTGACCCCGGATCTCGCTGATTGACTAGACTTGCCCCCTGCCGCCATCAACAAACAGCTCGATACCGGTGACGAAGCTGGAGTCATCCGAAGCCAGAAACAACGCCGCTTTGGCAATTTCGTCCGCACCCCCCATGCGTCCCATCGGGATGGTGGATACGATTCGTGCAATGGCATCGGCAGGTTGTCCATCGATGACCGGCGTATCGGTCGGCCCAGGGCTAATGACATTGGAACGAATATGACGTTCCTTGAGGTCCACGGTCCAGGTTCGAACGAAGGAGCGGAGGGCGGCCTTGGTCGCGCCATAAACGCCGAAGGCGGCCGTGCCTTTCAAACTAGCAACCGAGGCGTTGAGAACAATCGAACCACCATCGTTCAGCAACGGTAAGGCTTTCTGTACAGTGAACAGTGTTCCCTTGACGTTGATGTCGAAGAGCTTGTCAAAATGCTCCTCGGTGATTTTGCCCAGGGGAGCGAATTCAGCGACGCCGGCATTGGCGAAGACGATGTCAATTTTCCCCTTCGTCGCGACGATCTCATAGAGGCGATCAAGGTCGCTCAGGTTGGCAACATCTCCTTGGACCCCAGTGACGTTACTGCCAATTGCACTTACGGCCTCGTCGAGTTCCTTTTGTCGACGGCCTGTAATGAAGACGTAGGCGCCCTCCTTGACGAAGAGCTTTGCGGTAGCCAACCCGATCCCGGTTGTACCGCCCGTAATCACTGCTACTTTTCCTTGCAGCCTTTTAGCTTCGGTCATCGGTGATTTTCCTCATTCTTCCTTGTTCTGTTGCTCAGTAATCCGAATATCTGTGTGGGCTGGAGACGAAGAAACCTTCCCGATCGACTTCGGCAAGAGGAGCGCCCTCTACAAACGTCTCGACCGACTCAGGGCATTCAAAATGTCAAAGCAACCCACCCTCTAGGTTCATCGGCTCAACCGTAGTAATTGGGAAGGTAGGTAGCTGCTCTCGAACGATACTCTTCGGTCTGAAAATCCTTCGCCTGCTGTTTGGCGTTCATTTCAAGTTCGGCGTCGATATCCGCCTTCTTGATTCCGAGATTTCTCTTGAGCAGTTTCACTACAGAAGGCGCAGAAGCGGCAATCGCTCGCGCAGTTCTTACTGCTTGTTCATAGGCCGCGCCCGCAGGGACACAACGCTCAACCAGGCCCATTCGTTCCGCCTCTCTCCCGCTGATGATTTCGTTGGTCATTGTCAACAAGGAGGCTCGATTGGGCCCTATTTTCCGTGTGAGAAGAATCGGTAGGGCCATCCCCGGATATAGGCCAAGGTCGGCAAAGGTGATCTGGAGTTGAAGCGTCTCGTCCGCAAACGCAATATCCGTAGCGCAAGCGAAGATCGGCGCAACGCCGAGACAGTCACCATGAAGCACGGCGATCACTGGCACTTGAATGCTGAGAATCTTCAGCCAACGGTTGTAGAACGCCAGCATGAAGCCGTGAAGCTCTTCCTCGGTACGCCCGGGCCGGCCCAGGTCGATCAGCATGTCGCGGTGACCGCCGATCGAGAAATTCTTCCCAGCCGCGCGAAGGATGACCGCCCTTACTGCCGGGTCGTTCTCAATGGAAGCGATGTGGCGGCCGTAGAGATCTCCCATTTCAGGGCTCATCACGTTCGTCCCTTTGCGGTCATCCAAAGTCAGGACGGCAATTGCGCCCTCATCAAGAGATTCCAAATGGACGGTCGGCTTTGAAAAAGAGATAGAGGGTTCTTTCGCTTGCGGCATAGTTTCTCCAGTAGTTGTGTGGGTTGGGAACCGGTCCAACACGTACTTCGAATGGAAGTGCGTGCCTATTTCACCGCCAAATCCGTGCCGAGTGTATGGAGAGCGCTCTCATAGTCGCGCAGCCAATCCGTATGGCCCCCGATGGCCCAGTCTTCATTCTGGAGTTCGACGATGGTCACCCAGACCCTGGTGGCATCTTCGGAGAAATGGGTCTTGCCTTCTGCGAGCATGATGATTTTTGTGAAATCGAGCATGAGGTGTTGCTTGGTCAGCCTGTCGAAACGCCCGGCAAGCACACGGACTTCAACGCAGTAGTACGGATTTTCGTGGTGAGGGCTGCCGCCGCTGTAATTGGAATCTTCATCCACTTCATAAACCCAGCCCATCATCTTCTTACGCGCCTCGGGATTGTCCGGAATCTTTTCCCAGAACATGAGGGCATCAGTAAGCTTGGCCATTACAGCGTGCTGAACATCTTTTGTGAATGTGCCACGTCGAATTGTCAGATTGATCCAGGGCATTGTCTCTCCTCTTTTTGCCGGGTTGAAAGTTGGACTACATCTCTTTGCTGTCCGCGCCTAATGTGAGTCAAGCCAATTCCGAATATTGGCGACAGTATCCTCGTAAAATGTTTTGTAAAGATCCTGCGTTACATAGCCGATATGCGGCGTTGCCACTATGTTGTCCAGGCTCCGGAAAGGATGATCTTGGGGCAGTGGTTCAATGTCGTATACGTCGATCGCAGCGCCTGCGATTTGTCTGTTCTTCAGTACGCTAATCAAAGCTCGCTCTTCCACGATCGCTCCGCGCGAGGTATTGATCAGCCAGGCCGAGGATTTCATTCTTTCCAGCTCCGCGATGCCCACAAGGCCGCGACTGCGACCGCTCAACACCAAATGGATGGTCAGGATGTCAGAATTTTCGAAGAGTTCGCCCTTGGAGACCAGGGTTGCACCTGCGGCATTCGCCGACTGTGGCGTCATATTCTGGCTCCAGGCAATCAGATTCATTCCAAATGCGCTCCCGATCCGCGCTACCTGAGACCCAATCCGCCCAAGTCCGAGGACGCCAAGAGTCTTTCCGTGGAGATCTGTGCCCACCCTTTGTTGCCAGCCACCGGATCGTACAGCGTTTGTCTCCGCCACGATATGCCGCGCGGAAGCAAGGATCAGCGCCCAGGTCAATTCGATTGCTGGTTCCGATCTGTACCGGGTGTAAACGACTTGGATTTCATGGTCACCGGCAGCGACCATGTCGATCGACGCATTTCCAGTCCCCGTCGAGGCAATGAGCTTGAGATTCGGCAATCTTTCAAGGACGTTGCGAGGCAACGGTGTCCGCTCACGCATAACACAAAGGGCATCAAATGGGAGTAACCTCTCAAATACTGCATCCGGATCGGCGAGGTGATCCTGAAATACAGTGATGTCCGCTCGATCATCGAGTACCGACCAATCGGCGTTCTCAAGCGCCACGTTTTGGTAGTCGTCCAAAACAGCAATCTTGTACTTCTTCATCTACATCCCTCCCTACGATGATCAATTCGGTTCGCCACATCAATCACAACTACGACCGTGGTACTAATCTGTGGCCGTGATATTTCTCGGTGCCACCTTTGCCTTACTTCCCTGAGTCGCCATTGCGGAACTCGATACTGACTTCATCCAACTTCGCTTTCAAAGCGCCATCGAGTTTGTAGTCCGCTGCGGCCAGAGTGTCTGTCAGTTGCTCGGCGCGGCTTGCGCCGAGAATGACCGAGGTGATGGCGGGATTCGCTAGTATCCAAGCGACTGATAAGGTCGTGATTGGCGTGCCATGCTGCGTGGCGATTTCCTGGACCTTGGCGACCATTTCAAACTGGCGCTCGTGCCAATACCGTGCGTAATACATTTGCCCGAAACCGCCGAGCTCCGCCGAAAAGCGCCCCTTCTCAGGCGTGTCACCGTGCTTGTATTTACCGCTCAGGAGACCCCCGGCAAGAGGATTGAACGGAATCACCGCAAGACCTTCTTCCTGCGCGAGCGGGAAAAGCTCTCGTTCGACTTCACGGAACAGCAGGTTGTAACGTGGCTGGGCCGAAACGAAACGCGTCAGCTTCAGTGTGTCCTGCCGTCCAAGCGTCTTGGCCAGACGGTAGGCGAGGAAGTTCGATACGCCGATATAGCGCGCTCTGCCCGAACTCACGATCGTATCCATAGCCGCTGCCATCTCGTCGATCGGAGTAGCGAGATCATCCATATGCAACTGATAAAGATCGACGTAATCCGTGTTCAGGCGGCGTAGAGAAGCATCAACGGCGTCGAGCAGGTGTTTCCGTGAGCTGCCTGCATCCCAAGGGGCAGGCCCCATCTTTCCGCCGCCCTTTGTGCCAAGGATAAAACCGGCCCGCTTATTGCTGAGCCAGCGACCTGTGATGGTCTCAGCACTACCAGCTTCCGCGCCAGGGGGATATATGTCAGCGGTATCGATGAAGTTGATCCCTGCCTCGGCCGCCCTATCGAGCATTCGGTGCGCCTCTTTTTCATCCGTTTGCTTTCCGAATGTTCCCGTTCCTAGGATCATGCGAGAGACCGTCAAGCCGGTCTGACCAAATTTCGTGAATTGCATTGAGACTCCTTAGCGCTAGCGAGAGCTGACTTCTCTTACATGTGGCTGTCGATGAAGCGCAGGGTACGTCCCCAAGCGATTTGAGCCGCTTCGGGTGAGAAGCTATCGCGTTCGTCGCACTGGAAGCCGTGATCTGCGTTATAGGTGTAGACCTCAACCGAGGGCTGTTTCGACTTGATCGTCTCGACATCGCTCATCGGGATGTGCTTGTCCAACTCTCCGAAATGCAGCATGGTCGGGACTTTCGGATACTGATCGGCCATCCTGACGATGTGGCCGCCGTAATAGCCGACTGCCACGGAGAAGCCCGGAAGATTAGTTGCCGCGCCATAGCTGAGTGTTCCGCCGAGGCAGAAGCCAGTAATGGCGATCTTGCCAACGTCGGAGATCGACTCGCGTGCGGCAGCGACGTCCAATAGCCACGCCTGCATTGGTGGATTAGCGACAAACCGTCTTGCGCTCTGCACTTCTTCCGGCGAATAGCCACTCTCAAAGCCCGGTTCAATGCGATCGAACAGTGCTGGCGCAATCGCAACGTAGCCCAGCGCGGCAAAGCGGTCAACGACTGAGCGGATGTGATGATTGACACCAAAGATTTCCTGAATGACAACGACTCCGCCCCTGGGCGGGCCCGCTGGATCGGCACGATAGGCGTCGAACTTGTGGTCGTCGCTGGCAGTCAATTCGAGATGCATTCCCATGTGTGGAATCCTTTCGATCTGAGAACATTCATTGCGTCGGAAGCGGTTGCAAGGGAGCGGCGTTCCCGCCGGGAGTGGCGTCCTCAGCCGTATTGCTTAACATGGCCAAGGTGATGTAGGCGCCGCTGACCATGATGAGATCGACTATTTGCTGGTCGCTGAAAAGTTCGCGAGCCTTCTTGAATGTGGCGTCGCTTACCACATGATCCGTAGCAAGTTCCAAGCAGAACTCGTACACTGTGGCTTCATCGGATTGCATGGACGCCGGGCGCTTTCCTACCTTTAAATCGTCGGCGACCGCTTGCGACAGTCCGGCCTTCAGAGCGAGCGGGTAGTGAACGGTCCACGCCACTTGTGACGTCCACACCCGTGCCTGGATCAGGATTGCAAATTCATTTAGCCTGCGTGGGACAGAGGTATTGAAACGCAGGTAGTCGAGCATGGCGAACATGCGCAGGCCCATGACCGGGCTACGCAACAACATATTGAATGGCCCCGAAGTCCCAATGCTCGCGACTTTCAGGATCTCGGCCGCAAGTGGACGCTGCTGATCGTCCAATTGCTCCAAGCTTAATAACGGGAATCGTTGTACCTTATCGGCGGGATGCACCTTCACCTCCGGCATCATGCGGCAGACCAATTCCAACCGATTCGCGCAGCGTTATCACGATCCGTCGCGTCATATCCGTCTCTCCATTGCCCTGAATCTTCTCCGGACACTTTGTCTCTACGCGACAACATTTGACGGGCTGTAGTCTGCGATTATCCGCGCCGGCCCTCGGGCGTGATACGCAGGGATTTGTAAAGCAGATACACCACGAAGAATTGGAGTAAGGCGATAAAGAGCGGCCCACCGAATTTCCCTAGATCACGATCAAACAAGCCGATTCCGGCATCGAGCAGCTGCATGGTGCCGGCGAGAGCGCCCAGGAACAGCAACGCCTGCGTCGCCTGCTTGTAGATCGCCCCCAATACGAACAAAGCCAGAGGAATTGTGCGCGCCGCCGCGTACATCCCTAATATCAACGACGCCTGTGTTGGAACAGATCCTGCAGGGAGAAGATATTGCGGACGAATGATTCCCACGATGGAGAAGCCGCTCGCTACCAGGACATCGATTGCCGTGACCACTGAAGCTAGCCGGATCGTCCTTATCGTTGTCATTGATTCCTCTTCCTGAATACGCTCTTGGGCCGCAGCCCGGAAATTGTTGATATCGAATCGAGACCGCCTGCAGGTCGCGAATGGATTGAATCGCTAACTTTGCCGCGCAAAGATGGAGGATTACGCTTATCATCCACCATATACAGGATTAGATTCGTAATCCTGAATTGGTTTCAGATTATTTTCGAGGAGCTTCAGACGGGTTCTTGACAGGCGCCTTCGAAATCTGCAGGAACAAACACAACATCGTGGCCCACGGGACACGCGATTCATAGAGGAGCGGTTGGATGAAAGAGATCGACCAAGACGGCATGCAAGGGCTTGCGGATGTTCACGCGATCCTGATTCAGAAGTTCCTTGAGACCGGGCGTCTTCCCGAGGCGAAGCATATTGCCGCCGCGCTGGATATCACCCCCTCGGAACTAACAGAACGTTTGAATTGCCTCTCCGACTTGCACGGCTTGGTATTGCACCCTCGTGCGCCGGAGCCATGGGTGGTGCATCCTTTTTCGACGACTCCGACGCCGCATTTCGTCGAAGGACAACAGCATGGTTGGTGGGCGCCGTGCATCTGGTGCGCGCTGGGCGTTGCGCAACTCGCGGGCGGCAAGGTTCGCATCCATACCCGCATTGGAGCCGAGTCGGAACCCGTGATCCTTGACGTCGAGGACGGCGTACCCCTTGGGGGGGAAGGCATTGTCATACACTTTTCCATCCCGCCGCGAAATGCTTGGAATAACGTCCACCAACATTGCTCCCTTGTCCTCCCTTTTCGGTCTGAAGCGGATATCGTCAAGTGGTGCGGGAAGCACGGCCAACGGTACGGGGAAGCGGTTCCACTCGTAACGACCGCGAAGCTCGCACGATGCTGGTATGGACCGTACGCGAAGCCCTCGTGGCGCAAATGGACGATTGAGCAAGCGCAAGAAATCTTCGAGCAGACCGGCCTCACGTCACCGTTCTGGGAGCTTTCTGGGACAGGAATCTACTGACGGTTTCACCGGTTGAAAGCGAGATGTCAATCAAAGCGAGACCAAAATCATTCGAGATGCCTATGCAAGAATTCGCTCGTCCGACCGTTGGCCAGGTGAGCCGCGGCTGCGTTGTAGTGTTTTCCGTTGTGGCGAGAGAAAGCATGGCACTGGCCCGGATAGCTGTACACCATCGCATTTGGCTTCTTAGCGAGTGCCGCCCTTATCGCCGCCTGCGCATCTTTTGAGATGAACTCATCCTCCTCGGCCAGATGCATCAGAATGGGCGCATGAAGCCCGTCGAGCTCTCTCAGATATTTCTCAGTATCGGCGCCGTGATACCAAACTGCGGTGTCGATGCCATCTTTGCGCATAGCTGTCAGGAAGACCATCAATGCCCCCATGCAATAGCCGAGCAGGCCAACCTTGCCGTTGCATTCCGACAGATTGCGTACTGCATCGATAGTGTCCTTGATGTCCTTGACGCCGGCATCTCTGTCGTAAGCCGAATAGAGACGAAGGCCGTGGTCCCAGTCAGCTTCGGAGGTGACGTTCAGGTCGACGCCCGGCTCCTGCCGCCAGTACAGATCTGGAGCGACAGCGACATAGCCTTGTTCCGCCAATTCATCGCAATGCTTGCGAATGTCCGCGTTTACGCCAAACAGTTCCTGCAGAACGACAACAGCCGCAGCCGGCAAGGTCTTAGGTCTTGCGATATAGGCGGAAAAGGTGCCATCTTGTCCTCTCACATTGATGTGATCCATCATTTCGCCCTCCTTAGGCCGCTATGTCCATACAGAAGCTCAGTTGGCCCCGCCCGGATCGACTGAGCTTTGTTCGTCCGAAAACAACTGCTTACCCCCTGGCGCGGCGCGGCGTCCTCTTCGGTGCTACCAGACGCTGAGAACGGCACAACGTGCAGCGTGATCGATTTTCAAAATATTAGTTTGTACTCCAAGACCTACTGTTCCGGGACGAGTCCGTCCAGCGACGATCAGGCCTGCTCCCATCTGTTTCGCGGTATCGCTGATCGTAGTGATAACCTTGCCCGACTTCCTAAGGATTTCTGCTGAGCTTCCAAACAATTCCTGCACCTGCGAGACGAAAGGCTCCATTCCAGCAACGGCCTGTATGTGCGTGACGAATCCACTCGATTCCCCAACGACTCCGCTGGTGACAAGGAGGAACGTAACCTTTGCCTGAAATGTGGTCGCGAGTTCTCGAACTGTCTGGAGCATTCTATGACTTTGCGCATCCAGCGTCACATCATGCTCGAAATGGACGGCGCAAAGAATGGCGTGGACCGGGGAAGGCGACACATCGACGATGTGCTCAGTTACCCATACCGAAGCAGTGCATCGTTCGAGGAGCTTGGCTGCTAAAGAATCTTCGAGAATCCGCGACGCGAGGTGCTGATGATTTCGCGGTAGCATGATTAGATCGATGTTCTCTCGCTTGGCAAAATCCTCAATCTGGTCCGCTGTACCACCGCTCAAAACAGTGTGGCGCGCTACGTCCTGACCAAAGTAATTGTCGGAAAAATACTTGAGGTCTGCGCTGCGCTTCGCTATCAGATTAGGAACGTCAGTATACAGAAATTCGTCGTTCCGTTCCGGGTCGTGTCCGAGCGCGTTGGCATCCACGATGTGGAGAGTATTCAGAGTGGCGCCCAAGCGATCAAGCCAAGTCTTCACGTGTTGCACCGCCAGCACAGAACGATTAGAAAAATCGACCGGAAAAAGAATGTTATGTATTCTAGCTTCCATACGAAGACCCCTGACCTGGAACAAACGCAAGGTTATGGAATTCCCTCTTCAATGGTCATTCTTAAGGTGCACTACCTCTTTGTGCCACGACAAGTAGTTGCCTATTCTTGTAAATCATTTCGGAAAGCATTTCCTTTTCCGACCGCAACCGAACCTCCTGAATGCCGGTACGGAAGCCCACAAGGGGAATGTCCTGCAGCAACGTTTCTTCGATACGTTCGATCTCGCGCAACCGTTGTTCATCTCGGGCCAACGCCGCCTCCAACTCCTCGATCGCTTTACCTTCGCTCATATGGTTCCGTCCTTCTGCCCGGGGTCTGGCGCTAAAGTATGGGAGAGCCCCGCTACCGGCGACAAACCTGACGTCTTTCCCCGTCTATGCGATTTCATCGATCAAGGGCATTCTCCTACGCCTGTAGCAATAGAATCTCCGCCGGCCCTAACCGGATCGACGGAGTTCATTTCGTTGGCAACGTAGGTTAGCGGTCGAGGTGTGCGGACGTGGCAGCCTCTTCAATGAGCTTGGCTGCTTCCTTCGGGAAAGCCATATAGGCCACATGGCTCGACTTCACTTCAACCGTCTTGGCCTTGGCGCGCTTCGCCATCATGCGCTCCTGTTCCGGATTGATTGATCGGTCTTCGGTCGCCACCATGTACCAGGTGGGCTTGTGCTTCCACGCGGGATTCTTGACCTGATGGGTGAACGCGTCAGTAGAGATCGGCACCTGTGCAATAGCCATAAACTCCGCCTCATCTCGTGGGATGTCCGCTGCGAAGTCAGCCACGAAATGCGCCTGGTCTATCCACCAAAGCCCGTTGCTGTCGGCGTAGAACGCCTTGGAGGCTTGCGGCACAGCCGTTTCGATCGACGCACAGCTTTCACCTTCATCGAGCGCAAACGCGGCAATATAAACAAGCGCCGCAACTTGTGGATGATTGCCGGCCTCGGTGATAACAGATCCACCGTAGCTGTGTCCGACTAGGACGACCGGGCCGTCCATAGCGTCGATTGCAGCCTTTGTATACTTTTGGTCGTCGGCGTAGGAAGTCTCGGGGTGCTGCACAACCGACACCTTATACCCATCATGCTTGAGGATGTCGGCGACACTCTTCCAGCCGGAACCATCTGCGAAAGCTCCATGCACAAGAACTACATTCTTAATATGCTGACTCACGATTATTCTCCTTTGCGGTAAGGATCCGGTCGGATCGGTTGATGTTCGATGTTGAACGTCCTTGCGCAAAACCGCACTCATGATGCGCGGGACTTAAGCTGCACTTCCAGCGTAAAGACCTGTTGGCTGCTAGTTGGCGTGTGCGCGTGTGGCAGCATCTTCGATGAGCTTGGCCGCTTCCTTCGGATGAGACATGTAAGCCACGTGGCTGGAGTTCACTTCGACTGTTGTCGCATTGGCACGCTTAGCCATCATGCGCTCCTGTATCGGATTGATCGACCGATCTGAGCCGGCCACCATGTACCATGTCGGCTTGTTCTTCCAGGCGGGATTAGAGACCTTGTGGGTGAAAGCTTCGGTGGAAATGGGTACCTGCGCTATAGCCATGAATGCGGCCTGTTCCGCTGGAATGTCCGCCGCAAAGTCCGCCGCGAAATGCTCTTGTTCTATCCACCAGTTTCCGTCGCTGTCCGGCTTGAACGCCTTGGACGCTTGCGGCACAGACTGTTCGATCGAAGCACAGCTCTCGCCTTCATCGAGAGCAAAGGCGGCAATGTAGACCAATGCTGCAACGTTTGGATCGTTGCCGGCTTCGGTAATGACAGACCCGCCATAGCTGTGACCAACGAGGACAACGGGTCCGCCCATAGCGTCGATTGCGGCCTTCGTATACTTTTGGTCCTCGGCGTACGAAGTCTCCGGTTCTTGCGGCACCGACACCTTGTACCCATCCTTCTCAAGTATCTTTGCTACGGCGTCCCAGCCCGAGCCATCTGCGAAAGCGCCATGGACGAGCACCACGTCTTTGATGCCGGCTGCCGGCGCAGCCCCAACACTAGAAGTTTTCCCCAGGCACAGGGTTAGGCCCACGAACACAGCAAGCAACATTACAACTGCGTAAGTCTTCTTCATGACCATGCTCCTATCCAGTTTGAGCTTCAGTGGTTCGCGTATCGAACTCAGCACTTTCGCCCCAACCATAGTCAGGAAAGAGTACGACGCTCTTGAAGACATGAATCGTTTTTGTCGATTCCTGCTCAAATGCGGAGCGAAGCCTGCTGAAAAGACCCACCTCAACTGGTGTTCAACGCGGGAACTTTAGCGGAATCTCAAATGCGCGACGATAGTGCGTCCAGAGGGGATTCTGGGCAACATCGCCCAGGCCGCTGAAATTGAGGATAGGATTTGTTGGCGCGATTGAAGGAATAGATATGTGGGTAGTTAAACAAAGTTCCTGCGACGTGAGTGTTCACGCCTCCACTTTGCGGGAGTCCCACCGACCACATTTGCAAACGCCCGTGTAAACGCGGCTTGATCGGAAAATCCAGTCTGCCCGGCAATTTCCACCAAAGAGTTCGTCGTTTCCGACAAAAGAGCCTTGGCGATCTCAATGCGTTTCAGAATCAAGTAGCGATGTGCGGAGGTCCCAAACGATCTCCTAAATGATCGCGCAAAATGACTGACTGAAATCCCACATTCATCGGCAAGGGTCTCCAGTTTTAACTCGCCGTCCAAGTTCTCATGGAACAAATCCACAACACGTCGCCTTTGCCACGGTGCCAGACCGCCCTTGAATTGCGGGAAGGCTTCGTGAGCTTGAGCGTACCGTCCCACTAGGTGGGAACAAATCGTCAAGGTGAAGGAATCTATGAACAACTGAGAGAACATCTCTGGCCTATCTAGGCACGGCAAAATCGTTTGCGTTAGGTGATGGAGTATCGGGTCGGGGGTTCCATAAACGCAGTAAAGACGCTTCGCTCTTGGCGCTCCGGCATCTTCCGAGAGTGAATCTAAAGTCGCACGCGGGACGTGGTAGTGGATCCAATCGATTGGGCCCGGATTTCGAATGGTCGTATCTGACTCCAGGTCGCACATCGCGACTCCGCCCACTGGCCATGTCCCCGTCTTTGTGTACTTGCTGTCGGTCCAGAGTTCCCATTCACCTGAATTCGCATGATTAAGATGAAGCGAGACAACGTAGGCCCTTTCAGATGGGATGGATGCAGTTCGTTCCGGGATGCCGCTCCGTGCAATCAGGCGGGTGATCGCCAGTTTCGGCCGGACGACGGAAACGACTGAATCGAGGGCAACATGGGGCGGTTGGTTCATGGTGAAATACTTCGCCATCTGCGCGCCATGGGCGCTTGCCGTGTTGGATGATGTCGCCATGGATAGACCTTGTTGAATTACAGGGAACAACGCGGACGCGTGGCTTGCGCCGAATTGTAGGGTAGCGCCAAAAAGAACGGTCGTTCTTGTGCAAAATGACCTTGGTTGAATGTACAGCTCCGAGAAATTCGGGTCCTGAGCGGGATTGATTGTCCTTTGACTCACTGATGCGCTTCGTTTGCACTCGAAAACTGAGTCCGAAACGACAAATAGGACGGATATCGGCAATCCTCCAGGATGGTGTACCGCGTACCATACGTATTTGAATCGCCTGACGACACAGCTAATCTTCTCGGGAATGAGAAAAGCTCTGTAGAAGACAAATAGAGGACGATCCGTGTCTGGCCAAGTAACTAAAACCCGCATCCTTCGGGTGGGGCTCGATTTGGCAAGCGCAGAAGGGCTCTGCACGATCACCTTTGGTTCGGTTGCCAGACGCGCGAGCCTGTCAAAGGGTGGCGTTGTCGCGCACTTTCCGCACTTAAGCGACCTAAAGCGATCCATTCTTGACGTTGCACTGGGCCTTTGGAGCAGTACCTGCCTCGGAATCGACACTGGGGTTGGAGGCGGGTTGCCGTCGCTGATTCGCTACCTGAATTTATGGATTGGATGGACGAAGAGGGCAGGGCTGCCGGGGAGTTGTCCGATCGCTCAAGCCATTGTTGAGTTGAGTTTCTTGCCGGGACCTGTTCGTGAGACTGCCGCTGCGGCGGAATCTGTCTGGCGGCAGACCCTCATTATGTTGATCCGCGAAGCGACCGAGAAACGACACTTATTGCAGGATACCGACATCACCCAGTTGGCGTGGGACTTGCTCGGGATTTATCTGAGTCACCATGTCTCCAGCCATTCACTTCTGGACCCGGACGCTGACAGAAAAGCTCATTTCTCAGTGAATCGGATCGTGGCTTCTCTAGAAAGCCACTAGCGAGGGTGCAACTCCCCATCGACAACGTGGTCCGTAGCAACCGCACCACATCCGTTCAGTTTGCGCCAACGAAAGGGCGTTATCCCTTCGAGCTTGGTAAACGCGCGTGAGAATGCAGCCTGATCGCAGAATCCTGACCGAACTCCAACCTCTGCCAAGCTCAGTCCAGGTTCGCGGAGCAGGCCCTTGGCGACGTCGATTCGAAGCATGATGAGCCATTGATGAACTGAAGTGCCAAAGCTCTGGCGAAAGCAACGAGAGAAGTGACTAGAGGACAGCTGACAGGCGGCAGCAAGGTCCGCAATTCTGACATTGCCTTCGAGATGTGCACGCAGCATCTCCTCAGCGCGGATCTTTTGCCAACTCTCCAGACGCCGCTCTGCCCGGAGCATTTCCTTACCGCTTCCATAGTGCTGCAGAAGATGTGTGCTCACCAGAAGGGATACATCTTCTAACGCGAGTATGCTGAGCGGTTCACGATTGCGCACCTGGCCGAGGATGGTCTTGGTTAACTGAGCAATGACGAGGTCCTGTTCAAAGAAGACCATCCGAAACGAATCGACGGCCGCAATTTTATTTTCTACTGCACTTCTGTCGAGCAGATGGCGTGACACGTAATAGTGGAGATAGTCAAACGGGCCTGCCGCCCACATCTCCATCGGCTTCATAAGATCGATTACTGTTGTTGCGAATGCGATCGAACGAGAGACGCCAACTTCTTGGCCGGCGATTCGGGCGCGCCACCTGTCAACCGGGGTCGGAGCTAAAGCCACGCAGATAAGGACCGCGCGATCCTCGGGATACGCCGGCGCCCGTTGCATCTCCATCGGTCCACCCTTGAGCCTGGTCATCGCGAAGTCGGGTACGCCTGACGTATTCTTGAGGGAGCAGTCATAGAGTGGCGCCCGGAAGACCTCGGCTAGGGTGTCACCATAGAATTTCCGAAGGGGATATGGACGTGTCAACAGCGAACTCTTCGGAAGACTTTGATTGCGAGCCACAATCAACTCCGTTCGGTCAACAGCCTCAATATAAACCACCTTGAAAAGGCGCGTCCACGTTTCATGAGGGCCCCTAAATGCCTTCGTCCGTCCGGGCGAAACATCCCGTGATACGCTCCGCGACGTCTCCCGATTCAATTCACCGCACGGTCAATCAAATCTATGACCTTCTTGTCGAGGTTCTTCGCTATTTGCCACGACTCTGTGCCGTCATAGCCCGCCAGTAGACTCGCCAAGGTGTCGTAACATACATTGACATCGCCGTCGTACTGATAGATGAGGATTGTTATAGGTGCGTAAGATCCGGCTGCTGGGACGCTCTGAGTCATACTGCGCATGATCATCGGATTGCCAGCGATAATTCGTATCATTCGATACGGGCGAATCGAAGGCCCCACTCTCAAGGCCGCACCCAAATCCAAACTGAGGAATTCAAGTAAGCCCACACTGCCAACAGCGGCATCAACAGTGCGAGCAAACTCCTCCAAATTATGAGCGCTCTTCAGTTGTTGCTTTAGTTCATCGATGTTCGGCCTGCTGATGCCGCTATACAGGCCGGTCAGAACATCCTCAAAAGGCTTCTTTGATGTGAAGCACAGTCGCTCTATTTGTACGTGAAGTGTCTCCATTGTCGAGTTCTCCGTGTGCAACCTCTGCTGGTAGCTATCGTGGAGAGGAGCCGATAGGGATTTGTCTACCGCTAAGACGACGTCCTCCATCGACTCTCGATTAGATCGGCCCAACTGACGATCTTCACCGAAGCTTTTCCCTTTAGCGCCTTACAGGGCTCCTCTCCACTTGTCTCTGACGTCGTTGCTATGCGTCTTTGTAAAATGTGCTCTTTTTGTTGATTTATGAACCGAGACGCCACCCTTCGACCTTCGCCCATTTGCCCATATTGACTGCCAACGACTTTTTGATTCCAATCTCGAACGCGATCCGGCGAGCAAATTGCAAGGGTAAAAAATTACAAAGCGAGCACAATTTTGCAAGAAAGCTCGTTCAAGATCGCCTAGCGTCCGAAACTGGGAGACTTCTCAACAACTACTGCCCACGCGGTGGCGCCCCAGACAAGCTCATGACGACAGACCTTGAGAGGAAACGATGAAAAACTTTGGATTGGGTGTAGCTGCGACGAACACAATACGAGGCCCCGGGGGCCAGATATCGGAACAAGAGCTAGTGGCGTTGATCGTCTCGGGCGACGGCGAGGCATTCGCTGTAATTTGCCAGAGGTACGAGCACGTGCTATTCAGGGCCGCTATCCGAGTTACAGGAAATGTCTTCGACGCGGAGGACGTCGTCCAAGAAGCTCTATTGAGAGCCTATAAAAACATCGCCAGCTTCCGTTTTGCCTCAAGTCTCTCGACCTGGTTGACTCGAATCGTCATCAACTGCGGCCTTATGGAACTTCGGCGCAGAAGGAGTCGACCGTGGGTGTCGCTTGATAACGCCGACGAATACAGCCTCCCGCTAATAGGAATGACCCGTGACCCCGCTACGGGCATCGAAGAAGAATTGTGCCGGAGAGAACAGTCGCAACTACTGACGGCGAGTGTTGCACGGCTCCCTCCCAAGCTTCGTACCGTTATTGAAGACTACCGAATGTCGGAGCCGACAATGGCCGAACTCGCACTGAGTCAGGCGATCACAGTGGCGGCAGCGAAGTCCCGACTACTGCGGGCCAGAGCTACGATTAAGAACTCTAGGCACATCGCTAAAGCTTTACAGCGAGCACGGCGCAGCGAGGCCGGAAACGGGGCCGGATGAACTCAACGAGCGATACCAGAGCCCTGACCCATCTCCAGTCGCTCAAGGACGGACCATCGAAGACGGGGAACCCGAATAAGAATCTCCTGCAATTCGCCTCGACAGGAAAAGCCAAATACACCAAGCCGCGCTGCCTTCGCTGCAATCGCCGCAGCGCGTGATCCTTCGATCGTAAGGTTCGGTTCCCCACACTGCTTGATGATCTGCCTTACCAATACTTCGGTGGCTTTGCCTGCATCGGTGGGAACACGTACGGAAATGTATCTGGAATGCCAAAAATGACGCATTTCGCCAAGAGTCGAATACCTGTCTTCTGCTCTAGTTCGATTTGAACGAACCTCAGGATTCGATATAGGCGAAGGCGGGATTCTTATGGCTTCTTCGATCGACTCGACACAGAAGAGCAAATACATCTCGGCTTGGCTTCTATGCCTCATTTTCTATTTTGTCGAATATGCGGCACGATCGGCTCCGGGTGTGATGATCCCAGAGCTTGCGGCGAACCTTAGCGAACCGACGGTCGCGATTGGTGCTTTGCTGGGAGCGTACTACTATACCTATTCAATTACGAGTCTGATTGCGGGCGCATCGTTGGACTTCCTTGGAGCAAGGTTCGCGGTTCCACTCGGCCTGTTTTTCCTCGCGATCGGTTGCCTCTTGTTTCCCAATGGACACTCCGCAATTGGATACACCGCACGCTTGCTTCAGGGAGCGGGCTCTGCCTTCGCGTTCACCGGAGCAGTTTTCCTAGCGACCAAGGGATTCACTGCGCGGGTCTTGTCAACGGTAATCGGTGCGACACAGTGCCTCGGAATGGCGGGCGGCTTCATTGGACAGTTTGCGGTTGGCCCGCTCATGCATCGTGGTATGCCGTGGCAGACAGTCTGGTGGGTTCTTGGCGGAGCGAGTCTCGTTCTGTGCGGTGGATTGCTATTCGTAACTCCTACAGAAACGTCGTCGGTAAACAACACTGGACGCTCCATTGTCAGGCCGTATCGGATTGTGTTTTCAAATCCACAATCCTATCTCTGTGGCGCAATCTCGGGACTCTTGTTTGTTCCAACAACGATTGGGGCGATGACCTGGGGTGTCGCCCTTCTGCAGCATGAACGGGGTATTGCATTTGAACATGCCGTCTTCGTCGCGTCGCTGGTTCCCTTGGGGTGGGTTATCGGATGTCCCGTACTAGGGTGGCTGGCCGACACGATCGGTCGCCGTAAGCCTGTCGTCATCGGGGGAAGCATTGCAATGGCCCTCATCCTTGCTCAAGCTGTATTCCTGTCGTCTCATCTTCCCATTGTGGTGACATGCTTTGTGTTCGGGGTTTTCTCGGGGGCTGCCATGATCCCTTACTCCGTCATGAAAGAGGTCAATCCAGACGAGGTTAAGGGAAGCGCGACGGGTGCCATCAATTTCATGACATTCGGTGTCAGCGCGGTGGTGGGTCCTGTGTTTGGCCACTTGGCGGCAGGAGGTCTGAAGGACTCGAATCTGCTAAGGGCGTTCCATGGAACCTTGGTCTTCTGGATTGGGGCGATTTGCATTGCTGCGATCCTGGGCTTTTTTCTTCGCGAGACTGGGAGTGCCTCACATGCCAGCGAAGTATAGCGCCGCGCGGCTCACAGTGTTGTGGGGCGCATTAGTGCTGCCTATCGGGCCCGTCCTGGCGCAAAACAGCCCGATGGATACGCGCGACAGCTCCCAGATGCTAACTGGACGAGCAGACAGCATTTCGGATCGCAGATCTTTCGTGTCGGGGAATTTTCCAGAGGAATTGCCGCCGCTGCTCGCACCGAACGAGGTTACCGAGTGGCTATTGAAGGCCGGAATCCGCAGCTATGGATGGATTGACGGCGGCTTTACCTATTCGTCGACCGGATACGGGCTTCTAGGCCCAGCCCCTACTCCAAACCGATTCGGGCAACAGTTCTTGCTGAACGGAGCATGGCTCATCACGGAGTTGAAGCCCGAGCCAAAGCGTTGGAGCATCGGCTTCCGTGCCGACTTCTATGCTGGGTCGGACGCAGCGCTCCTGAGGCCACTGAATAGTTTCGGACCAGGCGGTACACACTTCGGAACCGACTTTCGCCAAGCATATGTGTCTCTCCACACTCCCGGAGTTGGCGTGCGTGGAATTGACTGGACTATTGGAAGACAGAACGTTCCTACCGGCTTTGAGACGCTTATGGGACCGTACCGGCCGATGTACTCCGAGACTTACTTCTGGATCAAGTACGAGGTCGGAAGCACATCTGCTATCGCGACGGTACATCCAACTTCGAAACTGGATATCCTCGGCGGCGTCGTGCTTGGCTACAACACTGTCTTCGAGTTGAGGGGCCGCGCACCTTCTTACATTGCCCGAGCAATGTACCGACCCACTGGCAGAAAAACCACTCAGATATTGGTAACGGCTTATACCGGACCAGAGCCGTTCGCCGCAACCGCTGGACACGTCGGAACATGGCAGACCCTTGGAGAACTCCAGCTGCGACACGCCTGGTCGGAACGGATCTATCAGGTGGCGCAAGTACACTACGCCGCAGACATCGGTGATCCGGCAATCGGCGGGCGAAATGCATCGACCCAAGGCGCATTCGTTCTCACAGCATACCGATGGACAAAGGATCTCTACGCCGGGTTGAGAACGGAGTGGTTCGACGATCCTCATGGCATAAGAACCGGGAAACCGGGTTCGTTTGGCGCCGCTACCTTGGGACTGAACTTCATGCCTATACGATCGTTGAACTTTCGGCCCGAGGTTCGTGGCGACTTCGCAAGCCAGCCTTCATTCACTTCGGCAGAGCAGACCACACCGAGACGCAATCAGCTCTCGGTCGCATTCGATCTGATTTGGAAATTCAACAGTTATTAAGCCGCTTTAGGACAATATCCCGAAGCAAACAAGGAGAGAAGTGATGGCAAAAGTCGGTGAGGTTCTTGTAGAGATGTTGGTAAAGGCGGGGGTCAGTCGAGTCTGGGGCGTCGCGGGTGATTCGCTGAACGGAATCACAGACACAATCCGCAGAACGGATGGGATTGAGTGGCTGCACGTTCGGCATGAAGAAGCCGGTGCCTTCGCAGCGGGAGCAGAGGCGCATGTAACGGGAAAACTTGCAGTGTGCGGGGGCAGTTGCGGACCAGGGAATCTGCATTTAATCAACGGCCTTTTCGACTGTCATCGAAGCCGGGTTCCGGTGTTGGTGATCGCCGCCCAGATTCCGAGCGCCGAAGTAGGTACAAGCTATTTCCAGGAGACAAAGCCAGAACATCTATTTCGCGATTGCAGTCACTATGTCGAACTGGTGTCCCAGCCCGAGCAGATGCCGAGAATTCTGGGAATCGCGATGCGTACTGCAATCGCAAAGCGCGGCGTCGCCGTTATCGTACTATCAGGTGACGTTGCTCTTCGCGACTGTCCTCATGCAGCCATAGATCTTGGCATCCTGGAAAGCAATTCCGTTGCCTATCCTTCAAAGCCCGAGATTCAGAAAGCCGCCTCCATTCTGAATAAAGGCGAGAAGATTGCCATACTCGGGGGGGCTGGCTGTGCCGGCGCTCACGATCAGTTGATGGCTGCTGCCAAGGCCCTCAAAGCTCCTATCGTACATGCGATGCGCGGCAAGGAATTCATCGAATACGATAACCCCTACGATGTCGGAATGACCGGGTTACTGGGATTCTCCTCGGGCTACCACGCGATGATCGAATGTGATGTCTTGTTGATGCTCGGCACCGATTTCCCATATCCGCAGTTCTACCCGACGAACGCGCAGATCATTCAGGTAGACATACGTGGGGAACAAATTGGTCGCCGCTGCCCGGTCACGCTCGGCCTCGTTGGAACCGTAAGCGGTACGCTCGAAGAGTTAATGCCCTTGATAGAGGTGAAAGAAGACAGCTCGTATTTGGAGAAGTGCCTGGAACACTACAAGTCGGCGCGTCTGAGTCTGGATGATCTGGCAGTCGGTGAGCCAGGCCGCCGTCCCATTCACCCCCAGTATGTCGCCAAAGTCATCGATGCCCTCGCCACGGAGGGTGCCGTCTTTTCGTGCGACGTTGGCACACCTACCATCTGGGCTGCACGCTACCTCCGGATGAACGGTCATCGACGGTTGCTTGGCTCATTTCTCCATGGATCGATGGCGAATGCGTTGCCACAGGCAATGGGTGTCCAAGCCGCATTCCCAGGGAAGCAGGTCATCACTCTCTCAGGAGATGGTGGTCTGGCCATGCTTCTCGGCGACATCCTGACACTACGCCAGCTGAAGCTTCCGGTGAAGATCATCGTATTCAACAATGCTTCATTAGGATTCGTCGAACTGGAAATGAAGGCGGCGGGGATGATCGACTACGCCACAGACCTAGACAACCCGAATTTTGCGGAACTTGCGACGGCTTCCGGGCTCCTCGGCATCCGCGTTGAGGCTCCAGAAGATCTGGAATTCGCGCTCAGGGAGGCATTGGCGTTCGATGGACCGGCCTTGGTAGATGTCGTCGTCAATCGTCAGGAACTTTCTATGCCGCCGTCCATCACGTCGGAACAGGTCCTCGGCTTCAGCCTCTATCTCCTTCGCGCCGTGATGAACGGCCGCGGGGATGAAGTGATCGATTTGGCAACCACCAATCTTTTTCGCTAATGCAGGACATTCTGATTCAGGCAAAATTCTGATCCCGTGAAGAGCGGGGATGCACATGCGCATCGCCGCGTGCCTGTCGGGTGGGCGAGAATAGGCGGTCCTGCATGATTGGCGACGACACCTTCGAGCACCATTCCCTCGAAGATGCGATAGAACTGGCGCTGAAACTGATCGAACGGGTAAGAAGACATCGGATCGCTCCTGGCCGCAGTTTCCTTCGGTGCGTAGTTACCTGCGATTTCCTCGCCAGGGGCTTTCTCAACCCCCTCTGACTTGGCTGTAGACGCCTGCCGTGATCCACGCAGTTCCCGACAGACCAAATCGACCCGTTACAGAGACCGACCAAGCAAATCGCTCCAGGAGAGGGGAAGGGCAGAGGTTCACAACAGCAGGAACGTTCCTTGGATCATCTGAGTGTTTTCGTAGCCATCGCCTCCATGTCGACCGAGTCGCTAAACTGGAATGGCCTTGGCATAAGCGAAGACTGTACGTTTAAAAGCAGATGACTCAGGAAGCTCAATCGAAGATTTCTCGCTCGTTGGGGCCGTGGCAGCCTCTCCGGAACCGGACGTTCCGAAACCTGCTTACATCCAACCTGATCTCTGATATTGGAACCTTTATGCAGAGCGTCGGTGCGGCATGGCTGATGACTTCGCTCACCAGGAATCCTCTATATATCGCTCTGATTCAAACCGCTTCAGCTTTACCTTTTTTTCTTTTGGCGCTACCGGCAGGCTCGATCGGAGACATCTTTGACCGCCGCAAGCTGATACTCGGTACAGAGACATGGATGCTCGTCATCGCGGTTGTGTTGACTGTGGCGACATTCGCCGGAGTGATGACGCCTTGGCTCCTACTCCTGTTTACGTTGGGGCTATCGGTCGGGGACGCGGTCGAATCGCCCACTTGGAGGGCAATCTTTCCTGAGCTGGTGGACAAAGAGGAGTTACCCGCCGCTCTGGCCCTGAATGGGATCGAGTTCAATCTGGCTCGGGCCGTTGGGCCGGGTCTCGGCGGCTTCATTGTTGCATCTGTAGGCGTGGGCGCTGCATTCGCATTCAATACCTTCTCCTTCTTGGGTGTCATCGCCGTGATCAAGAGATGGAGGAGGCCGGTGCGAAAGAGCATACTGCCTGCGGAGACCTTTCGGGGAGCGACTTCCGCTGCCATTCGCTATGTCCGGTATTCCCCGGGTATTCGCAGGCTGTTGCTTCGGTCGTCAGTTCTTATCTTTTTCACCAGTTCCTTCTGGGCGCTCTTGCCTACCGCGGCGAGGGAACTCAGTAAAAGCCCAATCGCCTACGGGTTCTTGCTCGGGTCATTCGGATTCGGCGCGGTGTTGGGCGCCATGGTGCTGCAGCGGACCAGGTCGAAACTCTCGACGGAGACTTTACTGTCTTATGCCACAGCGATATTCGCCGCAATTGTCTTGAGTCTGGCTTTGTTACGTACACCGGCGATCCTCTGCTTCCTCATGCTCTTTGGAGGTGCCTCCTGGACTGCGATCATGTCCCTCTTCAACATCATGGTGCAGGAGCTTGCGCCCGATTGGGTAAGGGCGCGAGTGCTCGCAGTCTATCTTTTCGTCTTTCAGGGGAGCGTTACAGTGGGCAGCACTCTGTGGGGCTTTATAGCGTTTCGCACGAGTGTCCATGCAACTCTTGCGGTTGCAAGTATCGGGACGGCTGCATGCCTATTGCTACGGCCCTGGCTCAGATTGCCCGATACCAAGTTGGATCTCAGCATATGGAATCACTGGGTTAAGCCGGCTATGATCGAGGAGCCTGACCCCGACGAGGGGCCGGTTCTCGTCACCGTGAAGTATGTAATTGATCCGGCGAAAGCTCCCGAGTTTCTCCATCATATCCACAAGTATGAGCGTGTTCGTCGGCGCGATGGCGCGATAAGCTGGGGGATCTTCGTCGATACAGAAGCACAGAATACATACTTGGAGAGCTTCAAAGTCGACTCTTGGGCAGAACACGAGCGCCAACATAACCGTTTCACTCAATCCGACAGTGAGATTGAGGAACACGTGCTCAGCTACGCCATCAAGCCAATCGAGGTCCAGCACTATATCTATGCGCGAGAAGGGCCTCGCTCCTCAGAGTCCGACGTTTAGCTATCCGCACGGGTGCGAATACGGAGCAGCTAGTTCTGGAGAATCGCGAGATTCGAAAGATGGTCGATCAAAATGTTTGATAAGAGCAGCGCCCGATGTGATTGATCAGGGGCGGGGCGGAGGGTGCAGAGAGAAACCAGCGGTGTCTTCCTGCCGATTTCTGAAAGCAGAAAAGCAAGGGGCGGCTGCCTTTAGGCTGCTTTCGTTGCGTTCTTGGCGGCTGGTTGTGCCGCCTTCTTGGCCTTCTCCTTCGCAGCAAACTCCTGGCGCACCTTGGCGGTGATGCCGTCGGTATCTACCTTATAGGTGGCGGCGGCTTCTTTGAGGATGACGGGTGGGTTGCCGCGCGAGGCTGCCAACAAGATGCTGGCCTCGACCACCAAGCGCGAGAGTGTCCCTTCATCCGCTCGGCGAACGTAGGCAGAGAAAGTCTTCTTGACGCCGCCATCGTCGCGCTTCTGCCGGATACCGTGCTGCCGTGCCAGCATCTCTAGGCGGTTCTCATCCATCAGGAACAAGAGCCGTTCGATCACCGATAGTAAGTCGCGCTTCATCAAGCGAACCGGGACGGCGGAGCCAATCGCGCTTAGAACCCGAAGGCCAACCGTGTTGGCAATCGCTTGTTCCTTGCGCTGCTTCTCCTGTTCGGCCTTCCACTTCGCATCATCCCGGTTTGTGGACTGCTTTGGATGATGAACTTGGCAGGCCGGGTTCGCGCACACCTTGTGAATGGTGCCCACGTCCTCGCCTTCGGTGATGATGGCTTCGGTCGTGAACTTGCATTCTTTGAACTCGGGACGCTTGGCCTCTTCCTTATCCTTCGGCCTGTCGTCTCGAATGGCGGTGTATTTGTTGCGCGGTAGCACAGGGCTACCTTCCTGTTGCGCTCCGTAGGTGGTACTGATTTGCACCAAAGCAGGTTTCGCAGTGATGGCCTTAGCGACGTGTGCGGACACCTTGGCCTGATAGCAGGTCGGGTCGGTGCATTGATCGCCCTCTCTGCCCAGGTCGTCACCGAACAATAGCTTGTTGTGGCCTGTGCGTTTGGGGCATTCGGCGCAACTGCAAGCGGTCGGAACAAGCTGCGCATCCCGCTTGTTGAAGGGTGCGTCCTTGAGCAGAAGAAGGATGTGTGACGCAATCCAAGATTGCAGATTGCGAACGGGCAGAAGGATACGAGTGGGTTTGTCTTCGCTGGCAGTGTGCACCTCTTTGAAGCAAGCCTTGAGAGCGGACTCCTGCTGTGCTGCGGGCAGTTTCGCCAGTAACAGGGCATGGCCGACGCCGATATGTTCCTGATAGAACGCGGCGGCTGCGTCGTCGCACAAATCCGTCAACTTGAGGCGAGTGGTGATATACGCAGGCGTCTTGCCCACCTTGGCGGCGATTTGCTCGACGGTGAAGGTCGGCTCCATCAACTCCAGAAGCCGTTTATAGCCTTCGGCCTCTTCCATTGGGTGCACGTCCCGGCGCTGAAGGTTTTCGACTTATCTTTAGTCCTTCAGAAGCAGTCTATGACGTACACGACGATGGGTTATCGAACGTCGTGGAATCTTTATCTGTAGTGATGTATGACGTAGATGAGCCAGCAAGGGCGCAGTGAGCGTA